>Ga0172374_1003078_pt1 | contig 10277 bp, 13 predicted proteins | sample LakKiv3m_FD_114536 | JGI IMG/M metagenome (GOLD analysis project Ga0172374, IMG submission 114536) | Freshwater microbial communities from Kabuno Bay, South-Kivu, Congo - kab_092012_10.3m | ecosystem: Environmental > Aquatic > Freshwater > Lake | place: Democratic Republic of the Congo... | reverse complement strand
TGAAAAAAGAGTTGATCTGGGTGCCGATCATGGGGCTGGCCTGGTGGGCGCTGGAGTTCCCCTTCATGCGCCGGCACACCGAGGCCTATTTGCAAAAGCATCCGCAAGAACGCGGCAAGGACGCCGCCGCCACCCGCGCCGCGTGCGAAAAGTACGCGCTGATCCCCACCAGCGTGATGAATTTTCTGGAAGGCACGCGTTTCACCCCCGCCAAGCATGCACGCCAACAGTCGCCCTATCGCCATCTGCTCAAGCCCAAGGCCGGTGGCTTGACGTTGGCACTGGATGCCATGGGCGAGCGCTTCACAGCGGTGCTGGACATCACCATCGTCTATCCGCAAGGCATCCCCACCTTCATGCAGTTTTTGCAGGGCCGTGTGCAGCGCGTGGTGGTGCAGTTGCGCCAGCTGCCGCTGCCTGATCTCACCGTGCCACCCGGCGTAGTGCGTGAACAGGCACTGCGCGAAATCTGCCAACGCTGGGTCAACCAGTTGTGGGCCGACAAGGACGACACCATTGCCGCTGTCACCCAGGTGACATGAATCTGTTTTTGTCACAACTGATGTGACCTGTGGTCAAGGGTAAACCCTTTCATTTCCCTATGGACCCACTGACATAATTTCTTGGGCAGACGTTCGCCCAAGAGCGTTCAGCACCATAACCAGATCGTTGTCGAACCCGATCCAACCCGAGGAGAATCTTTCATGAGTCAGTCCCCCACCCACCAGACCATCCCCCCACAAACCCAGCCGGCACGACGTCGTTTTCTGAGCACGGCAGCGGCCGGCGTGGCGGGCGCTGCCACCCTGAGCGCACCGATGATTTCGGTGGCGCAGTCGCCCGTCGTCCTGAAGATGCAAGGTGCCTGGGGCGCCAAGGACATCTTCAATGAAATGGCTGAGGAATATGTCAAGCGCGTCAATGAAATGGCCGGTGGGCGACTGCGCATCGACTACCTGACCGCAGGCTCGGTGGTGAAGCCGTTTGAAGTGATGGACGCGGTCAGCAAAGGCGTGCTCGACGGCGGTCACCAGGTGGCGGTGTACTGGTACGGCAAGTCCAAGGTAGCCTCTTTGTTCGGCTCCGGCCCGGTCACCGGTGCCAATGCCGAGCAAACGCTGGGCTGGATGCACCGCGGTGGTGGCTATGCGTTTTACGAAGAGCTGCTGAAGAACCTCAACCTCAACATCAAGGGCTTCTTTGCCTTCCCGATGCCCACGCAGCCGCTGGGCTGGTTCAAGAAGGCGCCACCCAAGACTGAAGCCGAACTCAAGGGCTTCAAGTACCGTACCGTGGGCCTGGCCGCCGACCTGATGCAAGAACTGGGCATGAAGGTCACGCAGTTGCCGGGTGGTGAAATCGTGCCGGCCATGGAGCGCGGCGTGATTGACGCGTTCGAGTTCAACAACCCCACTTCCGACAGCCGCTTTGGTGCGCAGGACGTGGCCAAGTTCTACGCCATGGGTTCCTACCACCAGGCCATGGAGTTCTTCGAAATCATCTTCAACAAGACCAAGTTCGACGCCCTTTCGCCCGACCTGAAGGCCATTCTGCAATACGCCTCTGAAGCGGTGTCATCGTCCAACACCTGGACCGCGCAAGACAACTACTCGCGTGATCTGCAAAAACTCATCACCAAAGACAAGGTGAAAGTTTCGCGCACCTCCAAAGAAATCTTCAACGCGCAGATCAAGGCCTGGGACAAGGTGGTGGCCAAGCTCGAAGCCGAAGACCCGTTCTTCAAGAAGGTGTACGCGTCGCAAAAAGACTGGGCAAGGCGCGTGGCTTACTACAGCTTCTTCAATGACGCCGACTACAAGACCGCGTACGAACACGTCTTCAAGACCAAGCTGCCGAGCTGATCTGCACCAGGCTGGTTTGTCAACGTATCGTCGCTGCCTTCGGGCAGCGACTTTTTTTGGAACGTCATGGAAAACTTCATCAAGAACGTCGATGCCTTTTCAAAAGCCATCGGCCACTGTTTTGGCTGGACCGTGCTGGTATTGACCGCCGGCACCTGCTACGAGGTGTTTCGTCGCTACGTACTCAACGACCCGACCGACTGGGCGTTCGACATGAGCTACATCCTGTACGGCAGCCTGTTCTTGATGTCGGGGGCCTACACCCTGTCCACCAACAGCCATGTGCGCGGCGACTTCGTTTATCGCAAATGGAGCGCCCGCACCCAGGCCAAGGTGGACCTGGTGTTGTACTTTGTGTTTTTCTTCCCCGGCGTCCTGGCGCTGGTGTTTTCAGGCCTGAGCTATGGGCTCAATGCCGCCAGCATTGGCGAAGCCAGCGTCAACAGCCCGGTAGGCGTGCCGGTATGGCCACTCAAGCTCATCATCCCGCTGGCGGGTATCACCCTGGTGCTGCAAGGCATGGCCGAGGTCTGCCGCTGCATCCTGACACTGCGCACGGGTGAATGGCCGCGGCGCGGTGACGACGTGGTCGAACTGGAAGTGGCCCTGCAAGAGCAGTTCGGTCACAAGGAAGGGGGTGCTGCATGAGCGATCCAGCCGTCGCCCTGTTCATGCTGGGCCTGTTCATCGTCTTTATTTTTCTGGGGTTTCCGATCGCCTTCACGTTGATGGCGATGGGTATCCTGTTTGGTCTTTACGCCTACTACGACCCGACGCAAAGCATTCTGAGCAACAAGATTTTTTACCTGTTCACGCAGAACACGTTCAGCGTGATGAACAACGACGTGCTGATCTCAATCCCGTTGTTTTTGTTCATGGGCTACATCATCGAGCGCGCCAACATCTTGGACAAGCTGTTCCTGAGCTTGCAGGTCTCGCTCAAGCATGTGCCGGGATCCATGGCGGTAGCCGCACTGGTCACCTGCGCGCTGTTTGCCACCGCCACCGGCATCGTCGGCGCGGTAGTGACGCTGATGGGCTTGCTGGCACTGCCCTCGATGCTGAAAGCCGGTTACGACGAAAAGCTGGCCTCGGGGGTCATTGCCGCCGGCGGCACGCTGGGTATTCTGATTCCGCCGTCGATCATGCTGATCGTCTATGCCGCCACCGCTGGCCTGTCGGTGGTCAAGCTCTACGCGGCGGCCATGATTCCGGGCCTGCTGCTGGCCGGTCTGTATCTGGTGTACGTGGTGGCGCGCTGCATCATCAACCCGTCGCTGGCGCCCAAAGCCAAAGACGCCGATCAATACAGCTTTACGCAAACCGTCTGGCTGCTGGTGACCGCGTTTCTGCCGCTGGCTTTGCTGATCCTCACGGTGCTGGGCTCGATTCTGTTCGGTCTGGCTACGCCCAGCGAAGCCGCGGCCATGGGCGCGCTCGGCGGCATCGTGCTGGCGGTGGTGTACCGCGCCTTCACTTGGGAGCGCTTGCGTGAAGCGGTGTTCCTCACGGCCAAGACCTCAGCCATGGTGTGCTACCTGTTCGTCGGCTCGTGGACGTTTTCCAGCGTGTTTTCCTACCTGGGCGGCGAAAGCGTCATCAAGGACTTTGTGCTGTCCATGGACCTCAACACATGGCAGTTTTTGATCATGGCGCAGGTCATCATCTTCATTCTGGGCTGGCCGCTGGAATGGAGCGAGATCATCATCATTTTTGTGCCGATCTTCCTGCCCATGCTGGAGCATTTCAACGTCGACCCGATGCTGTTTGGCATTTTGATTGCGGTGAACCTGCAAACCTCGTTCCTGACGCCGCCCATGGCCATGTCCGCCTACTACCTCAAAGGGGTGGCCCCGCCGCAGCTGGCGCTGTGGACCATCTTCAAGGGTTGCTTCCCGTTCCTGGGCATGGTGTTCATGACGTTGGCGTTGCTGTACCTGCAACCGCAACTGATCAACTGGTTGCCGGACCTGATGTACAACAATGAAAGTACGCAGTCCCAGGAGCCGGTGGCCGACGACGGCAGCGAGATGGATCCCGCCTTCCTGATGGGCGGTAACAATGCCCAAGACAACAAGGAAGGTGCCGACACCAGCACACCGGCCACCGCGCCGGACACCGCACAACCGGCTAAAGAAGAAGCCACGATGGACCCAGCCTTTCTGGGTGGCAATTCAGACAAGCCTGCTGCAGGAACCAGCCAATGACCGACCAACGCCCTGTTCATCAACTGACAGCAACCGAACTCGGCACCCTGCTGCGCCAGGGGCAACTGGCGCTAGACGACTACGTCAGCGCCTTGCAAACCTACGGCGCTGCAGCCGAGCCGCAGGTCAAGTCCTTTGCGCACCATGACCCCGCCGTGGTCGCCATGCAGGTGGAGCTTCTGAGTGACCTGCGTCGCAGCGGCGGCGACTTGCCGCCCTTGTTTGGCGTGCCGATCGCCGTCAAAGACGTGATCGACACCGAGCTGTATCCCACCGAATATGGTTTTGCCCCCACCCGGGGACGCACGCCGTCGCAAGACGCGGCGCTGGTGCACCGCCTGCGCGCTGCAGGTGCCATTCTCTGGGCCAAGACCCACACCACCGAACTAGCCTACCTGCGCCCCAGTGAAACGCTCAACCCGCGCGCACCCGGTCACACCCCTGGGGGCTCCTCCAGCGGATCGGCTGCGGCGGTAGCGGCGGGGCTGGTCCCGGTCGCCATTGGTACGCAAGCGCACGCGTCGGTGATCCGTCCCGCTTCGTTTTGCGGTGTCTACGGCTACAAACCCACCAGCGACCTGATCTGCACCGACGGCGTTTTGCGCTGCTCGCAGTCGCTGGACCAGATCGGTGTGTTTGCGCGCTCGTGTGAAGACCTGGCCGCAGTGGCGCAAGCGCTGATCGGCGGCCACACCACGGCGGCTGGCCGCCTGGTCTTTCCGCTGCAACTGCAAGCCAGTTGCCAGCAAACGCCGCCGCTGCCACCGCGCCTGATGTTTGCCCGCACGCCGTTCTGGGAGCAGATGGACCCGCAGGCCCAAGAGGCGTTTGTGGCACTCAATGACGAGCTGCAAGATTGCTTGTCTGAAGTGGAACTCCCCGCGTCGGTGAGCCACGCGCTGGGTTGGCTCAAGACCGTGATGGAAGCGGAAATGAGCGTCAATATCGCGCACCTGGTAGAAGCCGCCGCCGGACAACTCAGCGCCGAACTGGCGGGCTTGATGGAACGCGGCGCGCAGATCACAGCCGCCGACTACCTGCAAGCGCTGGGGCGCATGGCCGCTGCGGCCGATGCGTTTGACGCCTACTTTGAGCACTTCGACGCCATTCTCACCCCCGCGGCGCTGGGCCCGGCCCCCAAGGGTCTGGACAGCACTGGCAGCCCGGTCATGTCCAGCATCTGGCACTTTGCCGGCCTGCCCTGCGTGTCGCTGCCGCTGCTGCAAACCGAAGACGGCCTACCCATCGGTGTGCAACTGGTGGGGCGCCGTCACGACGACGGCCGGCTGCTGCGCACCGCACGCTGGCTGGTGCAACGGCTGGGACAATAACTTTTCAAGGACATCTTTCATGAGAAACAAAATCTTCGGTCTGATCGGATTGGCGCTGCTGGCCCTGTTCTTCTTTCCAATTGCGTACAAGCTCAAGCAACTCGACTTGACGCTGCTGTTGCTCGGGGGGCTGGCCATGCCGTTGTATGACTTGTTGAGCAACCAGAAAAACGCCAAATAAACCGCTGGTGAAAGCGGCGCCAGCGGCCGGTTCAACGCAGATGCTTGGCCATCTTGGCGTTGAACATCTGCACGATGTCCAGCCGGCGCGGCCCGGCAATCAGCTCAAACGATTCGCCCGCTTGCAACGCGCCGGGCTCATCCACCGCCAGATAAAACCCGCAGCAGCCGTGCTGCGCCATCAGCTTGCCCGCCGTCTTCAACCCCATGGCGGCGTTGAACTTGTAGCAGGGCTCACGCGGCTGCGTCACGCGCAAGGCGCAGTGGGCAAAGCGCAGCACATCGCCCACCCACACATCACGCTCCAGCACGCCCGCCAGCGTCAGGTTTTCGCCCAAGCTGCCCCAGGGCAACGCGTCGTCAATGCCGGTCAAGCCCGCCGCAGCGCGCTGCGCCTGCCAGAACGGGTAGTGCTCTGACGGGTAAGCGTACACCGCCTTGTCCAGCCCGCCGTGCACCGACAAGTCGGCCTGCTCATCGCCCACAAGCCCCAACGCCCTCACCGCCACCAGCCCCGCAACCGCTTGCTTGTGGATGGCGGTCAAGATTGCGCGGCCACCGATATTGACACGGCGGGCCTGGACCACCTGAATGCTGAGTAACTGGGTTTGAAGTGTCATCCGTGATGGATTGGTTACTGGCGCACGCCACCTTATGCAAAAACGACGTTGACGCGGCCGCCGCCCATGGGCGCCGTCAGTTTTGTTTTGCGCCGTGCAGGTTTGACAACGATGTCAATGTCGCGACCCAGGCGGGCCAGACAGTCGAGCATTTTGGATTCACTGATGCCCCGAAACTGGCCACGCAGCATCATGGATACCTTGGGCTGGGGCATGGCCAGCAGCTCGGCGGCCGCCTGCTGGGTCAAGTTCTGGCGTTTGAGTATTTCAGCAATCTTGCTGGCAAGTTTGGCTTTGACCAGCATGTCTTGAGCATCGGGTTGGCCGAGGTCAGCATAGACGTTGCCGCTGCCAACTTCAACGGTGATGGGCGTGGTACTCATGAGAAGTCCTCTTGCAAAGTGTGTAGGGTTACCGACCCGCATGGGCCAGAGCGGCTTTCAACCGGTCACGTATCAAATCCATGTCCGGTTTGGGCGTCGCAATGCCGGAAGTAGACTTTTTCTGAAAGCAATGCAGCACGTACACCGCTTCGGAAATTTTGATGGTGTAGACGGCGCGATAGGTATTGCCGGCCTCGCTTTCCACCACCTCCAGCACGCCTGCTGATCCGAAACCTTTAAGCGGCTTGGACTGCGCATGTTTGGACCCGGTTTGCGCCAGGTGCAAGGCATAACCAAAGGTGTCTTGCACGTCAGCAGGCATGGCTTGCAAATCCTTTTTGGCGGAACCTACCCACCACAAAGGTTTTGGCAGATCAGTGGCGTTTGTCATGTGGAAATTATATCTATTTGGGTCTAGTGTGCGTTTGATTTCCAGATTGAAACCTCTCGCTCCACCCTACCTTGACACGCCTGTGGCAGCGTGATGGCATGCCGCTTGAAGGACAATCATGCCCCGCACCGACAACGCTCGTTCAACATGCTTTCCCGACTGCTGCGCGCACTTTATCTGTCCCAAATGACCCTTGGCGCACTGCTGGGCGGCTGGCTGGCTGATCGATTGGTGCAACAGGATGGCAGCTACTGGGTGGCGCTTGTCGGATTGGCTGGTGCGCTGGGGTTGCCGCTGCTGTTGCAGGTCACCTCGATTGCCGTGTCGATGTGGCGAGCCCACAGCGCGGGCGGCGGGCAACTGTGGTGGCAGGCGTTCTGGGGCGAATTGCGTGCGGCAATCACGGTGTTTGTGCTGCGCCAACCCTGGCCACACCGCACGCGCGGTGTTGAATGCGCACTGACCCGCACGTCCGACACACCCCAATTGCCCGTCCTGCTGGTCCACGGCTTTATCTGCAACCACCGCGTCTGGGACGACGTGGCGCTGGCCTTGCGCCAGCAGGGGCATGCGGTGCTGGCGGTCGATCTGGAGCCGCTATTCACCTCGATCGACGACTACGCGCCCTTGCTGAACCGACAGCTGGACACGCTGCTGGCGCAGGCCGGCGCGCCGCAAGCCGTGCTGGTGGGCCACAGCATGGGCGGGCTGGCGATCCGCGCCTGGCTGCGGGCGTACGGCAGCCAGCGCGTGGCACGCATCCTCACGCTGGGCACGCCGCATCAGGGCACGCGCATCGCCCGCGCATCGACCACCACCAACGGTGCCCAAATGCTCTGGCACAGCAACTGGCTTGGCGAGTTGGCCGCCAGCGAAGACGCCGCCAAGCGCGCGCTGATGCACATGGCGCTGACCGCGCAAGACAACATCGTTTTTCCGCAAGCTGAACAGACCCTGCCCGGCGCACAGGTGACGCAGTTTCAGGGCATCGGCCACTTGCAGATGTGCCTGGATGCGCACGTGATCGCCTGGGTGTGCCAGCAAGCCCAGAACACAAAAAACACCGCATGAGCCAAGCCAGCGCAACGCCACCAGATCATCCCCAGCCGCAGTCGCTCAACGAGCTGTTCTGGGCCTTCACCTGGCTGGCGCTGCAAGGCTTTGGCGGCGTATTGGCGGTGGTGCAGCGCGAGCTGGTGGATAAAAAGCGCTGGCTCACGCGCGAGCAGTTCATCGAAGACTGGGCGGTGGCGCAGGTGCTGCCCGGCCCCAACGTGGTCAACCTGTGCCTGATGATCGGCGACCGCAGCTTTGGCGTGCGCGGCGGGCTGACGGCTCTGGCGGGCATGTTGACGTTTCCGCTGCTGATCGTGCTGGTTCTGGCCTACCTGGCGCTGGGTTCGTCACACACCGGCCAGTTGCAAGACGCATTGCGCGGCATGGGTGCCGTGGCCGCCGGCATGATCGTCGCCACCGGCCTGAAGCTGCTACCGGCCTTGAAGAAAAATGTGATCCCAGCCCTTGCGTGTACTGGGATGATAGCTATTACTTTTGTGGCAATCGCAATCCTGCGCCTGCCGCTGATCTGGGTACTGCTGGTGCTGGGTGGCCTGACCAGCGTTTGGGCGCATCGGCTGCTGGCGCGCGCTGAAGAGGAGCGCACAGCATGAGCATCACCCTGACTCCGTCGGACTGGTTGGCGCTGCTGGGACAGTTTTTGACGCTGTCGTTGCTGGCCGTGGGCGGCGCCATTACCACCGTGCCCGACATGCACCGCTTTCTGGTGGACGAGCGCCATTGGCTGCTGGACAACCAGTTCAACGCGTCGATCGCGCTGGCGCAGGCCGCGCCCGGCCCCAATGTGCTGTTTGTGGCGCTGCTGGGCTGGAACGTGGGGCTGAACGCGGCCGGTGGCGCACTGAGCGGCGCGGCAACCTGGATCAGCGCCGCGCTGGGCATGCTGATCACGCTGGCGGGCATTCTGTTGCCGAGCACCACACTGACCTTTGTGGCCACACGCTGGGCGCACCAGAACCGAGATCGGCGCGCGGTGCGTGCCTTCAAGCAAGGCATGGCGCCCATCGTGATCGGGCTGTTGCTGGCCACCGGCTGGGTGTTGACCACCAATCTGGGCACGTCGTTACAGCACTGGCCGCTGTGGCTGTTGGCCGCGGTCAGCGCCGTCGTCGTCTGGCGCACCAAAGTCCACCTGCTGTGGCTGCTGGGCGCGGGCGGGCTGCTGGGGTGGTTTGGCTGGGTGTGAACAACATAAAGATGTTTTCCTCAAGGCGGCATCGTCGCCCAGCTCACCCGCGCCATGGTGGTGTTGGGCGTTACGCGGGGTGCGCCGAGAACCGAACGCCTAGCGCGCGCACTACTTTGAGGATGGTGTCGAGGCGCGGCTTTGCGCCTGGGGCCAAGGCTTTGTAAAGGCTTTCGCGGCCCAAGCCTGCGTCTTTGGCGACCTGTGCCATGCCTTTCGCGCGAGCGACATCACTGAGTGCCAGAAGAAGAAGCTCGGTGTCTTCGGTTTCCAGAACTGCCGTCATGTACTCGGCAATAGCGGCTTCGTCCGTCAGGTAGCGAGCAGCATCGAACGGAATAAGTTTTGCCTTTGTTTTGGGTGTGGTCATGAGTCGAGCTCCAATTGCCGCAAGATCTTCTGCGCACGCTTGATATCTCTTGCCTGGGTGGACTTGTCACCGCCAGCGAGCATGACGATGAGGATGTTTTGGCGCCGCGTGAAGTCAAGCCGATAGCCTGGGCCGAATGCGACACGCATTTCCGATACCTCGTTTCCAACCGACTTCCAGTCGCCAAGATTCCCGGCCTCAGCCAGCCGTAGACGGGCGACGATGCGCAACTGTGCCTTGATGTCTTTCAGGCCATCGAGCTAGTCTTGGAATTCTTGCGTCTGCTGGACGGTAAGCATGGCGCCATTGTATCCGTATGGATACGTGCATCAAGCAGTAAAAGGAAGCGTTCTTGGCGTCCAACGTTTGAATTTACCGGCCTGCGCGGCTTTTCGCGCAGGTCCGGTGGAATGATGGGTTAGCCGTAGTCATACGTGTGCCGCCAGCAGCGCCCTTGCTTCAGCGACAGTAAGCGGAGGAACCTGCAAATGAATGACGGCGTGACAGGTGGGGCAAACAGGAACGAGGTCATGGATTGGATCAACCTCGTAACTGCGCCCGACAGACGCGAGAGGCACGATGTGATGAACATGAATATAGCCGTCAGCGATCTCCCCGAATCTTTCTCCGAGGTCTACGCCGCAGACTTGGCACCGATGGCCGTGATGGG
>Ga0172374_1003075_pt1 | contig 10287 bp, 6 predicted proteins | sample LakKiv3m_FD_114536 | JGI IMG/M metagenome (GOLD analysis project Ga0172374, IMG submission 114536) | Freshwater microbial communities from Kabuno Bay, South-Kivu, Congo - kab_092012_10.3m | ecosystem: Environmental > Aquatic > Freshwater > Lake | place: Democratic Republic of the Congo... | reverse complement strand
GTGCCGCCAGCCAGTCGGTGATGGCGGACGTCCACCCCGTCTGGTCGTAGTTCCACAGCTTGGTGTGCCGCGCGACCGTGAAGCGCGGCATCGTCACGAGATCCGGGCGCGCCTCCTGCAGGGCATGGGAGGAGTCGGCGGGCACGAATCCGTCGTCGTCGCTGTGCAGGATGAGGATCGGTGCGACGAGTTCGTCCGCTCGGGCGACCATGTCCAGGCGGTCGAACGCGATCGGTTCGTCCGCCCCGCTGAGGCGCGCGGTGAGCGGACGCTGGAGAGCGCCCATCGCCAACTCGGGCAGCGGTGCCCTGACGCCGACCATCCGCGCCTGGAACCGCAGCACGGTGCGCCAGTCGACGACCGGCGATTCGAGGATGATCCCCGCGATGCGGTCGCGGAGACCGGAGTTGACGGCGGCCTGCAGGGAGATCGCGCCGCCCATCGACCACCCCAACAGGAGCACCCGTTCCGCGCCGTGGCGGAGGGCGTAGGCGATCGCCGCGTCCACATCACGCCATTCCGAGGCTCCCAGCGCGTAGGCGCCCGCCCTGGTCCGCGGTGCTTCGCCGTCGTTGCGGTAGGAGACCACGAGGTTCGGCAGGCCGGCCGCGTGCAGGACAGGGACCGCGCGCAGGCATTCCGCCCGTGTCGCCCCTCGGCCGTGCACCTGGATCACCCAGGTCGTGGATGAAGCCGGGAAGTACCAGGCCGGGCACGGTCCCGCAGGCGAGCCGATCAGCACGCTCTCCCAGCGCAGGTGGAGCTCGCTCGGCGACGAGTAGTAGTAGCCGCTGAACGAGGCGGCTCTGTCGACGCGCGCTCCCGGCTCGATCTGGGTCAGCAGCTTGCGTCGCACGGTGTGCGCATCCGCGGTCAGCACCGCGCCCAGCTTGACGTAGCCGTAGGTGCCGGTGGTGAAGAGTCCGTACCGGCCGGGGAGCTCCGTGTCGAGAGTGCGCCCCAGCTCGATGGTCTGCGCGCCGGTGTCGACGGAGAGGATCTCGGTGTCGGTGACGCGACGCATGGGCGTGACGACGCGCCGTGCGACGGCGAGCACGAGCAGCGCCAGCCCCGTTCCGAGAGCGAGCAGGGCGGGGACAAGGAGCGTAACGGCGTGCCTGAGACTCTTCATCGCTTCCTGACTCTAGCCTGTTGCCGTGACCGCACACCCCGAAGCCGGGACGCTCTTCGACAGCGCCGTGGCCGAACTGCGCGAGACCGAGTTCCGCGATGACATCTCGGTCCGCGAGATCGCCACGCCGCAGGGCCTCGCGCCCTTCGCCATCGCGCTCGCCGCCGATGTGCGGCCGGACGGCGACGGCGAGTCCGCGTACGGCACCGGCCGGTTCGTGCTCCTGCATGACCCCGAGGAGCCGGGTGCGTGGGGCGGCGCGTGGAGGATCGTGCTCTTCGCGCAGGCCCCGCTGGAGACCGAGATCGGGACCGATCCCCTCCTCGCCGACGTGACCTGGTCCTGGCTCGTGGACGCGCTCGACTCCCGTGACGCGGTCTACCACTCCGCTTCGGGGACCTCGACGAAGACGCTGTCGAAGGGATTCGGTGGTCTCGCCGTCGAAGGCGACGGAGCGCAGATAGAATTGCGTGCGTCCTGGACACCGGAGGGCCCGTTCCGACCGCACGTCGAAGCATGGGCCGAGCTGGTCGGAATGCTGGCGGGACTTCCGCCCGGCTCCGAGGGCATCGCCGTGATCGGCGCGCGAAAGGCTGTACGTGACTGAATACTCCGTGATCTCGGATGCCGAGGAGTTCCGCGCGGCCTGCGCCGTGCTCGCCGCCGGCACCGGGCCCGTCGCCGTGGACGTCGAGCGCGCGTCCGGTTTCCGCTATTCGCAGCGGGCTTACCTCGTGCAGGTGTTCCGGCGCGACGCCGGGGTCTTCCTCTTCGACCCGCCGGCGATCGGCGACTTCGCCCCGCTGCAGGCGGCGATCGGCGACGTGGAGTGGGTTCTGCACGCCGCGAGCCAGGATCTGCCCTCGCTGCGCGAACTGCACCTCGAGCCGAGCGAGATCTTCGACACCGAGCTCGCCTCCCGGCTGCTCGGGCACGATCGGGTGGGCCTGGCCGCGGTCGTCGAGGACACCCTGGGCATCACGCTCAAGAAGGAGCACTCCGCCGCGGACTGGTCGACGCGTCCGCTGCCCGACTCCTGGCTCGAGTACGCCGCGCTCGACGTGCTGCACCTCATCGACGTCCGCGACGCCCTCGTCGCCGAGCTCGTCGAACAGGACAAGACCGATTTCGCCGCACAGGAGTTCGCCGCCACACTCGCGCGGGCCCCGAAGCCGCCCAGGGAGGACCCCTGGCGTCGGCTGAGCGGACTGCACCAGGTGCGCGGAGCCCGTAACCTCGCGGTCGCCCGTGCGCTGTGGGAGGCGCGGGAGATGTATGCGCAGCAGCAGGACGTGTCCCCCGGCCGGCTCGTGCCCGACCGCTCGCTCGTCGCCGCAGTCATGGCCAACCCGACATCCAAGCAGGCACTGGCCGGCGTCAAGGAGTTCCAGGGGCGCGCGAGCCGCACGCAGCTCGACCGCTGGTGGCAGGCCATCGTCGATGGCCGCGCGGCGGAGAACCTGCCTCGCGAGCGCGTCCCGAGCGACACCCTCCCCCCGCCGCGCGCCTGGGCGGACCGCAATCCGGAGGCCGATGCCCGGCTGAAGGCCGCACGGCCCGTGGTGGAGGCCGTCGCGGAAGAGCTGGGTATGCCGACGGAGAATCTGCTCACGCCCGAGTACCTGCGCCGCATCGCCTGGGATCTGCCGGGCGAGACGGCCGAGGAGATCGCCGCCGCGCTGACAGCGCTCGGCGCACGGCCGTGGCAGATTGAACAGACCGCACAGAAGATCGCGGCGGCCTTTGTAGAGGCGGCGCAAGCGCCGGACACCACGTCCGCACCCGTTTCGTAGGTTCGATCCAACCGATTCCTCCCGGTTTCCGCGGCTTCCTAGACTGAGGTCACGCACTAACTTGGAGGCAGAGTGGCCGAGATCTCGGACGTCTTCTTCGTCGATGGAGTACGCACCCCCTTCGGGCGCGCCGGCGAAAAAGGCATGTACTGGAACACCCGCGCGGATGACCTCGCCGTGAAGGCGACCATCGGCCTGATGGAGCGCAACACCGCCGTCCCGGCTGACCGCATCGACGATGTCGCCATCGCCGCGACCAGCCAGACCGGCGACCAGGGGCTGACCCTCGGCCGTTCGGTGGCGATCCTCGCCGGACTCCCGCAGACCGTGCCGGGACTCGCGGTGGAGCGCATGTGCGCCGGCGCGATGACCAGCGTCACGACCATGGGCGCCTCGATCGGCGTCGGCATGTACGATCTGGCACTCGCCGGCGGCGTCGAGCACATGGGCCACCACCCGATCGGCGGGAACGCCGACCCGAACCCCCGTTTCGTCGCCGAGAAGATGGTCGACCCCGGCGCCCTCAACATGGGGGTGACCGCCGAGCGCATCTTCGATCGCTTCCCGCACCTGACGAAGGAGCGCTCCGACCGTTTCGGCATGCTGAGCCAGCACAAGGTGCAGGCGGCATACGACGCCGGCAAGATCCAGCCCGACCTCGTGCCCGTGGCCATCAAGGGTGCCGACGGCGCCTGGGGCCTTGCCACCGAGGACGAAGGGCGTCGTCCGCAGACGACGATGGAGGACCTGGCCGCTCTCAAGACGCCGTTCCGCCCGCACGGTCGCGTCACCGCAGGCACCTCATCGCCGCTGACCGACGGCGCGACGATGTCGCTGCTGGCCGGTGGCGGTGCGGTCAAGGAGCTCGGCCTCGCTCCGAAGATGCGGATGGTCTCGTTCGCGTTCGCCGGCGTGCAGCCGGAGATCATGGGCATCGGCCCGATCCCGTCGACCGAGAAGGCGCTGAAGAAGGCCGGCCTCACGATCGACGACATCGGCCTGTTCGAGCTCAACGAGGCCTTCGCCATCCAGGTGATCTCGCTCCTCGACCACTTCGGCATCGCCGACGACGACCCCCGCGTCAACCAGTGGGGCGGGGCGATCGCGGTCGGCCACCCGCTCGCCGCGTCTGGCGTGCGGCTCATGATCCAGCTCGCGGCGCAGTTCGCCGAGCGTCCCGACGTCCGTTACGGCCTGACCGCCATGTGCGTCGGTCTCGGACAGGGCGGCTCGGTCATCTGGGAGAACCCGCACTACGACGGCAAGAAGAAGAAGTGAGCGCCCCTGTGACGAACTACGACGACATCGACTTCTCCCCCATCCAGGCTCTCACGGAGGGCGAGGTCATCACGCACTCACCGGTGCGCGACATCCGTCTCGCCTCCGGCAAGGTGCTCGCCCTGATCACGCTCGACAACGGTCGTGATCACACCCGCCCGAACACGCTCGGCCCCGCGACGCTCACCCAGCTGGGTGAGACCCTCGACGGCCTCAAGGCCCGAGCCGCCGGGGGCGAGATCCAGGCGGTCGGCATCACCGGCAAGCAGTACATCATGGCAGCCGGCGCCGACCTGTCCGACATCAGCAAGGTCGGCTCACGGGACAACGCGCGCCTGATCGCCCAGCTCGGTCACAAGGTGCTCGGCAAGCTGAGCGAGCTCGGCGTGCCGTCCTTCGCGTTCGTGAACGGTCTCGCTCTCGGCGGCGGACTGGAGATCGCGCTGAACTCCACATACCGCACGGTCGACGCGTCCGCTGCGGCGGTGGCGCTGCCCGAGGTCTTCCTCGGCATCATCCCCGGCTGGGGCGGCGCCTACCTGCTGCCGAACCTGATCGGCATCGAGAACGCCCTCGAGGTCGTCATCTCGAACCCGCTCAAGCAGAACCGGATGCTGAAGCCGCAGCAGGCGTTCGATCTCGGTATCTTCGATGCGATCTTCCCTGCGGCGAACTATCTCGAGAACTCGCTGTCCTGGGCGGACGCCGTCCTCGGCGGCAAGAAGGTCGAGCGGAAGAACGAGCCGGGCAAGATCGAGCGTCTGACCAAGTGGCCGATCGCGATCAAGATGGCGCGCGGCATGCTGGAATCGAAGATCGGCACCATGCCGAAGTCGCCCTACGCAGCCCTCGAGCTGCTCGACAAGGCGAAGAGCGGCACCAAGGCGGAGGGCTTCGCCCGTGAGGACGAGGCGCTGGCGGAACTCGTGACCGGGGACCAGTTCGCGGCGTCGATGTACGCGTTCGACCTGGTGCAGAAGCGCGCGAAGCGTCCGGTCGGCGCGCCCGACAAGCAGCTCGCGAAGAAGGTCACCAAGGTCGGCATCATCGGCGCCGGTCTCATGGCGAGCCAGTTCGCCCTGCTGTTCGTGCGCAAGCTCCAGGTGCCCGTGCTCATCACCGACCTGGACCAGGCGCGCGTCGACAAGGGCGTCGCGTACATCCATGAGGAGATCGGGAAGCTCGAGGCCAAGGGCCGCGTGGACGCGGACACCGCGAACAAGCTGCGCGGTCTCGTCACCGGCACGACCGACAAGAGCCTCTATGCGGACTGCGACTTCGTGATCGAGGCGGTCTTCGAAGAGGTCGGCGTCAAGCAGCAGGTGTTCGGCGAGATCGAGAAGATCATCGCCGAGGACGCGATCCTCGCGACCAACACCTCGTCGCTGTCGGTCGAGGAGATCGGTGCGAAGCTCGCACACCCCGAGCGTCTGGTCGGCTTCCACTTCTTCAACCCGGTGGCGGTCATGCCGCTGATCGAGATCGTGAAGACTCCGACGACGGCGGACGACGCGCTCTCCACAGCATTCGTGGTCGCGAAGAACCTGGGCAAGAACGCGGTGCTCACCGCCGACGCCCCCGGCTTCGTCGTGAACCGCCTGCTCGCGAAGGTCATGGGCGAAGCGGCCCGCGCGGTCTACGAGGGCACGCCGATCGCGGACGTCGAGAAGGCCTTCGGTCCGCTCGGCCTGCCGATGGGTCCGTTCCAGCTGATCGACCTGGTGGGCTGGAAGGTGGCCGCCCACGTGCAGGACACGATGGTGCGCGCCTTCCCCGACCGGTTCTACGCCAACGAGAACTTCCACGCGCTCGCGGAGCTCGACACGGTCGTGGAGAAGGACAAGGGCGGACGCGTCGTCGGCTGGAGCAAGCAGGCCGAGAAGGTCCTGAAGCCGGCGGTGGGAAAGACTCCGGCCTCGGCCGCGACGATCCTCCAGCGCGTGCAGGACGGCCTGGCACAGGAGATCAAGCTCATGCTGGACGAGGGCGTCGTCCCGGAGGTCGAGGACATCGACCTCTGCCTGATCCTCGGCGCCGGATGGCCGTTCATCGACGGCGGCGCCTCGCCGTACCTCGACCGTGAGGGCGCATCGGAGCGGGCCTTCGGCGGCTCCTTCCACACTCCGCAGATCCGCGGCGTCGAGAGCCGCTGATCCCCGGACGCCATCACGCTCAGCGCCCCACCGGATTCCGAAGATTCCGGTGGGGCGCTGCGCATCGCCCACGGCTGGAACGGGACGGCGTCGCGAGCCCTGTCGCCGAGGCTCAGCTCGCCGGCTGAACCGGGCGCTCATCGTCTTCGCCGCGACGAGGCCAGTACGACAGCGCCCGTTCCGCCAGTGCCGTGATCGTGAGAGACGGATTCACACCGGGATTGGCGGGCACGGCCGCACCGTCGACGACGTGCAGGCCGGGATGCCCCCAGACCCGGTGATACGCGTCGATGACACCGTCCGCGGGTGACGCCGAGATCACGGCACCGCCGAGGAAGTGCGCGGTGAGAGGGATGCCGAACACCTCCGGCCAGGATCCGCGTGCGGCGGCAGGCACCCCGCCGTCCGCCTCGACCCGCGCCGCGATCGCCGCCGCCGCCGTGTGGGCCTGGGGTAGATAGCTGGGGTTCGGCTCCCCGTGTCCCTGTGCGCTCGTCATCACCAGCCGGCCGAAGCGGCGACGCAGCGAGAGCGTGAGCGAATTGTCCGCGGTCTGCATGACCAGCGCGATGATCCCCCGCTCGCTCCAGCGGCGGAGGTTCCCGAGACGGAACTGCCGCACCGGAGAGCGGAGGATCTGGGTCCCGAGGCTGCGCAGTCGCGCACCGAGCCGACGATCGCCCGGGACGAGTACCGTCGCCAGCGCCCCCATCAGGTTCGACCCCGGCCCGTAGCGGACGTTCTCGACGTGCGTACGGTCGTCGACGTGGAATGACGTGGTGATGGCGATGCCGTGCGCGAGCTGCAGGGGTTCCGGGACGGACACGGCCACTGCGCCGTCGAGGGCCTCCGAGTTCGTGCGCGTGAGGCGGCCGACGGCGTCGGAGACCCGTGGCAGCGCGCCGGACGCCTTCATCCGGTGCAGCAGCTGCTGAGTTCCCCAGGTGCCGGCGGCGAGCACGACCTGCCGCGCGGTCACGGTCTTCCGCGCGTGCCGGAACCAGGCGCCGCTGCGCTGCGTCGTCACGGCGAAGCCGCCGTCCGCAAGCGCCCGCACCTCGGTCGCGGTGCGCAGCGGAGAGACGACCACGCCTCGACGTTCGGCGAGGGCGAGGTAGTTCTTCATCAGCGTGTTCTTCGCGCCGACGCGGCAGCCGACCATGCAGTTGCCGCACAGCGTGCACCCCGTCCGCTCGGGCCCGTCACCACCGAAGAACGGGTCCGGTGTGCGCTCCCCCGGCTTGCCGAACCAGACTCCGACCGGTGCGTGCCGGAACGTCGAGCCGACGCCGAGGTCGTCCGCCGCAGCGGCCATGATCCGCTCCACCGGCCCGGTGTGCGGATAGCGCTCCACGACGCCGAGCATCCTCTTGGCGGTGGCGTAGTGCGGCGCCAGTTCGCGCTCCCACTCCGCGATGCCCCGCCACTGCGGGTCTTGGAAGAACGCACTGCCGGGCTGATACAGCGTGTTGGCGTAGTTGAGCGACCCGCCGCCGACTCCCGCGCCCGCCAGGATCATCACGTGCGGCAGGCGATGGATCCGCTGCACCCCGAAGCACCCGAGCATCGGCGCCCACAGGTAGCGGCGGAGATTCCAACTCGTTCTCGCGAAGTCCTCGTCCTCGAAGCGACGGCCGGCCTCGTACACCTGCACGCGGTAGCCCTTCTCCGCGAGTCGCAGCGCGGCGACGGAACCGCCGAACCCCGATCCGACGACCACGACGTCCTCGTCGAAATCAGTCATGCTTCTCCTCCGGGACCATCAGGGTGAGCGCCCCGGGAAGCACCGACAGGGTGCACTCGTGTTCGCCGATCCGCTCCCCGTCGGCGTAGACGACCAGCCCGGGGGCCGAGACCGTCACAGTTCGCGCGCGCCGATGCGTGACCTCCCGCCGTACCAGGTGCGTGCCGCGCAGCAGCAGCGGGAACAGGCGCAGCAGACGCAGGCGGCCCAGCGGGGCGACATGCACGATGTCGAGCAGCCCGTCGTCGGGCACGGCGCCCACGCAGATCGGCATGCCGCCGCCGTAGCTCGCCGTGCTCCCCACGGCGATCAGCGTTCCCGGCTGTCGGCCCGGAGCGTCGCCATCGATCGCGAGGGTGAAGTCCATGGGACGCAGGCGTGCGACTTCGACGAGCAGGGCGAGGTAGTAGCGCAGCGCGCCGTGCGGCCATCGGAGCCGGTTCGTGCGATCGCTGACCTTCGCATCGAACCCGAGAGCCGCGACCGTGAGGAACCTGCGCGTTCCGTCCGCTGTGCGGATCATGCCGACGTCGATCGAGCGAGGTACGCCCGTGACCGCCAGCTCCGCCGCCGCCGCGGAATCGCCGCGCGGCAGACCCAGCGCGCGAGCGAGGTCGTTGCCGGTGCCGGCGGCGACGAGGACCACGGGGACGGAGCCTTCGCACACCGTGTCGAGGATGCCGGCCAGGGTTCCGTCCCCGCCGACCACGACGAGCGCCCGTGGCCCGTCCGCCAAGGCCGCGACGGCGAGTCGCGCGGTGTCCGCCGCCGACCGTCCGATGAACACCTGCACCTCGGCGCCGCGCGCGCGGAGGTGCCCGATGGCCACCTCGGCCGAGCGGGCTCCCCGCCCTTTCCCGGCGAACGGGTTCGCGAGCACCGCGATGTGCTCCGCCATCTCAGCGCGTCCGCTCGAGAGGGATCACGGCACCCGGGTTGAGGATGCCGGCCGGGTCGAGTTCGCGCTTGATCGCGGCGAGGATCCGCACTCCGGTGTCGCCGATCTCCTCGGCCAGCCAGGGCGCGTGGTCCCGGCCGACCGCGTGGTGGTGGCTGATCGTCCCCCCGGCCGCCAGGATCGCGTCGTTCGCCCCCGCCTTCACCGATCCCCAGACGGTGAGCGGATCGGAGCGGATGCCGGCGAGCACGGTGAAGTACAGCGAGGCGCCGGTCGGATAGACGTGGGAGACGTGGCACATGACGTACGACTTCGCGCCGGCCTCCGCGAAGCCCCGGGTCAGCGCATCCGCCACCGCCGACCGCAGGGCGGGCAGATTCGACCAGGTCGTCGCCGTCTCCAGCGTCTCGCAGAAGACCCCTGCGTCGAGCAGCGAGTCCCGCAGGTACGGCCCGTCGAAGCGGCCTTCGAGCCAGTCCTCAGCGGCCCCCTCCCCGGCCGACGATCCTCCCGCTGACGCGAGGTGGGCGCTCACACGCGCCCGCCGCTCGGCGATCCGCTCCCCCTCGTACACGGTCACCACGCTCGCCCCCTTCGCGAGAGCTTTCCCGATCCGACCGATCTGCGCCAGACTCACCGCGGTCTCCGCTTCGTCGGAGAGTCGGATGACGGTCGGACCGTCGCCGTGCTGCGCCACCCGACGCAGGCCCTCGACCCCGGCGGCGAAGTCCGGGAAGGTCCAGGATTCGAACACCCGGCCGCGCGGGATCGGATGCACCCGCACCCGCACCTCGGTGATGATGCCGAAGATCCCCTCCGAGCCCAAGAAGATCCTGACCAGGTCGGGGCCGGCCGCCGAACCCGGTGCGCGTCCCACCTCGATGTCGCCGGTCGGCGTCGCGACCCGGATTCCGGTCACCATCGCGTCGAAGCGGCCGTTGCCTGCCGAGTTCTGACCTGAGGACCGCGCCGCCGCGAATCCGCCGATCGTGGCATAGCGGAAGCTCTGCGGGAAGTGCCCGAGTTCGAGACCGTGCGCGGCGAGCAGCGCCTCCGCCTCCGGCCCGCTCGTGCCGGCGGCCAGCACCGCTTCGCCGCTGATCTCATCGAGGCCGAGCAGTCCGTCGAGGCGTCGCAGGTCGAGGCTCACGACCGCACGGTGGCCGCCCCGCTCGGGGTCCAGCGCACCCACGACGCTGGTCCCACCCCCGAACGGGATCAGCGCGATGCCGCGGTCGACCGCGACGTCCAGGCACGCCCGGACCTCGTCGTGGGTGCTCGGACGCACG
>Ga0172374_1003071_pt1 | contig 10294 bp, 15 predicted proteins | sample LakKiv3m_FD_114536 | JGI IMG/M metagenome (GOLD analysis project Ga0172374, IMG submission 114536) | Freshwater microbial communities from Kabuno Bay, South-Kivu, Congo - kab_092012_10.3m | ecosystem: Environmental > Aquatic > Freshwater > Lake | place: Democratic Republic of the Congo... | reverse complement strand
TGATGGGCGGGCGGATGATGGGCGGAAGCCTCGACCTGCTCGCGCGCAGCATGCCAGGGTCGCGGCTTCGGCTGGATGCGATCGGCGGGGTGTTCGGGGAGGCCGAGTTCGGGGCGATCAGCCGGGTCGTGACTGCGGGAATCGAGGGCGGGTTGTTCGCGGCGTATATCGTTGGGGGGATGTGGTTGGCGAGCAGGGGAGCGGTGGCGCGGCGGTGAACTGCACAGGGGATTAAGGTGGAGGATCTTTTGTCCAACGCCGCCCTACTTGCCTCACCGGCACCCGATAATTGCCCGCTTGCCAGCCCGGTCGCGGCGCGCGAGGAAGCGGGAGGGTTTCGAAAGGGGGCGCATGACGGACGAGGGCGTGATCGGGACAGCGGACACACGGCATCCGATGGTGGCGAACCGGCGGGTGCTGGGGGCTAGCCTGGTCGGGACGTCGGTCGAGTTCTACGATTTCTATATCTACGCGACTGCCGCGGCGCTGGTGTTCGGGCCGTTGTTCTTTCCGGCGGAAAGCGCGTCGGCGCAGTTGATGGCAGCCTATGCGTCGCTGGGGCTGGCGTTCGTCGCGCGGCCGTTGGGGGCGCTGATATTCGGGCATTTCGGCGACCGGGTGGGACGCAAGTCGACGCTGGTCGCGTCGCTGATGTTGATGGGCGGGGCGACCTTCCTGATCGCGTTCCTGCCGACCTATGCGATGGTCGGCTGGATCGCGCCGTTGCTGCTGTGCATCCTGCGGTTCAGCCAAGGGCTGGGGCTGGGCGGCGAATGGGGCGGCGCGGCGTTGCTGGCGATGGAGAATGCGCCCAGGGGCTGGGCGGGGCGGTTCGGCATGGTGCCGCAACTGGGCGCGCCGATCGGGTTCATTGCCGCCAACGGACTGTTCCTGATTCTGGCGCTGGTGCTGTCCGACGCGCAGTTCGTGTCCTGGGGCTGGCGGGTGCCGTTCCTGTTGTCGGCGATCCTGGTCGTACTGGGGCTGTGGGTGCGGTTGAAGCTGCACGAGACGCCCGCGTTTCGCGAGGCGATGGAGCGCGATCCGCCCGCTTCGGTGCCGATCGCAGAGTTGTTCCGCGCCCATCTGCGCGCGACCTGCGCGGGAACGTTCGGCGTGGTGGCATGCTTTGCGCTCTATTACATCGCGACCGCGTTCGTGCTGGGGTACGGGACGACGACTTTGGGCTTTTCGCGGTCGGCGTTCCTGTCGGTTCAACTGATCGCGATCCTGTTCATGGCGCTGGGGATCGTGCTGTCGGGCTGGTGGTCTGACCGGACGACGCCGGGCCATGTGCTGGCCTGGGGATGCGCGATGGTGATCGTATCGGGCGCGCTGATGCTGCCGATGATGGGCGGCGGCGACCTGACGATGATCGGGCTGTGGCTTGGGATCGCATTGCTGGCGATGGGGTTTGTCTATGGCCCGCTGGGCGCGTGGCTGCCGGGACTGTTTCCGGCGCGGGTGCGCTATACCGGCGCGTCGATGGCGTTCAACGTCGGCGGGGTGATCGGCGGCGCGCTGACGCCGATCTTTGCGCAGGCGCTGACCGATACGGGCGGGATCGGCTATGTCGGCATTTATCTCGCGGTCGCTGGCGTGTTGAGCCTGGGCGGGTTGTGGCTGGTGCCGCGGGCGCGATAGGGGGAGCGCGGACGCTCCCCCGGCGGACGTCAGCGCGCCAGCACATTCCCTTGCTTCACCGCGGCGCGGATGCGGCGGATGGCGGTCAGGTCGGTCAGCGGATCGCCGTCGAGCGCGATGAAGCTTGCCTCCGCCCCTTCCTCGATCGCGCCGATGCGGCGATCGGGAAAAATCCCGCGGGCGGTGTCGTTTGTGGCGACGCGCAGCAGTTCGGCGCGGGGCATGATGCCGAGCGCGTCGATCGCCTCCACCTCGTCCAGCACCGATCCGCCGAACAGGTCGGAGCCGAGGATCAGCTTCACGCCGCTTGCGCGCAGGCGGCGGATATTGTCGGCATGGTTGGCCATGATCGCGTCGCTGTCGCCGGGATTGGCGCGCAGATGGTGGCGCGCGACCGCGACCGTCGGGGTGACGAGCACGCCGCGCCGCGCGGCCTCTGCTATGGCTTCGTCGCTCAGCCGATAGTCTGCGATGGCGTGCCCCTTGGCGATGCGATAGCCGGGGAGGTGGGCGATGATATCGACTCCGCCGCGCACCGCTGCGTCGAAATCGGCTGCGGTATCGACATGGGCGACGACGCGCGCGCCGATCGCCTGTGCGCGCGAGACGATTTCAGGGACGAGCGCGGGGTCGAGGCCGTTATAGCCGAAGAGTTCGGGGCGCTGGCGGTTGGCGGCGTGGTTGGCGGAATCGATCAGGATGACCTTGACGAGCCTCGGCTTGTCGGCGGCGATGGCGGGCCAGCGCTCGTCGAGTTCGGGGCGGCTGTCGATCGACCAATAGCCCTTGTTGCGGATCGCGTCGGGTTCGACCGGCATCCCTTCCGCCTTGTAGCTGGCGAGCGCGATGCCGAGCGGGTGGCCGTCCGATGCGGAGATGCAGCCGCCCGCGAAGAGCACGTCGACATTGGCGGTGCTGGCGAGCAAGCCGCGATAGCCGCGCGTTTCTTCGGGCATCGAACAGAGCTGCGCGCTGTAGAAGACGCCGCGGTCGAGATAGGCCTGTGCGTTCATCGATGCGGTGAACGCGTTTTGGAGGTCGTGATTATGCGCCTCCGCGAACGGCGGAAGGATGTAGCGATCGGCGAGGTTCAGAGTCGCATCGATCCGCGTCGGGCGAGCGGCGGTGAAGCGACCATCGACGACATACCAGTCGCCGGTGACGAACTGCTCGCCATCGAACCAGCGTCCGCCGACAAGGTGCAGGCTGCGCTGTTCGGCGGCATCAGCGGATGGTGCGGGTGTGGCGGCAACGGGTGTGGTAGTGGCGGGCAGGGTGGCGCAACCGGCAAGAGACGCTGCGCCGAATGCGGCCATCAAGACGTGGTGTTTCAGAACATCCTCCTACTGTGTTGCGAGCGCAATACAGTGGTCGATGTGGGGGTCAAGATCGCAGATGATCGATGGGGCGCCGACGTCGATTTATGTGCAGGTGCTGCTCGATTTCGGGGGATTTGGGCGTTTGGCGCTTATCTGGCGGTTGCGAGCGTGTTGAGTCAGGATGAGTTGTGGTTGGTGCCGCGGCGGCGCTAAAGTTGGCCGGCTACATGACGATCATGATTGACCAATTGTAATTCCGTAATGCCGCCGAACGGTGTTCGGGGCCAACAGGCAAATCGTGACTAGGAACGGGAAAACGCATGAATAGCCGAGAAATTTCCAATTTTCTGGAACTGAGTTTGCGGCCAAACTCGCTGATAGAATGAAGATGCCCGACAGAAGAAATGTTATCGGTGGTCCAGATATCCAGCATGCGGCGATTGTAACCCATATCGCGGTGGGATTTCGAACTCGCCAAAGAAGACCTGCCAAAAGTATTGCGCCGAGGGTTCTGAATGTCACCACAGCCCAAAAGTACGGCCCGTCAAGGCTCGCGGCTACTGACGCCCCATAACTCCAGTTTCTCTCAGAAACTTCGGTCATGTGATAAAGCGGGACCAGCAGCGCGAGAGCCACAATCACCGCGATTACGCTGTTTGGGGGGCGCGTCTTTTCAGGGCAGGCAGCGGCTTGGCTCATATGTTCAGATTGCCCGTCTCTACCAAAGAGCGCAATGCGGGAATGCTAATTGTCATTAGGTCGGTTATGATCTGTTCTGCGGGCGCGGTTTATTCGCCTGATATGCGAGCTTTCGCTAGCATGACGTCGGGAGCGATGGGCCGTCATCGCTTCGGCGCGTGTTAATGAGCAGTGGAAATTGCAGCGGTCCGTTCAGCCCTCGGCAGTTTCACTGGACACAGGCCGCAGTAAGGTGATTTTCGCCTTCCCATAAACCCGCTCTGCATCGATCTCAAAGCCCTTGGCCGCGACCGCTTCTTTCGCGCCGGTTTCGATCGAGACGATGGTGGCGGGGCTGGTCCATCCTAAGCGGGCGAGTTTGTCGAGGGCGACGATGCCGGCGCCGGTGGCGTAGGGGGGGTCCATCAGGATCAGGTCGAGCGGTTCGCGCGCTGGGCCGAGGGCGAGAACCGAGGTGGCGCGGATGTCGGGGCGGATGCCGAGTTTGTCGGCGTTCGTTCTGATCGCGTCGATCGCGGCGCGGTCTTGTTCGACGAACAGGCACGAGGCGGCGCCGCGCGAGAGGGCCTCAAAACCGAGCGCGCCCGAGCCTGCGAAGAAATCGCCGACGCTCAATCCTTCGAAACTGCCGACGCGGCTGACCAGCATCGAGAACAGGCCTTCGCGGGTGCGGTCGGCGGTGGGGCGGGTGGCGTCGCCCTTGGGCGTGACCAGCGGGCGCCCGCGCCACTGTCCGGCGATGATCCTCATTTGCGCGGGCCTCCCTTGCGGGGACCGCCGGGCTTGTCGCGGGTGGCCTTCGGCTTGGCCCAGCCCTTGCCGCGCGTCGGGCGTTCGGAGCGGGCGGGATCCGCGCGGGGAGAGTCAGGGCGGCGCGGGCGATCGTCGCCGTCCGGTCGCGCCGCGCGGTCGGTTCGCGCGAACGGCTTTGCGCCATAGGATTTGGCCGGGCGATCGGTGTCGCGCGCGCGCGCGGGGCGCTTGTCATTGCCCGGACCTTCCCACGGCGATCGGTGGTCGCCGCGCGCGGTGCGCGGGTCGTAATCGGGATGCTCGCCGCTTTGCTGGCGACCGATGGCGCGCGGGGGCGGTCGGCGGTCGGTTCGCTCCGTGCGGGCACCGGGCTTTCGCTCGTCACGGGCGGGGCGGCGCGTTTCGAGATCCTCGCCCCTGGGGCGGACGCGGGCACCCGCGCGCGCGACGGGGCCGGGGCGGGCGGTGCGCGGAAACGGCTCGGCCTCGGCGGATCGCTCGTCGCGGGGTTTGAAGCGGGCGCGCTGGCGAGCGCCGAAGCCGATCGGCTTTTTGGGATCGGCAGGGTTGGTCGCCGCGCGAGGCGGACGCGGCGGCGCGGTATCGGTGCGAACGGGGGTCGGGCGGGGCGCGCGCGGATTCTTGCGCAGATTGCCCTCCGGCTCGACCGCCGCCGCCGCGCGCGGTTTCGCAACCGCAATGCCCGGTTCGGCGCGCAGTTCGCGGCGCTTGTCGGCAGAAAGTTCGAGCGATTTGCGGAACGCGATCAGGTCGTGCGTGCGGATTTCGGTGACCTGACCCACGGGAAGGTCGTCGAGCATGAATGGGCCGTATCGCGTGCGGATCAGGCGGCTGACCTCCAGCCCCAGATGTTCGAGCACGCGGCGGACTTCGCGGTTCTTTCCCTCGGTCAGGGTCAGTTCGATCCACGCATTGGCACCGGTGCGGCGTTCGAGATTGGCGTTGATCGGGCCGTAGCGCATCCCCTCGACCTCGACGCCCATCATCAATTCTTCGAGCTGCTCCTGCGTCACGTCGCCGTACGCGCGCGCGCGGTAGCTGCGCTCGACCCCGGTGGCGGGGAGTTCGAGCTGGCGCTTCAACTCGCCATCGGTGGTCAGCAGCAGCAGGCCTTCGGTATTCATGTCGAGCCGCCCGACCGGGATCACGCGCGGCAATTCGCTGGGCAGGTGATCGTAGATCGTCTTGCGGCCGTCGGGGTCGTACTCGGTCGTCAGGCAGCCCGGCGGCTTGTGGAAGGCGAACAGGCGGGTGGGAGCTGGCGCCGCGACCGGCTGGCCATCGACGAGGATGCCGGCAAGCGAGGTCAGGATGGTGGCGGGGGTGTCGAGCACCACGCCGTCGAGCGCGATCCGCCCCTCGGCGATCATCCGCTCGATTTCTCGCCGCGACGCGATTCCGGCACGGGCGAGCAATTTGGCGATGCGTTGCCCCTCGGGGGGCTTGGACGAAGGGTCGGGCACGATGCTATGTTCTTTCGAATGCGAAAGGATGCGCCGGCCATGCAACAAAGCAGGCGGTCGGCGGTTCAGTGGAGCAGGGCTATAGGGCGGTTTGGCCGCCCGTGAAAGTGAGCGGACCGGTCGATGTTGTTCGGGAAGAAAAAGCGGCGGATCGAACGCATCCTGATCGTCGAGGACGAGCCGTTGGTGGCGTTCGACAACGAACATTTCCTGCAAGGCGAAGGCTTCGACATCGTCGCGACGGTGGACAGCGTCGCCGATGCGCTGCGCTGTATCGAGGAAGTCGAGGAAGCGATCCACCTGTTGCTGGTCGATGTCGGGCTGGCCGACGGCAACGGCATCGACGTCGCGCGAGCGGCGAGCGAGAAGGGCATCCATGTCGTGTTCGTGACCGGCGCGTGTCCGGGCAATATCGAGGGGCTGGCGCTGGGGTGTCTCTCCAAACCCTATCAGCAACGCGACCTGATCGCGGTCATCAATGCGGTCGAAAGGGTGACCGAGGGGAAGACGGTCAAGCGGCTGCCCGCGAGTTTCACGCTGTTCGCGCCTGCTGCGGCGTGAGCTTTTGCCGTGCTCCCGCGCAGGCGGGAGCCCAGAGTTACCAAGCGCATCGCTCGCTTTCCCTAGGCTCCCGCCTGCGCGGGAGCACGGCGGATATGGGGTGCGGTTGGCAAGGTGAGCCGATCGCGGTGATCGGAAATTCGCGCGCGGCAAAGGCTGGCATCCCCCGCTTTCCCCGCCTATCTGGCTGAACATGGCGCGTTCCACACGATCGAATGACTGGGGCTTTCCCCGCTGGCGGGGATACGAGTCCGAACGCGCGGCGACGACGGTGCGGCTGTGCGACCGGCATGGCTGCGAGGAAGTCGGCGACCGGCCTGCGCCCAAATCGCCCAACAGCCCCGATCGCTGGTATTTCTGCGAAGCGCACGCTGCGGAATACAATAAGGGCTGGAATTATTTCGAAGGATTGAGCGCCGAAGAAGCCGCGCAGCGCGAGGCGGAAGAGCGGCGCGATGCGGGCGGTTTCGCCCAGTCGAAGCATCAGGCATGGGCCGGACCCGGCGACGGCACGCGGTCGCGCGACGAAATGCGCGCGCTCGACGTGCTCGAACTCGAAGTCGATGCCGATTTCGAGAGCGTGAAGGCGGCCTATCGGCGCCAGGCCAAGGCCAATCACCCCGATGTCCGCCCCGGCGATGCCGAAGCGGCCAAGCGCTTCCACGCGATCCAGGCGGCCTATGACGTGTTGAAGACTGCCGAGGATCGCCGCGAATGGCGGCCCGATTGAAGAAGCGGGTGCGTTCGGACTGGGCGCAGACGGTGCTGGTCTGTGCCAAATGTTCAAAGAAGATGGGCGGCGGATTCGGGCCGAAAGGCAAGACGGCGCTTGCCAAGGCGTTGCGCAAGCAAGTCGGCGCGAAGAAGGGGCGCAAATCGCCGGTCGGGATCGTCGAGGTCAAATGCTTGGGCGTTTGCCCGAAGCGCGCGGTCACCGTGGTCGACGGTGCGCGCCCGAGCGAATGGGTGCTGGTGCCGGAAGGGGCGGATGTTGGCGCGGTGGCCGAGGAATTGGGATTGGTGCGGGGATGCAGGTCAGCATGACGCCGGGGTGAGCCGGCCCGTCATTGCGAGCGCAGCGAAGCAATCCAGCAAGCCGCCTCTGGATTGCTTCGCTGCGCTCGCAATGACGATAGGATGCGTGCGGCGCGGGAGGCGCGTTAACCCGCAGCCCCGTAGCGCTCCGCAGTCGCGCGGATCAGGGCGATCATGTTGGGGATGCCCTGGGTTCGGTTCGAACTAAGCTGGTTTTTGAGGTCGAAGGGCGCGAGTTCGCCTTCGATGTCGGTGGCGAGGATCGCGGCCGGCGAATTATCCTGCACCGTCAGCAGCACCAGCGCGATGATTCCCTTGGTGATCGCGGCGTTGCTGTCGGCGAGGAAATGCAGGCGTCCGTCGTCGGTGACGGTCGGATAGACCCATACCGCCGCCGAACATCCGCGCACGAGCGTTGCGTCGGTCTTCAGCGGATCGGGCATATCCTCCAACGCGCGGCCCAGATCGATCAGCAGGCGGTAGCGATCGTCGGGTTCGAGAAAGGCGTATTCGTCGGCAAGGTCGGCGATGGTCTGCATGGCGGCGCTATAGCGCGGTGTCGGGTGAAGGGAAGGCTCTCCCATCGTCATCCCTACGAAGGCAGGGATGTCTGGAGGTCGATCGACCGTCCTTGCCGCACGATATCCCTGCTTTCGCAGGGATGACGGTGGTTACAGGTCCACGCCCGCGGCGATCGCTTCCAGCTTGCGGATGCGTTCCTTGAGGTCGGCGATCTCGATCCGGGCGCTGGCGTTGCCGGTCGGGACCGGGTCGGCGTGGCCGTCGTGCGAGGGACCGGCTAGCGACAATTGCTGTCGCTTGAGGGCGAGCCATCCGCGCCATCCGGCGAGGGTGGCGGCGATCACCATGCCCAGCGCCGCCAATCCGGCCGCTGCCATGATCATGTAGAAATCGGGGCTGTTCATCATCTCTACTCCGGCATCAGCTGCGGTTCTTGTCGCGCAGCCGTTCGATCTCGTGGTCGAGGCGCAGGCTGCCTTCATTGTCGGTGACGACGCGTTCGAGCACGGCGACGCGGTCCTTCAGCGTGCGCACCTCGTCGGTCAGCCGCTTGTTCTCGGCGGCGGTGGCGGCGTCGTTGCGGTCGAAGAATTCGTTGCCGTGCTTGTCTTTCCGCATCCCGTATTTGGCGCGCAGCACGCTGCCGATGGTGACGAGAAAGACGATCGCGACGACCATCTCGAAGGGGTTCATGGGCGGGCTCCCTTACTGGACTGATAGCGGATCAGACGGCGGCGTTTTCGGCGTCGCGTGCCAGGCGTTCGGCGCGGCGAACCGGGCGATCGCGCTTTTCGGCGATGAATACGCCGCCTGCGGTGAGTGCGGTCATGACGACGAGGAAACCGATAAACATGGGTCTGGTCCTTAGTTGAGCGGGCGGTCGCGCAGCCGTTCGATCTCGTCGGAGAGTTCGAGGCCGCGGTCGGTGATGATGCGTTCCAGCACCTGCATGCGTTGTTCCAGGCGCTCGGTGTGCGCCGCGTATTGCGCAGCCTTTTCGGCGGTCTGGGCGCTCATCAGTTCAAGCTGCTTTTCCTTGAAACGGATGTGCCGTTTATAAACGTCGCCCAGAACACCGGCGATGACCGGGATGCCGACGACGATCAGGAAAAACCAGATGTAACCGGGCATGGCGGGCGCTCCTCAGTTGGCCGGGCCGCGCAGTTGTTCGATCTCGCGATCGAGCAAGTGGCTGCTGTCGGTGACGATGCGTTCGACATTGGCGAGGCGATCCTTAACCGAGCCCAGTTCGGCGCGGAGCTGAGCGTTTTCCTGCGTCAGCAGCTTGACCCGCTCCATCGCTTCCTCGTTCTTCTTCGGATAGACCGCCTGACCCCAGGCACCATCCAGCGGATAGCCGTTCTTGATCCGCATCCAGGTGGTCAGCACCCAGCCGATCACAGCGGCAACGCCAATGATTGCGGCGGGCGGTCCGACCAGGCTGAAAAAGTCGATGGCATCCATGTCACATTCTCCCTTTTCGGATCGGCTCAGCGCAGTTCGTCGATTTCGCGCGCGGTGCGGGTTGCGGGGTCGGTGGCGATGCGTTCCAGCACGGCGATCCGTTCCTCAAGCCGCGACACCTTGCCGTGGAGCTTTTCGTTTTCGCTGGTCAGCAATGCGACCTTGCGATCCTCGTCCGCAACCTGTCTTTCCGAATAGCCGCCCCATTCGTTTTCGATCGGGTAGCCGTGCTTGGCCCGAATCCAGGTCGTGATGACCCATCCGGCGGTGCACACGGCGATGATGGCGATGACGAAAGCGGGTCCACCGAAGTTCATCTCAAATTCCTCCCTTTATGCTTCCGCGCTTCAGCGCAGGCGCTCGATCTCATCGGCGAGCTGGGTGTTGCGGCTGGTGTAGAAGGTTTCCATGTTGGCCAGGCGGCGGTCGATGTCGCGCAGTTTCGAGCGGACTTCAGCCGTGGTGCGCTTCGGGTTCGACCGGGTGCGCTGCCAGAATTTCTCATCCTCTTCGCTGTCATACAGGCCGACCGGCTTTTTCGGCGCGATCAGGCCGGTGGCGACATAGGCGAGCGCTGCCCAACCGCTGGTCGCAAAGGCCAGGACCACCATGCCGACGCGGACCCAGGTGGTGTCGATGCCGGTATAATCGGCGATCCCCGAACACACGCCCATCCATTTGGCATTCTGTTTGTCGAGGTAGAATTTGGTGCGGGTCGCGGACATGTCAGCTCCTCCGGGTATAGTCGAGTTCGCCGCGGACGGGGGTCTGGCTGACCTGTGCGCGGTAATCGGGATTGTCGGCAGCGACGAT
>Ga0172374_1003070_pt1 | contig 10295 bp, 5 predicted proteins | sample LakKiv3m_FD_114536 | JGI IMG/M metagenome (GOLD analysis project Ga0172374, IMG submission 114536) | Freshwater microbial communities from Kabuno Bay, South-Kivu, Congo - kab_092012_10.3m | ecosystem: Environmental > Aquatic > Freshwater > Lake | place: Democratic Republic of the Congo... | reverse complement strand
CGTTTGCTTTTGGGAATCGCCATGAAAGGCTACGCGCGCACCTCTTCTACTTGTCCAACATATCATAAACCCGGTCGGAGATACGTCTTCGTGTTCCATCAGCGTCATCGAGGTCAATCATTGCAGCGACTGTGAAGGTCGTCCGCACTCTTAAGGCTTGCTCGTATGTTGAAAGAGCGGCTCCGCATTCCGCAAGTTTTTAACACATTCCAAATTAATCTGAGCGGTCGCATAATCATCCTTGAATCGCAGGGCCGTTTCAAGGTCCTTAATTGCGGCGTCATATTGGCCTGTCTTGTACAAAAAATAGCCCCTGTTGTTGTGCAGCACCGGATCGTCCGGATCTATCAATAGTGACTGATTGAAGTCATGCAAAGCCTTGGTATTGTGTCCTAGGCAGTACCAGACAACGCCTCTCATAGTCAGGGCCCTTGGTGAATGTGGTTTTTCTTTTATAACCGCATCCAGGTCTAAAAGAGCAGCCGAATACTCAGCTAACCGAATATAGGCCAGCGCCCGATAAAAGAAAGGCCTGACGTCCCCGGGCAAACTTGCGATAGCGTGGCCAAAATCCTCCGCGGCTTCCTCGTAAAGGAATCTCGCCATGTTGGACTTGCCTCTCAAGAGCGATACCTCGCCGTCTGCCGGGTCCAATCGGGTGGCTTGGGCAAGATCGCTGCCTGACCTGGCTGGTTCCCCTAGCTCCAGGAAGACCCTCGCCCTTTGCTTGTATGCCTCGAGCAGCTTTGGATCCAGTCCCAAGGCGCGGTTGAAGTACTCGAGGGCTCCGTCATAATCTCTTTCGCGAAACCGAGACTCTCCAAGAAACAGAAAGGCTGGGGCATACGACTCGTCCATAGACGCAGCCTTTTTTAGAAGCCCCTCCGCAGTGGAGAAAGATTTTTTCAATGTCATTGCTCGGGCCTGATAAACGAGGAATTCAGGAGTCTCTCCGTCCGCTTTGGGTCTGGCACTGAGGCTTTCTAGAGCGCTGTCAGGCTGATTGGTCTTCAAGTAAAGTTCGACCTTGTCGCGTAATATGCGTTTGTCGTTGGGGTCGATCTGCTCTGCAGCGGTATAATCCCGCAAAGCGTCGGCGTAGTTCTTGAACTTCGCGTGAATCCGTGCCCTTAGCAGCAAGGCTTCTTTGTTGCGGGGGAAAATCTCTATCCAGTGGGTAGAGTCAGCCAGGGCTTCTGAAGTCTTGCCTAACGCTAAGCGAAGTCTCGCCCTGGCTTCAAGGGCGGCTGGGAACTTGGGGTCATAATATAGGGCGCGACTGTATTCATCCTCAGCCCTGGTCTGAAATCCTTCCTTCTCGAAGATAATTCCCTTCAGCACGTATCCCCGCGCGCTATTCGGACGTGAAAGGAGGTGCATTTCAAGGATTCGAGATGCTTCGTCAACCTGCTCAAGCTGCAAGAGACACTCTGCCTTTTCAATCAAAGCAGGAAATGCCCCCCGAAAATGGGCGAACGCAGAATCGAGATCCTGTATTGCCTTGAAGCAGTCTCCGACTTCTTTGTAAGCCATGGCCCGCTCGAAAAAAAAACCTGAAAGGGTTTTACCCTTCAGTGACTGGTCCTTTAGGGCTTCGTCCAGAACCAGGATGCGCTTTGCCGCGCTCTTTTCAGACTTTACCTGAGCTAGGATTTTTGCGGGGTTGGTTTCACTGCTCGCAAAAGGGGCAAGCACGGTCCAGTGAATGGCTAGCAGCAGGATGAGTAGGGTGACGGCAAGACAATGCGATGATGAGCCCCAACACTCCCCTGACAGGCATTCGCGAAGGTGCTTTGGCAAAAACACCTGCCGATCTAATTGGACACGATCATATTTGAAACTTGCTGCACGCATGTGGCATCTTCGGTTATTATAAATACTAGGCTCGATTCGTCACGCAGGACGTAATCCTGCATCCAGGATATTATAACGCTTCTCGAAAGTGAACGTGAATTCGTCATGGACTTAGCTGCCTGATTGATGCGAACTGAGAAGACTTAGTCGCCTTCGGCTCGTCGCAATGATAAGAAGGCCATCGAGGTGTTAGCACGAGCTAAGCCAAGCAATCTCTTGATAAGTTTCGAGAATGGCTGCTGTAGTGGCTAAATTTCCGCTCGGATGCCAATAACATAAACGCCCAAAGGATACCTAAATTCGCAACTAGGTTCGAGCATGTCTCAATTAGTACTCAGAGGAGGCCTCAATCCTTGGTAGATGCCTCTATAATGAGCAGCATCGAGAGGAGTCCAAAAAGTCCTGTATTAGCGGAAAGGTTTGATCATGGGGTTTCGCCAAGCCGTGTCTTCAATTCTTTCACAATGGCTTCCAAGATCTTGTCAAACTGGCGTTGCATGCGGATCATATTTTCTCTCATCTCCAAGATGACCTCTACGCCAGGGAGGTTCACATTGAGATCCGATACGAGATTATTGATAATCCGGATGCGATCTATCTGATCGAAGGTGAACACTCGCTCTGGGCAGCAGTCTATCTCGAGTGAAAAAACAAGCTCTTCCTCTTCTAACTCGTCGAGGAAACGCTCGTCAAAGCCAAATATTTCAATAACCTGTTGCCTCGAATAGTAGTCCTGGCTCATTCCCTGCCTCTAACCAGATCGTTGTCCAGTCGGTTGTGATTCACTTAGAGGTTGATATCTCTTCGGATATCTGCCCTATAAAACTTATCAAGTTTTCTCGCCAGTTCCAATGCCTCCTGTTCATCGGTGGCAGGAATCTGTACTCGCACCGTTACATAAAGGTCTCCCGGCGTCTTTGTCTTGAGGTTCGGGACTCCCTTGCCCTTTAGTCTCAGCCGTTGACCGGACCTTGTGCCTCTTGGCACTCGGAGCTGGACAGGGCCGTCCGGCGTGGGTACAGTAATTTCTGCGCCATTCATGGCCTCTCCAATGGTGACCGGCATGTCCACACGCAGGGAATCGCCCTCCCGCTTGAAAATGGGGTGAGGTCTCACCTTGCTTATAATGTAAAGGTCCCCTGGAGGGCCTCCTCCCCGACCATGGCTCCCTTTTCCAGCAAGCCTTATGCGGGATCCGTCATTTATACCGGCAGGTACGGTGACGTCGATGGTTTCAGTATTCAAAACCGTCCCTGCGCCTTTACATCTCGTGCAGAGCTGCCCGACCCGACCGGTCCCGCCGCAATCGGGGCAAGGCTGATTAAAATTGAACGGCCCCTGGGCGACCTTGGTCTGTCCTGTACCTTTGCACGTCTTGCAGACAGAGTCAGCCGACAGAGATATCCTTCCCGTACCGCCACACACAGTGCAAACGTCTTCTTTTTGTAGGGTCACCCTTGTTGTGCCGCCTCGGATAGCTGTCAGGAAGTCGATCTCCAAAGACGACTCGATGTCTCTGCCCTTAACAGGCCCAGTGGCCTTTCCGCCCCCCACTCCAGTCTGGCCGAAGAGATCGCCGAAGACGTCTTCAAAACCGGAATACTTAAACTGGCCAAAATCAGCGTAAGAACTTTGATCTTGCCTCCCGAATCCGCGCCCTTGCCATTTTCGGTACTGCCGCGCCTGCTCAGGATCAAAACCAGTCTTTAAACCTTCCTCACCGAACTCGTCGTATATCTTGCGCTTATCCTTGTCAGATAGGGCTTCGTAGGCTTGCGATATCGCCTTAAACTTTTCTTCTGCCTCTTTATTGCCAGGATTCACATCGGGATGGTACTTACGGGCAAGCTTCCTATAGGCCTTCTTGATGTCTGCCTCGGACGCGTCCCTTTTCACCCCTAGAATTGAATAGTAATCCTGGGAAGCCATTACTCGGGCTCCTCTTGTCTATCGCTCGTCTGATGGAATTTTGGTAAGACCATAAATATGATTTGTGTTTCCTTAGCTTTTAGGCTTGGATATATTTACAATTGATATCGATCATTAAATGGATAATTAATTACTCAATGTCTCTTGTCAAGTTGGGTTTGGCTAGTAGCAGGCTCCTGCATTCATTCATTTTCAATCACAGATCTAACGACGTGCAACATGATCCGGACGTCGTAAGGCTTGTGCACGAAGTCCTTTGCCCCAAGCGCGAGAACTTCTTCTCGGGCTGGGTAACCGCTGGCAACTATAACCTTGGCTTTTGAATCCATTTCCAGCAGAGCCTGGAGACACTGTTTGCCGCCCATCTGTGGCATGCCTAGATCGAGTATCACAACGGCAATCTGATCCCCATGCTGTCCATACAGTTCCAACGCCTGCCTTCCGTTGTTGGCGGTTATGATGGTGTAGCCGGCATCCTTGAGAATCGCGGTCCCCATTTCCCTTATCATCGCCTCGTCGTCCACAATTAGGATAGTCTCGGATCCACCGGGAGCCTCAGGAATGGCCTTAATCTCTTGCTGCTCCACTTCATTCTCACACGATGGAAAATAAATCTTGAAGGATGTGCCCTGGCCGAGTTCGCTGTAGCACCTGATGTGGCCGTCATGACTTGCCACTATTCCGTGGACCATGGCCAGACCAAGCCCTGTACCATGGCCCGTTTGTTTGGTAGTGAAAAATGGCTCGAAGATATGTTCCAATGTGTCCTTGCTCATGCCGGTTCCCGTGTCTGACACTAGCAGCATCGCATATAGGCCGGGTTTCACATCGATGTACCTGCGGGCGTACGAACTATCCAGGGTAATGTTCTGGGTTTCTACAGTCAGCGTTCCGCCATCGGGCATTGCATCCCTCGCGTTCACGGCGAGGTTTATGAGCACCTGGTCTATTTGCGTAGCATCCCCGTTAATCCGCGCGAGGTCTGGGGATAGCAATAGCTCGACGTCAATCATTTTGGGCAGCGTTCGTTGGAGCATCTGTCCTAACTCGAGGATGCGGTCATTTAGGTTAAGAGGCCGAGGTCGCGTCTCAGTTTTTCTACTGAAAGTCATGAGCCTCTTCACCAGGTCAGCTCCTCGCACAGATGAATCATATATTTTTTTTATGTCCGATCTTTGCCGATCGGTCAGGCTCCGATCGGCCATCAGGATTTGCGAATATCCCAGAGCCACCTGGAGGATATTGTTGAAGTCGTGTGCAACACCGCCAGCCAATGTCCCTATGGCCTCCATCTTTTGGGCTTGCAGCAATTGCTTATTGAGTCGCAGATTCTCAGTCACGTCTCGTTTTGCGGCAACGAAGTTCACTATTCGATCAGAGTCGTCTCTCACCGGAGAAATGGCCGCGTCTTCATAGTAGATGGTACCGTCTTTTTTCTTATTGGTAAAACGGCCTGTCCATGTTTTCCCGCTTTTTATAGTATCCCACAGGTTTTGATAAAAGGTTGCATCATGCTCTCCGCTCTTGACTAACCGAGGATTCTCTCCTATGGCTTCGGATCTCGAATATCCCGTTATCCTCTCGAACGCGGGGTTCACGTACTGAATGATACCCTCCGTGTCTGTGATTATCACCTCTTCAGCGGCGTGTTCCACAGCGGTGGCAAGCAGCCGGTGGCGCTCTTCGGATAGCTTAGACTCGGTCAAATCCAGTATATGAGAAATAAAATAAGTAGGAGCGCCACTCTTGTCCCGAACAAGGGCGCTGGATATTCGTCCCCAGACGACATGCCCATCCTTGTGAAAGTACCTTTTCTCAAAAACGGCCTCGCTCACTTCACCCGACCAAGCTCTCCTTATGAAATCAGAGCTGAGGCCCTTATCTTCTGGATGAGCAATATCGTTGACGGTCATTCCCTCCAACTCAGACTTATCATATCCAAACATATCGCACATCCGCTTGTTGACCTGCAGCAGCCTTCCGTCTAGATCGACTAGGCATACCGCTACGTTAGCGTTCTCGAAGGCAAGTCGGAAGCGCTCTTCGCTCTCCCGCAACTGTTCTTCTGCTTCCTTGTGCTCTGATATGTCGCGATCCACTGCTAAGATGTATTTTCGACCGTGAATAACCATCAAGGAGGCATTAATCTCCAGAGGAAAAACAGTCCCGTCCTTTCTCCGATGTGCTGTTTCATCTCTGAACCTGCCTTCCCTGAAAAGGCGTTCAATGCGAGACTCTATCTTATTGGCTTGTTCCGGCGTGTCCAAATCCCATAGCTTCATGTTCGTCAGTTCATCAAGCGTGTACCCATGCATACGCGCGGCAAAAGGATTAGCCTGCACGATGCGCCCTGCATCTTCTCCTTCTGCTTCCACAATGTAAATAGCATCCGCAGCGTTTTCAAAGAGCGTTCTGAAACGCAGTTCACTCTCTTGCATCGCTATCCGCGCCTGTTCAGCCTTCTGCTGGGTCTTTAGCTTTTCGATCCCATACGACAGGTCGTTCACTAACCCCGTGAGTAATTCGACTTCTTCTCGGTCGAAGATGCCTTCATTCTGAGAACATATGCATACAGCTCCCCATATCTCGTCTTCATACGGAAAAGGAAAGGCGGCAGCGGAAACCACGCCCGTGCCGCGGAAGATATCAGCCCAATCTTTGCAGAACGGATCAGTGGTAACGTCTTCAGGAACGAACAGCTTCTTGGTATCAATGGCTCGCTTCATGGGACAACTGGGTAAGGGCAGTCGAGTCCACTTCTGCTCAATCCCAACAGCAATAGCCTTCTCTCCCCATGTGCCGATCATTCGATAAGGCAACGGGGAATTTGGCGTTTCATGACCCACAAACACAAAATAATATCCACCGACCTCAACAAGGACTCGACAAATTTCTCGTACTAGTTCAGATTCCTCTTTCGCACGCAGCAAGGCTTGGCGACAGAGGGATGTGGCCTTGATCGAGCGGTTGGTCTTCTTGAGATAGAGTTCCAGCTGGTAAGACCGAATGACAGCCTTAATGTGAGCAACGAGAACCTCCGGTTCGATGGGCAGTGTCAAATAGCCATCGGCTCCGCTCTCAAGGCCCGTCACCGTCGAGCGTGTATCAAGACGTTTGGCAGACAAGTGTAGTATCGGGATGAACCTCGTGGCAGGGTCTTTCCTGAGCCTTCTGCACACTTCGAAACCGTCCATGTCGGGTAGATTGACGTCCAGCAGAATGAGATTGGGCTGCTCAAGGGCAAACCGTAATGCCTGTTCCCCGTTTTCTGCCTCTATGACCTCAAACCCTCCCTGCCGGAGTATCCGGGCAATCGAGTAGCGCTGTATCTCTTCGTCATCAACGCATAAGATCTTATCTTTATGATTCTTTTGCATAGGTTTCCTCTAGGCCATGTGTATCTTCTCAAGCTCCTGCCCCAGGCTCCTAATCGTCTCTTCTCTAGACATGGCATGCTTGGATAACACTTTGAGCGCGGATTTCTCCAGTTCTGCTCGCTCATCGTCGTTCAAGTCTTTGGAAGTGACTATAATAACAGGAATGTCTCGAGTTCGGGGATCGGCCTTAAGCTCAGAAAGAACCTCGAACCCGCTCATGTGAGGCATTGCTAGGTCCAGCGTTATTGCGTCAGGTTTTTCTTTGAGGGCCTTTGCTATGCCCTCCTGACCGCTGCTGGCCTCTATAAGTTCCCACTGTGTGCCGGCGAGAAGACCCTTCATTATGTATCGGGAGACTTCTTCGTCATCTATGATAAGCAGCTTCTTTCCAAAGGATATAGTGCGCAATTTGTTCAGAAGGTCTTGGCGATCGATGGGTTTGGTGCAAAAATCTTGTGCACCAAGCATCATGCCCCGTTGGCGATCTTCCAGTACGGTCACGATGAGCACGCGAATATCCTTCGTTGCAATGCCGTGTTTCAGTTCCGCGAGAAAATCCCAACCCTCAGGCTCGCCGCCCGGTATGATATCCAGTATGATAATTTTGGGTGTGATTTGAGACAGAATTTCACGAGCTTCTGTTGTGGATGCCGCACTCACAATCTTGAATCCGGTATCCTGAAGGAACTTCTTGTAGATGAGGACTGATTCGAGGTCATCTTCTAAAATCAGTATCACTCCTTTGTCCTCTTGAGGCGCTTTTAGAGACCAAGGCGCCCCCTTGGAGTTCAGTTGCCTTTGGTACCGAATGGGGACGGCAGCGTAGAAGGTGGAACCCTCTCCGAAGCGGCTCTCAAACGAAATAGTCCCGCCAAGGAGTTCCGCCAGTTTCTTAGACAGGGAGAGGCCAAGGCCCGTTCCTTTTACCTTATGCGGGACGGGGCTGCAGAGCTGCACAAATTCTTGAAAAATCATGTCCTGCTGTTCTGACTTAATACCTATGCCCGTATCTGCCACTGAGAATACAACTAACTCTGCCTCCGAATGGAGTGCGGCCCTGACGCGAACCTCCCCGCGCTCAGTAAACTTGATAGCGTTAGATATGAGATTTCTCATGATCTGGGACACCTTGGCCTCATCGGTGAAAATGTTTGGCAGCCCGGTGGGCCCTTCAAAGATGAGCTGCACTTCCTCCGATACGACCAGGGGTTTCATGACACCCTCCAACGCGCCGAATAGGTTTGCCACTCCAAACTCTGATACATGCACATCTATCTTGCCAGCCTCGATCTTGGCCAGGTCCAGGAGATCGTTGACCAAATTCGAGAGATCCTCGGCAGACTTTTGTATGAATTCCACCTGCTTTTTTTGTTCGGGCGTCAAATCTCCATCCATTAGCCCTAAAAGGATTTGACACAGAGACAAGATAGAATTTATGGGCGTCCGAAATTCGTGGCTCATTTCAGAGATAAATCGGGTTTTGAGTTCGTTTGCCTTGCGCAATTGCTCGGAGTGCTGTTGCAGTTCGTTATGGAGCGCCAGGACCCCTCGATTTGTGTCTTCGAGTTCCTTGTTGAGTTCAACAAGTTCTAGAGATCGCGTCCGAACCTCTTCCAGCACCCCCAACAATTCCTCATTCCGCTGCCTCATCTCCTCCATTGCGTCCCGAGGCTTGCGTGACGATATCTGCTGGGACAGGGTTCTGACATCCTCTGCGGACATACGCGTGCCCTTTGGGAGAAACAGACCGAGGGTAATCAGACGTCCTCCTACCTCGGTTGGTTCCAAGCTGAAATAGTCCATAAGCCGCTTCGCCGCGGTCAGCCCTGAGACGAGATGCTGCTCTATACTATTTGCCTTTGCCAAGGCGGAGGTGAGCGCAGCAGGATCAGCCATTGACGCGACCACCCGAATCTCCAGCACTGTCCTTTGATCGGCTTCTCTGACAAAGAAGTCCACCACTTCCACACCGCCATGTCGCAAACAATCCCTGATCGTCTCCGACACGGCAGTGGCTATACGAGTTTGTTCGTGGTTTGCACAACCCAACAAACCGGCTATATCGCCTGCTAGCTGCCGCGCCAATATCATGTCCCGAGGAGATTGAAACTTGATCGTTGCAATGCAAGTGCTCATGAGCGTTACCCTGCCAGTGGTCTGAATATGTGGAAAAATGACTGGCCAGTCCTTATGCCTGGGCCGGCTTTGCAGTCGTTTGCCACCTCATGTTGCCAAGATGACAGACTGTCGCGCCCGACGAATAACCACCACTGTCGAATCATCGGTCCCGCCGCCGAAATCCCTATACAATAGAGCCGAGACAAGTGTCGGGTCTTTCTCGATGAACTCGGGATGGGAATGGAAGACCCAGCGAGAAGAAATCCCGTCAGAATGCATGACCAGTGTTGAGTCCACCGGCCAAGGATACTTGAACTCCTGTAAAAGCGGTATCAGCAGTCCAGCGGTCCCGTTCAGGCTTAACATCTGGCGCGTCCTTTCCCGACCAACAAACGCTGCGAAAATATTGCCAACTCCTGCATAGGAAATAGATTGGTCTATTGTATTGATCCCAGCTAAACCGATTGCAGCGCCCCGCGTGCCGATGAGGGCTGTGTGGATCAGTCTGATCAGTTCAATTGGATCAAGGTGACTCGACTCACGAAACCTGGCCGCCGCGCCTTGGGATGCCTCGGCTGCAAAGGGACCGTGTCCTAGACCGTCAGCCACGAGCGCGGAAAGGCCATGAGGCGTTTCTCTAATGGCAAAACTATCGCCGCAGATCGCTTCTCTCGGTTTCGGTATGCAAAGCGCTCCAATGTCCCACTCGCTAGCCGTATCTCGCTCGCTTTTCGACGTACTGGGCCAGTATCTTGAGACCACAGCAGTCCCCCGGCCCGGCGCAGAATAAATGTCAAAATCCGTCGAGAGCCTTCTTACGGCCCCAAGTCCTATTCCCAAGGTTTGACCCATTGAAAATCCATTCCGCAAGTGATCAGACTCGTCATCCATTCCTGGTCCTCTATCAAGTGCCACCAGCTCCATCCCAAATCTTCCTTGCGACTCCAGAGTTTGGAGGATGATTTCCCCTCCTTGCGCGTATTTTACCAAATTGGTCGCCATCTCCGCCACTATGAT
>Ga0172374_1003067_pt1 | contig 10302 bp, 11 predicted proteins | sample LakKiv3m_FD_114536 | JGI IMG/M metagenome (GOLD analysis project Ga0172374, IMG submission 114536) | Freshwater microbial communities from Kabuno Bay, South-Kivu, Congo - kab_092012_10.3m | ecosystem: Environmental > Aquatic > Freshwater > Lake | place: Democratic Republic of the Congo... | reverse complement strand
ATTGCCGCCGCCTCCGCATTGCATTAGCTCGTCGTCCCGCCTTGCGGCGGGACTCCTCGCTATCGCATTGTGTCGCTCACCCCGCCTTCGGCGGGGTTCGCTTGCCTGCCGAAAAATTTTCGTTAAAAGAAAAGGGGAAATTTTTAGTTTTCCTTGCCCCGCCCACCCGTGCGCGGAAAACATTTTTTTCTCCCTAAAACTAAACTTGGCCAATTTCCACCATTTTGGCCAAGTTCAAGCTGGAAAAGCAAGCTTTTTGAGCTTGGTTTAGCTTCAGTTTCCTGCTGTCGCCGGAATTTTCCAGCTTGGTTTCTCCGGCGGTTTCCCGCCGGTTTTTTCTTTTTCCGCCCCTTATTCTTACTCTGCTATTGTAGAAGAGTACAAAAGTAGAAGATTAAAGTAAGTAGAGTTTGGTTATATATTCCGTATCAGCCCACCCACCCAATTAGTTGTTGGCGGCGACCCCATTCATCGCGCGCTGGGCGCCCTAGGGGGCGCCTGCGACGAAAGTTCCTATGTTCTAATAGTTTGGTTCAGCGCGTCCCTCGCCCCGCTGCGGCGGGGCTTATCATTAAACTGACTTTTAAGGCTCGCGCGTTCTGGGGTGTCCGCTATTCGCCCCCGCCTTCTTTATTTGTACCCCTTCCTGTTATTCAGGGCTTGCGCGCCCGCATAAGGTGAAGCGCTTCGCGCTTTTTTATTTTAGCGCCCTGCGCGAGGACTCTCATGGGCTCGCCCCGCGTTTTCTTTTCCTTTAAGGATAATCTCGCGGGGCTCGCGATAGTCGGGAACGCTCGTTAAAGGCTGTGCTCCCTCGAAGTTTCATCTGTCGCGTTCCCTCCTTTTTAGCTGGGTGCTATTGAGGGGGCGGGGGCGGCGGAACCGCCAACAGAAAAAAGAAAAAACAATGGAAAAACCAAAAGATTTTCTTGTCCCATTTTGATACACTGTTTGTATATGACTGATGATTCTTCCCAAGACCAGACACAAACAATCCAAGACACGAATCAACAACCAGTGATTCCAACTGAACAATCGCCAGGGGAAACTCCACCGGAACAACAACCAACAGCCGAGCAATCAGCAAATCCTGTTCCTTCCGATACTCAAACAACCCAAACCGCCCCAATACCCCCAACTTCCCCAAGTCCTGAACCGCAACCCGCCGAAACTCCTCAACAAACCCAACCGGAAACACCAGTCCCTACTGAAACACCACCACAACCAGAACATACGCCGCTAGTTTCTCCTCCGGCTGTTAACATTCCTGCTTTACACTATCCTTTTTCTGGTAATATTCCTGTGACTTTTGCTTTTGGCTCTCAATCAGACAACGAAGATATCAAAAAGAAGTTTAGTGAGTGGGGAATTGTAGGCCATAACGGTTTAGATTTTGGGTTAACAACTGGAACAGAAGTTTTTCCTTGTGATTCTGGGAAAGTTATTCAATCAGGAGATAGTGGAGATTTTGGAGCGTCGATTACAATTCAACATTCCTGGGGTCAATCTCTTTATGCCCATTTATCAGAAACAAAAGTCAAAGTTGATGAAGAAATCCAACCAAACAAAGTGATTGGCTTATCCGGTTCTTCTGGTGCCGCTTTTGGCGAACACTTACATTTTGCTATCAAACCTAACAATCCCAATTCCAACAATGGCTATCTAGGTTTTATTGACCCAGCTCCTTATTTATCGCTACCGTCACAGAAAGAGGAAGCTCAAGAAGTGCCAAAACAAGAGGAAGAAACGCCACCTATCCAAACTACACCGACTGAAGAACAAAAAACACAGGAAGATACTAAATCATCAGAAAATACCCAATCACAGCAAGAACAACCAAAACCGGAAGAAACACAACCCAAATCCGAAACTCCGCTGCCGATTAATTACGGACCAGAAATACCAGCCGAGCCAACTCAATCACAACCAGCGGAAAATCCTCAACAATCGGAGGAATCCCAAACTACCCAAATGCCCCAATCATCTGACGAAGAAATTCAAAAACAGGTTGATGAGAAATTAAAAGTTGAACTGGATGCCCGAAGGCTAAAAGCCAACGAAGTCCGAGCAAAAAAGAAAGAAGAAAACCTGACCAAGATTTTTAGTCTAGTCCAAAATAAAGGAATTGTAACTAATGATGAAGTCCGCGACTTTCTTCGTGTTTCCCAATCAACAGCCACTAATTATTTAACGGAAATGGTTAATCGTGGTATGCTGAAAAAAGAGGGTGAAAGAGGCGGAGCTAAATACTCAATTTAACTAAATTTTATGAATAGCAAACTTATTACTGTTCCAACTTATATTCTCAAAGATGTTTTGCCTTTTTTGAGAAACACGCCGCTGGAAAAGAAAATCAAAGACTTGTTGGAAAATACTGGCAAGTATCAAACCCAAAATATTTCCTATTTTCCGAAAGAAGGTAAAGTCGAGCGAATAGTTGATGGGGATACGGTCGTTTTGCATAATGGCACAATTGTTCGCTATGTTGGTATTACTTCGCCTGAAACTGGCGAGCCGTTTGAAAAAGAAGCAACCGAAGCCAACCGAAAGTTAGTAGAAGGAAATACTGTCAAACTGGAATACGATAATTACAAAGCGGATAAATTTGGCCGAATTCTTGCTTATTTAATTACTCCTGATGGGAAAAACATGTCTATCGAAATGGCTAGGTTGGGCATGGCGTCAGTGGTTATTTATCAGCACAAGAAACCGTTTATCTACCAAGATCAACTTCTCAAAGCCCAGGAAGAAGCCAAGAAAGAAAAGCGCGGTGTTTGGAGCAAGTAACCGCTTCACTTTTGTACTCACGATAAATACAAGAGCAATATATTTACTCAACTCCTTACTTGTTTGCCGTTGGAACTGGATTACTGACGATTGCCGGTGTTGTGGCCGTTTTTCCGTTGGGTGCTGTTGCTGGTGCAGTTGTAACTGTCGTTGTCTCTTGGATTACAGTTTTTGCAACTTGTCCAGCGTTAAACATTTGCGGAAATCGCAATCGGTAAAGACTTTCCAGAAAATCTGTGCCCGCGTATCCGGCAAGTAAAGATATTCTCCAGTCGCCATCAGCAATTAGTCCAGAAATAACACCAACAATTCCGGAAATTAACATAGTAGCTCCGAAATATCGCCAGTGAAATTTAAACTCGTCAGGATTACTGGCTTGCTTCATTATTCCCACCAAACCCCGGACTAATCCACCTAAGAGACCCGTGACTAAATGATAAATCTGGAATTCTAAATTAATATTCATTTGTTTATTTTCCACCTCCCTTGCTTGTTGATTTTTTAACTTTTTGTGCTTTTGTACTATTCTGCAAGAGTGTAAATCCACCTTTACCGAATTTAATTACCTGCCCAATTTTTGAAATAGTAGATGTACTTACCGGAATTTGAGCCGCAATTTCTTCGTAAGTTTTACCATTTAGAATTAGCTTAGCGATTTTTAGTCTTTGGGCTAAATCCAATGTTTCTTCCGGTGAGAATAAATCTTCGATAAAGTTGGTTAAGTTTTTCTTTGTTTTAATCTTGAAAAACGAGTCGATCAACAACTGAGTATCTTTATTCAATGATATTTTTTGCATAAGTACCCCTTTATTATTAATTATACATTCCATATCACAGAAATAAAAGCAAAGTATTTTTCACCTAATAGCCCTTACATTTTATTTATAATATTGCTACAATAAGATCAAAGAATATTATCGAAATTCTGATTTCAAAAATATGTATGCAAACCAAAGTAAGGGTGGGTATAGAGCGAACTCACTCACTCACTCACTCACTCACTCACTCACAAATAAACTCTATTGGCTAACTCAAAAATACTCAAAACAAATTGATAGGACATTTGTCTTTTTAGACAAGGTTAAGTGGTTTGGGTTTAGAAAATTATATTGGGTTATTAAGCGCCGGATTATCTGGGCAAGAGAAACATCGATTAATTTAGGCCTTTTATATCCTTCCTACCAGCAATCGTTAATCAAAAGATCAATCAGCAGAAAACTGATTGAAATTTATAACGGAGACGATGGGCACAACCTCAATTATACCCAGTATTTTTTAGGATTTGGTCTTATTCATTACGCTTTTGTCCGCAACCTTAAACCGGCAAGCATTTTGTGCGTAGGCTCGCGAAAAGGATTCATTCCGGCAACCATAGCTTTGGCTTGTAAAGACAATGGCAAAGGCCACATTGATTTTGTAGATGCCGGATACGATAGAGACTATCCAGAAAAACACTGGAGCGGGATTGGATTTTGGAAAAAAGAGGATCCGGAGAAGCACTTTTCCAAAATAGGAGTTTCGGATTACATTACCACCTTTGTGATGACAAACGAAGAGTACGCCCGCAAATTTCCTCAAAAACGTTATCAGTATATATACATTGACGGAGATCATTCATACGAAGGCGTCAAGCTCGATTACAAACTCTTCTGGCCAAAATTGGATCGTGGTGGTTTTATGTCTTTCCATGATGTTGTGGCTCACGGGTATTTAGATAAAGGGTTTTTTGGCATTTGGAGGTTTTGGAAAGAAATCGGAGATAAAGATGCGATTATATTTCCTTTTCCTAAAGATTCCGGATTAGGAATTATTCAAAAAATATAAAATATGCGAACAGGACTTAAAATTCTAACCAGAAAAGTAATAAAAAGGCTGTTAAACGCTGGTCTAAGTCAAGATAAATTTCCGGAGGCGCCAATTTCAACCATTCAACTTAAGGCCCGGCTTTTGAATTTAAAAAATGACCTAAGCCATATTAACGTTAATTATAATTTAGGAGCGCTGTATACCCGTCCTAATCCGTATTTAGCACAAGTATATGGATCGATTCTTAAATATAACCCAAACCATTTAGGCAACTGGTCTAGTAAACCCTCAGAATCCAATACTACTCAATTAGAATACGAAGTTATTCAAAAAATGATTGATTTGTATCATGCCCAAAAAGAACAATTAGAAGGCTATATTACTAGCGGGGGAACAGAGGGTAACATTTTTTCGTTATGGCTGGGCAGATCGTATTTATTGCAGTTTTGCAAAAAAGAACAAATTGCCTTGTTGTGTACCAATCTAACCCACTATTCCATCCGTAAGGCCAGCAATCTTTGTGATGTGTCACTACATTTTGCACCTCTTGATCCGGCCACATGGGGAATGCACGCGGAAGGCTTACAAAACACGGTTAAAAGATTATTTGATAACGGTACACGAGGGTTTTTGCTTCCCTTAACCATTGGTTATACCTCAACCGGCACACAGGACGATATATCTAAAATAATTCATACAGTTAACTTATTACAAAAAGAAAACTCCCGTATTCATTTTTACGTCTGGTTTGATGCAGCGCTGAATGGTCTTATTGAGCCATTTATAAATCCGTCTTTTAGTCCATTTTATTCTCCCTTGATAAATACAATTGTCGTCGATTTTCATAAATTTGGCTTAGTTCCGTATTCAGCGGGGATAGTACTTTATCGAAAGCAACTTAGAGAGGGTATAGAACAACCAATTGATTATCTTCGTGTGTTAGACAATGCCCTGTTAGGTTCCCGTTCTGGAGCTCCAGCGGTTGCAATTTGGGCAGCTATTCATTTGTTTGGCAAAAAGGGATACGGACAGCTGGTCAAAGAGCAAATACAGAATAAAGAGTATTTTATCGACAAAATACATAAAAATTTCCCAACTGCGGAGGTAATTAATAATAAAGACAGTCTTGCTTGTGGGGTTATTTTCCATCAGCTTAAAGGTAATAAATTATCAGAAGAAATTGAGAATAAATACTGGCTATATCCAGCTAAAACCAAACTAATATTTTATCCAGATGACAAGAAAGAAAAGGTAATCTATAAGTTTTTCTTTTTGCCGCATCTTAGAGAAAAAACAATAATAGAGTTTTTTTCTGATTTGAACAAATATGTCATCTAAATCACAACTACCTTTAGCTAGATTCAATAATTATCATCAGCTTATAAGCACCACCTTAAATTTTACAAAAAAAGAAATAAAAACACGGTATGCAGAAGCCCTAATTGGTTCATTGTGGGTAGTAGTATATCCTTTCGTCTTTTCTTTACTAACTGTATTGGTATTTTCTTTTGTGTTCCGTGGAAGATCAGAGCAAGCCCCGTATTTTTTATATGTACTTATTGGATTTAACAGTTGGTTTTGGTTTAGTCAGACAATAGTATATTCTACAAGAAGCCTCGTTAATAACAGAGAACTCATACTTAATAATAAATTTCCTACAGAGTCGATTATTTTTAGCATTGCGGTTACAAAAATAATTGATCATATTATTAATATAGTACTGATTTATATACTGTTAATACTATTTCATCAACAGATTTATTTTAGTGGGTTCTTGTTTATTTTATTAATAAGTTTAATTCAATTTGTTTTTCAGGTTGGTATAAGTCTAATCTTTTCGGTAATAAATGTGTACTTTCGAGATTGGCAAAATATAATAGATATACTTTTACAGCTTACGTTTTATGCGACACCGATTATATATACTCTTGATATCGTTCCTAATCAAATTAAATCTATTATTCAAATTAACCCCATGACACAGATTGTTAGCGCTTATCGGGCAGCATTATTCCAATCTTATATCCCAGTCAACCAGATTCTGTTATTGATTGCTTTATCTATACTTTTTTTTATAATCAGCTATTTTATTTATAAACGCCTGGAACATAAGTTTGCGGAACTTATCTAAAATGAAAAAAAAAGTTATCACTTTAGATCACATTTATAAGTCTTTTGACCTCGACAGAGAAAAGCGCCTAAAACGACTATTCAGTAATTATAGACAGGTTAAAAACCGACAAATAACAGTCATTAAAGATGTATCGTTTGACGTTAAACAAGGAGAAAGGGTTGGGTTATTTGGACCTAACGGATCAGGGAAAAGTACAATTTTAAGATTAATTGCTAAAATACTTAAACCAGATTCTGGAAACCTTTTTGTTGAAGGTAAGATTGCTCCAGTTATAGAGCTAGGATCCGGGTTACATCCGGAATTAACAGGCCATGACAATATTTTTTTATATGCTTCGATTTTAGGTATGTCGAGGCAACGGATTATCTCGCAACTAAATAAAATTATTTCTTTTTCTGAACTAAATGAATTTATTAATATGCCAATCAAAAAATATTCATCTGGAATGAAAGCTCGTTTAGCATTTTCAGTTGCCATTTTTTCTGACGTTGATATTTTATTATTCGATGAAGTTTTTGCAGTTGGAGACAATTCATTTAGAGATAAAAGTATGCGAGCCCTCAATCATTTAGGAAGATCTCGTACCATTATTCTCACTTCTCATGATCTCGGTCTTATGCAACAGGTGTGCGATAGAATTTTAATTCTTGATAGGGGTAAACTTCTTAATGAACAAAACGAAATATCAATTGAGTTTTTGAAAAATATGCCAACAAGTAGTAACTTCATAGCAGAGGCGACCTCAAACAGCATGTATCCACTTATAAAAACTGGCGACTCTATAACTATAGAAAGACTCGATTTTAAGAGCATAAAAGCTGGCGATATTATAGCATTTTATTTACTAAATTTACCTGAGATAATAGTGCATCGCGTTGTTGATACGATAGATATCAATGGAGAAAAAACCTGTATTACTAAAGGTGATAGTTTTTTTGGACTTGATGCGTGGGAGATACAAAGCAAAAATTTTCTCGGAAGAGTCACAAAAATTGGTGAAAAAAATATATGTTAAATCAAATTTCTCAAAGACAATTCCTGTCTAATCTTAAGACAAGAAAGTTAGAAAATATCCCCATAATAAAAGTGATCGAAGACTCATTGAAGACACAACGTGGATTTATATTCCGTATGCCCAAAAAGGGTTCTCCTGTAATACTGCTTTTATCTGGAGGACTAGATTCTGTTACTTGTTGGGGAATTTTGATGAAGGAATATGGCTTGTCTGTCTATCCGCTTTCATTTGATAGAGGAGAAAAGCGAGCATTTAAAGAAAAGGCCTCGATTGACTATTTTTCAAAGTATTATAAAGAGCGATATCCTACCTTATTTCACGATCCTCTGAGATTGTCTCTTGGAGTTGATCAAATAAAAGTAGGAATCGAAAATTGCTTGAACGATATACATCCGGAAGTAATCTTGAATAAATTTAATGGTGATAGCAAACTTTTGGATATTAACATTTCCTTCGGTTCTTTCTTGCTGCTTCCGATTTACGCAAAATTATATGCTGATTATTTATATCATACCCAAAACTTATTAATTCGAAATATTTTTTGTTCTGTAACTTTGGGGGATGGGTTAATAGTTCCCCATCAAACATTTACTTCTCTTCGGGCAATAATGTTTTATCTTTGTACGGCTACAGGCGATTATAGTTGGCAATTCTCTTCTGTCGTTTTTGAGAAAGAGTCGGGTTTATATTATGATAAATTTAATTTAGTCCAATGGGCAAACAGTCAGAAAATTCCTCTTGAAAAGACATGGAGTTGTTATCATTCAAAAAAATATCAATGCGGAGGTTCTGATTGTCAAACCTGCATCGCCAGAAGAGACGCGTTTTATAGAGCTGGTGTAGAAGACAAAACTCGATATCTTCCTATAGAAGAACAAAATCCACTAGGTTTTCTAAGACACAAATTTCATTCAGCCAGCCATAGACTCAAGAAATTATTAAAAACGTATACTTGAAGTACAAGCAACTATTTGCTAATCTAAATATGGATTATAAAATTGCGCTCAAGGTTGTGTTGGTAATACCTGAGTGACGAGAGGAGGTGAATTAAATGAAAAAATACGAAGCCCCAAGGCACAAAAAAATTGCGCTCAAGGTTGTGTTGAGAACTTAAAATTATTTAATCCACCACTGCTTATTACTCTAATTGCCCTAACTTGTAGTGTTTGAAAAAAGGGAAGGTGTTTTATTAATTATTAATATGAAGTACATACGCAAAAATAATATCTATACAAAAAAAATAGGTGGTAAGTGGTATATTCTCGAAAATAATAAAAGGACAATGAGAGAATTAAACGACGTGGCGAGTTTTATTTGGGAGCTACTCAGTAAAGAGCTTACAATTGAAGACCTTGTAAAGAAAGTTTGTAAGGAATATCAAGTAAACGTTGAAGTTGCTAAAAAAGACATTTTAAAATTTATTACGGAATATGCTAAAGAAGGATATATAATTGCTGCCTCTGGCGCTGAAACTTAAATAACCTAATCACATATTCTATTTGATAAATTTTTTAAAATTATGCGACCACTTATAAATTTATACGATTCGATCCATCTTAATTTAGGCATTAAGAGATTTCTTTATAAATTTATTTTTTCTCAACTCAATATTAATTGGATTGACAATTATTTTTTATATCCCCTTTATCTATTTTTTGATAAATACTTCTATGATCGCACCATTTATCACTATGGTGCTGATTATCATTGGGGAGACGAAAAGTCTCAAAATTTAGATAAGAAAAACTATAATTTTGGTTATGGGTATATACACTACGCGTTTATTCGGAATCAACGACCCAAGAGAATTTTGTGTATGGGGTCAATGTATGGTTTTATACCATATATGATGGCGCGAGCCTGTAAAGAAAACAACTTTGGACACGTTGATTTTGTAGATGCAAGCTATGATATTCATGACGCAAAAAATGGGGATAATCATTATTGTGGTCAAGGTTTCTGGAAAAAAATTAATATTAAAGACCACTTTTCGTACTTAGGTGTCAATAAATATATTACCGCTTATGTTATGACTAACACAGAGTTTGCTAAAAAATATAATTATGATTATGACTATATTTATCTTGACACCGACCATTCTTATAAAGGCGCAATATTAAACCTCCGTTTATTTTGGTCAAAATTAAATAAAGAGGGATTTCTCTGTTTCCACGATATACATTTTGATAGAACTATAGAAGGTGTAGTTTTTGAACATGGGAAAGTTTGGAAAAAACTTACTAAAATACCTTATAAATTTGAAGTATCCAATCATTATTCCGGTTTAGGTTTTATCCAAAAACTAAGCGATGATAATCCACTAGATTATTTATAGATTTTTGTCTATTTTTACTACAGCTTTTCCTCCCACTTCCTATAACCCCACATTATAAGAAATCCTTGTGCGCTCAGTTCGATTTTAAGAGAATTAAAAACGACGAAAATTTTTCGGCAGGCAAGCGAACCCCGCCGAAGGCGGGGTGAGCGACACAATGCGATAGCGAGGAGTCCCGCCGCAAGGCGGGACGACGAGCTAATGCAATGCGGAGGCGGCGGCAAT
>Ga0172374_1003066_pt1 | contig 10302 bp, 8 predicted proteins | sample LakKiv3m_FD_114536 | JGI IMG/M metagenome (GOLD analysis project Ga0172374, IMG submission 114536) | Freshwater microbial communities from Kabuno Bay, South-Kivu, Congo - kab_092012_10.3m | ecosystem: Environmental > Aquatic > Freshwater > Lake | place: Democratic Republic of the Congo... | reverse complement strand
GCCATTTAAATAATTATCCTTTTTATCTGTCGCTAAAAATGTCAACATGCTTAAAGGAATTTTGGAGGCATCTAAATTTACCTTCATAGGTTTATTCGAATACAAAGTTCCATTTAAAGCAACCTCAGAACTATCTCTGACAAATGCTAAATCACTGATAGAAAGACTATCATCATAAACTATCAACTGAGCTGGATTTTTCAATTCCCAAACAAGACCTTTATAGTCGAATGTTGAATTATTAATTGCAACGATCCTTTGATAGGGCCTAATAAATATATTTCCTTCAATCTGAGCAGCAAGAAAAGTATCAACCTTTGCTGATGCATTGTAATAAAATTTATTCTGATTAAAAATTAAATCCAAATTAACATCGTCAAAATCCAAACCGGCCGTTATTCTCTCGGAAGAAAGTGAAAGCGAACCAAAAAGTTTGTCAAAAGTATTAACCCTATTATCGCGACTAAAATTCAAAGCCGTATTAAGATCAGATATATAAACAACACTTGTATCAGTAGAAAAATAAAAATGATTGAGATTGATTTCTGAATTTATAGAAAAATTTGTTGAATCATTTTTTACTGAGCCATCGCCTTCGCCGGCAATTCCAATTTTGTCTTGATTCAACAGTGATGAAAGTAAATCAAGATTTTTAAATTCATAATTAAAATCAAATTCAATCGACTTTTTAGAGATATTGGAATTCACAATTGATGAATCTTGCACAAAAGTTTCTGTCTTCAACTGCAATGGATTAAGTTCAGCAATTTTTTCCTTTATAATATTCGATATTTGTTTCGATTGAAATACAAGCAACTGAATTGCATCTTCAAGAGAAAAACTTCCTTCGATATTGAAATCTAAAAAATCAGAAGCTAATCCTATTTTGCGATAGTCTTTTTCATGCTCAAAATTCAATGTAAGTTTATATCCCTCAAAAATATTCTGATTAATTTCCGACTCGCGAAATTGTAAGGCGAAATTTCCAATTAAACTATCAAGTTCAAAATTTTTTCCATTGGCGATAAAACCAAAATTCAAAGCCGACGAATATTGATCATCATGCATAAAAGAAGCAAGATTCAAATTAGAAACTTTTCCACCAAAATTGAAAGCAGGTTTATTTTCTTCATTAAAATCTAGCCTACCCCCAATATTAATTCGAGCATAATTCATCAAAGTCAACAAATTCATGCTCACTATGCGATCACCCGCTTTACCAGATATATTAAGCGAATCAATCCTGTATTCATCAATTTCACTTTTCAAAAGTGTGAGATTATAATCCCCATTCATGTCCTGAGGCTTAAATCCTTTACCTGTAAACGAACCAGTTGAATTAATAGTGGAATGCAGTTTTGTAAATGGATAAATATCAAAATTTTCTGTATTGAATTTTATATTATATGTGGGTTGAGCTAATTGAAAGTTAAACTTAGCATCAAACTTGACAAATGATTCGTTAAATAAGCCCTCAAGATTTGCACTGAATTCAAGTGGAGAGCCATTAAAGTCTAATTTATATTTCTTTAAAGATAATTCATTAAATTTAGGAAGATTAAAAGTTGGAAGTAATTTTATAAAATTATCATAACTTGTAAGTTTACTTTGCAATTCTAATTTTAATTTCATGTCATCAGGATATTTTAATCCCGAAACTTTACCTTGTAATGATAAATCCGTGTCAAGATAATTCAAATTCAATTTTTGAATATCAAGATTATTAATTGTTCCTTTTGCCTGAAACTCAGCATCAATTTCACCCTTAACTAACTCAGCCTTAGGGATAAAGGAAGCAAAATCACTAAAACTTAATGGGTGAGCCTCTATACTTATGTTAAAAGGCTGCTCAAATAAATCTTTTTTATCCATCGGATCAAGGAAGTTTACTCCCTCAAATTTGGCATCAACAGATATATTACTTGTATCTGTAATTAAATTAAATTTGGAAATCTGAACAAGTTTATCAGTCAGCCTTAAAGCCCCTGAAATTTTTTTTAAATTAAATACACTCAGATTTGCATTGAAGGACAAATCCGAAATCACAAGTTGTATATCAGGTCTTTCACTAAGGTTTGCTATAAATTTTGATTTTAGTCGAAGTTTATTAATCTTAAAATCATCAAGATTAAGAGAAGTGTATTTTTGTAATAGTTTAACTTCAGTGTTAGTTCTGAGATGAAAATTAATATTATCTACACTTAAATTACTAACCTGAATTATATAAGGAAAATTAATTGCTTCGGTTGACTTTACAGTATCAGGTAATCCTGTTAATGAATACAAATTCCAGTTACCATCATCATACTGCTGCAAATTAAAATTCACATCTTGTAGTATAATTTTTCTGATATAAATTTTTTGTAAAAGAATTTGCAATGGGCTCAAATGAACTTCTATTTTTCGCGATGATAAAAGAGTATCATTTTTTTCGGCTTTTATAACTACATCATTTAGTTTGATAGAAGTAAATAATGAACCTTTAAGTTCGCCAATCTTAAGTGTGGCATTTGTAGATGAATCAACCAAAGTGATTAATTCATTTCTCAACATATTCCTGAAAGTTTTAGTTTGAGAAAATCCAAAAGCAAAGGAGAGAATTAAAAACAATATAATAACGAAGACAATTACCACATTAATTATCTTTTGAAACAATGTTCTTTTTACTTGTAGATTATCGTCACTCAATTACTGATTTAACTCTATTATTTTATTAATTATTTTCGAAGTTGATTGATTAATATCAAATTTTATATTAATTACTTTACCACCTTTATTTTCCACAACATCTCTTCCTACAATATTTTCAATTTTCCAATCCGCACCTTTAACAAGCACGTCTGGGATTAATTCTGAAATTAAATTATATGGTGTATCTTCATCAAAAAGAACCACATAATCAACCGATTTTAATTGCGAAATAACAAACGCTCTTTCTTTCTCCGTAGTAATTGGACGTCTATCACCTTTCAACTTTCTAACTGAAGAGTCGGAGTTCAAACCAACAATCAAAACATCGCCAAGCAGTTTGGCTTTAAGCAGATAATCAACATGACCTGCATGAAGAATATCAAAGCAGCCATTAGTGAAGACTACAATCTTATTTTCTTGCTTTAGTTTTTCGCGAATTTTTTTTAACTCAACCAATGACTTAATAGGGTCAATCATTTAATTTCTTCCATCAATTCATCAAATAACTGTTCTGATTTAATCGGGATAATTCCAACTTCCTCACAGACTAAACCACCAGCATAATTTGCAAGATAAGCAGCCTCTGTAATATTTGCACCTGCACATAATGCAACTGTCAGTGTTGAAATCACAGTATCGCCAGCGCCCGATACATCAGCAACTTTCCGAGCTTTTGTCGGCACACGCATAGTTTCATCTTTTCCAATCAATACACTTCCCTTTTCACCTTGAGTAAGCAAAATATAATTTGCGTTTAATTTATCAGCCAATTCCCGTGCAGCATTTTCTATCTCTATTTGATTTTCAAATCTTTTTCCTAATGCATCCTCAAGTTCTTTACGATTTGGTTTGAACACGTCAACATTTTGATAGAGAAAAAAATTACTAAACTTTGGATCAACAGTGACAATTTTATTATGAGATTTTGCGATTGATATTATTTCCGTAATTACTCTTTGAGTTAATACACCTTTGTTATAATCTTCAAGAATTACAGCATCAATCTCATCAATAATTTTATTAAAATTATATATTATTTTATCTTCAACTGAGCTTGATACATTTGTTTTTAATTCCTTATCAATCCTGACAATCTGTTGATTTGAAGCAATTACTCTGATCTTTACTGTTGTTGGGCGAGAATCATCAGTAATTAAACCATCAAAATAATTGACATTGTTATCACGGAACAAACCATTCAATATTTTTCCTTCACTATCATTTCCGATAATACCGAATGGAAATGGAATCGCACCAAGCTTTTCAATATTTAGGACAACGTTTGCAGCGCCACCAAATCGAAAGAATTGATTATCTATTTCAACAATTGGAACAGGTGCTTCAGGTGAAATTCTTTTCACATCTCCCCAGAAATATCCATCAAGCATCATATCCCCAACAACTGCAATCTTTTTTCCAATAAAACTATTTTTTAATTCCTGTAGTCTGTTTGCAGTGAATTTAATCATCTCTTAACCAAACTATTTCTAAAGTTGTTTATTATATCGTTCTGAAAAATAATCTGAAAAATTCCTTTATCAGTACCAAGCCATAAATTTATTCCATCAAAATATAGCGAAAAAATATTTTGTGGCAGCGAATCATCTTCAACTGGTACAATTTGATTATTCACCAGATTCAGCATCACCAATCCTCTTCCATAACTTTGTTTGGCAGTTAAACTAAATTGATATGTTGAGGAAAAAATAAAATTTCCAATCAACGATAAATCATAAATTCCATTCCCCAACATTCCATTTGTAACATCAAATCGTGTCCACTCATTTTGTCTATCAAATTTATAAAGACCACCTAAATTGTAATTTGGATTCTCTTTTGTCAAAAATTCATCAAGTCCTATCCAAACATTTTCGTCCTTAAAAAGAATAGAGGCAACTGAAATAGATTTTCCATCACGATTAAAATAATTCAACCTATTGCTGTAAAAGAAAATAGAATTTTCATTAGGCTCTCCAAGCCGCTTATTATATTTATGTAAACCATTTTCAGTGCCAAACCAAACAACACTGTCACCATCCGTTTTGATCATTTTTATAGTGTTGGTTTTAACATCCTTATTTACAGTGAGATCATAATCAATAAATTTTTTAGAACCAATTTCGTACTTTGTCAAATACATGAATCTTCCAATCCAAATTGCATTTTCAGATTTATCATATTCAAGTGCACGAATCCAATTACCTAATTGTCCCCCTTTACCAAATTTCCGTTTGGTCCATGCTTTTCTTTTTTTATCAAAAATAAAAAGACCATCAGTCGAACCAGCCCAAATATTTTCGCCATCAGAAGCAATGCAATAAAAAAAATCTATACTCAGTTTGTTATTTTGAGTGGAATAATTGTACCACTTATTTTCTTTTTTTGAATACTGATAGACACCATTACCGTATGAAGCAGCCCAAACATCACCTTCATCAACTACTATATCATAAATTACAGCTTTCGGAATATGTTTAATTGGCTCAATCGATTGTGAATTTGAATCTACAAAAATCCCCAAGGCAAGAATTAAGATTAGTTTTATCTTCATAATTAAATAATTTCTTTCTCAGATAATTCAGCTACAAAAGAATCAATATTCCATTCCTGACGAAATCCAATTGCCAAATCTTCTTTTAGCTTAGTCAAATCAATTGGCTGGTTTAAAATTGTTTCAAGCTCTATTGTTTTATCATCAAAATCATTTTCTTCAAATGAAGAGGAAATTATATACTTAGATAAATTTCTATGATATTTCCCAATTAGAATCGAACCGTGCTGAAGAATTGAATTTTTCATTTTGCGCTGTGCACTTCCAATAATTTTTTTTCCGGCAAATTTAACTTCACTTTTGGCAGTACTTGAAAAACAAATTTTTCCCTGTGGCAATTTTAATAACTTCGCAAAATCAGGTTGCAATGTTTCTAGTTCAATATTCTGAAGTCGTCCGTCATAATTTCTTAGACCTGCAACAAGTGCTAAAGAAATTTTCCTATAAATTTCGTGCGATGATAAACCAGAAAAAGTGGAAATACAAACAGAGTAAGTAAGTTCCTCTGCATGCAAAATTGCTCTTCCACCCGTTGGTCTTTTAACAACGTCAATTCCATTTTGACGGATTAAATCTACATTGATATCATCGAATGATTGGTTTGCTCCGAGGGAAATACAATACGGCTTCCACTGATATAACCGAAAAAAAGAATTATTTTTATCAACCATATCCGCCAGTTGAATATCAAAATCCATATTAAATTTTCCATTGTTTTCACCGCTATCAATATAATGCCAATTCATCTTTTCAAAATCGCACGTGTGCTATCTTCAAAAAATTTCAGAATATTATTTATTACGAGTGAATTAGGATAAAGTTCTTTCACTTTTTTTAGAGCATCGGAGAAATTTAATTCCTTTCCAAAAATTATTGAATAAGCATTTTTCATTATCGCAATTTCTTCATTCGAAAAACCTCGTCGTCGCAATCCGATAACATTTAAACCAGAATATCGCAGAGGTTCCCCACCAGCTAAAACATAAGGAGGAATATCAACAGTAACTCGAAAACCACCTCCAATCATTGCATGCATTCCAATTTTGGAAAACTGGTGAACAGGGGTTGAACCACCAATTATCACAAAATCATCGATATGAACGTGTCCACCAATCTGAACTGCATTTGCAAGAATGCAATTATCTCCGATTTGGCAATCGTGTGCGACATGAGTATAAGCCATCAACAAACAATTTGATCCTAATGAAGATTTACTTGTGGCAGTTGTGCCTTTATGTAAAGTAACGAATTCACGAATGGTAGTGTTATCACCGACAAAGAAAAAAGTTTGCTCGCCGGCAAACTTTAAATCTTGCGGATAATTTGAAATTGATGCCCCTTGAAATATCTTAACATTTTTTCCAATTCTTGCACCGTTATAAATTCCTGCATGTGAACCAATTTTTGTCCCATCTCCAATTTCAACATCTTCCTCAATCACAGTAAATGGACCAACTTCGATATTATCACCAAGTTTTGCTTTTGGATGAACTATTGCTGTACTATGGATTTCATTCATTTATTTTGTCTCACTATTTTGATTTTCTCTATCAACTATCGCAGCCATAAAATCAGCCTCGGCAACTACTTTTTCATTTACAAAAGCCTTTCCTCGTATTGATACATACTTGGATTTTTTTTCTGTCAATTCAGCTTCTAAAATTAATTGGTCACCTGGAACAACGGTCTTTCTAAACTTTGCATTATTAATTGTCATAAAATAAACCAACTTCTTAGATGGATCCGGAAATGAATTCAATAATAAAATTCCACCACATTGCGCCATCGCTTCAAGAATCAAAACACCCGGCATAACTGGCTGTCCGGGAAAATGTCCCTGAAAAAATGGTTCATTGATTGTAACAGATTTAACACCGATAACTTTTTTATCAAAGTCAAGTTCAGTGATCTTATCGACAAGCAAAAATGGATAACGGTGAGGCAGTATTTTCTGAATTGCATTAATATCAAAAACAACACCTTCTTTTTTAATTGCCTGATATTTTTTTACAAGTTTCTTCTGTTGATATAATTTTCTAATCTGTTTAGCAAACTCGACATTAGCTTTGTGCCCTGGGCGTGCTGCTAAAATCTGTGCTTTCAATGGAACACCGATTAATGCTAAATCTCCAAGCATATCAAGAAGTTTATGACGTACTGGTTCATTTCTGAATCTTAGAGATTTTTCATTTAAAAATCCGTTTACACCAATTGATATTTGTGAGTCAAGTCCCAAGCGTTCGCTTAATTTATCAAGCCCATCCTGATCAATATTATGATCAACAATTACAACTGCATTATCAAGATTTCCACCTTTGATTAAACCTTTGTCAGCGAGTTGTTCAACTTCGCTTAAAAAGCAAAATGTTCTTGCAGGTGCAAACTCTTTTACAAATTCTTTCTCCAAATCAAATAAACCTGAATGTTGCGAACCAAGCGCAGGATTGTGATAATCAACCATGACAGTTAGTCTATAACCATTGAGCGGAAGAGCTACAATATCAACCTGCTCTTCTTCATTATGATACATAAAAGTTTCATCTATAATTAAATAATCCTTTGGTGAATCCTGAATAACAAATCCAGCTTCAAGCAACTTTTCAACATAAGGCATGGCACTGCCGTCGCCGACTGGAGGTTCAATTCCATCTATTTCAACTTTGATGTTGTCAATCTGCAAACCTACAATTGCAGCCAAGACATGTTCGACAGTATGAACTCGTGCTTCACCAATTCCAATCGTCGTTCCTCTTTTAGTATCAATCACATAATCAGTTGTAGCAGGGATTTCGGGGCTATCAGCAAGGTCAGTCCTTATAAATTTAATTCCATAATTTTCTTTTGCCGGTTTGAAAGTCATCGTACAAGATGTACCGGTATGCAAACCTGTCCCTGAAATAGAAACTTCTTTTTCAATTGTTCGCTGCGTTTCAAGCATCATTAATTTTCCTTCAAATTAGATTTTATGATGGATTCAAGTTCAATAATTTTTTTCTCGAGTAGTTTAATTCTTTCGGCATAACCAGCAAGATTTCTTTTATGTGCTTCTTCTTTAAGACTAACCGACATTTCTTTTGCTGGTGTTCCAAAGTATTTCCCTGCTTTACTCAGTGATTTTGAAACGCCAGATTGCGCAGCGACAATAATTTTATCAGCAATTTCAATATGACCAACAACACCCACCTGACCAGCAAAAATGCAATTATTTCCAACTGTAGTACTTCCCGCAATTCCGGTTTGCGCCGAAATTGCATTGTTCTCACCAATCACAACATTGTGTGCTACTTGAACAAGATTATCTATTTTAGTTCCTTTTTTTATTATTGTCGAGCCAAGCGCAGCACGGTCAATTGAAACATTTGAGCCTATTTCAACATCATCTTCAAGAACAACATTTCCTATTTGTGGAATTTTTTCATAACTACCATCCGCAAGCGGTGTATAACCAAAACCATCTGAACCAATTACAGTACCGGAGTGAATTATTACTCTATTACCAATTTTACATTCTTCGCGTATAGTAACGTTTGGATAAATCAATGCATCATTACCAACATTAACTTTTTCCATTAATACGGTATTGTGAAATATTTTCACATTATCACCAATAATGCAATTATCAGCAATAACAACATTCTTGCCGATTGAAACATTCACGCCTAAATGACATGTTGTGGAAACATTAGCGGATTTATCAATCCCTGATAGTTTGAATTCTGGAGAGAAATATTTCCGGATTATTTTTTGAAATGCCACATTAGGATTACGATGAATAATATAAATTAAATCGTCTCTGTTTCGTTCAAAATCGGCGCTTATCAAAACAACACTTGCGCTTGTGGTCGCTAAATATTTTGAATACGCAGGCATGTAAAGAAAAGTAAGTTCTCCCGTCACAGCCTCTTGAATTTTCGCAATAGAATTTATGGCAAAATTTTTATCACCAATTACTTCGCCGCCGATAAATTCAGCAATCTCACCAACTGTCAATTTCATTGATTTGCTTTAATTTTTTCAATAATCTTTGAGGTAATATCGTATTCTTCTTTGGCAAATAAGAATAAAATATCACCGCTTCTATCAAAAACAAAATCGAGTCCTTCTTTTTGACTATACTCTTTAATAATATTAAAAATTTTGTTTTGAATAGGCTTCATAATTTCTTCTTGTTTCTTAAAGAGTTCGCCATTTGCACCAAACTTTTCCTGCCTGAATTTAGCAATATTATCTTCAAGCCTGACAAGTTCCTTCTCGGTTTCAACGCGTTTTTGCTCACTCATAATCAATTTGCGTTTTTCATAATCATCGTACTTTGCTTTGAATTCTCTGTCGAGTTTAGTTAGTTGCTCTTGCCATTCAGCAACAAAACCATCAATTTTTTTCTGTGCATCCTGAGCATCAGGATATTCTTTTAAAATTGTGTCAGAATCAACATAAGCAATTTTTAATTGGGCGCTTATAGAAAATGAAAAAACGAAAAGCGCAATCAGAGTCAAGAAAGATTTACTCATTTTTATTCCTGAAATTATTTTCCTCTTTTAAGCTTATCTAAAACTTTATAAGTGATATCATATTCAGCTTCAGCATAAAGCAATAAAACATCGCCTGATTTATCGAATATGAAAGTCATTTTTTCATCTTTTGCTACTTGAGCAATCGCATCCATAATTTTTTGCTTAATTGGCGAGAGCATTTCTTCATTCTTTTTATATAATTCGCCGTTCGGCTGACCAAATTTTTGTTGTTCAAATCTTTGAATATCCTGCTGCTTCAAAACTAATTGTTGCTGAACTTCTTTTTGTTTATCAGGACTCATCATTTCTCTTTGTTTTTCATAATCCGAGTATGAATTTTGAAGAACTGTAACCATACTATCACGAGCTTTTTGCCATTTCGAAGCTAAAGCATCTAAATCACTTTGAGCCTTTATTGCAGGCGGAAATTGAGCAAGGATAACTTGCGAATCAACATAACCTGTTTTTTGCTGAGCCTGAGCTAATAAACCACTTACAATGAAGATGAACAATAATACAAATAACTTTTTCACTTTTACCTCTTTT
>Ga0172374_1003063_pt1 | contig 10305 bp, 11 predicted proteins | sample LakKiv3m_FD_114536 | JGI IMG/M metagenome (GOLD analysis project Ga0172374, IMG submission 114536) | Freshwater microbial communities from Kabuno Bay, South-Kivu, Congo - kab_092012_10.3m | ecosystem: Environmental > Aquatic > Freshwater > Lake | place: Democratic Republic of the Congo... | reverse complement strand
GCTGGGCGTACGCACCCCGAGCCGTCTCGAGCTCAGCTACCTCCAGACCGCCGGCGAGCTGACCCGGATGATCGCCGGCGGCCACTTCCCGCTGCCGGGGCAGCGCAGCGACCACGCGGACTCACCGCGCGTCGGTGACGGCTTCGTCCGCCTCGACCCGGGCGGCCGGGTGGTCTACGCGAGCCCCAACGGCCTCTCCGCCTACCGGCGCCTGGGCCTGCAGGGCGACCTGGCGGGCCTCGTCCTCACCGACCTGACCCGCGACCTGGTGCCGGCCCGCAAGCGCCCCGACGAGGAGACGCTCAGCGCCGTGCTCGGCGGTCGCGACGGCCGGGCCACCGAGGTCGGCACCGACGAGGTCACCCTCATCGTGCGCAGCATCCCGTTGCGCCCCGAGGGGGAGCGCAACGGTGCACTGCTGCTGGTGCGTGACGTCACCGAGCTCCGCAGCCGCGACCGCGAGCTGGTGACCAAGGACGTGACGATCCGCGAGATCCACCACCGGGTCAAGAACAACCTCCAGACCGTCGCGGCGCTGCTGCGCCTGCAGGCCCGCCGCACGCGCGCGGACGACGCCAAGGCGGCGCTCGAGGAGGCCGTACGCCGGGTCGGGTCCATCGCGATCGTGCACGAGACGCTGAGCCATGCGGTCGAGGAGACGGTCGACTTCGACGAGATCGCCGACCGCCTCGGTGCGATGGTGGTCGACGTGAGCGGCGTCGAGGTGCCCGTACGGGTCGTGCGCGAGGGCTCGTTCGGCAAGCTGCCCTCCGAGGCGGCGACGCCGCTGGCGATGGTGCTCACCGAGCTGCTGCAGAACGCCGTCGAGCACGGCTACGCCGGGGTGCCCGCCACCACCGACGGGCGGGTGGTGGTCACTGCACGCAGGATCGTGGGGCGCCTGCACGTCGTGGTGGAGGACGACGGCAGGGGCCTGCCCGACGACTTCGACCTCGACGGCTCCACCCAGCTGGGCCTGTCGATCGTGCGCACGCTGGTGGAGTCCGAGCTCGGGGGAGTCCTCGAGATCGGACCCGGGACCCGTGGGACCCGGGTGCAGGCGGACCTGCCCGTCGACTGAGGGCCGGCGGGCCCGGGGTCAGGCGGCTCGGTCAGGCGGCTCGGACAGGCAGCTCGGTCAGGCGGCTCGGGTCAGGCAGTGCGGATGCGCGCGCGGGCGTTGCGGCGCTTCAGCGCGCGACGCTCGTCCTCGCTGAGGCCACCCCACACGCCGTGGTCCTGCCCGGCCTCGAGGGCCCAGGCGAGGCACTGCTCGCGCACCTCGCAGCGTCGGCACACCTGCTTGGCCTCCTCGATCTGGAGGATGGCCGGTCCGGTGTTGCCGATCGGGAAGAACAGCTCAGGGTCCTCGTCGAGGCAGGCAGAGCGGCTGCGCCAATCCATGAGTGGGGGAATCCCTCTTTCTAAGTCACAGGCAGGTGCTGTTGTCGGACATTCAGCTGAGCCCGGGCGCACGACGATGCGATCACCGAGGTGGGCAGCGACCAGACTGGCAAGACTTGAACGTTCACACAACCCCAATCGCTGGTCGTGTCCGTCACAACTACTGTTGTCCAGTGCCCGTTACGCCTCAGGCTCATCCCCCTGGTTCCGAGACTACCCCGCCGCCCCCACTCGTGGTGGCTGCGTCGCTCGTGGCGCTCGAGGCGTTCGTGCTCGTCGCGCTCGGCGTCCTCGAGCTGGCCAACCTCAGGACGATCCGTCTCACGATGGGGCTCACGACGACCGCGTTCTTCCTCCTGGCCGCTGCCGGGCTGGCCTGGTGCGCGTGGTCGCTGTGGAAGGTGCGCCGCTGGGCGCGCGGCCCCGTCGTGATGGCGCAGCTCATCCAGCTGGGGCTCGCCTGGAACTTCCGGGATGTCTGGACCATCCTGCTGCCGCTGTCGCTCGCGGTCGTCGCACTGGTCGTCATCGCGGGCCTGCTCCACCCCGCGACCACGCAGGTCCTCGAGGAGGACGCTCGGCTGGATCCCTGAGCCGGCGGCTCAGTCGGCCTCGAGGGACGTACGCAGCTGGGCGAGCGTGCGGGTGAGCAGCCGGGACACGTGCATCTGGGAGACCCCGATCTCCTCGGCGATCTGCGACTGCGTCATGTTCTTGAAGAACCGCAGCAGCAGGATCCGCTTCTCGCGCTCGCCGAGGCCCTCGAGGAGCGGCTTGATCGACTCGCGCACCTCGACGTGCTCGATGTTGGCGTCCTCGATGCCGAGGCCGGCCAGGATCGCGGGGGGACCGTCGTCGTTGTCGTCGGAGGCGTCGAGGGAGAGCGTGGCGTAGGCGTGGGAGGACTCGATGCCCTCCATGATCTCCTCGACCGTGCAGCCGATCACCTCGGCCAGCTCGCGCGGGGTGGGGGAGCGGCCGAGCTTCTGGGTCAGCTCGCCGGTGGCCCCGCCGATCTGCATCCGGAGCTCCTGGAGCCGCCGGGGCACGCGGATCGCCCACCCCTTGTCCCGGAAGTGGCGCTTGATCTCGCCGATGACGGTCGGCGTGGCATAGGTGGAGAACTCGACGCCCCGGTCGGTCTCGAACCGGTCGACCGCCTTGATCAGGCCGATCGTGCCGACCTGAACGAGGTCCTCGTAGGGCTCGCCGCGGTTGCGGAAGCGCCGCGCGCAGTGCTCCACCAGTGACAGGTGGAGGTGCACGAGGTCGTCGCGCGCCATCGACCGCACGGCCGCGCTCGACCCCTCGTCGCGCATGACCGAGAACAGCTCGGCACTGCGCGCGCGGACGTGCTCGAGCCCGCTGGGCAGCACGCCGTCGTCGTGCTCGCGTTCGACCGCGGCGTGCACCGCGGTCCCGTCCCCCGTGTCCCCCCTGTGTGCGCTCATGTCAGAGCTCGGCACCTGTCATTCCCGCAGCGATCGCCGACGTGACCGTGAAGCGGACGCGGAAGCGTCCGTCCTCCGATCCTGCCGACGCGTCCTGCGCCATCGTGTCGAGCACCTGCCAGGCGAAGCTCTCGGTGTCGAGCGGGGGGTCGTCGACGGCCTCGGCCTCGAGCTCGACGGTCATCGAGCCCCGGCCGAACCAGAAGCAGGCGACGAGGTCGGTCCCGGGATCGGCCTCGGGGATCACGAGCGCGCTGGCCTCGCCGATCGCGATCCGCAGGTCCTCGATGTCGTCGATCGTGAAGTCGAGCCGCGCGGCGAGGCCGGCCGCGGTCGTGCGCACGATCGTCGCGTAGGCGCCCTCCGCAGGCAGTCGGAGCTCGACGTCGGCGCGAGCGCCCCCCGTGTGATCTGCCATCTGCGTCAGTGTCCCGTCCTCGAAGCCGATGCTCGGGCCACCCTAGCCGTGCCGGTCAGTGGAACCACGGACATACCTGGTCCCGCGTGCGCAGCAGGTGGTGGTGACCCCGGTCGCCCAGCAGTGGTGTCACCCGTACGGGCGCATCGGCGGTGGGCGGGGCCGACGCCGTGGCGGACGCCGTGCCGTCCGGGGCGCCGGCCGCCGAGGAGAGCTCGACCACCACGCCGCGCACGCCGTTGCCCTCCTCGTGCAGCGACACCTCGCCGAGCCGGCGCAGCATCGCCAGCGACGCGGGGTTGTCGGCGAGGACCTCGGTGACGATGCGCCGCACCCCGGCGGGACGGGTCCGTACGAGCACCTCGAGCAGCGCCGTGGCCACGCCGCGGCCCTGCCACGAGTCCTTCACCGTCACGGCCAGGTCCGCGGCGTCCGGGGCATCGGCGTAGCGGACGATGCGCGCCAGCGCCACCGGGTCGAAGACGTCGGGCTCGGTCTCGGCGCACAGCACCAGCGCAACGTGGTCGATCCCGTCGACGTCGTCGACGAGGTGGTCCAGCATCGCCTCCGAGAGGTGGTGCACGGGAGCCAGGAACCGGCGGCGCTGCGTCTCCGGCGACAGGCTCTCGAACTCGGCGGCCAGCTGCGCCCGGTCCGTGTGCGCCAGCGGCACGACGAACGCGTCGGTGCCGTCGCGCAGGGTGACCTGCTCGATCATCGCGCCTCCTCGTCCGGTGGCCGGAGCCTAGCCAGTGCGGGGGCGCCCGGGCGTACGAACGCCGCCCCGGCCGGTGGGCCGGGGCGGCGTTCGTGGAGCTGGAGGGACGGAGCAGCGAGCTGCTCAGAAGGGGCGAAGCAGCAAGCTGCTCAGAGGGGGCGAAGCAGCAAGCTGCTCAGAAGAAGGCCCGAGCAGTCCCCGCTTCGCGGTGCCCTGCTCAGGCCTTCTTCGTCTCCCAGAAGATCTCGGCGATCTCGTCGATCTTGGCGAGCAGCTCGTCGGCCTTGCCGGCGTCGAGCTCGCCCTTGGTGCCGGAGGCGCCGGCCAGCTTGGTCGCCTCGTTGACCAGCGTGTGCAGCTGCGGGTACTTCTCGAAGTGCGGGGGCTTGAAGTAGTCGGTCCACAGGACCCACAGGTGGTGCTTGACGAGCTCGGAGCGCTGCTCCTTGATGAGGATCGCACGGGTGCGGAAGTCGGGGTCGTCGTTGTCGGCGACCTTGGCGATGATCGCCTTGATCGACTCGGCCTCGATGCGGGCCTGGGCGGGGTCGTAGACGCCGCACGGGAGGTCGCAGTGCGCGGAGACCTCGACGGTGGGGGCGAGCAGGTGGCGAAGCATCGGGTTCCTCTCGATCGGGAAGATGTGCAACTGCTGCGACACTACTCCGCGTGGAGAGGCGTCAGCAGCGGGGTCTCGCCCCGAGGGGTGGTGACCTCCGTGCTCCCTTCGGGACCGCTCGCGTCACCGGCCGCTCGATGCTCCCCACGCTCCGCGAGGGCGACCTCCTGCTCGTGCGCCACGGTGTCCGTCCGCGGCCGGGGGACCTGGTCGTCGCCCGCTTCGCCGACGGGACCCTGGCGGTGAAGCGGGCGGTGGAGGAGAGGCGTACGCGCTCCGGCGCAGCCGGCTGGTGGCTGCTGAGCGACAACCCCGGTGAGGGGGTCGACTCCCGCCACCGCGGACCCGTGCCGGAGGCCGACGTGCTGGCCGTCGTACGGCTGCGGCTGTGGCCTTCGCCACGCGTGGGACGGCGGCTCCGGAGGCGTTGAGCTGTGCCAGTATCGCCGGCATGGCAACGCATCCGCACGCTGGCGACCCGGTCTTCGACCTGCACCTGGGCGGCAAGATGGAGATCCTGTCGACGGCGGCCCTCGCCGGGCCCGAGGAGCTGTCGCTCGCCTACACCCCGGGCGTCGCCCGGGTCTGCGAGGCCATCGCCGCCGACCCGTCGATGACGCAGCACTACACGTGGGTGCCCAACACCGTCGCCGTGGTCACGGACGGCACGGCGGTCCTCGGCCTCGGTGACATCGGTCCCGCCGCCGCGATGCCGGTCATGGAGGGCAAGGCGGTCCTGTTCAAGCAGTTCGGCGGCGTCGACGCGGTGCCGATCTGCCTCGACACCACCGACGTCGAGGAGATCATCGAGACGGTCGTGCGGCTGGCCCCGAGCTTCGGTGGCATCAACCTCGAGGACATCTCGGCCCCCCGCTGCTTCGAGATCGAGGCGCGGCTCAAGGAGCGGCTCGACATCCCCGTCTTCCACGACGACCAGCACGGCACCGCGGTGGTCGCCCTCGCCGCGCTCACCAACGCGCTGCGGCTGACCGGTCGCGACGCCGCCACCGTGCGCGTCGTGGTGCAGGGCGCCGGTGCCGCCGGCGTGGCGGTCGCCCGGATCCTGCTCGAGGCCGGCATCCGCGACATCGCGGTCCTCGACCGGCAGGGGGTGCTCAACTCCGAGCGCGCCGACCTCACCGAGGTGAAGGCCGCGCTCGCCCGCGACACCGCCGACCACTTCGGCCGCCGCGGCACGCTCGCCGACGTGATGGCGGGCGCCGACGTCTACATCGGCGTCTCCGGCGGCCAGGTGCCCGAGGAGGTCGTCGCGTCGATGGCCGACGACGCGATCATCTTCGGCCTCGCCAACCCGACGCCCGAGGTGCACCCGGACCTCGCGCACAGGTACGCCCGGGTGGTCGCCACCGGTCGCTCCGACTTCCCCAACCAGATCAACAACGTGCTCGCGTTCCCCGGCATCTTCCGTGGGGCCTTCGACGTCCACGCCACCGCGATCACCGAGGGCATGAAGGTCGCCGCCGCCACCGCGCTGGCCGAGCTGGTCGGGGACGCGCTGAGCGAGGAGATGGTCATCCCCTCGCCCTTCGACCCGCGGGTGCCCGGCGCCGTGCGCGACGCCGTCGCCGCCGCGGCCCGCGCCGACGGGGTCGCGCGCCGCTGATGGCCGGTGACTGGCTCAGCGACGCGATCGTCTACGAGATCTACCCGCAGTCCTTCGCCGACTCCGACGGGGACGGCATCGGCGACCTCCGCGGGGTGATCGGGCGGCTCGACCACATCGCGTCGCTCGGGGTCGACACCATCTGGTTCAACCCGTGCTTCGCCTCGCCCTTCGTCGACGCCGGCTACGACGTCTCCGACTACCTCCAGGTGGCGCCGCGCTACGGCACCAACGAGGACCTCGTCGAGCTCGTCGACCGGGCGCGCGAGCGCGGGATCCGGGTGCTGCTCGACCTGGTCGCCGGCCACACCTCGATCGAGCACCCGTGGTTCCAGGCCGAGCTCCACGCGGACGGGCCGAGCCCCGAGGGCGACCGATACGTGTGGTGCGAGGAGCTCCCGGCCTGGGCGTGGAGCTCCGACGTCCCGGGCACGCCCGCGTGGGTCCCGTCACCGGGGCCGCGCAGGGGCTGGTACCTGAAGAACTTCTACGACGAGCAGCCCGCGCTCAACTTCGGCTGGACCGAGACGCCCGCCGACGAGCCCTGGCGCGACGCGGTCGACGACCCCGGGCCGAGGCGCAACAAGCAGATGCTGCGCGACGTGCTCGACTTCTGGCTGAGCAGGGGAGTGGCGGGCTTCCGCGTCGACATGGCCTTCTCCCTGGTGAAGGACGACCGCGGCAAGAACGCCGGCGCCGCCGCCGCGACGCAGGTCTGGCGGGACCTCCAGGCCTGGCTGGCCGAGGCCCACCCCGACGCCGTCCTCGTCCCCGAGGGCAAGGAGCCGCGCACCGGGGCGGCGATGGGGTTCGACGCGGACTTCATGCTCGTCATCCACGCCGAGCACGCCAGCCTGTTCGACAACGGCGGTGCGGGCGTCCTGCCCTTCCAGTCGACGGGCGAGCCGTTCTTCCACGCCGACGGCCGCGGCAGCACCCGCACCTTCCTCGACGGCTGGGCCGCGGCGAAGGCCGGCGACCCGGCCCGACCCGTGCTCCTGGGGACCGCCGACCACGACTTCAGCCGGTTGCGCACCGACCCACGTACGCCCGAGGAGCTCGGCGCCGCGCTGACGTTCCTCTTCACCTGGGGCACCGTCCCGTCGCTCTACTACGGCGACGAGATCGGCATGCGCTACCTGCCCGGCCTGCCCGACGTGGAGGGCTCCGTGTGCAACCCGGGCTACAACCGGTCCGGGTGCCGCACGCCGATGCAGTGGGACGACTCGCCCAACGCGGGCTTCTCCACGGCCGCCCCCGAGGACCTCTACCTGCCCGTCGACCCGTCAGAGGACCGCCCGACCGTCAGCGCGCAGGAGCAGGACCCCGGCTCGACGCTGCACCTGGTGCGGCGTCTCATCGCGCTGCGCCGTGCGACCCCGGCCCTCGGCGGCCGCGCCCCGACGACGGTCCTGCACGAGGGCTACCCGTTCACCTGGCGCCGCGGCGACTCCCACGTCGTGGTGGTGAACCCGCGACGCGAGCCCGCCGCGATCGACGTCGACGGGGTCGAGGGCGCGACGCTGCTCCTCGGGCAGGGCGTCGAGGTGTCCGCGACGGGTCTGCGCGTCGACGGCTTCGGCTACGGCGTCCTCGAGCTCGCCCGAGGCGGCTAGAACCCGATCGACGGCTCCGGCGCGAGCGCGGTCCGCATCGCGCGGGCGAGGGAGGCGTACGCCCCGGGACGGTGCTCGGCGACCACACCGGCACGCAGGAGGCCGGCGATGCCGTGCCCGAGGTAGCCCGCACCGAGCACGGCGACGTCGAGGGTGGCGTCGGCGGGGGAGTCGGTGCGCGAGGCCGAGCCGTCGCTGGCCGAGGCCCGGAGGCGCCAGCGGCCGGCGTTCCAAGGGGCGTACGCGTCCGTCACCTCCACGACGACGTCGCAGTCCGACTCGTAGGACCGCTGCGACCAGGCTGCCCCGAGGTCGACCAGCCGGACCCAGGTGCTGTCCCAGGTCTTCAGGTTGCCGGTGCCGCGCGGACCGCCGACCCAGCCGAGGATCGGGTCGTCGGCGCCGATGTTCTCCAGCTTGGTCGTGCCCATGAGGTCGAGGTCGACCACCCGGCGGGCGAGGGCGAGCCGCGCTGCCGGAGTGCCGGTGAAGGTGCCGACGGTGACCGTCCCGGAGGGGCGTGCGTCGGACCACTTGTGCTCGCGGCGGAGACCGGTGAAGCCGACGTCGGCGCCGTCGCGCCGGGCGAACAGGACCCGGCGCCGCTCCTTGTCGCGCAGCTCCTCCGGCGTCTCCGACGTCAGCAGCGTGAAGAAGTCGGACGACCCGACGATGGTCCCCGGGTGGTCCGGGGCGGCAGCGAGCTGGCAGGCGCGCATCCGCTCGCTGACACCGGGTGCGGCCATGTCGACGAGGTGCGTGGTGATGCCCGCGACCTCGTCCTCGAGGTGCGGCGCCGTGAACGTCGTGCCGCGACCGAGGTCGACCTGGTGGGTGAGCACCGCGAGGCCGTAGCCGTACCGGCCGTAGATCGCGGCCTCGCTCGCGTGCAGCGCCGAGAGGGCGGTCCCGGCCTCGCGGGTGCGGGCGAGGTGGTCGGTCATCATCGCGGTGAGGACTCCGCGCCGCCGGGCGTCGGGGTGCACCCCGACCCAGGTCAGGCCGGCGATCGGGACCAGGGCGCCCCCGGGGAGCGCCATCTCCATCGGTCGCACCCCGTAGATGCCGGCGTGCAGGCCCTCCGGCCCGTCAGGCAGGTCGACGACGAAGCGCTGGTCGGCCGGGATGCCGAGTCGCAGGTGCTCGACGTCGGCGGGTGTGACCTCGCCGAACCAGACGAGCTGGTCGGTGGCGAGGTAGGTCTCGGCGTCCTCCGAGGGACGTACGTCGATGCTCACCCCGGCAACCCAACAGTCCGGACCGAGGACCCGCAACCGGATAACGAACGGCACTCGCTAGGGTCGGGGAATGTTCGCCGTCTATGCCGAGACCTTCTCCTTCGACGACCCGCTGAGCGGCCTGGTGGTGGGGGAGCGGCCCGCCCCGGAGGCCCCCGACGGATGGGCCACCGTGACGGTGAGGGCCGCCAGCCTCAACCACCACGACCTGTGGTCCCTGCGTGGCGTCGGCCTGCGCGAGGAAGCGCTGCCGATGATCCTCGGCTGCGACGCCGCGGGTGTCGACGAGGACGGCAACGAGGTCGTCGTCCACGGTGTCATCGGTGACCCGCGGTGGACCGGCGACGAGGCCGACGACCCCGGGCGGTCGCTGCTCTCCGAGCGCCACCAGGGCACGTTCGCCGACCAGGTGGTCGTGCCGCGGCGCAACCTCGTGCCCAAGCCGGACTCGCTGTCGTTCGAGGAGGCGGCCTGCCTGCCGACCGCCTGGCTGACGGCCTACCGGATGCTCTTCGTGCAGGGCGCCTGCCAGCCGGGCGAGACGGTGCTGGTGCAGGGCGCCGGTGGCGGCGTCGCGACCGCGCTGATCACCCTGGGCCGGGCAGCGGGCCTGGCGGTCCTGGCCACCAGCCGCGACGAGGCCAAGCGCGAGCGCGCCCGCGAGCTCGGCGCGCACGAGACCTTCGAGTCCGGCGCCCGCCTCCCGGTCAAGGTCGACGCCGTCATGGAGACCGTCGGCAAGGCGACCTGGACCCACTCGATCCGCTCGTTGCGCCCGGGCGGCCGCATCGTCATCAGCGGCACGACCTCGGGCCCCGACGTCGACGACGCCGGCCTGACCCACGTGTTCTTCAAGCAGCTGTCCGTCATCGGCTCGACGATGGGCACCCGGGCCGAGCTGGACCGGCTGGTCCGCTTCCTCGACGCGACCGGCGCCCGCCCGCTCGTGGACCGTACGCTGCCGATGGACCAGGCGAAGGACGGCTTCGCGGCCATGGCCGGCGGCGACCTCTTCGGCAAGATCGTCTTCACCCGATGACCGCGCGGCGCCACGTCCTCACCGGTGCCGGGTCCGGCATCGGCGCGGCCCTCGCCCGCCGGCTCGCCGACCGCGGTGACGACCTCGTCCTCCTCGCCCGGAGCGAGGGACGTGCGGGCGAGCTGGCCGACGCGTTCCCGGGGGCGCAGCTCCTCGTCGCCGACCTCGCGGACCCGGG
>Ga0172374_1003062_pt1 | contig 10306 bp, 8 predicted proteins | sample LakKiv3m_FD_114536 | JGI IMG/M metagenome (GOLD analysis project Ga0172374, IMG submission 114536) | Freshwater microbial communities from Kabuno Bay, South-Kivu, Congo - kab_092012_10.3m | ecosystem: Environmental > Aquatic > Freshwater > Lake | place: Democratic Republic of the Congo... | reverse complement strand
TGAATGCATAACGCACCAAGAAGCGGGAGATCAAAGCCAAGAAAGTTTCCCGGATTTAGACTAAACAAAGGCCCCTTCCAGGGGCCCTCACAAAGCTACCGGCTCTGCCGGTAGATATTTACTCTCAATTTTCATTTTCACGGGAGGATTACATGGCACCAACTGAAGCAGGGAATCTGGTCACTTATCATCGAGAGGAATTCGTTGGATTCATTACCCTGAACCGGGCCGAGAAGCGAAACGCATTGAATCCGATCGTTTGGAATGCCCTGGACAGGGCTATCGAACAGGCGGAGCAAGACAGGGAGGTACGGGTCGCTCTTCTCGTGGGCGCGGGAAAATCGTTCTGCGCCGGCCTCGATCTGAGCCCTGAAAATGAACTCTTTTCCGTGGTGGGTCAGGTCCCGGATGCAGCGCAAAAGGTCTGGTTTTTCAAAGAGGTCAGGAGGATCCAGGATATCCACACCCGCCTGGAACGGTTGTCCATCCCCACCATCGCCCTGATCCATGGCCACTGCCTTGGAGCTGGGCTGGAACTGGTCCTCTGCTGCGACATCCGGCTCTGCACCCAGGACACCCTGTTTGCCTTTCCAGAGGCCAAGCTCGGCTTCATCACCGATGTGGGGGGGTTGCAGCGCCTCCCCAGGGTGGTGGGCAAGGGTCATGCCCGAGAGATCGCCTTCCGGGGGCACCGTTTCGACGCCCGCCGCGCACAGGCAATTCAACTGGTCAATGATGTCTTTCCCGACAGAGACACCCTTGAAATCAAGGGGAAAGAGATGGCCGAAGAGATTGCAGGAAATCCACCGCTGGCGGTCCAGGGCGCCAAGGAGGTCCTTTGCTTTGACGAAGAGGCCAGCCTGGAAGAATCCCTGGCATACAATGCGGCCCGATCCAGCATGATCGTCCCGTCTCAGGATCTCATGGAGGCCGTAGCGGCTTATATGCAGAAACGAAAGGGAACGTTCAAGGGGGCATGATCGTCTTTCCAAATTTCCAGTTTCCAATTTCCAGCTTTTTCCGCCTTCAGCGGGGTTTCCGCTTCGTTCCAAGCAGCATCCCCGCTGAAGCGGCATCTCCGACCCGTAACCAGTCCTAATTTTCCAGTTTCAAGTTTGATGCATTGGTAAAAAGTCCTCCATCCTGTCACCCCGGCGAAAGCCGGGGCCCACAACCCATTGAAAGAACTGGCTTCCTGCCTTCGCAGGAATGACGGAAAACCCGAAGCCTTGACTTTTTACGAGACCATCAGTTTTCCGTCGTAACACTTGACACCGGCACGTGCGGGTGATATTTTCCTATTTTCGATCAAACGTTTGTTGGAATATCAGGGAGCTTCACCGTGCCTGGTCCGAAAAACCGGAAAAAAATTCGGGAGATTCAGAGCGTCGTCGCCCCCCTTTTTGCATATAAAGGATACCATTCCACGTCTATGCGCGAAATCGCCCGCGAGCTTGGTATGAACCAGTCATCCCTCTATCACTATTTCCGGAGCAAGGAGGAGATCCTCTTCGAACTCATGAACGATGCCGTGGACAACGCCCTGACCACCCTGAAGGAGATCTGCGCCGGGAACCTTCTTCCGCGAGACAAGCTGACCCACATGCTTCACTTCTATACACGGTATTATGCCGGGGCCCCGGAGCGTCTCATCCTTCTCGTGAATGAACAGAATTCGCTGACACCTGAGCACCATCGCACCCTGGTGGAAAAGCAGCGGGAGTATGTCTCCATCTTCAAGGATGTCTTTGAGGAGTTAAAAGGGAATCAACTGACAAAGGAGATCCCTCACAGCGTGGCCACATTCGCCTTCCTCGGAATGGTGCACTATACTATCAAATGGTACAATAAAAAAGGGCGTGTCGGATTGGATGATTTAGCAAACTCGTTCGTGGAGATCTTTACAAAAGGTATTTTGAGGTGATGTTGCAATGATGACTCCTTACAGGGTTTCTTACTGGTCAATCGAATCGGTCTGGATCTTTTACGTCCTGGCGGCATTGGCTGTGGCCGTGTTTGTCTTCGGGGTGATTTCCCATGTATCTGTCTGGTCAAGGGGTGCAAGGCGCCAGGGCATCGGGTTCTCAGGACAGGGCATTTTTAACCTTTTTCTGGACGGCCTGCTGGGTCGACGGATCTTCAGGGGCGATGTTGCCGCGGGGACCATGCATTTATTGATACTCTGGGGGTTCCTGGGCCTTTTTGCAGGGACCGTGTTAATCTCCGCCGACTACTGGGTGTATCATTTTCTTAACGGACCCGTCTATATCGGGTACTCCATATGCCTTGAGTTTTTCGGGTTGATGCTCGCGATCGGGCTCGTCTGGGCCCTCATACGCAGATACCTCCAGCGTGTGACACGTCTTGAAAGACGAATCGAAGACCTGATTGTTCCTGTCTGGCTTCTTGTGGTCGTCCTGTCGGGGTTTTTGGTGGAAGGGGTTCGCCTGTCCGCCCAGAGACCCGAGTGGGGAGGGTGGTCATTTATCGGTCACGTGATAAGTCTTTTCTGGTCTGACCCTCGCGGGGCCCTTTCCATCTATCCTTATGTATGGTGGTCCCATGCCATTCTGAGCCTGGGGCTCGTAGCAGCGATCCCTTTCTGCAAGCTCTTCCATGTGTTGGCGGCGCCGCTGAGCATCTACATGGAGGACCGGCCCGATCTTCCGATGCCCGCCGAAACCGTAACCGGGGATGAAGAGGTGTTTTCCTCCCGGCAAATGATTTTTTTCGACGCATGTACCCGGTGCGGCCGTTGCGTGGAGGTCTGTCCTTCAGCCGGGGCCGGGGAACCCTTCTCTCCCCGGGAATTCATCGCAGCCGTCAGGGAGGATCTTCTCCTCAGGCATCATCCTTTAAAAGGCCTGGATTGGTTTTCGAGGTGGAGTGACCCAAGAAAAGCAGAAAAGCCGGATCTTGATCCTCAAAAGGTCTGGCACTGCACTACCTGCCGGGCCTGCCTGGAAGTATGCCCTGTCTACGTTGCCACGCCGAAGGTCATAGAGCGGGCGAGGAGCAGGGTCGTGGAAGACGGCACCCAGGTGCCCCTGCTGTTGAGCCAGACTCTGGAAAAACTCTACAAGTACAATAATCCGTGGGAGGCCTCGAAAAAAAATCGCGCAAAATGGTCACAGGATCTGGAGATTTCCGATCTCACAAAGAAGGGGGAAGAGGACCCCCTGTGCTATTTTGTAGGCTGCACGACCGCCCTGGATACCCGGACCCAGGATCTGGCCAGATCCTTTGCCCGGATACTCAAGAATGCCGGGGTTCCTTTCGGCACCTTAGGCAAAAATGAGCCCTGCTGCGGGGATATTGCCCGTCGAGTGGGAGAGGACGGGCTGTTTGAAGAACAGATGGAGAGCTGTCTGGCCCTTTTTGGGCGCAACAACATCCGTCGTGTTGTCACGTCGTCCCCCCACTGCTTTCACACATTCAGGAATGAATACCCGACCTTTCAGGCCTTGAGGCCGCCTGATGAAAAGGTTCACTTTGATGTCCGGCACTATACACAGGTTATCGGCGAACTCGTTTCAGAGGGCTCTATCCGTTTTGAAAAGCGCCTCAATATCAAGGTGACCTATCATGACCCCTGTTATCTGGGTCGTCACAACAGGGTTTATGATGAGCCCCGGAAAGTGATTCGTTCCATTCCAGGAATTGAACTGGTTGAGATGTCGCATAACAGGGCAAACAGCCTCTGTTGCGGCGGGGGCGGGGGCCGCATGTGGCAGCAAGATCTGGATTCAAAAATCAAGATGTCGGAAATTCGCATCAGGGAGGCCGCGGAAACCGGTGCAGAAATAGTCATTACGGCCTGTCCCTTATGTCTGATCATGCTGGAAGATGCCCGTAAGACCGCCAGCCTGGAGGATACCCTGCGGGTAATGGATTTAAATGAACTTGTTGTCATGGCCCTGGGTCTGCGCAGTGAAGGGGTGGAATAGTAGCCTTTATATATGCAATTTCCCTGCAACTTGAGTAGAAATCAGGGCATTCCCGGATAACGCCCTGTAACAATTAGAAATCTTTGTGCCTTCGTGTCTCTGTGTGAGATATTTTTGTTGGGGGTATGCGGAGTTAGGATCATTGATGCGCTATAGCGAGGAGCTTGAGAAATAATGGACAGATGTTATGTTCCATTGAGTCAACTCTATAACTGGAGGATATAACCATGGATGTTATTGTCTGCGTGAAGCAGGTCCCCGAGGTCATAGATGCTGACATGAAAATCAGCAGAGAAGGGACGGGGATTGAAAAGGAAGACCTGGTCATGCACATCAATGACTGGGACAACTATGCCGTGGAAGAGGCGGTCTGCATCAAGGAGACCCAAGGTGGAACCGTCACCGCGATTACCATTGGAGATGATGAATCCGAGGATGTGCTGAGACGGGCATTGGCAATGGGGGCGGACAAGGCCATCCGGATCGATCCGGGAGAACGCGAATTAGACGGTTTTGTGATTTCCAAAATCCTTGCAAAGGTGATTAAAGATCTGGAATATCACCTTGTGCTCACAGGAGTCCAAGCGGATGACGACAACAGCGGTATGGTCGGGATCATGCTGGCAGAGACGCTGGGCCTGAGTCATGCGGCGGTAGTCACCGGCGTCGAACCGGAAGGGGACCTTGCGCGGATCCGGGTGGAACTGGAGGGCGGCATGGACGAAGTCAGCAGGATCCAACTCCCGTCGCTCTTGACCATCCAGACCGGCATCAACGAGCCCAGATATGTCTCCATCATGGGGATACGAAAGGCCGGGAAAAAGGAACTTACAGTCATTCCCGTGGCCAATCTGGGCCTCTCAGAGGACGACTTGACACCCAGGACTCGGATCGAGGAGGTCTTTCTCCCGCCCGAGACCACGGGGGCCGAGATGATCGAAGGCGACGCAGCTTCGGTGGCTGCGGAACTCATCAAAATTATCAAGGAAAAGGGGGTGAGCATATAAATGGGCGAGATATACGTGGTTGCAGAACATAGAAAAGGCGAGGTCCGGGAGATCACCTTTGAGATGCTCTTCAAGGCCAGAGAACTGTGCCGGACCTTTTCCCACCGCCTGACCGCTCTGCTGTTGGCGGGCAAAGATGCGGGTTTTGCAGATGATCTGGCCAAACGGGCGGACCGGGTCCTGGTCTTTGAAAACGACCGGCTGGAGACCTTTAATTCGGATCTGCATAAGGAAATATTGAATCGGGTCATCCAGAAGGATCAGCCATTCATGACATGGATCGCCCATACCTCCTGGGGAATGGACCTCGCCCCTGCCCTTTCCGTCAAGACCGGGCTTCCCCTTGCCACGGACTGCGTGGATATCCAGGCGGAGGATGGTCGGCCGATCGTTATCCGCCAGATCTATAGCGGAAAGCTTTTCAGCAGGGTGTCATTCAAAGAATCGCCCGGCTATCTGATGACCGTGAGATCCGGGGCCTTTCTCCCCCCCGATGACGCCGAAATGGAACCGGGAGAGGTGCTAAAACAGGACATTCCGGCTGATTTGGCCGAACCTCGAAAGACCTTTGTGGAGTTTGTGGATACCGAGGCCGGGGAGATCGATATCACCCAGGCAGACCTGCTGGTCTCCATCGGAAGGGGGATCGGAGAAGAGGAAAACATCGCAACGATCCGGGAGCTGGCAGACAGGATGGGCGCCACCCTTTCCTGCTCCCGGCCGGTGGTGGACAAGAACTGGCTCCCCAAGTTCCACCAGGTGGGCACCTCCGGAAAATCGGTCCGGCCCAAGGTCTATCTCGCCCTTGGCATCAGCGGAGCATTTCAACACGTGGCCGGAATCACAGGCGCAGGCACCGTCATTGCTGTTAATAAAGACCGGAAAGCCCCTATCTTCAGGGTGGCGGATTATGGGGTGGCGGATGATCTTTTCAAGGTGGCCAATGCCCTGAAAGAAAAACTGGCAGGCGCCTGAGGAGTGGACGGTGGATTTTACATTAAGTAAAGAGCAGCAGGATATCGTCAGGGCAGCCCGGGAATTCGCATCCAAGGAATTCCCGGACAGGGCCCAGGAGTTTGACCGCAATGAAACCTTTGATCTGGACCTGTGGCGGAAGGCGTGTGAACTGGGATTTGTGGGGGTCTTTATCGACGAGGCCTATGACGGGGTCGGCTACGGGTTCTTTGAGCACTGCCTGATCACTGAGGAATTCTGGGCCGTAGACCCCGGGATCGGCCAGGCCATCCTTGCCGCCACCTTTGGTTCGGAACTTCTGGGCCTGTTCGGTTCGGAAGAGCAGAAACAGCTCGTCCTTCCGCAATTGGTGGCAGGGGAGGCGATCATGGGGACCGCCATCACAGAATCCGATGCCGGATGCGATGTCACCGGCGCTGCAACCACCGCGGTCAAAGACGGCAATGAGTGGGTTATTAACGGCGCCAAGATGTTCGCCACCAATGGCAATCTGGCCAAGTATATGTTAGTCTACTGTCAGACCGATCCGGAAAATCCTTCGCGCCACCAGAGGCACAGCTTCATCCTGGCGCCCACAGAGACACCGGGATATGCGTCCACCAAGATTCGGGGCAAACTGGGCATTCGGGCATCGGATACCGCGGAACTCTCCTTCAACGACATGCGGGTGCCGCTAAGCAACATCGTGGGGAAAGAAGGGGAAGGCTTCTACGAGTTGATGGCCTTTTTCAACCGGACACGGCTCCACATCTGCGCCCAGGCCGTCGGCCTGGCCCGGGCCGCGCTTGAGGAATCGATCCGCCATACCAAACAGAGGCACCAGTTCGGCGTGCCTCTCGCCTCGTTTCAGGTCACCCAGTTCAAGCTCGCCGAAATGGCCACCTGGATTCGGGCGGCGCGGAACCTCTATTATGAGGCGGCCTGGTCTGTGGATCATAGAAAAGTGGACCACGGGTTGATCGCCATGGCCAAGTGGTTTTCCGCTGAAATGGCGGTCCGGTGTGCCGATGAGGCCCTCCAGATGCACGGGGGTTATGGATACATAGACGAATACAAGGTCCAGCGGCTCTACCGGGACGCCAAGATACTCGAGATCTACGAGGGCACCAAGGAGATGGAAAAGACGATTGTGTCGAGATCAATCCTGGGGTAACAGTGTCCAATTTGTTCATCACACAAAGCCACAAAGCACAAAGATAAAGAGCGAAAAACCATTTGTTTCAAAAAACTCTGTGTCTCTGTGTCGTTGTGTGAGAATTCTTTGGCACCGAATTAGCGGGATTAGGGAGGTATCAGAGTGATTGCAGAAGGGGAAAAGATCGAACAGTTGACAGACTTTGCCGCGCAGACCATACGGGATGCCGGAGAGATTGCTCTGTCCTATTATGGCCAGGGACAGCGGGATGCCAGATTCGACGAGGAGCTGGTGACCGAGGCGGAACTCCGCCTGTCCCATTTTTTCCAGGACCAGCTTGCGGCCTGCTTTCCTGAGCATCGCATCTTTACCAATCATCAGGAAGATAGGGGCTACAGTCACGCCGGGGAGAGGTATCTATGGGTGTTTGACCCGCTGGACGGGGTCGCCAATTTTCAGGGGGGCGTCCCGATCTGGGGGATGTCGCTGGCCCTGCTGGAGAATTCCTGGCCCGTTTTCGGGGCCTTCTATATGCCGGTCACAGGCGACCTGTTTCATGCTCGGGCCGGGCATAACGCCAGCCGGGGAGACCATGAAATGCACGCCTTCAGTCATCCGGAAATCAATGACGAGAGCGTTCTCCTCACCTATTCACGGTTTCATAATCACTACCATACGTCATTTCCTGGAAAGATTCGAAGCCTTGGCTGCACCGCTGCCCACCTCTGTTATGTGGCCGGCGGCCAGGCGGACGCCGCGATTTTTACGCATGAAACCTATCAGGACCTGGCCGCAACACGGGTGATCGTCGAGGCATCGGGGGCAAAGATCTACCGAATGGACGGGGAGGGATTTTTCCTGAATGAGTACCTGGATGGAAACAAAATCGACGACCACCTGCTGGTGGCGACCCCCGAGATCTCGCCTCTGATCCGCGATTCCATGAAACGGGTGTTGTAGGGGCTGGATGTCCTGGTTATTGGGTTCATCGGGTTCATTGAGTTCATTGGGTTCATCGGGTTTGGAAATAGGGTTCCGGATTCTACGCCGAACCCATTGCGCCTTAATATGCCGTTGTGTTCCGTATGATCTCAAAAAACCGGGGTAGGTGTGGCTTCAGCCGCACAGGGAGCGTGGGCCGTGCGCCTGAAGGCGCACCTACAGAAACGGCTTTCGGGTCCGCTTGTCCTGATCTGCGCAAAGCGATCCCCCCAACTTATTGAGATGTTACTATGTTCCGTTAACCTTTTAGAGAAGTCGTCGGACAGACATATTGGAGCAACCAATACTTGCCATGAAAAAGGTCATCAAAATGAGAGAGATGTCCGACAACCAGGACGGCATCATTAAGAAGGTTGCCGCAACCGGCGATACGGGGAGAAGACTGAGGGAGATGGGACTGGTCCCTGAAACCGCTATCAAGATCCAGGGCCGGGCCCCCCTCAGGGACCCTGTCGCGGTCAAGCTGAGAGATTTTGTCTTGACCCTAAGGAATAACGAGGCAAGCAGCATCTTTGTAGAGGTGGATGTGCCCGATGCAGGAGAATTGAGGGATTGAGGGATTGAGGGATTGAGGAATTGGGGAATTGAGGAATTATGGAATTAAGGAATTGTGGATTTTGGGGATTGGTGAATTGAATACCTAAATATCTGGATCTCTAAATCCCTAACTTATGTTGGTCGTAGACATGAAACAAAAGATCACCATTGCCCTGTCCGGGAACCCCAATGCAGGCAAGACCACGGTCTTTAACGCCATTACCGGCGCACACCAGCATATTGCCAACTATCCCGGGGTGACCGTGGAAAAGAAATATGGCACCGTCATTCACAAGGGACGTGAGATAGAGGTGGTGGACCTGCCGGGGACCTATTCATTGACCGCCTATTCACTGGAAGAGCTGGTGGCCAGGAACTTTGTGATCGATGAGAGACCGGACCTGGTGGTGGATATCGTGGATGCCTCCAGCCTCGACAGGCATCTCTACCTGGCCGTCCAGTTCAAGGAACTGGGTGTTCCCCTGGTGATTGCCCTCAACATGATGGATACGGCGGAATCCCGTGGCATCATCATCGACGCTGAGGCACTCTCATCCCAGTTCGGCGCGCCCGTTGTGCCCATGGTCGCCAGGTCCAACAAGGGGATTCAGGACCTCTTGGACAAGGTGGTCGCGTTAGCGGACGAGAAACCCCGGTGGGAGGCCGCTCCCATTTCCTATGGGATGGACATCGACCACGCCATTAGCAAGATATCGGAGATCATCGAGAGATCCCGGATATATGACAGAAAATATCCATCCTGGTGGCGCGCCCTCAAGTGCCTGGAGATGGACAGCCAGATAACCGATCTGCTGAACAGGGACCCGGAACTCGGACAGGAGATCAAGGCTATATGCGACGATATCTACAAGCACACCATGAGCACCCTGGAGGAGGAACCGGAAGCGATTATCGCGGACCACCGCTACGGGTACATAGCGGGCATCACCAAGAAGGTGGTCAAGCGAAAAATCGAGTCGCGCATCAATCTGTCTGACAAGATCGACAAGGTGCTCACCAATCGGATCATCGGTCCCTTCATCATGGTCGCCATCCTCTATGGCATGTATTCCTTCACCTTCTGGGCCAGTGAGTTGCCGATCCTTTGCCTGGAGTCCTTTTTTGACGGGCTCACCAGGATCGTCCTGACAGTGGTCCCGGAGGGCATCGTCCAGTCCCTCATCGTCTCCGGCATGATCGGGGGCGTCGGGGGCGTCCTGGGGTTTGTACCTCTGATTATGTTTATGTTTTTTGCCATTGCCATTATGGAGGATTCGGGGTATATGGCCCGGGTTGCCTACATGCTCGACCGGGTCCTGCGGTGGTTTGGGCTCCATGGCAATTCGGTCATCGCCCTAATTGTCAGCGGCGGCATCTCGGGCGGGTGCGCGGTGCCGGGGGTCATGGCCACCAGGGTCCTGAGGGACCCCAAGGAGCGGCTCGCCACCCTCCTGGTGATCCCGTTTATGAACTGCGGGGCTAAACTGCCGGTGTATGCCTTGCTTATCGGGGCCTTTTTCTCCGGGGACAAGGCCCGCATCATGTTTATCCTGACCCTTCTCTCATGGCTCTTCGCCCTCTTTGCCGCCAAGGTCCTGAGGGCGACCGTCCTGAAGGGTCCGAAAACATCGTTCGTGATGGAACTGCCCCCTTACCGAGCCCCCACCCTCAGGGGGCTGTTGATCCATACCTGGGAAAGGACG
>Ga0172374_1003060_pt1 | contig 10310 bp, 12 predicted proteins | sample LakKiv3m_FD_114536 | JGI IMG/M metagenome (GOLD analysis project Ga0172374, IMG submission 114536) | Freshwater microbial communities from Kabuno Bay, South-Kivu, Congo - kab_092012_10.3m | ecosystem: Environmental > Aquatic > Freshwater > Lake | place: Democratic Republic of the Congo... | reverse complement strand
GTATAATGAAGGCGTTATACTAATCTTTCAAAAAGATATGAAAAATAAAAAACAAAAAGCCTGTCTGTCAACCAAACAAGGATCCGCTCTTGTTTTCGCTTTGATAATGTTGTCGGTTATGGTAGTGATTGCGGTCGGTTCTTTCTCTGCTTCCGTCATTGACCAAAAAACTAGCAATGACACGGAAAAATCCGTTTCTGCTTTCCAAGCGGCGGATACTGGAGTGGAAAAGGTGTTGAAACTGATAAACGATTCGATAACTTCCGGAGGATCGTCGATTCGGCTTTCGAATATTGTCGGACTTTGCACATCTGACAACCGTTATTATAAAGACACGACCTCGTTGCAGGGAAGAACCATCACGGTCAGTTTTTTCCGATCCGATGATAGCCAGATTTCGGATTGTTCGACGGCTGAAGTCAATGATATATATTATATTAAATCTCTCGGTGAATTTGGAGGAACTGTTCGGGCGGTTATTGTCTATGTCAATGTTGTGGTTATACCATGATCCTGTTGAACCCCCCCCAGCTGGTGGCACAGGTACTATTGTATTTGTATGGGACAAGCCCGAGTATGATTATGGCGAAGCCTCTTTTTTTGTGGATGGAGAGTTAAAAGGTTATACGGACGGATACGACGAATTCATAACTCATTATCCCGTGGATGTTACTGTGAGAGATACGGCATATAATGTTTTGGTAAATTGGTATGATGAAGGTGCGGAAGATTATGGCACGACATCTGGCAGCGCTCTTATTGATTCTGCCGGAAAAATTGTAAACATATCCTATTGAAAACATACTGAATGCAAATCTTACGAAGTTTTAATTTTAGAAAAGAGATTGATAATGAAAAAATATGCATAAAAATTGCAAGTTGACGGATTTTTTGGAAACTTTCAACAAGGAGGCTTTTTTGCAGTCGGAGGTTTGGCGGAAATTTCAAGAAAGCGAAGGCAAGAAAACCCATCATTTTCAAGATTTTTCCAATGATAAAAAAGGGGAAACCGTTTTTCGGATCTGGGCTAATATCATCGAGCATAATCTTCCGATAGTCGGCAAATATTTATATATTCCCAGAGGCCCGGTAATTCGGGGACAAAAAGACGTGAATCTGATCAGGGTTGATGATATGAAGAAAGCGTTGGGTTTTCTGTTTTGGCTGGCCAAGGATAACGGCGCCGGATGGATCCGTTTCGACTCTCGAAGCGGAAAAGATTTGAATTTGATTAAGGAAGCCGTCGCGAAAATATCGAAAGAAAAAAGCATAAAAATAAAAAAAGCTCCGCATAATATGCAACCGGAAGAAATTTTCGTCATCGACATTTCCCGAAGCGAAGAAGAATTGCTTGCGGAAATGAAAAGCAAAACCCGGTACAATATCAGGCTTGCACAAAAAAAAGGAGTGCGGGTTTTTGCAATGAACAAGAAACAAGAAACAAGTGACAAAAAAATTCCAAATTCTTTTTACCTAGAAGAGTTTTTAAGGCTCAACAGGGAGACGGCGAAAAGGGATGGGATTGTGACGCATTCGGATTCGCATTATCGCAAGATGGTGGAAAATATTCCCGACGACGTTTTGCAAATCTATGTCGCCAAATACCAAGACAAAATCATCGCGGCTAACCTGGTGATATTTTTCGGAGATACTGCGATATATCTGCACGGCGCTTCTTCCAATGAGCATCGTGATGCGATGGCGCCATATTTGTTGCAATGGAAGCAGATGTTGGACGCGAAAGAAAGAGGGTACAAATATTACGATATGGGAGGAGTAAAAACAGCCATAAGCCATAAGCCGTCAGCCGTAGGTGGGAACTCTTGGGAGGGGATTACCAGATTTAAAACAGGCTTTTCTCCGAAAACAGAATCGATTGTTTTTCCGGGAAGTTATGATATAGTCATTCGAAGATGGAAGTATAGAATGTATAGGGGATTGCGGAGGATAAAGAGTATGATGGGTAAAATATAAGATAGTTTTCAATGACCAATTTACAATTTACAATAAATTATCAATGAAAAAATTTTCACCGTTTAGTAATTGTGAATTAAAATAATTGTAAATTTAATGAAAATTGGTAATTGAAAAATGAAAATTCATGCATAAAATCAAGTCCCTCATTCCCCAATCCATCAAAAATATCTATCATCTCTTTCAAGCCGTGTTGGCTAATTTTATCTATGGGTTTCCGAGCAGGAAAATAAAAGTCATCGGCGTTACCGGAACGAACGGGAAAACGACGACGGTGCAGATGATAACGAAAATATTGGAAGAGGCCGGGCATAAGGTGGCGATGGCCTCGACGATCAATTTCAGGCTGAACGGAACGGAGGAAGTGAATAAAACCAAATTCACCACCCTTTCGGCTTTTGCGGTGCAAAAGTTCATCAGAGATGCGGTTTTAGGAAAACACAACTATGTTGTTTTGGAAACCTCGTCGCATTCGTTGGACCAATATCGCGTTTGGGGAGTGAAATATGATACGGCGGTAATCACCAACGTGACGCGCGAACATTTGGATTACCACAAAACGATGGAAAAATATCGCAGGGCGAAAGCGAAACTTTTTCGTAACGTCAAAACGGCGATTGTCAATTTGGATATGATTGAGCCGGAAGAATATTTGGATTGTAGTGCAAAGAATATGTATGGGTATACGATAGGAAATCAAAAATCAAAAATCAAAAATCAAAATGACAATGAAAAATTAAAAATTATTAAAGCGGAAGACATTGAATTGGGAATCAATTATTCAAAATTCAAAATTCAATCCGCCAGCCGGCGGACAAAATTCTTGTTAAATCTTCCAGGAGATTTCAACATTGAAAACGCATTGGCGGCGGTTTGCGTCGGCGTTTCCGAGGGAATTGATTTGGAAACCTGTTCCAAGGCGCTGGAAAAAATTAAGGGCGTTCCGGGTAGGATGGAAAGCGTGCCTAATGAAAAGGGATTGAACGTTATAATTGATTATGCGGTGACGCCTGACAGTTTGGAAAAATTGTATTCTTTGTTGAAAAATATCAATACGCAAAATGCAAAAATCATCGCGGTTTTTGGAAGCTGTGGAGAACGTGATCGCGGAAAAAGGCCGATAATGGGGGAAATCGTTTCAATGGCAGCCGATTTTGTGATTTTGACCAATGAAGATCCATACAATGAAGATCCATGGCAAATAATCAATGAAGTGGCTGACGGGGTGAAAAACAAAAAAGAAAATGAAAACTTTTGGAAAATAATGGATCGTCGTGAAGCGATTAAAAAGGCTTTGCAAATCGCAAAGCCGGGTGATTTCGTGGTCGTCACCGGAAAAGGGGCGGAAGAAACGATGGCAATCGGAAATGAAAGAATCTTGTGGAACGACAAGAAAGTTATCCTTGAAGAAATTGAGAAACTTTAAGTTTTTTTATAACATTGTTATCCAGCTTGCCAACAATAACGTCAAAATCAATCCTAAAATCGCTCCGGCAATCACTTCTTCCGGTTTGTGCCCCATTCTTTCTTTTAGGCGCGGATAATCTTGTTCACTGACTCCGGTTTTGTCGGTAAGCATATTAATATAGCGGCTGTGCTCTCCCATATAAACGCGTAAACGGGTTGCGTCGTCGATAATCAAAATAGCCAAAACAACGGCAATAGTGAACGCGCCTGAAGCCAGTCCGGAAAAATATCCGACTGATACCACCAAGGAAACCATCAGCGCGCTGTGAACACTGGGCATATGACCATAGGTCATCGCATGCTTGATGGTGTATTTGAAATCCTTTCCGTGGCGGAAATAGAAAATCACGAATTTCAATGCTCTGGAAAAACCCAAAACAAAAAGAGGAATAATCAGCTGCGCGTATTGTATTAGCAATGCTTTTGCCATAAATTTTTTTAAAGGATTATTTGCTTGGATTATATCACGTTTTAGCTTATAATAGAAACATAAATGTTAATTTTTAAAAGATAAAAATTATGAGTACTCCGATTATTTTGGCAATAGTTGCGGCAGTCGTTGTTTTGTGGATCGTGGCTTTGTATAACGGTCTTGTTAGGTTGAAAAATCGCGTGGATGAAGCCTGGAGCGATATTGATGTGCAGTTGAAAAGAAGATATGACCTGATTCCGAATTTGATAAACACAGTTAAAGGCTATGCCACGCACGAAAAGGAGCTGTTGGAAAAGGTGACCGAGGCGCGCGCCAAGGCGATCAATGCGGGAACTATGGCGGAACACGAGCAAGCCGAAAATATGCTGACTGGCGCGTTGAAATCCGTTTTTGCGGTGGCGGAAAACTATCCGGATTTGAAAGCCAATCAAAATTTTCTTGAATTGCAAAGGGAACTTTCCGACACGGAAAACAAAATCCAAGCTGCCAGAAGGTTTTATAATGGCAATGTGCGCGATTTTAACACGAAGATAGAAACTTTTCCGAATAATCTGATTGCCGGAAAGTTGAATTTTTCCAAGAGAGATTTCTTTGAAGCCCAGGAAGCGGAAAAAGAAAATGTAAAAGTGGAATTTTAAAATCAAAATCCGGAATAAATTTATTCGTAGATTCGAATGGCATTTTTAGATTCGAATCGCGCTTAAAACAAAAATGAGACAAACGTTTTTTCACGAACTGCATGAATTGGAAAAGAGGGAGAAGCAGGAAAAAAGGGAAAAAGTGGAAATGTATCTTCGCAACAAAAAGGTTGTCCTGAGGGATTCTTTACCGTGGCTTTCGATAACGATAATAGTGTTTCTTTCCGTGGTGGCGGCGACATACGCGATGTATCTTTTTTTGGATTTAACCAGAGTCAATGATATTGCCAATGTTCACGTGACTGAAAATTTGAGATTGGCTATCAGAACCATCCAGGGAAATGTTTTCAATGATCCGGAAAAAGGCATCCATAATTGGATGTTGCATAGGGATTCACAAAACGGTTTTGAAATAGGGCATCCGCAAGATTGGATTATGGCTGAAAGCGACGAGCATTTGTTGGAAATCAGAAAATATAACAGCCGAAGGAGCGTCAATGAATCGCTTGCCGCCATTATTTATGTTGATAAATTGGAAAATCCGGACAAACTTTCTTTGGTTGATTTTGCGGCAAAAGATTCCGTTTTAAATAAAGACGTGTTGAAAATGCAATCTGTCGAGGGTAATGAGTTGGTTAGGACGGGAAAACAAAAAGAAAATTCCGGCTTGTTTTATAGTAAAATATATTGGCAAAGGGAAGGAAAAAATTATAGACTGAACATTGTGTATTATAATCAGAATAATTTGGGCGCGGAAAGTGATTTAAGCAAAATATTGGACGAATTGAAAATATTATAGAAATTATCCACAAATTAGCATTGAAAATTTATGACTATATACAACCAAGCGGACAGAAACACGAGACTTACCTGGATATATATCACCGGTTTTTTGGTTTTCGTTATCGGAATCGGATATGTGTTTGCCGGAGCGATGGGAAACAGCGCGATACTCTATGGCGCGGTGATTTTTTCAATGCTAATGAGTTTCGGATCATATTGGTGGAGCGATAAAATCGTGCTTTCAATGAGCGGCGCCAAAGAATTAACTCATAATAACAATCGGGAAATATATCATTTGGTGGAAAACCTTTGCATCACCGCCGGACTTCCGATGCCGAAAATATATTTCATTGAGGATAGCGCTATGAACGCGTTCGCTACCGGACGCGATCCTGAGCACGGGGTGATTTGCCTTACGACCGGAATTATAAATCGGCTTGAAAAAATCGAACTGGAAGGAGTAATCGCTCACGAACTTTCGCATATCGGCAATCGCGACATTTTGCTTTCAACAGTGATTGTGGTGTTGGTCGGATTTGTTACTTTGTTGGCGGATTGGTTTCGACACTGGGCTTTTTTCGGTGGAAAGAGCGACGATCGCGATCGCGGACAATTAGGTGTTATTTTGATGGTCATTGCCATTGTTTTGTCGATTTTGGCTCCGATTGCGGCGATGCTGATGCAGTTGGCGATTTCACGCAAGAGAGAATTTTTGGCGGATGCTGATGGCGCTCTACTTACCCGTTATCCGGAAGGTTTGGCGCGCGCTTTGGAAAAAATTTCTTCCGACCAAGAACCACTGGAAGCCGCCAATCGGGCGACCGCGCATTTATATATCACCAATCCGTTCAAGGGAAAGAAAATGATGTCATTATTCCAAACGCATCCTCCCGTTGAAGAGCGAGTAGCCGCTCTTCGTGGAATAAAGTTATAATCGTTTATGATTTACCTCGCCGAAGCCTCGGCAAGGGCGGGCTCATCCGCCGGTCGAAGACAGGATTAAGGCTTTAAGAGGGATAAAATGAAATTAGTAAATTGTAATCGGTAATCAGTAACTGATAAAGAATATGGAATTTGAAAATCCGCAAAAAAATATAGACAAATCTTTGAAAAAATATGAGATTGTGAAAAATTCGTTCGGGACCTGGGAAAATTTTTTGATGGAAACAAAAAAGGCATTAAGAGAGGTGGAAGGAAAAGAAGAATTTAAACCCGGAAGCAAAGCTTTTGCCAAGTATCTTTTTGGAAGTCATTTTGATCAGGTGGAATATGCCCTTTGTATGCAGGCGATAAATGAAGCGGTGGCAGAAATAAGAAAAAATGAATCAGAAGGTCGATCAACAAATTCCACAAATAATGACAATGCAAATAATTCGGATGATAATTTGATTGAAATTGAAAGATTTGAGCAAAATAAAATATTAAGAGGGGCTTATGGTCGAGAACAAAAAAGAATAGGAGAGGCGCATATGTTGGGAATTGATGAGGATGAAATATAATAAGAGCTGAAAAAACGGAGATGACCTTTAAGGCGATAAAAAACGATTCGAAATATCACTGGACGGAGCATTCCAAATTCAAGATGCAGTTTTATGGAATTTCACCGCAACGGGCGATTCGCGTGATTCGCGCTCCGCATCGCACGGAAGAAGGGATAGTGGAGAAAACTGTCGCAGTGATGCAACCCGGTTCAACGAAGAGAGGGAAAGATGGAAAAGAAATTTGGAGCAGTGAGATTTGGGTGATGTACCAAATAAAAAATAAAAATGCAAAAGTCAAAAATCAAAATGACAATGCAAAATTTAAAAATGATAAAATTCAAAAATTATCTAACAAGCTAAAGGCTAATGAAGTTTACCCTGTGGCGAAGCTTTACGGGGTTAAAAAGCTGAGAATTATTAGTGTTTGGCGGTATCCGGGAGTCAGTCCGAAAAACAATCCAATTCCTGAGGATATTTTGAGAGGGATTGAAGAAATCATTTAAGGTTGTTTATAGAAAAGGGCGACTTCTTGCGAAGTCGCCCTTGGTTACCGTTTTTAGATAAGGTGGCGATGTTTCATTGTTATTTCCACCCTAACAGTCTTTCCTTTGTCTATGGTTTTTTTTACCTTTTCTGCTAATTCTAACCCTTCTTCGTTTTTCATCCTTGTGCATCCTCCGCTGACGCGTTTTCCAATTGAGGATGGGTCGTTTGTGCCGTGAATACGGAAAACTCGACCCTTGGTGGGGGTGCTGTGGGAAAGATGGATTTTGAATTTTCCCATAGCGTTGCGTGGGTCTCCCGGTCGGATCGCTTCTCCTTTGCGATAGGCGGGCTGTTTCCCCGCCCGCACGAGTTTATCGTTCATATATTCGACGGAAAAATCCGTCGGATACCAGAACGGATCGAATTCCACTTTGGTCGCATATCCCATTCCGATCGGATATTCTGGAAGTCCAGGCTTGAAAGAGGCTACCGGATAAGTTTTAATCAATGTTAGATTTTTTTCCGGTGATAATTCATACAGATTAAGTATGCATTCTTCCACTACTATTTCTATGTAAAGATCATTTGCGGAAACTTTGGTTGCGGTGATCAATAACAAAAAAACAAAAATAATCAGTTTTTTCATTTATTCCTCCTTAGCTTTTTCAAGCATTCTGTTATTTTTGGGTTGATTTTTGGAATTTTTTCAAAAATAGTTACCTTAATTAATACGTGTAAAGGTACTTAAAGAACTTTTAATTATACTCCTTTTCTAGCTTTTTGTCAAATGTATAAAAACGTACTATACTGAAAAGTACTTTGTAGTAAAGGTGCGATCAATAAATAAAAAACTAGACAGGAGGTGTTTTTATATGGAAGATGAAAAGAAAATGGAGAAACCGATTGGTGATAATTCGGGAAACAAAGATGTAGAATCCAATAAAGCGATGGCTATTGTGGGATATGTTTTGCCTGTATTGTTTTTTATTCCGCTTTTATCGGAAGCGAAAAACAGTCCGTTTGCCAAATTTCATGCAAATCAGCAATTGAATCTTCTTTTAGCGGCGATTGCGGTTAACGTTGTCGGAACGATAATACCGCTTCTTGGTTGGTTTATTATTCTGCCTCTTGGTTCTTTAGCTGTTCTTGTTGTCGCTATTATGGGAGTAATTAATGCGGTTAAAGGAAAAACTGAAAAGTTGCCGTTAATCGGAGGTTTTTCTTTGATCAAATAAAAAAAGATTTTGTCGAGAAAAACGGGCAACCTTTAAAGGTTGCCCGTTTTGGGATATTATGTAATCATATAGTTTGTAAGAGGAATATAATATTTGCAAATATCAATAATATATGAAGCGCACGAAAATAGTGGCAACAATCGGACTTGCCTCCGAAGACAAGGAAATGATCAAAAAACTGGTCGAAGTGGGGATGAACGTCGTTCGGCTGAATTTTTCCCACGGAACCCACGAATGGCACGGGAATGTGATAAAACGGGTCAGGGAGGTTTCCAAAGAAATGAACGTGCCAATTGGAATTTTGGCGGACCTCCAGGGACCGAGAATAAGAACGGTTGTGGAAAATGAGATAGAGATAGAAAAAGGGGAACAAGTATCAGTAAGTGATGTTTTTTATAATAAATCTCAAACCCCAAATCTCAAGTCATTTTTGCTGGATGTTCCAAATATTATTGACGACATCGAAACAGGAAATGAAATATTGATTGAGGACGGACTGATAAAAGTCGTCGTGAAAGAGAAAAACGACGGAGTGTTGTTTTGCGAAGTTATAGACGGGGGAACAGTCAAGAATCGCAAGGGCGTGAATATTCCCGATGCCAAATTGAAAATCAGTCCGATAACCGAAAAGGACAAAAATGATTTGGATTTTTCTTTGGATAACGATGTCGATTTTGTGGCGATGTCTTTTGTCAGCAACGGAGCCGATGTGGAAAATCTCCGTTCAATGATGGCGGAACATTTGGGAAAAAAAGAAGGTTTGCCTCACATCGTTTCAAAAATCGAAAGAAAAGAAGCGATTAAAAATTTGGATGAGATAATCAAAGCAACTGACGCAGTGATGGTCGCCAGAGGCGATCTTGGAATTGAAATAGAAACAAGCAAAGTTATCATTTTACAAAAGGAAATAATCAAAAAAAGTCTTCGCTATGTGAAGCCGGTGATTGTGGCGACTCAGATGCTTAATTCGATGATAGACAATCCGCGTCCGACAAGAGCGGAAGTTAGCGATGTTTCTAATGCGGTAATCGATCATACTGATGCAGTGATGCTTTCGGGTGAGTCCGCTAGCGGGAAATATCCTGTCGAAAGCGTTGCCACGATGGCCGATATAATAAAAAATACGGAAAGTTCCGTTTTTGACGATATTTTTGAAAAATTGGAGGTCGAAGAAAACGGCGGATATTCGGAGATAGTTTCCGGCGCTTATGATTTGGCTAAATCCAGTAAAGCGAAAGCTATCGCGTTGGGTAGCGCTTCCGGATTGACCGCCAGAGCGGTCTCTCATTTTCGTCCGGAACAACAAATTTTGGCTGTTACGGATAATATCAAGACATTTCGTCAATTGTCATTGGCTTGGGGTGTCGAGTCAAGACTGTTTGACAAAGGAGGTGTTTTTCGTGAAGATATCGATTGGTTGTTGGAAAAAGCCAAGGAAATGGGCAGCCTGTCTTCCGGCGACAAAGTCGTGTTGATTATGGGCAGAGTGAAGGGAGAAAAAATCAGATTAATCGGGGTGAAGGAAATAGAGTAGCATACTGGTATCTTGTATGCGGTATATGGTATTTCGTGTGAATTTGAAAAATACCAAATACAAAATACTGTATACCAAATACAAAATTGGAGGGGTCGCATAGTGGTCGAGTGCACTACCTTGGAAAGGTAGCATACTGGAAACGGTATCGGAGGTTCGAATCCTCTCCCCTCCGCCTTCGCTACGCTGAAGCGTAGCTACGGCGTGACAAAGTCCGCCAGTAGATGCGCGAAAGCGAGATTCGCTACGCTGAAGCGTAGCTACGGCGTGACAAAGTCC
>Ga0172374_1003055_pt1 | contig 10318 bp, 7 predicted proteins | sample LakKiv3m_FD_114536 | JGI IMG/M metagenome (GOLD analysis project Ga0172374, IMG submission 114536) | Freshwater microbial communities from Kabuno Bay, South-Kivu, Congo - kab_092012_10.3m | ecosystem: Environmental > Aquatic > Freshwater > Lake | place: Democratic Republic of the Congo... | reverse complement strand
TGTTGGCGATTGCCTCCATGGAAGTGTATGGCGTCATCATTTCGGGGTGGTCGTCCAACTCGAAATATGCGTTTCTGGGTGCCTTGCGGGCGTCCGCGCAAATGGTGAGCTACGAAATCGCCATGGGCTTTTGCTTTCTGGTGGTCCTGATGGTGTCGGCCAGCCTGAACATGACCGACATCGTGATGGGGCAGAACAAGGGTTACTTTGCGCAACACGGGCTGAATTTCCTGTCGTGGAATTGGCTGCCGCTGCTGCCGATCATGGTGGTTTATTTCGTCTCCGGGCTGGCCGAAACCAATCGCACACCGTTTGACGTGATCGAAGGGGAATCGGAAATTGTGGCGGGGCACATGGTCGAATATTCCGGCATGTCCTGGGCCATGTTCCAGATGGCCGAATACGCCAACATCTGGCTGGTTTCGGCGCTGGTGACCACCATGTTTCTGGGGGGATGGTTGTCGCCCATTGACAGTGCTTTTTTCAATGCCATTCCTGGTTGGATCTGGTTGGGCTTGAAGATCTTTGCTGTCATGACGTTGTTCATCTGGGTTCGGGTGACGTTCCCGCGCTTTCGCTACGACCAGATCATGCGTTTGGGCTGGAAGATTTTCATTCCGGTGACTCTGGTCTGGCTGGTACTGGTCGGTGTGTGGATGCAAACGCCCTGGAACATTTGGAAGTAAACAGAGACGCTTATGTCGAATCCAAGCCTCAATTCCACCGCCGAATCGGCCAGCAGCGCTTTTTCGCTGAAAGACTTCCTGTCGAGCTTCTTCCTGCTTGAATTGCTCAAGGGGTTGCGACTGACCGGGCGTTATGCCTTCCGCAGCAAGATTACCCTGGAATATCCGGAAGAGAAAACCCCGTTGTCACCGCGTTTTCGTGGCTTGCACGCCTTGCGTCGCTACGAGAACGGCGAGGAGCGCTGCATTGCCTGCAAGTTGTGTGAAGCGGTTTGCCCGGCCATGGCCATCACCATCGAGTCCGAAGTCCGGCAAGACGGTTCGCGCCGTACCACGCGCTACGACATCGATTTGAACAAGTGCATCTTCTGCGGCTTTTGCGAAGAAAGTTGCCCGGTGGATTCCATTGTGGAAACCAACATCCTGGAATACCACGGCGAGAAGCGCAACGACCTCTATTTCACCAAGGAAATGCTGCTGGCGGTGGGGGATCGCTACGAGGCCGAGATTGCGGCTTGCAAGCAAGCGGACGCCAAGTACCGGTGACCTGTCTTACGAAAGAATCTGAATCATGAGTGTCACGACCGGTCTGTTTTATTTTTTTGCAGCCATCTTGCTGTTTGCGGCCTTTCGGGTCATCACGGCCCGCAACCCGGTGCACGCCGTATTGTTTCTGGTACTGACGTTCTTCCAGGCGTCGTTGATCTGGATGTTGCTCAAAGCGGAATTTTTGTCGTTGTCCCTGGTGCTGGTCTATGTCGGCGCGGTGATGGTGCTTTTCTTGTTTGTGGTCATGATGCTGGACATCAACATCGAACGCTTGCGCCAAGGCTTCTGGAAGCATTTTCCGCTGGCGGCGGTGGTGGGGATCTTCATCGTCTTTGAAATGTCAGCCGTCCTGATGGGCGGCTTCCGGGTGACGGACGACGTGGCGACCACCGGCGCTGTGGCCGAGGGGGTCTCCAACACGCGTGAACTGGGCAAGCTGCTGTACACGCACTATCTCTATCCGCTGGAAGTGGCGGCGGCCATTTTGCTGGTGGGGATGGTGGCTGCCATTGCCCTGACGTTGCGTCAGCGAAAAGACAGCCGCGCCATCGACCCGGATCAACAAGTGCGCGTCAAGTCCAAAGACCGTATGGTGGTGTTGAAGATGGCTGCAACCCAGCCGGCCTTGCCGGTGCAAGAGCAGCCGGTGGCTGAAGCGGAGAACAAAGCATGACCTTGACCCTGGGACACTTTTTAACCTTGGGCGCAGTCCTCTTTGCGCTCTCGGTGGTGGGCATATTTCTGAACCGGAAAAATCTGATCGTGTTGCTGATGGCCATTGAGCTGATGCTGCTGGCCGTCAACACCAATTTTGTGGCGTTCTCCCACTATCTGGGTGACCTGCATGGTCAGATTTTTGTGTTCTTCATTTTGACGGTGGCGGCGGCCGAGTCGGCCATCGGACTGGCGATTCTGGTGCTGCTGTTCCGTAACCGCTCCAGCATCAATGTGGACGAACTCGATTCGTTGAAGGGATAACAGCAAATGAGTCAAACCCTTTCCACGGCGACCTTGCTGGCGGTGCCTCTGGCGCCGTTGGTTGGTGCCATCGGTGCCGGTATTCTGGGCACCCAGTTCGGTGGCAACGTGCTGGGGCGGCGCGCTTCGCACAGCCTGGCCATTCTGGGTGTGCTGGTGTCATTCATTCTGTCGGCCATGACACTCAAGAGTGTGGCGCTGGATGGTGCGCGTCTGAACGAATCCATCTACACCTGGATGGTGGTGGGCGGTCTGCGCATGGAAGTGGGCTTCATGATCGATGGCCTGACCGCCATGATGATGTGCGTGGTCAGTTTTGTGTCGTTGATGGTGCACATCTACACCATCGGCTACATGGAAGAGGATGAAGGCTACAACCGCTTTTTCGCCTATATCTCGCTGTTCACCTTCTCCATGCTGATGCTCGTCATGAGCAACAACATGCTGCAACTCTTCTTTGGCTGGGAAGCTGTGGGCTTGGTGTCATACCTGCTGATCGGTTTCTGGTTCAACAAGCCCAGCGCCGTGTTTGCCAACATGAAAGCCTTTCTGGTGAATCGGGTGGGTGACTTCGGTTTCATTCTGGGCATCGGTCTGCTGACGGCGTACACCGGTTCCCTGAACTACACCGAAATTTTTGCCAAAACCGAGTCGCTGGCGGCGTTGACGCTGCCTGGCACTGACTGGTTGCTGATCAGCGTCATCTGCATTTGTCTGTTCATTGGGGCCATGGGTAAGTCGGCCCAGTTTCCCTTGCACGTCTGGCTGCCCGATTCGATGGAAGGCCCGACACCGATCTCGGCGTTGATCCACGCCGCGACCATGGTGACAGCCGGTATCTTCATGGTAGCGCGCATGTCGCCACTGTTCGAGCTCAGCGAAACCGCGTTGAACTTTGTGCTGATCATCGGTGGCATCACGGCGCTGTTCATGGGCTTTCTGGGCATCATCCAGAACGACATCAAGCGCGTGGTGGCGTATTCCACGCTGTCACAGCTGGGTTACATGACGGTGGCGCTGGGTGCCTCAGCCTACTCGGTGGCGGTGTTCCACCTGATGACGCACGCGTTCTTCAAGGCGCTGCTGTTCCTGGCCGCAGGGTCGGTCATCATGGGGGTCCATCACAATCAGGACATCCGCTGGATGGGGGGCTTGCGCAAGTACATGCCCATTACCTGGCTCACGTCGCTGATCGGCTCTTTGGCACTGATCGGCACGCCGTTTTTCTCGGGCTTCTATTCCAAAGACGAAATCATTGTGGCGGTGCACGCCAGCACCTTGCCGGCGGCGGGGTTTGCCTACTTTGCGGTGCTGGCCGGGGTGTTTGTGACCGCGTTTTATTCGTTCCGCCTGTATTTCCTGGTGTTTCACGGCAAAGAGCGCTTTGATCAGAACCCGGATACCCATCATGGCCACGGTCACGACGCGCACGGTGGGCATCACAAACCGCATGAAACGCCTTGGGTGGTGACCGTGCCGCTGGTGTTGTTGGCCATTCCGTCGATTCTGATCGGTTACTTGACCATCGGTCCGATGTTGTTCGGTGACTTTTTCAATGGGGCGATTGTGGTCAACCACGAGTTGCATCACGCGATGGAATTCCTCAAAGAAGAGTTTCATGGCCCCGTTCAGATGGCCCTGCATGGTTTGACCTCAGCCCCGTTCTGGTTGGCGCTGGCCGGTGTGGCGCTGTCGTACTACATGTACATGGTCAATCCGGCACTGCCTGCGGCCATTCAGCGTAGCGTCAAGCCGATCTATACGATTTTGCAGAACAAGTACTACATGGACTGGTTCAACGAGAACGTGATTGCACCGGCCGCGCGTGGCTTGGGGGTGGCCCTGTGGAAAGCGGGCGACCAAGGGGTGATCGATGGCGCGGTGGTCAATGGATCATGGCGCGTCGTCGGCTGGGTGTCGAGCGTGGTGCGTCGCGTTCAGACCGGATATCTCTACGACTACGCCCTGACCATGGTGCTGGGCATCTTCGTCCTGATGACTTACTTTGTTTGGCTCAAATAGGAGAAATATAAAAATGGGTTTGTTGAGCCTGGCTATCTGGACACCCGTTCTGTTTGGTGTCGTGTTGCTCGCGCTGGGTCGGGACGACCAAGCGCAGGTGGTTCGCTGGATTGCGCTGATCGGTGCCTTGGTCAGCTTGCTGGTGACCGTGCCGCTGTACACGCAGTTTGACACCAGCACGGCGGCCATGCAGTTCACCGAACTGTCGCCCTGGATCGAGCGCTTTCATGTGAACTACCACCTGGGGGTGGATGGCATCTCGCTGTGGTTTGTGTTGTTGACGGCGTTCATCAATGTGGTGGTGGTCATTGCCGGCTGGGAAGTTATCACCAGCCGCGTCAACCAGTACATGGGCGCGTTTCTGATTCTCAGTGGCTTGATGATCGGCGTGTTTTGTGCGCTCGACGGCATGTTGTTCTACGTGTTCTTTGAGGCTACGCTGATCCCGATGTACCTCATCATTGGCGTGTGGGGCGGCCCGAACAAGATTTACGCCGCGTTTAAGTTCTTCCTCTACACCTTGCTCGGTTCATTGCTGATGCTGATTGCCCTGATCTACCTGTACCTGACTTCGGGTGGCAGTTTTGATCTGGTCACCTGGCACAAAATGCCCTTGTCGGCCGAAGTACAAACTTACCTGTTCTTTGCTTTCCTGGCGGCTTTTGCCGTCAAGGTGCCGATGTGGCCGGTTCACACTTGGCTGCCGGATGTGCACGTGGAGGCGCCGACCGGGGGGTCTGCCGTGCTGGCAGCCATCATGCTCAAGCTTGGTGCCTATGGTTTTCTGCGGTTTTCGCTGCCCATCACGCCTGATGCCTCCCACGAATGGGCGGGGCTGATGATCGGCCTGTCGCTGGCCGCGGTGATCTACGTGGGCTTGGTCACCATGGTCCAGAAGGACATGAAGAAGCTGGTGGCTTATTCATCGGTGGCGCACATGGGCTTCGTGACCCTGGGATTTTTCATCTTCAACAGCCTGGGCGTGGCCGGCGGTATTGTGCAGATGATCTCGCACGGGTTTGTTTCGGCTGCCATGTTCCTGTGCATCGGCGTGTTGTATGACCGGGTGCATTCCCGCGAGATTGCCACATACGGTGGCGTGGTCAATACCATGCCCAAGTTTGCCGCATACGCGATGCTGTTTTCCATGGCCAATTGCGGTCTGCCAGGAACGGCGGGTTTTGTCGGCGAGTGGATGGTGATTCTGGGGGCCGTGCAGGTCAATTTCTGGATTGGTGTGGCGGCGGCCAGCGCCTTGATCTTCGGTGCGGCCTATACCCTGTGGATGGTCAAACGGGTCTATCTCGGGCCGATCACCAATGAAAAAGTCAAACTATTGAAAGACATCAACGCACGCGAATTTCTGTTCCTTGGCATGCTGGCCGTGGCGGTGCTGTATCTGGGCTTGTATCCCAAGCCGTTCACCGATGTGATGGATGTTTCCGTGACTGAATTGCTACGGCATGTGGCTCAGTCCAAGATGCATTGATCGGCGCGTCTCAAATTCTGAAACCAGAGATAGAAATGATTGACACACTCAGTTTTGTGACGGTTTATCCCGAGGTCATCCTGCTGGCCATGGCATGTGTGATTGCCTTGTTCGATCTGGCGGTCAAGGACAGTGGTCGCACGCCAACTTATGTGCTGACGCTGTTCACCCTGGCCGTGGTGGCCTGGTTGCAAGCCGATGCCGCCAGCGCCGGGCACACGGTGTACGCCTTTGACAGCATGGTGGTCAGTGATCCGATGGGCAATTGGCTCAAATGCTTTGCCGCGTTGGCCTTGATGGTGACGCTGGTGTACGGCAGGGCTTATGCGGCTACGCGTGACATGTTGCGCGGTGGCGAGCTGTTCACGCTGAGTCTGTTTGCCTTGTTGGGCATGTTCGTCATGATCTCCGGCAACAACTTTCTGGTGATCTACATGGGCATTGAGCTGTTGACCCTGTCCAGCTACGCCATGGTGGCCTTGCGTCGCGATCACGTGGTGGCCACCGAAGCGGCCATGAAGTACTTTGTGCTGGGTGCGCTGGCGTCCGGTTTCCTCTTGTACGGCATGTCGATGCTGTATGGGGCGACGGGCTCGCTCAACATGCAGGAAGTTCTGAAGGCGATCAGCTCCGGTCAGGTGCAGCATCAGGTGCTGGTCTTCGGTCTGGTGTTCATCGTGGCGGGTCTGGCATTCAAATTCGGTGTGGTGCCGTTTCACATGTGGATTCCTGACGTGTACCAAGGGGCGCCGACGGTGGTGACCCTGATGGTGGGTGGCGCACCCAAGCTGGCTGCATTTGCCGTCATGATCCGCCTGCTGGTGGAAGGCATGTTGCCCTTGGCGCTGGACTGGCAGCAAATGCTGACGGTGCTGGCCGTCGGTTCACTGGCCATCGGCAATCTGGCGGCCATTGCCCAGACCAACCTCAAGCGGATGCTGGCGTTTTCCACCATTTCGCACATGGGGTTTGTGCTGATCGGGATGCTGGCTGGCGTGGTCAACGGAGATGCCCAGGGCGCTGGCAATGGCTACAGCTCGTCCATGTTCTATGTGGTGTCGTATGTGCTGACCACGTTGGCCAGTTTCGGCATCATTCTGCTGCTGTCGCGCGACGGATTCGAAAGCGAAGAAATTGCCGATTTGGCCGGCCTGAATCAACGCAGTCCGCTCTATGCCGGCGTCATGGCCTTGTGCATGTTTTCGCTGGCGGGTATTCCGCCCATGGTCGGGTTCTATGCCAAGTTGGCGGTGCTGCAGGCGTTGGTGGCACCCGGTGATGCGTGGCACATTTCCTTGGCAGTCTTCGCCGTTTTGATGTCTCTCATCGGTGCTTTTTACTACTTGCGCGTGGTCAAGGTCATGTACTTTGATGCGCCCAAAATCACCGACAAGCTGGCCGCACCGATGGACGTGCGCGCAGTCCTCAGTCTGAACGGCGCCTTGTTGCTGGCCATCGGCCTTTTGCCTGGCGGCCTGATGGCGTTGTGCAACGGCGCCATTGCGCAGATGTTGGCGCACTGAGCGCCAGCGGTCGGAGTTGCGTCGGATGGCCAAGCCCATCAACGTTCACTCGCATCTCGTCGAATCCGAGCTTTCCAGTACCGAAGTCTTCCAGGGTCGATTGCTGCGATTGCGCAGTGACACCGTGGCGCTACCCGATGGGGGCCAGGCTGCGCGTGAATACGTGGTGCATCCGGGCGCGGTCATGGTGGTGCCCCTGTTGATGGATGAGCTGGGTGCTGTGCGGGTGGTGCTGGAACGGCAATTCCGCTACCCGTTGCGGCAGGTCATGATCGAGTTTCCTGCCGGCAAGCTCGATCCGGGTGAATCCTGTTTTCAATGTGCGCAGCGCGAGCTGCGCGAAGAAACCGGGTACCGGGCCCGCTCATGGGCCCGTGCGGGCGTGTTGCACCCGCTGATTGCCTACTCCACCGAGTTCATTGACATCTGGTTTGCACGGGGACTGGAGTCGGGCCAGAGTCAGCTCGATCCGGGTGAGGCGCTGGACGTGTTCACCGCCACGCCCGATGAATTGATCGATTGGTGTCGCTCAGGTACTGTGACCGACGGCAAGACCTTGACGGCTGCACTCTGGTTGCAAAACGTGCTCAGTGGCCGGTGGAAGCTGGACTGGTCTAAACCCGTCTGAAGGGCATTGCGCATCGGGATCGTCCCAGCCGGACGACGCGTCATGTAATCTTTGCATGAAGCAATGAGTGGAGCGTCGGCGCAGCGCACAGCGTTGATCCGGTTCCTAGAATTTCCTGCATTCCATTACTTTCAGGAAATTCTGATGTCCTCTGCATTTCTGGATTCTTTGCGCGAATACGCCCTGCACCATGCCGGCGGTTCGGCGCAGTCGTTGGCCAATTTCGTCAGTGCCTATTTTGAAAGCGCTGATCCCGATGAGCTCGAAGCCCGCGGCAACGACACCTTGTTTGCCATGGCCAGCGCGCATGCCCGCTTGTTGCAGACGCCGGTTGACGCGGTGGGTGCACGCATTCGGGTTTTCAACCCCACTTTGTCTGAAGATGGCTTCAGCAGTGAACACACGCTGATCCAGATCGTGCAGGATGACATGCCATTCCTGGTGGATTCGGTCACCATGGCGGTCAATCGCAGCGGCCGAGTGGCCCATTGGATCGTCCATCCCTTGCTGGTGCTGGAGCAGGACACGGGCGCCGGGTTGCAACAGGTGTCCTCGGCCCATGCGCGCACCACACCGAGCGCACGGGTGCAGTCGTTCATCATGGTCGAGTGCGATCGCATCGTGCTGGCACAGGATCGTCACGCCCTGGCCGATGACTTGCTGAAAGTGCTGGGTGACGTGCGTGCAGCGGTTGCCGACTGGAGTGCCATGGGGCAGCGCATGCAACACGTCTGTGAGGAGGGGGAACACCTGTCGCAGGCCACACCCCAGCGGCAGGAAGGCGTGGCGTTTCTGCGGTGGCTTGAGCAACAGAATTTTGTCTTTCTGGGCGCGCGCGACTACCGCCTGCAACAAGGCGCAGACGGGGTGGAGTTGCAAGCCGTCCCGGACTCGGGTCTCGGCATCTTGCGTGCGCAAGCCCGGACCCCATTGATCATGCTGACACCGGATGTTCAAGGGTTCATCGAGTCGGATGACTGGGTGATGATCACCAAGGCCATGACGCGCTCGACCGTGCACCGTCCGGCATGGCTGGACTTGGTCATGGTCAAACGGTTTGATGCGCAGGGCCAACTGATCGGAGAGTCGCGCTTTCTAGGGCTGTACACGTCGCGCGCTTATGCGGCGTCGGTGGATCAGATTCCATTGGCACGCCATCGCGCGCATGCGGTGATGGTGGCTGCCGCCGTGGTGGCGGAAAGCCACGCCGCCAAATCGTTGCAAACCATTCTGAACACTTATCCGCGTGATGAACTCATGCAAGCCGATACGGCCACTCTGATCGATCACGCGGTGGGCATCCTGCGGTTGCAGGAACATCAGCGCACGCGCATCTTCCTGCGTCGGGATCCGTTTGGCCGTTTCACCTCGGTTCTGGTGTATGTGCCTCGCGACCGCTACAACACTGAGTTGCGCAGTCGCATTGGCGACGAATTGTTGCGTGCCCTGGCGGGCCAGTCGCTCGAGTACACGCCCATGCTCACCGATCAGCCGCTGGCGCGCATTCACTACCTGGTGCTGACGCCTGAGTCGGAGGTGTCATCCCTGGATGTGGTTGCCCTGGAAGCTCGCATTGCCAGTCTGGCTCGGCGCTGGGAAGATGACTGCAGGCTGGCGCTGCTGCTGGCGTTGGGTGAGTCCGACGGCATTGCCTTGTCGAACCGGTTCAGTTCTGGTTTTTCATCCATTTACCGCGCTGATTTTTCGGCTGAAGTGGCAGCGCAAGATGCGCAGGTGCTGGCCGCTCTGACCCCGCAGCACAGCATGGCGGTGCGGCTCTATCGCCCGCTCAACGCACCCGATGGCGCTGCTCGTCTGAAAATTTTCAACACCACCAAAGTGGCCTTGTCCGACTCCCTGCCGGTGCTGGAGCGTATGGGTGCCCGGGTACTCGATGAACAACCCTACAAAGTCACGCCATCCGATGGATCCAGCCTCTGGATACATGACCTGGGTCTGCAATTGCCAGCGCACAGCGAATTTGCAGCGTACAAAGACCGCTTTGAAGCCTTGTTCCTTCAGGTCTGGCACGGCGAGGTTGACAGCGATGATCTGAATCAACTGGTGCTGTTGACGCCGTTGGATGGACGCAGTATTTCGGTCTTGCGCGCCTATATCCGTTACTTCCGTCAACTCGGCTTTGCCTATAGCCAAAGCTACATTGAAACCACTTTGTGCAAGAACGCTGCGCTGACGGGCCACTTGGCGGCTTTGTTCGATGTACGGTTCAATCCCAATTTACAAGGTGACCGGGCCGCGCAGCAGCAAGACATTCAGCAGCGCATCGAAACGGAATTGCGCGCCGTGCTCAGTCTGGAAGAAGACCACGTGTTGCGTCAGTTGTACCAGAGCATTCTGGCCACGTTGCGCACCAATGCATGGCAAACTGGGCCAGAGGCAGCGCACAAACCGTATCTGAGTTTCAAGTTCGATTCGCGAGTGT
>Ga0172374_1003054_pt1 | contig 10321 bp, 9 predicted proteins | sample LakKiv3m_FD_114536 | JGI IMG/M metagenome (GOLD analysis project Ga0172374, IMG submission 114536) | Freshwater microbial communities from Kabuno Bay, South-Kivu, Congo - kab_092012_10.3m | ecosystem: Environmental > Aquatic > Freshwater > Lake | place: Democratic Republic of the Congo... | reverse complement strand
GGTCGAGGTGAAGCTAGCCAACGGCATGCGCGTCATCACCGTGCAGAAAAGCGACGTGCCGATCGTCAGCGCGACGTTGCTGGCCGATGGCGGCGCGGCGCTCGATCCGCAGGGCAAGGCCGGTCTGGCGTCGATGGCGGCGGGCTTGTTGACCAAGGGCACAACGACGCGCTCCGCTACCCAGATCGCCGCCGCGATCGAATCGCTCGGCGGGTCGATCGACAGCGGCGCAGGCGCCGATTCGGCGGCGATCTCGCTGTCGGTCAAATCGGACCAGCTGGCGCCCGCGATGGACCTGCTCGCCGATGTCGCGCGCAATCCCGCCTTCGCGCAGGAAGAACTCGACCGTGCGCGCGCCCAGTCGATCGACGGCATCAACGTCCAGATGAAGGATCCCGCAGCACTTGCGGGCATGGTCGCCAGCCGCGCGGTGTTCGGCACCACGCCCTATGGCGGCGTCACCACCGAAGCATCGCTGAAGGCGGTGACGCGCGACGACCTGACCAATGCCTATCGCGCTAGCTGGCGGCCGGAGACAGCGACGCTGGTGCTGGTCGGTGACATCACCCCCGACCGGGCGCGTGCGGAGGCCGAGCGGCTTTTCGCCGACTGGCGGGGCAGCGGCACCGCCGCGCCTGCGCCCACCGCCGCCGCGCTCCCCGCACCGCGCGTGATCGTCGTCGACCTGCCCGAAGCGGGACAGGCGGGCGTGGTCCTGGGGCGCAGCGGGCTGGAGCGGCGTTCGCCCGATTTCTACGCCACCTCGGTCGCCAATGCGGTGCTGGGCGTCGGTTTCTCATCGCGGCTCAACCAGGAAATCCGCATCAAGCGCGGGCTTGCTTATGGCGCGGGCAGCAGCATCGACGGTCGCCGGATGGCGGGACCGGTCACCGCGCGCACCCAGACCAAGAACGAATCCGCCGCCGAGGTCGTCGCGCTGGTCCGCGCCGAAATCGACCGGCTGGCCAGCGAACCCGCGCCCGCAGCCGAACTGGACACGCGAAAGGCGGTGTTGATCGGCGGCTTCGGACGATCGGTGGAAACCACGTCGGGCATCGCCAGCGTCATCGCCGATTACGCTACCGACCGCGTACCGCTGACCGAGCTTCAACGCTATGTCGGTCAGGTTCAGGGCGTCTCGCCCCAGGCGGCACAGGCCGCGGCTGCGCGCTATCTCGCGACCGACAAAGCCAGCATCGTCGTGGTCGGCAATTCGAAGCTGTTCATCGACGATCTCCGCAAACTCTATCCGCAGGTCGAGGTGATTCCGGCGGGATCGCTCAACCTCGATAGTGCAACGCTTAAATAGCACCGTCACTCCCGCGCAGGCGGGAATCCATCTCCCATTCTCGCCAGTGGCGTCGCGGTGGCGATGTCAGGAGATGGATTCCCGTCTGCGCGGGAATGACGGGTGCGGTATTCGCGGGGGTTACGTTAACCACAAGGCGTGCCAGCCGGGGACACCTCGGAAAAGCGGGCAGATCGGGTAAGGAATCTACGCTAAACAAGCGGCGATGTCCGCGCGCCGCCCTGCCCCGTTCGCCGCCAGCACCCGGTTGACCGACCGGCGCGCGACGCGGTTGCGCGTCGTCGGTGCGGCAATGCTCGCCTCATTGATCGGGCTGGGCTTTACCGCGCACGCAGCGTTCGACCGCGCCGCACCCGTCGCCGTCGTCGGCGATGTCGGTATTTCTCCGGTCGTCGCCCAACACCCACTCGCCCCGGAATATGCCGCCAGCCTCCCCGGCATGACCGGCACCGCCGCGCTTCCCGAAGAACCCGTCGACTATATCCCCACCGCCGATCCGACGCTGGTCGCCGCCCCGCCCTTCGCCTTTCGCGGCTCCCCCCTAGACCGCGCCCGCGCGCTTGAATGCCTGACCACCGCCATCTATTACGAAGCGGCAAGCGAACCCGATGACGGGCAGGCCGCGGTCGCGCAGGTGATCCTCAACCGCGTCCGCCACCCGACCTTTCCCAACACCGTCTGCGGCGTCATCTATCAGGGTTCGGACCGCAAGGGCTGCCAGTTCAGCTATGCCTGCGACGGCGCGATGGCGCGAAAGCCATCGACCAGCGGCTGGAACCGCGCGCGCCGAGCCGCCGACCTTGCGCTGTCGGGCCGCGTGTTCGCACCCGTCGGCATGGCGACGCACTACCACACCTATGCGGTCACGCCTTACTGGAACAAAAGTCTGGTGATGACCGGGGTTTACGGCGCGCACTTCTTCCACCGTTGGAAGGGATATTGGGGCACCCCCCGCGCCTTCACCGCCAGCTATAGGGGTGGGGAACCGCTGCCCGGCCCGCTGGGGCGTCGCGACGTGGCGACCGATGTCGCCGACGCGCTGGCGGGACGCGTGCCGAGTGTCGCCGAACCGGTGACGCTGGCCGCATCGGTATCGGCGCCGGTCACCGACCTCGCCCAGATTCAACCCGCCCATCGCGAAACCGCAGTTGCGCCCGACTCCCTCCCGCAATCGACCATCCTCGAAAAATGGGCGGACAGCGGCAAGGCGCGCTAGCTTTTCGCGCTTCCGCAAAAACACCCTCTCCCCGTTCGTTTCGAGCGAAGTCGAGAAACGCTCTCGCATCGCCTGGTTCACGTTTCTCGACTTCGCTCGAAACCAACGGGGTGTGGGCACCACAAAAACGGGGTGTGGGCACCACAAAACGGGGTGCGGACACCAGAAAAAAGCCCCGCCGGTTTCCCGACGGGGCCATCGCTGGGGAACTTAAGTCCGCTATCGCTTAGCGGCGATAGCCGGGACGCCGGTTATCCTGCATCGCGATGCGGATATTGTAGCTTAGCCGCGTGATCCGCTGGTCCAGATCGCGCAATTCCTGCCGCGTCAGGCCCGGACGGCTGCGTTCGTAACGCACGCGCAGCTGGCGGATCTGGTTCGACTGCTGTTGCAGCGAGCGCGCTTCCTGCCGGTCGATGCGACCTTGGCGGATGCCCTGGCTGATCTGGGTGTCGGTGCGAGCGTGGTTGTTGATGACGCTGCGCGCGGTCTGAGCGCTGGCGGTCGCGGGCAAGGCGGTGGCGGCAATGCCAAGGCCTGCGACGAGCATGGTGATCTTTTTCATGACACTTCCTCCTTCGAAACTGGTTGCCGGGGAGTTCCCCGACGCTTTCGAAAATGGCGCGCGCCTGTCGCAGGCCTGTGCCGACAAATACGCTTTTGTGTCGCCACTTGTCGCGACCGGGCACCGATCGTTCAGCTTTACTAGGGAACCCTGCCCGGACTAGGCTGTTGGTTCGTTCGCGGCGCTGTTCATGCGTCTTCGCCTCGAGGAGAGTTCGTACCATGCCGGCCCTTTCGTGACCGACAGCAGCGCGTCGTTCTCCTCCGTCAAACCCATTTCCTCGCCAGCCGAACTCGGGCGTCCGCGCCAGACGCTGGGCGTCGCCGACGTGCTGGCGATCACCGTCGGCATCGTCATCGGTGCGGGCATCTTCCGCACGCCTGCGCTGGTTGCCGGAGCCGCCGGGGGTGACGAGATATTGTTGCTGGCGGTCTGGGCGCTGGGCGGTTTGCTCTCGATCATCGGCGCGCTTTGCTATGCCGAACTGGCTTCGGCCTATCCCAATATGGGTGGCGATTATCATTTCCTGGGCCGCGCTTACGGCCAGCGCACCGCGTTCTTCTACGCCTGGGCGCGGCTGGCGGTGATCCAGACCGGCAGCCTTGCGCTGCTCGCCTATGTCTTTGCCGACTATATGGTCGCGATCCTGCCCGCATCCGGTCCACCGGTGCTGTGGGCGGCGATTGCGGTGATCGGCGTCAGCGCGCTCAACTGGCTGGGGGTGCGTCAGGGAGCAGCGGCGCAGAAATGGCTGACCGTCGCCGAGGTCGTGGGGCTGATCGTCGTGATCGTCGCCGGCCTGCTGCTCGCCCCCGAAGGCGCCGCGCCGCGCCCGGTATCGGGCGAAAGCGCGGTCGGCATGATGATGATCTTCGTCCTGCTGACCTATGGCGGCTGGAACGAGGCGGTCTATGTCTCCGCCGAGATGAAGAACGCGCCGCGTCGCATCGCGCCAGTGATGGTCGGCGGCCTGTTGATCGTGACGGTGCTCTATCTGCTCGCCAATATGGCGTTTCTGCGGGTGCTGGGGATCGGCGGCATGGCGGAAACCGATGCAGTCGCCGCGGGCGTGATGAATGCGGCGATGGGCGATGCGGGGGCGGCGATATTGAGCCTGATCATCGCGGTCGCCGCGCTCACCTCGGCCAATGCCACGGCGCTGACGGGCGCGCGTACCACCTGCGCGCTGGGGCGACGGTTCACCCTGCTTTCCTGGCTCGGCAAATGGGATGTGAAGCGCGACACGCCGGGCAATGCGATGATCGCCCAAGGCGCGATCGCGCTGCTGCTGGTGCTGGCGGGCGCGTTCGCGCGCAACGGCTTCCAACTCGCGGTCGACTATACTGCGCCGGTATTCTGGCTGTTCCTGTTGCTGACCGGCCTGTCGCTGATCGTGCTGCGCGCGAAGGAGCCCGATCGGCCCCGCCCGTTCCGCGTGCCGCTCTACCCCATCACGCCTGCGATTTTCTGCGCGACCACCGCCTATCTCTTGTGGTCGAGCGTCACCTACACCGGCTGGGGCGCCTTTGCGGGCGTCGCGGTGCTGGTGGTCGGCGGCGCGATCCTGATGTTCATGACCCCCAATGACGACGACCCTGAGGAGATGGCCCTGTGAAAACGATGATGACCGCCGCGATCCTGACGCTCGCGGCCTGCACCAGCGCGCCCGCGCTGTCGAACGGCGCGAATGCCGAACAGGCGACGACCGCGACTCAAGAAGCCGAATCGCGCCGCCCCGACGTGATCTATGTCCCCACCCCGCCCGAAGTCGTCGATGCGATGCTGGAAATGGCCGACGTCAAGGATGGCGACGTGCTTTACGATCTCGGCTCGGGCGACGGTCGCATCCCGATCGCCGCGGTGAAGCGCGCCAATCTGCAAAAGGCGGTCGGCATCGACATCGATCCCACTCGCATTCAGGAAGCCAATGACAATGCCCGCGCCCAGGGCGTGACCGGTAAGGTCGAGTTCCGTCAGGCCGATCTGTTTACCAGCGACTTCTCGGACGCCAGCGTCATCACGCTCTATCTGCTCGATTCGCTGAACGAAAAGCTGCGGCCCAAATTGCTTGCCGAACTGAAGCCCGGCACGCGCATCGTCAGTCATGCCTTCCGCATGGGCGACTGGGAGCCGGAAGAATCGAAGATGGTCGGCAGCTCGATGATCTATAGCTGGACCGTTCCCGCACGCGGGGCGGCTGCCGCCAAATAGCATCGTTACCCCCGCGGAGGCGGGCGTCCATCTTCCGAGATAGCCGCTTTGCGGAAACCTCAGGAGATGGGCTCCCACCTGCGCGGGAGCGAAGGTTAGGTCAGGCCGCCTCCAGCAACCGATCGGCCTGCGCCCTTGCCTCATCGGTCACCGTCGCGCCCGACAGCATCCGCGCGATTTCCTCGCGTCGTGCGGCTTCGCCGAGCGGCGTGACGCCGGTGCGGGTGACGGTCCCTTCGTGGCTCTTGGCGATCAGAAAATGACGCGTGCCTCGCGCCGCAACTTGCGGACTGTGGGTCACCACCAGCACCTGCGACTTGCCCGCCAGCCGCGACAGGCGCTCGCCGATCGCGCTTGCCACCGCGCCGCCGACGCCGCGGTCGATTTCGTCGAAGATCAGCGTCGCCGCACCGCCTTCTTCCGCGAGCGCCACTTTCAGCGCGAGGATGAAGCGCGACAATTCGCCGCCCGACGCGATCTTGATGAGCGGCGCGAACGGCGCGCCGGGGTTGGTGGATACGAGAAATTCGACGCGATCCGCCCCGTGCGACGACCATTGATCGGGCGCCAGCGGCTCTACCGACGTCTGGAAGCGCGCCGCATCCAGCTTCAGCGGCGCAAGTTCGGTCGCGACCGCGACGTCCAGCCGCTCGGCGGCGTCGACACGGCGGGCAGTGATCGCCTCAGCCTCGCATCGATACGCGGCTTCGGCACTGGCAACCGCAGCCTCCAAACGCGCGACCGCGGCCTCGCCCCCCTCGATCAGCGCCAGCTTCGCTTCGAGGTCGGCAGCCAGCGCGGCGAGATCGTCGGGCTGCACCCGGTGCTTGCGCGCCGCCGCTCGGAGCGCGAACAGCCGCGTTTCGTTCGCTTCCAGCGCGGCGGGATCGAACGCCAGCGCCTCTGCGGCTTCGGCGAGTTTGTCCTCCGCCATGCTCGCTTCGATGATCGCGCGGTCGATCGCCGCCAGCGCCTCGGCCAGCGCGGGGTGATCCTCCGCCAGCCGGTCGAGTACCCGTGCGCCCTGACGCAGCCGCGCAAGTCCGCCGTCCGATCCGTCGAGCAGGTCGGAAATCGCCTGAAGGTCGCCCGCGATCTTTTCGCCGCGCTGCATCGACGCGCGGCGTTCGGCCAACGCCTCTTCCTCGCCCGCTTCGGGGGCCAGCGCGCGGAGTTCGGCGACGGCGTGTTCCAGCCATTCGCGGTCGCGCTCCGCCGCGTCGCGCTGTTCCAGCGCCACAGCCAGCGCATCCTGTGCGTCCCGCCATGCCCGGTGCAACCGCATCAGTCCCCCGGTGTCGATGCCACCGAAGCTGTCGAGCAAGGCCCGATGCCCGCGGGGATTGAGCAATCCGCGATCATCATGCTGGCCGTGAATTTCCACGAGGAAGCTACTGAGTTCTCGTAACAACCCTACCGATGCAGGCTGGTCGTTGACGAAGGCGCGGCTACCGCCATCGGCCTTGACCAGTCGGCGGATCATCAGCGGCTCGCCGGGTTCGACGTCGATCCCCTGTTCGCCCAGCCGTTCGGTGAGCGCGGGCGGCATCGACGGCAGCTCGAAACTGGCGGTCACCACCGCCTGGGCCGCGCCGTGGCGCACCAGCGATGCGTCGCCGCGCATCCCCAGCGTCAGGCCCAGCGCGTCGAGCAGGATCGACTTGCCCGCGCCGGTTTCGCCGGTCAGCACGCCCAGCCCGTGCGCGAAATCGAGGTCGAGCGCCTCGATCAGCACCACGTCGCGGATCGAGAGCGCAGTCAGCACGGTGGGATATCGCCTGGGTGGTGGGGGATCAGCTGCCCGTCGCCGCCGCGACTTCGGTGTTGGGCGCGTGGCGCTGCATCAGCTGATAGGCGCGCTCATACCATTCGGTGTCGGGATAGTTGCGCCCCAGCACCGCTGCCGATTTCTTTGCTTCCTCGGGCACGCCCAGCGCCAGATAGGCTTCGGTCAGGCGCATCAGCGCTTCCGGCGCGTGGGTCGTCGTCTGATATTGGTCGATCACCGTGCGGAACCGCATCGACGCCGCCAGCCACTGGCCACGCACCGCATAGAAGCGCCCGACTTCCATTTCCTTGCCCGCCAGATGGTCGTTGACCAGATCGATCTTCAACCGCGCGTCCGCCGCATAACGGGTGTTGGGGTAACGTCGCGTCAATTCGCCAAGTGCGGCAAGCGCTTGCTGGGTGATCTTCTGATCGCGGGTCACGTCGCTGACCTGCTCGTAATAGCTGAGCGCGATCAGATAATAGGCATAGGGCGCATCGCGATTGCCGGGGTGGATCGACAGGAAGCGCTGCGACGACTGGATCGAATTGGTATATTCGCGGTCCATATAATGGCTGAACGCGCCCATCAGCATCGCCCGGCGCGCCCATACCGAATAGGGATGCTGGCGCTCCACTTCGTCGAACAACGCTGCGGCCAGCTTGTACTGGCGCCGGTCGAGCCGGTCCTTCGCCGCCGAATAGAGCGTCCCCACGTCGCGCGCGACATAGGGCGTGTCGGTGCGGGCATTATTGGTGCCGGCACAGGCCGAAAGCAGAACGGCGCCGGAAATCGCGAGCGCGAGCGAACGGGGGGTCGGGATACGCATGGGATTGGCTATTAGACCAGCCGCGGCATTCCTAACAATGTATTTTCGCGCTTGCGGATTTCGGTTGATAGCGGATGGAGCACCGCTCGGTGCGAAGCGTTGGAACCGATGCGATCCCTGGCTTACGGAGCGACCATGACCGTCACGCTGTTAGAAACCCACCGCGTCGAAAAGCCCTGGGGTCGGCACGACCTGTGGCCGGGTTTCGCCGATCCGCCTGCGGACGGCGAGCCGATCGGTGAGGTCTGGTACAAGATGCCCGGCGACGACACCCCCGACCTGTTGGTCAAATATCTGTTCACCAGCGAAAAACTGTCGGTTCAGGTCCATCCCGATGACGATCAGGCGCACGCCCGCGGATTGCCGCGCGGCAAGGACGAATGCTGGCTGGTGCTTGACGCCGAACCCGAGTCGACCATCGCGATCGGGACGCACGAGGTGGTGGACGCCGAGACGCTGCGCGCCGCCGCGCTCGATGGATCGATCGAGCAACTGCTCGACTGGAAGCCGGTCAAGGCGGGCGATTTCTTCTACGCCGCATCGGGCACGGTCCATGCGATCGGTGCCGGGATCACCCTGATCGAAATTCAGCAGAACAGCGAAACCACCTATCGCCTCTACGATTATGGCCGTCCGCGCGAACTGCATCTGGATGACGGGGTCGCGGTATCGGACGCACGGCCCTTCGTCGCACCACCTGCGCCGGGCAAGGTGTCCGAGGGTCGCGTGTTGCTGGTCGAGGGGCCGAAATTCACGGTCGAACGCTGGTCGGGCGGCACGCGCGAGGTCACGATGCCCTATGATACGACCGGATGGCTGGTGCCGGTAACCGGATCGGGCACATTTGGCGATGTTGCGTTCAAGCCAGGAGACTGCCTAACCGTGACAAGCAGCGCCCGGCTGACGGCCAGCGACGACGCCGACCTGCTGTTCGCCTATCCGCTTGGGCATCGTATCGAGACCGCCCCTTGACTCAACACCCGTTCGTTTCGAGCGAAGTCGAGAAACGTGAGCCACGCGTGCATGAGCGTTTCTCGACTTCGCTCGAAACGAACGGATGGGAATGGCTCATCCTTGGAAGACAACAAAAAACTGTCGCGCCCGTGAACGCGAGGTAGTTTTCGGTTCACGCAACCCCATCCCCTTGCGAGCCGTTTTACCCGCACTGCAATCGGATGGAGTAGTTTTCGATGCGTACCCATATTCTTGCCGCCATGATCGCGGCTGTTTCGATCCCCGTCATGGCCGCCCCGGCCGGCGCGCAAAGCAATCGCGATGTGCGCGAATATAATCGTGAAGTGCGCGACGCCCAACGCGACTATCGCCGAGATCTGCGTCAAGCCGACAACCGCCGCGACGTGCGCGATGCGCGCCGCGAATATAATCGCGAAGTTCGCGATGCACGTCGTGACCTGCGCCAGGACAGCCGCGACTGGCGGCGCTATCGCAACTATGACTATAACCGGTTCGAGCCGGGACAGCGCACTTATTACGCCGACCGCTATTATCGCGACGGTCGCTATTACCAGACCCGCCGTCTGGGCCGTAACGACCGCATCTATGCGGGCAGCAACGGGCGCTATTATTGCCGCCGTTCGGACGGCACGACCGGCCTGATCGTCGGCGGTATCGGTGGCGGTGTGCTGGGTAATGTGCTGTCGAACGGTCGCTCGGCGACGCTGGGCACCTTGCTGGGTGCAGGCGTCGGCGCGGCGCTCGGCAGCGCCGTCGATCGCGGCCAGGTTACCTGCCGCTAAGACTTCTCACGCCTGTTAGCGTGCGAAAGGGAGCAATGGGGTCCGGTATCGCAAGATACCGGGCCTCATTCGTTATGCGTCAAAAAATCCCGCCACCCAGCATCAGGCGCAGCCCACCGATCACCAGCAGCACGAGGTTGAAGTTGCGCCCGGTATTGCTGCTCGACAGCGCACCGACGGCGGCGCCGACCACGGGCAACAGCAGCAACAGCCACAGCGACCAGCCGAGGAACGGCATGAAGCCGATGAGGAGCAGCGGCAGCGAAACGATGCCGATCAGGATCGAGATGATGTTCATGCCCCCAACATGGGGCAGCAGGGTCGGTGTGGCAATAGACCAAGACACCGGAGCGACGTTGAGGCCGAGCGAGACGCTTTCTTAACGGCCCGGCCGGCATAAGCGCCCCGACATGCGTGCCCTTTTCGCCCTCCCCCTGCTGCTAGCCGGTTGCGGCGAAGCGCCCGCCGACGATCCGCTCGCCGCGCTGGAGGCGGAACTCGCCGCCGATACGAGCGATCCGGCAGTCGCCGCCGCACTCGCCGATCCGATCATGACCGATCCGGCGCTGGTCTCGCGTGCCGACAGCAATGCGGTCCGCCCGGCGCCTGCACCCTATGCCGCGCCGATCCCCGCGCCCGATGTCGCCGCGCGCGGCAGCACCGCCG
>Ga0172374_1003052_pt1 | contig 10323 bp, 8 predicted proteins | sample LakKiv3m_FD_114536 | JGI IMG/M metagenome (GOLD analysis project Ga0172374, IMG submission 114536) | Freshwater microbial communities from Kabuno Bay, South-Kivu, Congo - kab_092012_10.3m | ecosystem: Environmental > Aquatic > Freshwater > Lake | place: Democratic Republic of the Congo... | reverse complement strand
CGTGCCGCTATCTTCCCGTTTAAGTGGCCGCATTCTTTTACAGGTTGAAGATAAAGGCCAGGCTTGGTATATTAATCCGACCGACGGTAAAAAATATTATCTCGGTCGCCCGAGCGATGCCTTTAACGTAATGCGTCGCGTCGGTTTAGGAATCTCGGATAAAGATTTCGCGGCCGTCGAGAAAAATCCCGGTAATTGGAAAAGATTGGCCGGTAAGATTCTGCTTAAGACGGAAGACGGTGGAAAAGCCTATTATTTCGATCCGATTAGTTTGCACCTTTATTACTTAGGTCGCCCGAGCGATGCCTTTAACGTGATGCGCGATCGCGGCTTAGGGGCGAAGACCGATGATTTAAATAAAGTATCGACCGGCGTGAATTAAGATTTAAGGTTTATGGCGCAAGATCAATACAATTGGCCAAAAATCGGTAATGATAAGGTAATCGAATTTTTAGAGCGAAGCCTACAGAACAATAAGATTGCCCAGACCTATATCTTTATCGGCGCCGACGATCTGGGAAAATCGACTATCGCCTTGGCTTTTGCCCGCAATTTGCAGGGCGCGCAAGAAGGTTTCAATAGCGATTTACATCTTTTAGCCCCGGAAGTCGATAAGAAAAGTATCTCGATCGAAGCGACGCGGCAATTTATTAAGACCTTGAATTTGAGTTCTTTCTCAAATTCTTATAAGATTGGAATTATTAAGGAAGCGGAGCTGTTAAGCGCTGAAGCTAAAAGCGCTTTGCTTAAGACCTTGGAAGAACCGAGAGAGAAGGTCATTATTATCTTGCTCGCCGCCGATGAAAACGATTTGCCGGCGACGATCTTATCTAGAAGCCAAATCTTATATTTCTATCCGGTGCCGGCTGCCGTGATCTATGATTATCTGATAGATAATTATGGCGCGAACCGTTCGCTCGCTAAGGACTTGGCTAATCTGGCTTTGGGTCGGCCGCTAGCTGCTCTGCACCTTTTAGAGCATCCGGAAGAGTATAATTCTTATTTGGAGCGTGCGGAGGTCTGGTTGTCTCTTTCCGGCTTGGATCTGAACGAACGTTTAGCCGCCTTAGATAAGATTTTTAGAGATAAGACCTGGAGTAAGCAGGCGCTAGATATGGCTGGCGAGATTATTATGATGGCCGAAGGCCTGGCGCGGGATTTATTCTTATTGAATTTAGGCCAGCCGGAACGTTTGCAGCACTCAGCTCTTCTGGCGGCTTTAGAAAAAAATTTAGCCGGTTTGAACGAGACAAGCGGTCATGACGGCGTGCCCCTTATTTTGCGCCAGCTTAAATTATTGGCTCAGGCTAAGGAATACTTAGCGGCCAATGTTAATCCGCGTTTGATTTTAGAGCAAGTGGTAATTAATATTTAAAAATATGTCTGTTAAAACTCTTAAATTATTAATAATTCTGCCGGTCGTCGCGGTATTTTTGTCTGCCTGCTCGATAACGACGACTTCCTCCGGCGGAACATCTGGTATCGACAGTAGCGTTTTTCTCTCGACCGACAGCGGCAATCTTTGGCGTTCGATGGTCGCCGTGCCGACGACGAGCGGCCGGCCGGGGACGATTGCCGATATTAATGTTAATGTTATGCGGCTGGACCCGAACGATAGCCTGGCGGTTTATCTGGCTAGTTTTGAGCGCGGCTTATTTTATACTTATAAGATTACCGACGGTTGGCGCCAAGCGACGGGGCTACCGAGCGCGACGGTTAACGATGTTCAGGTCGATCCGAAAAATAAATGTATTATTTATGCCTCCTTATTGAACCGGCTGTATCGGTCGTCTGATTGCACTCGTTCTTGGACCCAGGTTTATTTTGACAATAATCCCGGCGTGACGATCACGACTATCGCTATTGATCATTATAACCCGCGTAATATTTATATCGGTACCTCGCGCGGCGATATTATTAAAACGATCGATTCCGGCGATTCCTGGCGGACTATCCAGCGCTTAAGCGACGGCCTGGCGCGGCTTATTATTTCCCCGCAAGATAGTCGTTTAATTTTTGCCGCCAGCAGTAAGAATAAAATTTACAGTTTTATTTCTAACACTAATACCAGTGCCGTCGACTCGGCCGACTTGGAAAGGAATTTCTTGGTTGATAGCTGGACGGATCTCAACGACGTCTTGAAAGATTTTAATTTGGGCGGTAGCTTTAAGGATATTATTCTGACTAAAGATGGCGTGATATATCTGGCGACTGACCGGCTGATCCTGCGTTCGCCCGATAACGGCATAACCTGGGAGAATTTGAAATTGCTCCAGCCGGAAAAAGATATGGTTATTAACGCTCTAGCCGTCGATCCGAAGACCCCGTCTAATCTGTATTATGTGACTAACACGACCTTTTTCCGCTCGACCGATAGCGGCGCGACTTGGACGACGAAGAATTTACCGACCGCCCGCGCCGGATGCAGCCTGCTCGTCGATTTCAATGACCCTAATAATATTTATTTAGGCACGATTAAATTACAAAAATAAAATATATGAATCAATATTTGCAAACCAAACAGAATGAATTCGTTAATGCCCTGGATTTCTTTAAAAAGGAAATAAGTGCTCTGCGTACCGGTCGGGCTAATCCGTCGGTTTTAGAAGGTATCCAGGTCGAAGCTTACGGCGTTTTGAATCCCCTGAACGCGGTCAGTAATATTGCTGTTAGCGACACTCGCAGCATCATTATCGCCGCCTGGGATAAAGGCATCATGAAAAATATCGATAAAGCGATTGTCGAAGCGAATATCGGTTTAGGCGTAGTGAATGAGGGGGATAAGCTCCGTCTGACCGTGCCGCCTTTAACTGAGGAAAACCGTAAAGACTTAGTTAAGAAGCTTAATGAAAAGATGGAAAAAGTCCGAATTATTTTGCGCGGCGCGCGCGATAACGTCAAGAACGCGATTGAAAAAGCTTGTGACGACAAGGAAATGAGTGAGGACGATAAATTTCGGTTCATTAAAGAGCTAGACGAATTTTCGGCTAAGAAAAACGAAGAATTAAAAGATATCCGTGACCGCAAGGAAAAGGATATTATGGAAATATAATTTATGCTATTAACTATCATTATTTTTATTTTGGTACTGACGGTTTTGGTTTCCGTCCATGAATTAGGTCATTTTTTTACCGCCCGTCGTTTCGGCGTCAGGGCGGAAGAATTCGGTTTCGGTTTCCCGCCGCGGGCGATTGGTTGGTATAAGAATGGTTTTGGTCGCTGGCGCCGTGTGGTCGGAACTAGTGATTGGGATAGCTTGGCCGGTAGCGCCGATCAGAATCTCCAGCCGGCCCAGAAATCGACTATTTACTCTCTTAATTGGCTTCCGATCGGAGGCTTCGTTAAGATTAAAGGTGAAGATGGTGATAATAAAAATGAAGGTGATAGCTTTGCGGCTAAAAAAATTTGGCAGCGCGTCGTAATTTTAGCGGCAGGCGTCGTGATGAATATTATTTTAGCTTGGTTTTTATTTTTTCTCGGTTATCTTATCGGTTTGCCGCAGTCGACCGATACTTTGGGCAGTCAAGCCATAGTTAGCGAATCGGCCGTGGTTGTCGCTCAAGTTTTACCTAACTCCGTCGCGGCGCGCGCCGGTTTGCAAGAGGGCGATATTATTTTGCGTATTAATAAAACAAATATCGGTACGGAAAAATCTTTGCAGGACGCGGTCGCGGCAAGCGCGGGGCAGGAGGCGGAATTGCTTATTAAACGCGATGGTCGAGAAGAGACGGTTAAGGTCGTGCCTAATTCTCAAGACGGCGGCCGCGCCACGATCGGTATTGCGATCTTTTCTTCGGGGTTGGTCCGTTATCCGTTTTTCCCGGCGGTTTGGGAAGGGGCAAAGACTACGGTTTGGATTATTGGACAGATCTTTGTTTCTTTTGCTGATTTGTTCCGGCAGGTTTTTAGCGGTCAAGACGTCAGCAATCAATTTGCCGGTCCGGTCGGGATTGCGGGCATTACCGGCCAAGCCGCTCGCCTCGGGTTTACTTATCTTTTGCAATTCATGGCTCTTTTATCGTTGAATCTGGCGGTGATTAATATCGTGCCGTTCCCGGCGCTTGATGGCGGACGGATCATTTTCCTTTTAATAGAAAAAGCGAAAGGGAAGCCAGTGCGTAAAGAAATCGAAACTTTGATTCATAATATTGGTTTTCTTTTGCTGATTGCTTTAGTTATCTTTGTCACTTTCAAAGATATCGTTAAGTTATTTTAAATATTGTAACAATAAAAATATATGAAAACTACAATCAAATCGACTAAGCTAGAGTTGACCGCGGCGATTAAAAAATATATCGAGAGCAAGATGGATATGGTGGAAAAATATCTGGGCGATATCAAGATGATTAATTGTGATTTTGAGATTGAAAAATCGGTCGGCGGTCAGCATAAGGGGGAAATATTCCGGGCGGAAGTAACTCTGCGGGTGCCGCGTCAAGTTTTACGTATTGAAAAAACCGAGAAGGATTTATATAAGGCGATTGATAAAGTTAAGGACCACCTGGAATTGGTCATTAAAAAGTATAAGGAGAAATTTGTCGGCAAGAAGAGGGGAAAATAATTATACTAAGATTAGACCCAAAGGAAGACTTGAGCTTGTTTATTTTTATGTAAAATTAGAAAAATATGAATATTTTCAGTCTATTCGGTGACGCTAATGAAAAGATGATAAAGGCCATGCAGCCACTGATTAATAAGATCGGCAGTTTTGAATCTGATTTACAGAAACTGTCTTCAGAGGATTTAAAAGCGAAAACGGCGGAATTTAAAACTAGATTGGCAAAAGGCGAGACTTTGGACGATCTCTTGCCGGAGGCGTTTGCCACTATTCGTGAGGCCGCTAAACGTATATTGAAACAGCGGCATTTTGACGTCCAGCTCGTCGGTGGTATCGTTTTACATCGCGGCCAAATAGCGGAAATGAAAACCGGTGAAGGGAAAACTTTAGTGGCGACCTTACCTCTTTATCTTAATGCTTTAACCGGTCTAGGAGTCCATTTGATTACCGTTAACGATTATTTGTCTCGTTTAGGCGCCGGTTGGATGGCGCCGGTCTATCATGCTTTGGGTCTTACTACCGGCGTTATTGTCCATGATAACGCCTATGTCTACGATCCGGACTATAGTGACGAAACTCAGTTTGACGCGCGTCTCGAGCACTTCCGTCGTATTCCTCGTCGGGAGGCGTATCTCTGCGATATTACTTATGGAACCAATAATGAATTCGGTTTTGATTATTTGCGCGATAATATGGTCTATACTTTAGACCAGGCCGTCGGGCGCCCGCTTAATTACGCGATTGTCGATGAAATCGATTCTATTTTGATCGACGAAGCGCGCACCCCGCTTATTATCAGCGCTTCGGCCGAGGAATCGACTGATAAATATTTTAAATTTGCCAGTATCGTCTCCGGGTTGAACGAAAATGAAGATTATAATATAGACGAGAAGATGCGGGCGGCGACTTTGACGGAGAACGGTATCGCCCGGGTAGAAAAAATCTTGGGCCTGGGTAATATTTACGTCGAAGGCGGAATTAAAGAAGTTCATCATTTAGAGCAAGCCCTAAAAGCGCGCGTCCTCTTTAAGCGCGATAAGGATTATGTCGTGAAAGACGGCGAGATAATCATCGTCGATGAGTTTACCGGTCGCTTAATGCCGGGTCGGCGCTATAGCGAGGGTTTGCATCAAGCGATTGAAGCGAAAGAAGGCGTCAAGGTCCAAAAAGAATCGCGCACAATGGCGACGATTACTTTCCAGAATTTATTTCGGTTATATAAAAAATTATCCGGTATGACCGGAACGGCGGCGACCGAAGCCGAAGAATTCCATAAGATCTATAAGCTCGATACGATAATTATTCCGACCAATAAAACTAATATTCGTCAGGATCTGAATGATTTGATTTATCGGACGGAAATGGATAAATTTCAGGCGGTTATCCGCGATATTAAGGAGCGTAATGCTAAGGGCCAGCCGGTTTTAGTCGGCACTATCTCGATCGAGAAGAACGAAATCATGGCGGAGCTGATGGAGCGTGAAGGTCTCAGGCCGCAGATGTTAAACGCTAAGAATCATCAGAAGGAAGCGGAAATCATCGCTCAGGCGGGTCGCTCCGGTGCGATTACTCTGGCGACGAATATGGCTGGTCGCGGTGTCGATATAATTTTGGGCGGCAATCCGCCCGAAGAGAGCGAACAAGAAAAAGTTCGGGCCGCGGGCGGTCTTCATGTTATTGGTACCGAACGGCATGAATCGCGCCGAATCGACAATCAGCTGCGCGGTCGCGCCGGACGTCAGGGCGATCCCGGTTCTTCTCAGTTCTATGTTTCGACCGATGATGATTTGATGCGAATTTTTGGCGGCGAGCGGATGAAGAGATTGATGGCGACTTTAAAAGTCCCGGCTGATATGCCGATTGAAAATAAAATGATTTCGAAATCGATCGAAAGCGCGCAAAAGAAAGTCGAGGGTAATAATTTCGATATCCGGAAACATTTAGTCGAATATGATGACGTTATCAATAAGCACCGGACGGCGATTTATAAACGGCGCCGGGAAATTTTAGAGATTGCCGAAGGTGTCAAGACTCAGAATGGTACTGAAGGCGAGACTGAAAACCGGACGCTGAAAGAAATAATCCTCGAAATGATCAGTTCCGAAATAACTAGCGTCGTTAATTTTAATAGCACTACAGATAATGTCAGTGACTGGAATACTAAGGAGATCTATGAATCGATGCGGACAATTTGGAATGTCAGTGAAGATACTCAAGTTAAATTAGCAAGTTTTCTTCAGGAGAGTAAACCCCGTGATCTGATTCGAGAAGACATTATTGAATATTTAGCTAAGGCTGCGGCCGAAAAGTATGAGGCTTTAGGTCAGAATTTCTTGGACGCTGATTTGAATTTTCAAGAAGTGGAGAAGGGAATCCTGATCCGCTCAATTGACGAGATGTGGGTAGAACATTTAGAAACCGTCGACTACCTGCGCCGCGGAATCGGCTTGCGGGGCTACGGCCAGCGCGATCCGCTCGTCGAATACAAGAAAGAAGCTTTCCATCTCTATCAGGAATTGAATGGTTTGATAAATAAACAGGTAGTTTATTCTATTTTTAAGACGGGCGACGCTCTGATGATGGCCTCGACTCAGAATATTCGCCTCTTTAGCGATCAGCCGGAAGCGAAACTGGAATTTACCGGCGCCGCCAAAGAAATGCATAAAGAAGCGGGCGAGCGTAATACGGCCGATTTAGTCCATGAAAAAGTAAAAAGCGAAAGCGGCGAGAAAATCGGAAGGAATGATCCGTGCCCGTGCGGCAGCGGAAAGAAATATAAACAGTGCCATGGGAAATAAAACAATCTATGAATAAAATTCTTAAATCAGTCCAGGCCGAACTGAGCGCGAGCGGTTTGGATGGTCTGGATGCCGGTATTGCCAGAGCCGACTCGCAGTATTTCGCGGTACATAAGAATCAGCTGAATTATTTATTAAAAATTTGTCGGAAGCATTTTAAGCCGGGCGCAAAATTTTTAGATATCGGTTCGTCTTTCGGTTATCCGTGTCTTGGCGCAAAGCTAATCGGCTATGATTCTTATGGCCTTGATCTGCCGGATAATGTCGCTAAATTTTCCGACCGCTTCGCTTATTTTGGCGTGAAGAATGTCCCCGGCGATTTGGCTGTCAAGAAAAGCCCGTTTTCTAGCCGGAAGTTTGATATGATTTTAGTCAGCGATGTCCCGGAATATGTCGAGCATAATCCGGCGCAGTTATTTGGTGAAGTAGCCAGACTACTTAAACCCGGCGGCGTTTTAATAATTACCGCGACTAATCTATTGCGTTTTAATAATTTAACCAGGATTTTTTTAGGTCATAAACGCGGTGTGAAAGCCAGCCGCGCCGCTACCGGTTATTATTGCGAATATACCGCGCCGGAATTATCTTATTTACTGACTAAAAACGGTTTGAATGTCGAAGATATAAGATATCGTAATTTTAACAGTCCGGGCAAGCCGGGCACCGATTGGTTCGTTAAAGCTATTAATAATCTGAGCGGCTTATTCTTGCCGCATCGCAAGGGCAGCCTGGTGGTCACTGCCCGGAAATAACTAATCTTATGAAATTAAATTTTGGTTGCGGCAATAAACGCCTGGAGGGCTTCACCGGAGTTGATAAAATTTCGACGCCAGCGGTCGATATTAGCCATGATCTTGATGTTTTTCCTTATCCTTTTCCTAGTAATTGTGCGGAAGAAATATTATTAGATAATGTTTTAGAGCATCTCGACGATGTAATCAAGATAATGACGGAAATCTATCGTCTGGCCGCACCCGGAGCTTCAATCAAAATTCGAGTCCCTTATTTTAAGAGCAATAGCGCCTTTACCGATCCGACCCATAAGCATTTTTTTTCCGAGACCAGTTTTAAATATTTTACGGCCGATAATCCTTTGAACTTTTACAGTTCGGCGCGTTTTGAAATTGTTAAGACGGAATTAATTGCCTTTACCAGATATCGCGACTTTAAGCATATTTTTCGCAATTTTCTGCCGTTTAAGAGATTATTGAATTATTTCTTGTTTAATATTTACGATGAAATATATTTTGAATTGCGGCCGATTAAATGAAGGGTTAATCTTTTAAAATAATTATTTATATGTCAATTGAGCCAAAAAAAATAGTTGCTGAATCTTTCCCGCAGATGGAGGAGAAAACTTTAAAATTTTGGGCCGAGGCTGATATTTTTAAGAAGAGCTTGATGAAGCCGGCGCCGCGCGGTGATTATGTTTTTTATGACGGGCCGCCGTTTGCGACCGGTAAGCCGCATTACGGCCATATCGTCGCGAGCATTATGAAAGACGTCGTGCCGCGTTACCAAACTATGCGCGGCTATCACGTCGAAAGAAAATGGGGTTGGGACTGCCACGGTCTGCCGATTGAGAATATCGTCGAGAAAGAACTAGGCACAAAAACCAAGAAAGACATTATCGATTTGGGCGTCGGAAAATTTAATGACTTATGTCGGGCTCGGGTTTTGACTTATGTCGATGAATGGAAACGGGTAATCGGTCGTCTCGGCCGGTGGGCGGATATGGATAATGCTTATAAGACCATGGATCTCAATTTCATGGACTCGATCTGGTGGGCTTTTAAGAGGCTGTGGGACGAAGGCTTTATTTATAAGGATTACCGCTCCATGCATATTTGCCCGCGTTGCGAGACGACACTGTCGCAAACCGAAGTGGCGGAAGGGTATAAAGACATTAAAGATTTGTCCGTTATTGCCAAGTTTGAATTAGTGACTGAGCCCGGTACTTTTGTCCTGGCTTGGACGACGACGCCTTGGACTTTGATTGGCAACGTCGCTTTAGCGGTCGGAGAGGACATCAAATATGTTAAAGTCTTGTCCGGCGACGGGAAATTTATTTTGGCGGAAAATCGGCTAGCGGAAGTTTTTAAAGATAAAGATTATAAGATTTTAGGAAAATACGAAGGCGATGATTTGGTCGGTTGGGCTTACCGTCCTTTGTTTGATTATTATGCAGACGATAAGACTCTTACTAATCGAGAAAACGGCTGGAAGATCCAGGCGGCTGATTTCGTGACGACGACCGACGGCACCGGGGTTGTCCATATCGCGCCGGCTTTCGGCGAAGATGATATGAATCTTGGTCGGGCCAAAAATTTACCGTTTGTCCAGCACGTTGGCTTAAATGGCCTCTTTAAGCCGGAAGTAAAAGATTTTGCCGGTTTGCACGTTAAACCAATCGCTGATCATACCTCGACTGATGTGGAAATTATTAAGTATTTGGCGGCGCATGGCACTTTATTCAGTAAAGAAAAATATGAACATAGCTATCCTCATTGCTGGCGCTGCGATACGCCGCTGATTAATTATGCGACTTCTTCCTGGTTTGTCGGTGTTACAAAAATGAAGAGCGAGTTAGTAAAGAATGCACAAAAAATAAATTGGTCGCCAGATTATATTAAAGAAGGCCGTTTCGGCAATTGGCTTGAAGGGGCGCGCGACTGGTCGATTTCTCGACAACGTTTTTGGGCGAGCGCTATTCCGATTTGGGAATGCGGCTGCGGCGCCAGGCGTGTCATCGGCGGCGTGGCCGAACTAGAAGAGCTAACCGGTCAGACGATTAGCGATATTCATAAAGATAAAGTCGACGCTCTGACTTTTAAATGCGATAAGTGCGGCGGCGATATGCGGCGGGTAGATGATGTTATCGACTGTTGGTTTGAGTCCGGCTCAATGCCTTTTGCTCAACTTCATTATCCGGCAGAAAATAAGACTAAATTCGATGCTAATTTTCCG
>Ga0172374_1003050_pt1 | contig 10326 bp, 12 predicted proteins | sample LakKiv3m_FD_114536 | JGI IMG/M metagenome (GOLD analysis project Ga0172374, IMG submission 114536) | Freshwater microbial communities from Kabuno Bay, South-Kivu, Congo - kab_092012_10.3m | ecosystem: Environmental > Aquatic > Freshwater > Lake | place: Democratic Republic of the Congo... | reverse complement strand
GTAGCGACAATCAGCCTTTTGTGTCTCAATCTTAGCCCGTACTAATTCCTTAAGTACAAGGTTGGCGGATATTCCCGCAAGACTACATAATATAACAATTGATATAATTAATTTTGTCATAAAATTTATTAATTAAAATATAAATAATTCCTTTTCTTAAATTTCATTATCTTCTTCATCAAAGCTACGAAGTCAAGCAACTACATATAAAATATCTTCTAGAGTCTCATTATTATATCAATTAATATTAGTAATAATATCTATTGTTTCTTCAAATACTCCATATTGTTCAATTAGAGTATTAATGTTTTTTTCTATAGTATCCATAATTAAATTTTATTAATAAATAAATAAATGGTGCAAAATTAAAGAGTTATCTTTATATTTTACAAAAATATCCGCATCGAGTCACAATTACTTTATATTACACGTCCAAAGATTTATAAATCTTTTACAAGACTTTATCGTGCGGTCGGGTTATGTTAAGGAGCTAGAGTCTCACGGCGTTCTATAATATTTTAGTCTTATACATAACGTTGCTATATTGTAGATTGCTTTTATATCTTACTTATTATTTATAATCCTTTTGAGTTAGCGTTTAATCGTTCGATTGGTTGCTTATTTTTCTCGTGGGATTAAGGTTATTATAGTCAAAATCTTTTATAGTCAAAACTTTTTTTTATTTTCTTTTAGTTTAGGCTTTATCTAGCCAACTTTGTACTATAAGAATGAAAGGATTTTATATAAATGGATTTTGTGCTATATTTTAATTGTGCAAAGTGTTTTTTTAAATCCTTGTTTGCTGTTGGATTAAGGCCATTATATTTAAAATTCATTAATTGCAAAACTTTTTTTTAAATTAGGTGAATTATATGATTATATAGCCACAAAGTAACTATAAGAATTATATATTTTTATATATATTATATTAATATATATGGCGACAAATATGTATTTCTGTATAAATTATTTGTACAATAAATTAATATAATGGCTTAGTGAATATATATATTATATGCAATGGAGAGCTCATATATATTTTTATATATACCAAAGGCTTTATTTTTTTATTGATATATATAGACGCTGGGGGTATTTTTTTATGTGATAATGTGTATATATACGTGCACACGCGCGATAATTGTATAGGAGGGGGGGGTATAGGGGGGTATAGGGATATGTGTGTGGGTCGAGATATAATAAAGTTGAGTCGCATTAGCACAAAAAATATTTTGAAGAATTTCGATTCGCCGTCCCAATTTAATTATACCAATAACTAAAATATATTATTTGTCAAGTAATTAAAATAAATAAAAAAGACTCCAATTAAGGAATCTTTTATAACTTGCATTTTTATAATAATAACTTGCATTATATAAAGGGCTCACTAGCGTTCGCCCCCTCTTACTTATAGAAGTTTAGTTTAGCTGTGTATTTATTTTGTATATTAGATAAGAAGAATTTTCATTTACTTTGAGAATCTTCAAATCATTTATATGAATTTGGTAACACTCAGAAGTAAGTATATTCTCTTCCATCATTAAATTTTATAGTTAACTCGTTTTGAGTTGAATCATAAGCATATTCTTTAAATAAAGAAGATGTTACTTTTGTAAAATTTGGTTTAGTCATAATATTATTTTATCATTAAGTTTTTTATCATATTCTTTTAATAATTTTATAATTATTTCATCAAACTCTTTTTCGTTATCTGAGAATGAATATATAGTTCTTTTTATAAGTTTTAATTTCATAAAATAGTTTTTATATTGTCATAATCTTCTACGAATTTAGAGTTATATGTTTTTCTCTCTTTAAAATAAGTTCTTGAGTAATACTCTGATTTTTTTCATTCATTGAATTGGCTTACTGGTCTGTGATAACCCATTACACGAGTATAAACTTCACATTTTTGTCTTTTAATTTCTTCTTTCATATAATTATATTAATATTTATATAAATTAATTTTTGTTACTAACGGCTTCGCCGAATTGATTATAACATATATTTTTTTGTTATGATATATATTTGTAACTTACCCAGACATTTTTATTAATAGATTTTAAATGTCTTTTCGGGCTTCTAATCTAAAGATTACAAATAAAATATATAAGATGTATTAGTCTTCTATTCCCGAACTTACCCAGCATATTCCCATTGTATGAGTTTATAAAGTCATTTTATAACAATTATAGTCTATTGTTATAGTTCGTTTTCACTACTTTCGTAGCTTCAGTGAGGTTGCCCATTTAATGTAAACAGCTTGACTATGCTATTGGAGGAAGGTACTCGCTTTTAACCTCTTGCTTACATCTCCTATTTGTTGACTAATCTCCCAGATTCTGGTAGAGACTTATATATGTATGTTAAGAATAGAATGGTCTATCTCTTTCTTACATTAACCTATTCTATAATAACAAAAAACTCTTGGCTGCCACCAAGAGTTTTCGACCTACATACACTGGCAGGTGTACTGTAGTAAGTATGTAGGTAAAGTTTTATTTTTTAAACTTATGAGGATAGTATATTCATTTATTAATCAATGTCAATACCCCTAATGTGACGGGGTTGATTTATATTTTTATTTGGTTATATTAAGTATATAAAATTAATAAAAACTTAATGAATACCGAATTTGATTTAAGTTTACTTGATGACGATAAGCTAAAAGAGGCAAAGAGGTTATTAGGTATACTAGATAAGAGGAAGAAAGAATACGGGATAACTACATTTGATTATGATAAAATACCCCAACAAAGAGAATTATTAGATTATTATAGAAATAGAGTAGATAAACAAAAATCAGATTGGTACTTATGAGTATTGTATTACGGATGAAATGGTGCGTGAAAGACGGCCGTAGGTTCTAATATAACTACTAGATTGGCTATTTGAAAGAATTCGCTGAAGTATTGATTAGATTTTATTTGAGAAAAGAAATTGATTTGGATAGGTACAGAATCTTGAGCGAATGTAAAAGGTTCTATTGAGCCTTATTTATTAGGTGAATATTCTATAGGTAGAATTCCTCCCGATGAGATAGAAAAAGTTAACTATGATAATACTATTCTTAAATCAATTACTCTAAAAAGTTGAACTAAGATAATGGTATATACTTATGACCAATGATATGCTAAGTGGCAAGGTTGAAATCCTGATTTTATTTGGTTAGATGAAGAACCTACTGATGAGAAGATTTGTACTGAGATATTAGCGAGATTAAGAAATTCTTGAGCAGAGTTATTGGTAACTATGACTCCTTTAAATTGAAAAAATCGTATCTATCATATATTCTTTGATGAGGATTGAAGACCTACTAATAATAATATGGTACTATATGTTAATAGTATGGATAATCCCTTTACAGATAAGCGTTGGATTGAAACTCTTACTCCAGAAGAAATAAAGTTAAGGGTTGAAGGTGCGTTTAGTTCGCCGACTTGATTAGTATATCCTAGTTTTACAAAAAGGAATAATGTAATTCCTCATATAGAACCTACCTGAATTAACTTAGGTTGCGAAACTATAAACTATTATAGGACTATGGACTTCTGAACTGACCACCCATTTGCTTGTTTATTTATATCTGTTGATGAAGATGAAAATATCTATGTATATGATGAGATATATAAGAAAGGTACTTATCTTAGTGATATAGCAAAAGAGATAAAACTAAAATCTAATTATGATTTTAAGTATACTTTATGAGACTCGGCGGGGGCTAGAGAAAGATTAGAACTTTGAAAGCTATTATGAGAAACAATTACTTCTGCAGATAAGAACTCAAAATGAGAAAATCAGATGAGTAATAGAAGATGAGGTATCTTGAAATTAAATAATTTGTTATATAATAGAAAAGTATTTATATCTGATAGATGTAAAAATCTTATAAATGAGTTTGAAAATCATTATTATAAGAGTTGAGGTAGAGATTGAGAAGTTATAAAGGAAAATGATGATGCGTTAGATGCTCTTCGTTACTTTATATTCAACTATAAGTCTCCTAAGGTTGAATGAAGGAAAGCTAAAAGCTTTAAGGAAAAGTGGAAAAAATCTCAATTCCAAACAAAAATAGATAGATTTAAACGTAAAATTTAATTAAAAACTTATGACAAAATCAAACGATACACTAGATAATCCATTATTCGATATGTGAACTGCTAGGTGAACAGTTGAAAATAGGCTATTTACTCTTATGAGTCTTAAACGTCATCGTTATCCTAAGTTTCTTCAATGGAGAGATGAATATAAGATGGGAATATCTACTAGAGCTTCTGATTCTGAAGATGTAAACTATTATATGAATACTTGATTTGCAATTGTTAATTCAAAAGCTGCCGAGCTTATGGCTAATATGCCTAAGTTTGATTTCTTAGCTGAAGATGAAGATGCAAGGGCTATGAAAAGAGTTCGTGAGATTTTATGGAATCACGTATGGCTAACATCTCGCACAGATGAAATGGTACTTAAAATAATTATAGATGCGTTAAAATACTGAGTATGATTCTGAATGGAATATATTCGTACTGAACAAAGAAAAGTTAAAAGACCTAAAGAGGTTAAATTTAAAGAAAATTGAATTGAAAAGACTAGAATTGATTGGATTAGTGAATATATAACTGATTATGATGATGTATTCCTTGAACATATTAATTGGGAGAATGTATATCTCGACGATGTTGATATAGAAAGAGCAACTGAGTGTATTGTTGTTAAGCATTGGAAAAGAGATGAGTTTATTTCTAAGTATTGAAATAATCCTATATATTCTTGAGTTAATGAAGATAATATACCTAGATGAAAAAGATATTACTATATAAATCAAACTTCTGTAGTAGATGAAAGGAATTTTACAATTCAATTTAATCCTACTTCTGAATCTAAGGAATATAATGATATAGTTTCTGAACTAAGATACTTTAATAAATCAAGAGATGAGTGGATTGTATTGGCAAACTGATTTTGGATTAATCCTATTGATTGAAATTCTGAAAACTATTCTGAAGATAATGTTATGGGTATTCCTTTTTCTCATAAACAACTCCCACTAGTTACTTTTATCGACCATTATCTTGAAGATGACATCTACCATAGATGAGAATTTGATATATCAGAAGGTTCAAGAAATCTTAAAAACTCTATACGTTCACTTCAATTAGAAGCAACTAAAGCTCAATTCTGATTTACTATTATTCACCCAGACGCCGACTTTGAGGAAGGTGTTGTTACATTATGATTAAGAGATTTTGCTAGACTAGACCCTAAGGATGTTTCCCATTATTCACCAAACATAAACACAAACAACTTAGTACAAATGGAGGCTAAGCTTGATGAAGATATTATTATAGAAACTTGAGTAGACTTTAAATCTCAATTACTATGACCTTGAGAGACTGCAACAAAAACAGATAGTCGTACACAATCAGCAAGAAAGAGAATTAATCTTAATCTAAAAATTAATGCTTTTAAATTCTTTGAAAGACTCGCAAGATTAAGAATGAGTAATATGGAAACTCACTACGAAGGTAAATCTTTTACTGTTAGCGTTAAGGGTTGAAGCATAGATTGAGAATGAGTATATACTCCTATTAATTGAGGTTATGGTACATTTACTATGAAACCAGAATATATGAAAGGAAAGTTTAGACTTATACCTATCACAGATTCTATGATTAATGATAGTACCACACAACAAAAAGAAAGATTCTTACAATTTGTTAATCTTATTTCTCAAATGGTTGACCCAGATACTTGAAAGCCTATTGCTAATCCTAGAAATATTATAGAGGCTTCAAGATGAATATTCGACGACCCTATTGATATTGATAAGTTATTACAAAAGACAGCTGACAAGAAATCTCCAGAACAGATAATGAAGGAAGCGTGAATGGATATAAATCCTACTCCACCAATGCCACCTGTACAAGACTTCCAAAAGTCTAAACCACTAGGTATTCCTTCTATAGCAAGAGAGCAATAGTCTCGGGGGTAGTTTTAATTCGGTTTCTACCCCTAAATAAAAAAAACCTAATTATTATATAACCGAATAATATGATAAAAATAATAAAAGATTTCATTATATATTATAAGATAAGAAAATCTATATATATACATAAAGATATTACAAAAGAAAATAAAATTCATCTACAATCAATTTCAAGAGAAGAAGATAAACTAATTAATTGAATTTGTTATGATAGATTAGTTGAATTAATGTTAGACGATAATATATCTAGTGAATTTGTAAGATGATATAGGGCTTGATTAATTATTAGGGAGGGTCTTTTTAGGGATTACCATATAACTTTTGATAAACCCACTTGACAAACAATTTGAAATAAATAATATAAGAATACAAATATTACATAACTCAATAAACCGATATGAGTTGAGAAAATGGAATAGACCCAGAAATTGGGAGTTCCCAAACAAATGTGGATACACAAGATGTACAACCACGCCTAGTCGCAGAAGAAGACTATAAAAATCTTCAATCTGAGTTTACTCGTAAAAATCAATTATTGATTGATACACAAGTAAGACTCGCCGAGACTAATCCTAAAGAAATCCTTAGTATCTCTGATAAGGGACTACAAGATAAGGTAATCGAAAGGATATACTGATTTAAGAACATAAACGAGCTTAAGGCGGTTATGTGAGACAACTTCTATGAATCTCAATGAGATGTTGAACAGAATGATATTGACTCTATTAAAAAGAAATTATCGTTGCTAGAATACAGAAGTGAGAGTGAGAAGGTCGACTTTGAAATAAAGAACTTTAAATCAGAAAACAAAAAAATATTTGAAGATAATCCTAATGCAGAAGCTGAGCTTAGGGAAAATCTACAATTATTAAGTAAGGATATACCTATTGAAGAAAGAATAAAAAAGGCTTGATTACTTAGCTTTTGAAAGAACTATGTAGATTCGTCTACTTCTGCTTATCAAAAACTATCACAAGCAAATGTTTCTTGATGAAATAGTGTTAGTCCTTGAAAAGAGACTATAAGTGAAAACCAAAAGTCTAACTCCGAATACATTAAAAAACTATTTGGAAATAATAAATAATTTAATTTAATAACACATATATAATTATGTCAGTAAACTTATACAGAGATTATGCTGAAACTTCAAGGACTAGAACTGATATTGTTGCTAATTCTCAAACAATAGCACAATGAGATTTTGTTCAAAAAGTTGCGTGATTTGTACAAGCTGCAGGAACAACTTGAGTTATAGACGGAAGTGCTAATAAAGCTATTACTTCTGCTTCTGATAATCAAACTGTTGCTAAAGCTCAACTAAGCTATACTAAACCTACATTTAATGTAACTGAATTTAGAGTTACAATTACTTGAGGTACTATTACAGCTGCTGATGAAGGTAAATATTACAAATTAGCTACATCATCTACTGTTGATGGAACTTCTGAGGCTACTGGAAAAGCAGATGCACAACTAAGACTTGTAAAATTTGAATCTGCTACATCTAGCATCTTCGTAGTAATCGACACAGACCTAATCGTCTAATAATAATTTAATTTAATAACAATAAAGAAAATATGACAGCATTAAGCCCAAATGTTAAATTTTCAAATGGTGCATTTTTTGATACTGGTAGAGACATATTAACTCCTCTACTTGTTGAAATGAATAACGAATTTGAAGTTATTGCTTGATTGGAAGATGAATATACAAAACTAGGTTTTACTATGTATACTCCTCTTACTCCAGATGGAAAAATTTCTTCTCTTATCTGACCTCAAGCTCTAGGTAAAATTGGTGAAGATGAAGAAGCTCCAGTATTAACTCTTGAACAAGGTTATATTAAAGGATATGAACTTGAAACAAGAGCTCTTCAACACAAAATTACAAAAGTATTTAAGAAATGGATTGAATCTAACCAAGCAATTGGTAATGCAGATTCTTCTGTTAAACAAGAATTAGCAAATCTAGTAGATGCTATGAAATATCTAGTTGAGGGTTATGCTCTTACTCTAAATATTATAGCTACTAAAGTTCTTGCTAACTGATTTTCAGTATCTGCTGCTAATGGTGCAGGTTCTGCTGCAGGTGATGGTAAAGCATTATTCGCAACTGACCACATCATTAAGAAAACTTGAGGTTCATTCTCAAACGTAGCTTTTACTTCTACTGTTAATCCTGCTCTTTCAGCTACTTCTCTTCAAGATGCAATAATCAAAATGAAGAAAGATTTAAGAGCTATGAACGGAAGACGTATCAAAACTCCAGAATACTTTGACCTAATCGTAGGTAGATGACTTGAAACTTCTGCAAGAGTAATTCTTAACTCAACTTCTGACCAAGCTTGAGTATATGCTTGAACTGGAAATAACGCTAACCTACTTAACGTATTTAGCTTCAACGGTTCTAAAGTTAGACTAGTTGTATCTAACATCCTTGGTGACTTGGGTGAGGTTGACTCAGAAATTGTTGGTAGCGACACTATGTGGTTCGTAGCTAATACTGAACAACTAAAGAAAAGAGGTGCATTTAGACTTATTCACCTATGGGAAAAAGAGATTACTGTTTATACAAATGAAGCTACTAGCTCTACATTTGTTAAACTTGATACTCACTTCACAGCTGACCACTATGACGCTCAAAGCTTTATCGTATGAAGTTCGTGATTAGGTTCTTAATAGAAAATTCCTATTATATTAAAGACTCCTTCGGGGGTCTTTTTTATTTTATATGAGGGTTGACTTATATCTTAAAAAATATATACTAGTTTTATTAATTAACCGAATAATTAATTTATGTGAAGACCAACTAAATGATGAGCTATTGTTTCTTCGGTTGCCGACTGAAGACCACCAGCTATGACCAATAAGGTTGCAGTAATGGAACAAATATTATTACTTACCCACCCAAGTCTATTCAATAAGAAGAAAAAAATGAATCTTATGGATGCTTGTACTGAGGTATGAATAACAAAACAAACATTCTATAATCGGTTAAAAGCCGACCCTAAACTTAGGGATAGATGGAATGAGGCACTAGATATAAGAAAAGAAACCGTTAAACTTGTGGCTAGAGAAAATATATTTGAATGAATAGATTGAGATTCAAAGCTAAAGCCTAGAGAAAAAATAGAATTATCTAAATGGGTACTTGAAAAAACAGATAGTGATTTCAACCCTCGCCAAGTTATAGAATCTAAGAATATGAACCTTAATTTTGATGTTAGTGTTACTGATATAGAATCACAATTAAGAGATTTATTTACTAAATAAAACCGTATGACACAAAAAATAGATGCCAAGATGATGTATGCTAATTCACTTAATCTTGCAAACCTACAAAGAGTTAAAATAAAAAAAGATTTATATGAGGTAGAAGAAGAAAAGGAAGACCTATCTAATTCTTCATTAAGAGATATAAAATGAATAGGTGAAAAAACAATTATTGAACTCCACGCAAACTGAATTCGCACACCAGAAAAGCTTAAAGAAACAACCGAAGATGAATTAAGAAAGATTATTAAATCTCCCCTTACCCTAAAATCAATCTTAGACTTTATAAATAATTAATTTTGCGTTATGACTTGATTTCGTTCTATAAAAAATGATAGACTAGTAGATTGAGCTAAGCTAGATAATCTTCCACTAGATATAAATTCTGAGTTGAATAATATCAATTCAGATATTTCTTTGTTAAATATAAATAAAGTAGATAAAGTAACTTGAAAAGGTTTATCTACAGAAGACTACACAACTACTGAGAAAAATAAGCTAGCTTGAATAGAAGCTGGTGCAGAAGTTAATGTGAACCCAGATTGGAACTCAGTTAGTTGAGATAGTCAAATACTAAACAAACCTACTATACCTACTAATACTTCTGACTTAACTAATGATAGTGTAGTATCAAGTGTAGTAGCTTGAACTAATGTAACAATAGATAACACAGACCCTAGAAATCCTATAATATCTTCATCTTGATGAGGTTGAGGAACTCCGTGAAGTACTGTAGTAAGTGAAACTAGTTTTTGACAATCCACAGCAGTATGAACTTCTACTAATTATGCAAGAGAAGACCATTCACATTGAACACCTACTGCACAAGACTTATCTTGATTAGTTCCTTATACTTGAGCTACTTGAAATGTAGACTTATGAACTAACTCATTAACTGCTAAAGATACTAAAATTACAGACAATAATCTTTATGTATGAGATTTTCTAAATGATAAACAAGAAAACTGAATAAGTCCAACAGAGGTTGCTAAATTCACTCGTTCTTATGATTTCTCTACTAGAATTCTTACACTTATTAAAACACAAGATTGGTACTATTATGTAAAT
>Ga0172374_1003048_pt1 | contig 10327 bp, 8 predicted proteins | sample LakKiv3m_FD_114536 | JGI IMG/M metagenome (GOLD analysis project Ga0172374, IMG submission 114536) | Freshwater microbial communities from Kabuno Bay, South-Kivu, Congo - kab_092012_10.3m | ecosystem: Environmental > Aquatic > Freshwater > Lake | place: Democratic Republic of the Congo... | reverse complement strand
CGACGTGCCTGGCTGTCGAGATAGGAGTAAGTGCCGCCGAGACGAAGCTCGATCGCATCGAATTCCGCAGCGGCGTACATGCCTAGATGGTAAGCATCCACCGCGATGCGGGACTTCTCGCCGTCCGTCACGCGGCTTTGTTCGTAACCCGTGACGAAACCGACCGTCAGGCCGCCGTCGAGAGTACCGTCCAAACCCGCCAGCACACCCCAGCCGCTGTTGCCGACCGATTTTGTGCCGCTTTCACCGTTAAGCCGTCCGGTATGGCCCCAGGATGTCATCCAGCCGGCCTGACCATCTGATACGCCGTCGCTGGGCAGCATGCGCTTGTTGATCGCGTCACGAAGGTGAACGCTGTTCATGATCAGCGCCGTCTGCGCGGCGTCGTAAATTCCGCCGGACAGGTTGTCGAGCGTCCGGTTGCCGTTCGCGACATCCGTCCAGAGGATCGCGTCGTAAAGCGTGTTGCCGGGGCCGAGAGTTTCGATGGCCCTTCCTACGCTGCACTGGCTTCCGGTCGATCCAGGACGGCACATGGAAGCGTCGAGCCGGAGATAGACGCTCGTCGGATCATAACTCAAAGAGGGGGTGAGGAACGCATACTGGCCGATCACCGCGTCAAAGCCGTTTGCTGCGCCGCCGCGGACAAGCCCGCCATCGGCCTTCAGGATCGTATAGCGGGTGCTCGGGGCATAAGCGCCTTTTTCAGCCACAACATTGACCGTGCCGCCGTTGATGGTCGCCTGTCCCGAAGCGAGGATATTGTCGCTCTGGCCCTGCGCATTGACCTCGACATCGTAGGTCGCGCCCGGTCGGAATTCGATGGATGTCGTGGAAAGCGTGCCGATGGAATTGCCGGGCGCGACGATACCGCCATTGCCGACGATCATCTTGCTGAGTTTGCCCCGGCCGGACATCTGTCCGCCTCGCATTACCTCGAGATCGGAGAGCAATTCGCCGTTGATCACCAGATCGCCGCCCGCGACGACGGAATTTCCGGACAGGTTGTTCTTGCCGTCAAGGACAAGCTTGCCTTGGTTGAGTGTGAAGCCGCCGAAGCTGTTGTCGCCGGCGAGAACGAGCGTGCCGTCACCGGCTTTGGTCAACCGTCCGGGACCGGAAATGTCGTTCTTCCAGATATCCCATACGCCGAAATCCGCGACATCGTCAGCCTTGCCGGCCGTCTGCTGCACGGTGACGTCACGATAGAGATAGGCTGGCCCGTCATAGGCCGCGGGCAGGTTGACCAGCCCCCATGTCGACTGGTCGTCCTGCAGATCGCTCCCCCATCCGGCAAGCGAGTCGGCTGGATAGGCCGTGCCGGCGATGATGGCGCGCCGGTCCTCGACGGAAAGATACGGAAAGCGCAGGCGCAGCAACTGCCCGGTCTGCGCGTTGAAATGTTCGGGCACAAGCGATGTATCGCCTGTCGACTGTCGCTGATCGTAATAGCCGATTGAAAAATTCGTACTCGCATGCTCGTCGTAAAGCGACGTCGCCTCTGCTTCCAGACATTGGCGCAGGGTGTTTCCGCAAATGCTGCCGATTTGCTGCCGCAGGGCGCGGCTGTTGGCGGCAATGGCATTGGTGATTTCGTCGTCGGTCAGCGCGTTTGCCAGCATGAAATACGCGGCGACGCGCGCGCCGATCGTATCCGTCGGAAAATGATTCCTCAAGATGACGCGACTTTCGCCATATTGGATAGCGCGCGAGATAAGCTCTTGTCCACGCTCGGGAAAGATGAGGCTTAAAGCCTGAGCTTGCTGAAAACCTTCCCAAGTATGGCCGCTCGGATAGGAAGAGGAAGTCGAATTGGTCTTTTCATTTGCGGGAATATATGACCCGTCAACCTTCGAAAGCACGGAATTTGGCCGGCTGCGCCGGTAAGCATCCTTCAGAATGAAATCCACGGAGCGCTGGGTGCCCCATCTCCTCGGACTGATGGCGGTACCGGGATCGGTTGCGTCACCAGCCTCTTCAACATATTCTTCTTTCGCTTTTATATAAAAAGGATTGTCGTAGAGGTCGAGCGAGGCCGCATGGTCGCCGAGCGCGCTTGGCGCGAAACTTCCGTAAACGAATTCTTCGTCTTGCTCCGCATCATCCGAAGCCAGATCCAGGCGCGGTCCCGTCGTGGCCGAAAGGCGCAGGACCTCCAGTCGATCGGCCTCGGACTCCCATGTGCCCAAGACCGGGAAGGGCCGCATAACGTTTCCTTTGAGAACGTTATACCAGCCGTCACGTAAATCCTTGATCTTCGCAATGCCTGCGTCCTGGGCATGGGAGGGTGCGGCTGCAAGAAAAAACACCGAGGATAGCAAAATTGTATAGTATATGTTTATCATTTAATGAATTCCTTAAAAATAAAAATGATCCTCGACGTCGAAGTTTTTTGTAATTTTAATTTTTTAGGTTGCATTAAGTTGGTAATTTATTTGAATATTACTTAAATTAACCAATGGTTATTTATTTTATATTTGTTACAGTTTGTTAAATTTACTATTTTTAAGATGGAAAATATCGTCAGTGCTTTGAAATGGCCGCCTTCGAACCTGTGTCCGATCAGGGGGAGGATGGCCGCGGGGGTGCGTTGCGGCCGCCACAGACGATGGCCATTCGACAAAAGCGTCCGGTTTTGCGGCACGATAAACATCGGTTCCGGGCAGCATTGGCTGTTTTTCCCTACCATCCGGCCTTCTTGCGTCCTACATATGTTCTTGAAGGTGGAGTTTACCCGTGATCAGATTCGACAATTCCTATGCCCGCCTGCCGGAACGGTTCAGCGCCGCCGTGCTGCCGACGCCGGTGAAGGCGCCGCGCCTCATCGCCTTCAATCGCCGGCTAGCAGACGAACTCCTTCTGGATGTTTCCGGTCTCGACGACGAAAGGCTGGCGGCGATCTTTTCCGGCAATGTGGTGCCGCAGGGGGCCGAGCCGCTGGCCATGGCCTATGCCGGCCACCAGTTCGGTGGCTTCGTGCCGCAACTTGGTGATGGCCGCGCCATTCTTCTCGGCGAAGTGATCGACGTGAATGGCAAAAGGCGGGATATCCAGCTGAAGGGCTCCGGCCCGACGCCGTTTTCACGCAGGGGAGACGGGCGTGCCGCCCTCGGACCGGTGCTGCGTGAATATATCGTCTCGGAAGCGATGTATGCGCTTGGCATTCCCGCCACGCGGGCCTTGGCGGCCGTTCTCAGCGGCGAAAGGGTGCAGCGTGAAGTGGGGCTGCCGGGCGGCGTTTTCACCCGCGTCGCGGCAAGCCATATCCGTGTCGGCACCTTCCAGTTCTTCGCCGCGCGGGAGGATGACGAGGCAATCAGGAGCCTCGCCGATTACGTGATCGATCGCCATTATCCCGAGGCGAAAACCGCCGATAATCCTTACCTCGCTTTGTTGCACGGCATCGCTGAAAGGCAATGCGACCTTATCGCCCGCTGGATGATGGTGGGCTTTATCCATGGCGTGATGAACACCGACAATATGGCCGTTTCTGGCGAGACGATCGATTTCGGCCCCTGCGCCTTCCTCGATGAATACCACCCCAACAAGGTCTTCTCTTCCATTGATGCACAGGGCCGTTACGCCTTCAACAACCAGCCTGGCATCGCCCAATGGAACATCGCCAGGCTGGCGGAATGCCTGTTGCCGCTGCTTGACCCACAGGTGGAGAAGGCCGCCGAACGCGCCAACGCCGTGCTGGCCGATTTCGCCGCCGCCTTTCCCAAGCGCTGGCTGGCCGGCATGCGCGAAAAACTCGGCCTGACACTGGAAGAGGAAGGCGATCTCGATCTCGTGCAGGCGCTTCTTTCGCTGATGCAGGCATCGGAGGCGGATTACACGCTGACCTTCCGGCGACTTTCCCACGCGGCGAATGGCGATGCCGAACCATTTCGCGGCATGTTCATCGATATTGCCGGGGCGGATGAATTTCTGGCCCGCTGGCGGAAACGCGCCGACCGCGAAGATATTTCCGATGCCGAAAGGTCACGGGCAATGCTATCGGTCAATCCGGCCGTCATCCCGCGCAACCACCGGATCGAGGAACTGATCGAAGCGGCGGTGGAAGAGGATGATTTCGAGCCGTTCCACGCCATGCTGACGGCAATTGCGACGCCCTTCGAGGAACGGCCGGACAATTTTGTCTATATGCAGCCGCCGATGAGCCATGAGCGGGTGTTCAGGACATTTTGCGGGACGTGAGTAAAGGTCGATCCGCAGCGTTGGAACGAGCGGGCGCCTCCTTCGCCTTCTCCCCGCCGGGGAGAAGGTCGCGGCAGCGGGATGAGGGGGCTAGCTCGCCGAAATCCGGGGACGTTGCCCCCTCAGCCGACCCTTCGGGCCACCTTCTCCCCGGCGGGGAGAAGAAACCCAGCAGCAACGCTGCGCCCTATAAATATTAGCTCTTCACCCCACCCGGGCGAGCGGCTCATGCGAGCCATAATACCGGCCGAACCGGTTTTCGAGGAATTTCGGCAGCGCCACTTCTTCCTGCCGCACGAAACCCTTCTGCGGCAGGGCGCCTTCGGCCAGCAGGTCGAGAACCGTGCAGATGCCGGCGGCGGTGGTGATCTGGATGGCGCTCATCATCCGGCCGGAAACCGGGCCGGCATAGACCTTGTTGGCATAGGTTTCCTGCAGGAAGCGGCCATTGCGGGTGCCGCAGACGGTGACGAAGACGATGACGACGTCCTGCATGGTGCCGGGCAGGGCGTTTTCGAACAGGTCCTTCAGCACGTCGCGGCGGTTGCGCAGGTTGAGGTCGTTCAAAAGCGCCTTCATGATCGCTACATGGCCGGGGTAACGAATGGTGCGGTAATTCATCGTCCGCACCTTGCCTTCCAGCGTGGCGCACAAGGTGCCGAGGCCGCCCGAGGTATTGAAGGCCTCGTAGGTAACGCCGTCGAGCGAAAACTCTTCGCGCTCTTCCAGCGCCGGAACGGCGGTGAGGCGGCCTTCGACGATCGCTTCGCAGGGCTCGATATATTCGTTGATCAGCCCGTCCGTGCTCCAGGTGAGGTTGTAGTTGAGCGCGTTGGACGGATATTGCGGCAGCGCGCCGACACGCATGCGCACGCTGTCCAGCTTGTCGAAACGGGCGGCGAGATCGGCGGCGACAATGGAAATGAAGCCGGGCGCGAGGCCGCATTGCGGAATGAGCGCGGTCTCAGCCGTTTCCGCCAAGGCCTTGACCTTGCGGGTGGATTCCACGTCTTCGGTAAGATCGAGATAATGCGTGCCGACGGCGACGGCTGCCTCCGCAATACCCGCCGTCAGGTGAAAGGGAGCGGCGGATAGCACGGCGAATTTGCCCTTCAGCAGTGCTTCCAGCGCCGGGCGATCGGCGATGTCGACGATTTCGGTATCGACCCGCTCATGGTCAGGCACGTTGGCCAGCTGGTCGGCCGAGCGGTCGGCAACCGTGATGCGATAATCGCCCGTGGCGGCCAGCATCCAGGCGATGGCTGAGCCGATATTGCCCGCGCCGATGACGACAATGTTTTTCATGTTTTTGTTCCCCGCAGTAAATTCGCATGTCTTTGCGCAACGAATGCGCCTCAAAGACAGAATGCCAGCTTTTATTGACGATTCGCAGCTTCACTATGTGCAGATGGCGGTATATTATTGAACAATTAGACGACAGGATTGATCACTATGACGATCGCCGACAGGGACCGGGCGCTGCTTGCCCTGCTTTCCGAAAATGCCCGCATGCCGGTGGCGGAACTGGCGCGCAAACTCGGCCTTTCCCGCACCACCGTGCAGGCCCGCATCGAGCGGCTGGAGGCCGACGGCGTGATTGCCGGTTATGGCCTCAGGCTTTCGGAAAGCTATCTTTCCGGGCTGGTGCGCGCACATGTGCTGATCACTATCGCACCCAAGGCTCTGCCCGGCGTGACGGCGGCGCTTGCCGCCATCAAGGAGGTGACGACGCTGCATTCGGTGAGCGGCACATTTGACCTGATTGCCATTCTGGCCGCCCCTTCGATCCTCGATCTCGACCGGTTGATAGATCGCATCGGCGCGCTTGACGGGGTGGAGCGCACGCTGTCGTCGATCATTCTGTCGACGCGGATTTCGCGGTAAGAGGCGCTTCGGGGGTCAACGTGACGGAAGACGCTGCCTAAGCCGCAACCTTCTCGTCATAAGCCCGCTGCGCCGCCATCACCGCATCAATATTGCCTTCCGCCCAATGGGCGAGCGCGGCCACCGTGTCGGTCAGTGTCCGCCCCAGCGGCGTCAGTGAATATTCGACCGTTACCGGCACGGTCGGAAAGGCCTGCCGGGAAATCAGCCCGTCACGCTCGAGCTTCTTCAGCGTCTGCGATAGGACCTTCTGCGAAATGCCCTTGATCTCGCGCCGCAGCAGGTTGAAGCGCACGGGGTCCCGCCGCAGCTTGTCGAGGATCAACAGCGCCCATTTGTCGGCGATCCTGTCCAATACCATGCGCGTCGGGCAGCGGTCCTCATAAACATCATAGACATTCGCCATCGATTTCACCCCATTGTTTCAAGGTCATGTCGGTTTCCGTAAGGAAACCAGATAACCGAAAAGTGCTCTCTTTTCATGATTTCGAAAACGCAGTACCTGTGTTTTCGAAACATGGTTTCCATTAGATACTAGGGATATTTGAGATGACAGGCAAGATACTCGTAATCGGTTCCACCGGCACCATCGGCACGCCGCTGGTCAAGGCACTCGTGGCAAAGGGCGAGAGCGTCAAGGCTGCCTCGCGCAGCGGCAAGGCGGCGGATGGCGCCCAAGGGGTGCGCTTCGATTATACCGACCGGGCGACCTACGCCGATGCATTTGACGGCGTGGATCGGCTGTTCCTGATCCTGGCGGGCGGGCGTCTGGATGCCATCGACGCGCTGACGCCTGTTGTCGAGGAGGCCGCGCGGCGCAAGGTGAAGATCGTGTTCCTCAGCGTCCTCGGCGTCGATGCCGACGATTCCATTCCCTATCGCCAGATCGAACTGAAGATCATCGCTTCCGGCACGCCATACGTCATCCTGCGCCCCAACTGGTTTGCCGATAATTTCCACAGCTACTGGAAGGCCGGCATTGAACACGGTGAGATTGCCGTGCCGGCCGGCGAGGGCAAGTCGAGCTTTATCGACGTGCGCGATATCGCCGACAGTGCCGCCGCAGCGCTGACCTCTGACGCCTTTAATGGCAAGGCTTTCAACCTGACCGGGCCGAAGGCCTTCGGTTACGACGAGGCCGCCGCGGTGATTTCGCAGGCGATCGGCAAGCCGGTTTCTTATGCTGCTGTTTCGGACGAGGTCTTCATCGGCACCCTCACCGGTGCGGGTGTGCCGAAGGATTACGCCTCTTTCCTCGCTTCGATCTTTTATCCCGTGCGCGAAGGCTGGACAGCGGTGGTGACCGGTGATGTCGAGACCCTGACCAGCCACGCACCGCGTTCGCTGGAAACCTATGTGGCCGACCATTTGGATATGCTGAAGGGCTGATGCCGGCAAACAACACGCCCGTCGCGCTCACGCCGGATCGGTGGAGCCGCGGCGGGCCTTGAAGAACATTTTCAGCCGCTGGATCTCCTCGGCGTTCCAGCCCTGCGGCTCCGTCACCTCTGTCCATGCATCGATATAATGTTCCGGCGCATAGACATGGCCGTAACCGATCGGCGCGGTGGTGGCGGCGGCGACATCGAGACCGAGCTGCAGCAGCGTCACCACCGGGAACCAGCGGAAGGACGTGGAAACATCCGGCCCGTGATGTGCCATCCACTCTGGACGCCGGTAAAGCGAAGCGGTTTCGAAGAAGGTGATCGGGTCGCTCGCATATTGCAGATAGACGATCCGCATCGGCCCCCAGGTCGCATCGGGCATATGGGCGGTGGTATATTGGTTGGCAAAACGGATGACGGAGGAATCGCGGAAACGCGGCAGCCATTCCGGCGTGCCCGCAACCCGGCCATTGGTGGCCATGCGCCATGTGGGGCTGGAAAAGGGCGGGCCGCTCCACAGCGCACCCTGGAACGGATCGGAAAGCACATCATAGAGATCGGAGGATTTCTGCGAATTGAGCGAACCGAGGCTCAAGCCATGCAGGTAAAGCTTCGGCCGCGTCTCTTTCGGCAAGGTCGTCCAGTAGCCGTAGACCGCCTGGAACAGTGCGCGCGCCGTTTCCACGCCGTAATCCGGTTCGGTCAGAAGCGCTATCCAGCTGGACAGATAGGAATATTGCACAGCCACGCTCGCGACATTGCCATCATGCAGATATTCGACCGTATCGAGCGCTTCCGGATCGATCCAGCCGGTGCCGGTGGGAATGACCACCAGCAGGACCTTGCGCTCGAAACCGCCGACCCGCTTCAGTTCCTCCAGCGCAAGGGCGGCGCGCTCTTCGGGGGTCGAAGCCGAATTCAGCCCCGCATAGACCCTCAGCGGTTCGCTGGCCGGACGATGGGTGAAGGCGGTGATTTCCTGCGCCTTCGGCCCGCCGGCCACGAATTCGCGCCCACGACGGCCAAGCGATTCCCATGTCATCAGCGAAGCGCTGCTGCCGGTTTTAAGCGCGTCGGAAGGCCGCGGCACGTCAGGCTCGATTAGCGAATCCACCTGTTTCAGCGAGGAATCGGCAAATTTCAGGCCAATATCGAAGATCAGGCCATTGAGCAGCATCCATGACAGCACGATGGCGGCAGCGATGCCAAGCACATTGGCCAGCCGGCGCGGCAGGAAATGACGGCTGCGCGCGGCAAAGAACCGGCGGATAAGCTGGAAAAGCCGACCGGCGCCAATCAGTATGGCGGCGACCAGTACAGCGATACCGCCGGTCTTGGTGGGATGGGCGCTGGGCAGCGGGTCTAGTTCCATCAGTACGCGGATGGAATTCTGCCAGTCCTTCGCCTGCCACAAAAACGCAATGGCCGTGATGGCTGCGGCAAGCGCGATAAGAAAACGAATGCCGCGCGCGTTGTGTCGCGAGGGTTCAGGCAGTTCCAGATAGGCCCAGACGGCGTGCATGGCGACACCGATCAAATAACCGATGGCAAAGGAAAACCCGCACAGAACCCCCTGCATCAGCCATGTGCGCGGCAGAAGCGACGGTGTGAGTGAAGCGCAGAACAGGACCGTGCCGAAGACGATGCCGGTTGCCGAAAGACCCGCAAACAACCGCCCAACCCATTGTTTCACCAACTTGCCCTGTTCCTTCTGCTCACTGCCTGGCGCGGAGTGTAATATGCGGCGGGCGAGGGTGCAAATCCTGTTGGCAGGATAAAAATCATCAAAATAGGAAAATAATCCTTTACAGCGTGACGGTGGTTTGGTAGTGTTTGGCTACGGTCGGAGATTTGCGGCTGACGGCAGAGGCCGGTTCGAAGGGTTGCCTTCGGGTTTGATGACGAGCTTCTTTGCATATTCGGCGTCATCCTTGGGCTTGTCCCAAGGATCTAAACACGTAAATAAAATCAAGACGTTGCAGATCCTCGGGACAGGCCCGAGGATGACGTCGAAGTGTTGGGCGTGGTATTCGCCCAGTGTAGCCTCTTCGCAAGCACTATTATTGATCCGGCAGGCCGATCCCATGACGAATTCTGACACTTGCGACCCGGTGCTTTACAGCGCGTGGCCGGAACGGCCTGCCTATGTCGGTGACGACATGCCGGATACCGCGCCTGAGACAAAGTCGCGGGCCGACAAGCTGGCTGCCGAGGATGCGGCGCGTAACGGCGAGCTAAGGCAGATGCTGAACGAGATGACGGAAGAGATGCGTGATCAGTTTCATCTGTACCGCACCCTGCGGCAGGAGAGCGAGGCGGCCCTGTTGGGGGCTGCGGATGACGCTCCCGGCAAACAGGCCCGCGCCGACGTGAAGGCCGCGACGGACCAGCTTTCGCTGATCGTGCGCACGCTGGAGCGGATTGACGCCCTGCAACGGGTGCTGGCGGAAGAGAGGGAAGCGCTTGCCGCTGAGGACGAGACTGATGCAGAGGATTACGAGGCCGCAGTGGCGCATTTCCTCAAACGCATCGACGAACTGGCTGAACAGAAATGCCGTGCGAGGCTGGAGGCCGGTATCGCCGCCGGCGCATTGGCGGAGGCTGATACATGAAGCAGCCTTCATCCGATCCCCGCCCGCAGGAGCAGGTCTTTGCCTTTTTGCGCGACTGGCGTTTCATCGGCAACCTGCCGCAGCAGCCGCCGGAGGGTGACTGGCGGACATGGCTTTTGATCGGCGGGCGCGGTTCCGGCAAGACGCGAGCCGGTGCCGAGTGGGTGCACGGCATTGCTTCCGCCGGCAAACAATCGGATTTGCGCATTGCGCTGGTTGCGGAAACGCTGGGTGACGCCCGCGAGG
>Ga0172374_1003045_pt1 | contig 10331 bp, 23 predicted proteins | sample LakKiv3m_FD_114536 | JGI IMG/M metagenome (GOLD analysis project Ga0172374, IMG submission 114536) | Freshwater microbial communities from Kabuno Bay, South-Kivu, Congo - kab_092012_10.3m | ecosystem: Environmental > Aquatic > Freshwater > Lake | place: Democratic Republic of the Congo... | reverse complement strand
TGACATTGCGGCGGGGATGGTCTCTCGGCTGGCAGTCGCGCGGGAGCCGCAGGGTTATGTACTTCCGTGCGGGCTGAATCTCCGTCTCACCCAGGTTGGCAATCGGCGCTCGCTGCGGCTGAGCCGTGAGCGTGTGCGGCCATCTGCGGATGAGATCGCCGTTTGTTGGCGTGCGTTCGAGATTCCGACCTGCGCTGAGGTGCGCGAAGTGGCGGCGGTCGCGCCGTGGGTGGCGGTCGCGTTGACGTGGAAGGTTTGAAGTAAGCGCCCGGTCGCCGGATAAGGGGAAAACCTGGAACCGGCGGCCGGGGCGGTGCGGGAATTTTATCATAAACAGGGGGAAACCGATGGAACCGGGTAACGCGGGAACAAAGGGAACTGCGGGAACTGACGTTGGTCGGCCGTGCCTGGGCGCGGTGGTGTTGGGTCCCGATCCGGTCAACGGGGCGTCGCCGTGGGGTTGCTGCGCCGATTGTGGGCAGCCGATTTACACGAGCTTCTACGAGCTTCCCGCCGTGCGGGGTCGGCGCGGGGTGCTTTACACGCTGCGCGTGCATGATAGCTGCTATCATGCGCGGCGGGTGGTGGCGCAATGATCATTGATGCGTCGCTCGTCGCGTCCCTGATTGCCTTGGTTGCGGCGCTGGCCGCGCGGCGGGGTCGGCGGCCGGGTCGTTGGATTGCTTTTGATTGAGGCGGGCGAAAGATGAGTCAAGAAACATTTGCCATTCTTTTCGGTCTGATTGTTGGGCCGATTGCGGCGATTCCGACAATTGTATTGATTTTCGCGATTGCGATGAGGCGTGATCAGCGGAGATATTATCGTCAGTCTCGAATAGTTACGGTTTATCGGCCGGTTGTTGATGCGCTTGGTGCCTCAGAGGTGCGTTTGCTGGACGTTAGATCGTGGTAAGCGGATTATGTCTGATTGAGGTTGGCTATGGAGATCGTGCTGCTTTTCGTCCTGGGTCTGGTTGCCGTCGCGCTGGTGGCGGCCATCGGCGCGGCGGGCGGCGCGTGGCTGACGCTGCGTGTCGCTGAGCATATGCGGCGGCGGGTGGTGGTCGAGGTCGAAGCGCACCCGATCACCGCGCGCGTTACCGCGCCGGCTGAGGTCGCCGTGCCGGTGCGCCTGATCCTTCCCAAGTTCGATCCGATCACTGTCCCCATTGTCACCGCGCCGGCGCCCAGCGCGCGTGAACTGGCTGAGCGGATCGTCGCGGCGGTGCCAGAGATCGGGCCGTCGGCTTTGGCCATGGCGGTGGGTTGCTCCAAGTCCACTGCGCATGGCATTCTCCAGGATCTGCGCGGGGCCGGGCGTGGTGGGGCGGTGGTGGCGGTTTCTGCGCCGGTGGTTGCTTTGCCGATGCCGACGCCGACCTTTGCGCCGGTGGTTGCTGCGCCGGAGTTGGATCGCGAAGAGTTGGATGTGTGGCCGGTGTGTGAAGGAGAAGAGTGAGATGGCGCACCCAAACCCAGACCTGACCCGTGGCGATGACGCCGAGAACTGGCGCGAGCTGATGCGCCTGCTGGCGGCCAAAGCCTACAACCGGATGACTCCGCGCGAGATTGCGGACCTGTTTCCCGATCTGCGCGAGGTTTATCCGAGCTTCGTGCGAGGAGAGCGGCGTGCGTTGCGGATATCGAAGCAAGTGGTTGGGTGATCTGCCGTCGCGCGGGCACCGGGAAAAAGAACGGCGCGCGTTGTTAGTCGTGGATGCTGAGGCGCCGGCGCTGGCCTTGACCGAGGCTGAAGAGCGCGAGTTGGCTTATTATCAGGCATTGCGCCAGCGTGGGCTGCCCGTCAGGATGCCGCTCCGCTGCGCTGGTTGCCCGCTGGCGGGGCTGGTGTGGTGGGGCGGTAGATAAATGAGGCTGGCGCGTAGAACGGGCGTTCTACGGGCCGAAAGAGGAAATATGCTGACCATTCAAGATGTGATTGATTCGCTTGAGCACCGGGGCTTCGTTCCCATTCCGAACTGGTTTGATCTCCAAGGCGTTCAGACGCAGATTGATGCTGTTCTGGAGGAGCTTGGCGAAGTGGCTCGTATCTTGCGCCGCGTGCGACAGGGCCGCCAGGAGATGTCTGTCAATGATCTGTGTGAGGAAACTGCGGACGTGGTGATCTCCGCGATTTGCCTGTACGCGTTGGCGTGTGGCGATGCGGCAGATGGTGTGATTCGCGTCAAGTTGGCCGCCGATGAAAAGAAGTTGTGGCTGCATTCCGGCAAGACGCGCGAACAATATGAGGCTGCCCATGGCCGCGTGTAAGTCCGCGCCGCGTGCGCCGTCCCTCTTTACCCTGCCAGCTTCCGCGCCTGCGCCCCTGCCTGCGCCTGAGCCTGGGCGTATGGTGCGTATTTCGTTGGATCAGCTTCACGAATACCTGAGCGTTCACGGTCTGCGCGTCGCGCGGCGAGTGGATGAAGCGGGCGGTGGGTGGTATGTGGAGCTGGTGGCGGTGGTTGTGGATGGTGACAGGGTAACAGGATGACTGCCCATCCCGCCGCGTATACTGACGCGCTCCTGCCCGTCTTCGCGTGCCTGCTCCCGCGGGGCGCGCGCTTGATCCTCGATCTCTTCGCCGGTACCGGCAAGGTTTCCCGTCTCCGCGCCTGGCGGCCTGACCTGGTGACGTTCGGCGCCGAACTCGAATCCGAATGGTGTTCGGCGGCGAACGCGGCCGGCTGTTTCACGCCGCGTTGTAGCGCGGTCGCGCTGCCATATCCCGACCAGGCTTTCGACGTGATCGTCACCAGTCCCGCCTATGGGAATCGGATGGCCGATCACCACAACGCGCGTGAACGGTGTCGGTTGTGTGGTGGGCGTGGCAGGGTGTGCCGTGCACATGGCGCGGTGCTTGACGCTGTGCATCTCGCGGCGCATCCTGAGTGTGACAATGTGCATGCGGTTGTGGTATGTGTGCGTTGCGACGGTCAAGGTGTTAATGATGGTCCGCGCCACACCTACACCCATGTTCTGGGCCACGATCTTCATCCGCAAAACTCTGGCGCCATGCAATGGGGCGACGCGTATCGCGCGTTGCACCTGGCGGCTTGGGCCGAGGCGCGGCGGGTGTTCCGGCCGGGGGGCGCGTTGATCCTGAACTGTAAGGATCACATCCGGGCCGGAGTGCTCCAGCCGGTAACGAATTGGCATGCGGTGGCGTTGTTGGGTCTGGGTTTCGCCTGCGTGGAGCGGGTGCGGGTGGTGTGTCCGGGGCAACGGCACGGGGCAAATGGTGGCGCGCGGGTGGGGTGGGAGAGCGTGTTGAAGTTTCGGTTAGATCGGTAGGACCATTGGAATTTAGGTTAGGCGGGCAAAACAAAGCCCCGCCCATGGGCGGGGCTGACGGGTAATCAATAGCCGAGGATGATCTGTCCGCCATCCTCGCGCTTGAGGATGAGCTTCGTGCGGGAGACGATCTCGACGGTGAGTAGCTCCCCCATCGCGTAGAATGTTCCGTCTGTATTTTGTTCGTGCATGAGTAATTGCTGTCCGGTGCGGAGCGTCCGACTGGCTATCGGTCGCCCTGCCCCGGGCCGCTTGCCTCCGCTGTGGCTCGGTGTGCCTGCCATGTTACGCCTCCGATATGTGCCGGATTGCCGCGCGGCGGGGTGGTTACTTCAAGACGTAGGGCCATCGACGGTAAAATCTCCGTCGGTGTCCTCGATTCCAAACAGCACCACCCCTGGCGGGGTGATGCTCTCGGGGCCGAACTGTTGTGGCTCGACCTCTTCAACCGGGCAAGCGCCGTCCCGGGCGCGTTCGCCTGGCACAGCGAAAGACAATAGGGCCACGAAGTCTCCTGCCCACATCGGGCTGGCCTTCGATCCGACCCCACGGTTGCACGCGCCGTAGTCAGACACGTGTAGGCTGGCACGTGTCGGATAGTCCGCAAGCGCGGCGTCACGTACCTCGCGTAGGGTATAATCATGGCTGCCGGACATACCCGTCCGGCAGGTCACAACGTAGGGGTGGCGGCGTACCGCCGCCGCCGCGTTGCAGAACGCCTGCAATTCGGGCCACATCCGCACCGCGGCCATGACATGCCCCACCCGGGGCGCCGGGCCTGCCAGTCGGACGACGACTACGCCGTCGTCGCCGACCAGGGCGATGGCGAACCGGCCGCGCCGGTCGCCATTCGCAAATTCCCAATCTGGCGTTGCAAAAGTGAAGTGTTTTACAATTGTAGCCATGATGTTCTCTCCTTGTAGTAATTGTCGCCCCGCCTGCGCCGTCTGGCGCTTACCCGGCCCCACCAGCGGTGGCGACATTGTGCCGGATTGCCGCGCGGTGTCAAGCCGCGCGGCGGGGGTGCTATTCGCGTACGATCTGGATACTCCCGGGGTTATCCCGGCGACGCTCTTTCGCCTCCCACCAGGTCAGGTTCCGCGAGACCACACGTTGTAGCCTGCGCGTGGTGCGGCCCCGTTGCACCACAATGTTTTCGACCAACTTGTACGTCACGTGTTCCCTCCCCCTGAGGGGATTCTTTGCGGTTTGTGTTGCGTCTTTCATGTTCGGATCTCCTTCTTGCCGGGTACAAGGCCCCCGGCGTGGCGCGGTGGGGTGTTATGCTCTCAGGATCGCGATCAGCATCGCGGCGGCCAAACGGCTCTCGCGTTCTGCCTCGTAGATCGGTGCGAGTTCGGCAATCGTGGCCGAGTTGCGGCCCGGAAAATGCCGATTGATCCAGCTATCCGTGCCGGTCGTGCAATTGCCGGCCTTGAGCGAGTCGGCGCGCTTGACAATGACTTTACCATACAGTGCCGCGATTTCGTTCGCCGTGGCGGTGCGCAGGAAGGCCGCCACATGCGGCTTTGCGCCCGCGGCCTTGGCGGCCGCGGCGCGCTTGCGCAAAACCTGCGCCACACCCGCCATGCTCGCTGCGTGGATGAAGTCGCCGTCAGTCGTCTTGAAAATCGTTCCAGAGACGGCGTGCAACTCAAAGCCCCGACCCTGCTCGATCCAGGTCGCCGTCCAGGTGTTCGGCGCGGTCAGCTTGGCGTGCGTCGTCAGCAGCCCGCTCGCCGCGGCGATGCCGGCGTTTCGGACGTACATACGCCAGGCGGGTTGGACGCTAACGCTCAACCAGGCGTTTCGCCCGCGCCACTTGCCGTTGTCGCTGTAAGCGGTTTCGCTGCCGCCCGCCGCGTCTGGTGTGCCGATTTTAATACTGATGGACGTTTCGCCGCCCGCCCATCGCCCGGAGGCGGTGCGGTAGAGGCGAGAAACAAGTGGTTTGACCTCTGAGGCAACCTCGGTCAAAATTTGCGCCCGTAGGGTCGCGCCAGTTGGCGGCGTCTTTGGCGCGGGCGTTATGCGCCGGGTATTGTGACGCTCCACGGCGGCTTTGACTTCGGCTAGGCCCGTCGCATCCAACTTGCGGGTTTGCGTATTGTTGCGCATCTCCCAGTGTCCAGCCTTGCTGCGGTTGTCTTTGATGTACGGCATGGGGTTCATGAGATTGGCTCCTGTCCTGTCTGTGATCCCGGAAAGCGCCGGGCCGCTGTGCGCTCTGCACCCTTACGATTTGATTGTAGCACACAATCAAATGCCTGTCAAATCCGATACCCTACGATTTCGGGTCTGATTGATTTTCCTGCGCCGCGCATGACCTGGTTTTACGCGCGCTGTGGTATGATGAGGTCCTGAACGTGTGGCGGGCAACCGACCTGCCCTCGCGCGGAGCCCGACCGCGGCGGCGTGACTCGTCGGCCAAAGCGGGCGCGAAAATGCTCTACATAATGGATATAGTGTGAACGTGGAGCAAAGTGGGGCGATTTGGGGCGTCCCGTTCGGGGGCGAACGCGGGGTGGTGTTCGGGGGCGAACGGGGGAAACAGAGGCATGAAAACACAAACGCGGCCATTTCGGGCCGCGTTTGTGTTTGTTCGGGGGCGAACGGGGTGGGGCGTTCGGGGGCGAACGCGGCGTGTTAGGGGTTGTACAACTTGAGTTTGATCCGTTCATATTCGTCGCGCGTGGCTGCCAGCGCGCGGCGGTACCTCCAGGCCGTCTCTCGGCGCACACTCAGCGCGTGCCCGAGCTCGGCGTCGCTGCAGCCGGCAAGGTGGCCGGCCGCGTCCAGCATCGCGAGAATCATCAGCCGCGCGGCTTTGGTTTCGCCGCGGGTGGGTTTGTCGGTCATGGTTGCGGCTCCTGCCCGGCCGGGGGCCTGGGTGCAGACTCCCGGCCGGGCGTGAGGGATGCTATCGCGCGCGGCGGCTTTTGATGTCGCTGAGCTTGTCTTGTGCGTCACCGCGCGCGTGTTCGATCTTGTCTTGCGATCGGCCGCGCCAGATTTCCGCGCCGTCGTCTTCGATGATTGGGATGAATTCCGGCAGTGTTCTGCCGTATCCATCGGTTCTGGTTCCTTTGATTTTTTCGATTCTGATTTTCAACATGGTATCTTTCTCCTGTGGCCGGGTTGTGAGGATGTTACTTCTTCGGCGTCAACCAACATTCGCGCCATGCTTCCGTGGTCGCGATGTGGCCGGAAGACACGAAGATACTCGGATCATGCGCGGCGTGTTTCGTTGTGCTGCGGTCACTGTAGTGGATGTCAAAGCTGCTGAGTATGTTCTTGCCGCGCTTCAGCGATTGTAGGTCTTCGGTCAGTGCCGGCGCGCTTTCGAATCCGGCGTAGCTCTCGCGTGTGGCGTCTTCCGGCGTGATGCGTTCTGCCGCGGCGTATTCCGCTGTGATGGTGTAGCTGTGCGCATCTTGGATCATTTGCTTTGTGACGGTAGCCATGGATCTTTCTCCTGTGTGTGATATTTCGCGGCGCTTCCTGCACCGCATGACCGTAGTATATCATACTTCCATTGCCAATAACGCAACAAATTCCATTCTCGCCGCGGCGAATTTTGCAACTCGCCGCGGCGCGCTCCCTACTTCCCCTCACCTCCCTCTCGCGCGTGTGTCTCCAGCCGCGCGCACACCTCCGCCATGTTGTTGGCGTCGACCTGGCGCACACCCCAATTCCCGACGACCTTTAACAGTCGGAACAAATCGGGCGTTGGGTCGCTGGCGCTCGTCCGATACGCCGGGAAGCGCACGACAAATCCATCGGCCCAACCGCGAAACTCCGTCGCGCATCCCGCAATTCCCGCGGCCGGCCGTGTCTTCGCCGGCGCGCTCGTGCTCGCCTGGGCTTGTTCCCGCGCGGCCGCGGCGCGGGCGGCGACCGTGGTGCTGGCGGATTGCAGCGCGTCGAAGGCGGCGGCCAATTCCGCATCCGTCCGACCTGGCGCGCTTGGCGGTGGCTCCTGTTTGGGCGCCTCGGCGGCTGGCGGCGGCGTGGGCGGCGGGGCGGTGGGCTTCGGCGCGGCGGTGATGATTTTCTCGGCCTTCCGGCTGAGTGGCTGAATGTCGTTTTCTTTGTATTGCTTGAACGTGATCAGGCGGGCGTACTCGTTGCGTCCTTCGGCGTCCTTGCCTACGCAACGGCTGAACCAGATCGCCGGATCGTAGGCGTTTTCTGGTGAGCGGCGTTTGAAGGTCTTTCCGTTCCACTGCACTAGGGTGGGACCGGCGTCGTCGGTGGCTAGCACGGTGCAGGTGTGGGCGTGCCAGTCGAAGACGGGAAAGCTCTCGATGGGTACAACCCACTCCGGCACAGCTTCCGGATCCTGCTCGCCGGCTGATAGTCTTTCGAGTGAAGTGGCGATATTGCCGAGGAGTGCCAAAAGGCGTTCGGTTTGGTCGTCGTTCATGGTGGGTTTCCTTTCGTGCGGATCGCCGCGGCGGGGCTATCCCTGCCGCGGCGGGTGAAGGTTAGAACGGGCATTCGTTTGGATCGCTCGCGTCGCTCTTGTCGGGCGTGTCGAGTTCTGCGATTTCGCGCTTGGCGTCCGGCTCGGCCAAGCGGCGATAGAATTGTTCTGCGATTTTGATCGTCCGCCGGATCGCGGCGGAGCGGGTGTTATCGTAGCAATTCGGGCGCACCGTGTCCATTTCGCGCGACGAAAGCTCGTTGATCGTGCGATAGCTGCCGTTCAGACGTTGCACTTGCGCGGTGCAGTCCACCACGAGCACTTGGAGCTCTTTGTCGAAGTAGGCTTTGATGTGTGCGGCGGACTGGCTTGGCTTGCCGTGATATTCCACGGCCGAGATATCTTCGCGGATTTCCTCAAAGATTAGCTTCATGGTATGGGTTCCTTTCCTGGGTGATGTCCCGCGCGGCGTTCAAGCCGCGCGGGGTGGTGAAGATCAGCTCGGCCACATTCCAGCCGGGCTGGCGGCAACAAACAAGAACATGCATATGCCAAGCAGCAGGCCCAGCGCGATTAGGAGCGCGTTAGTGGTCATGGCCTGGCTCCGATGATGACGCGCTGTGTGTGTCGCGCGTCGGTTTGCGCGGCGGAGATGATGTCGAGGTCGTTCTCTAGCATCCACTCCGCAATATCATTCAGGCGACTCGAATGGGGATAGGGCAGGCGGGTCTGCGCATTGAGCGTGACGCTGCGGGCGTGCAGGTCGGCGCGGGCGCTGAGAAACGACAATTCCCGGCGTGGATCGCCGGGGCAAGTTAGGACAATCTGACCGATGGGTTTGAGCGTTGGCATGGCGGCGGCTCCTAGTACCACGAGTAGCGGCGGTAGATGACCTCGCGTATTACGCTGCGGCGTTCGCGCGGCCAACACTGCGAGACAAGATCCCAAGTGGAGATGAGCGTATATTCTCGCTCCATCTCTGCGGCGGCGGTTTCGACCTGGTCGGACACAACGCGGCGTGCGGTGACCTGGTTCAGCCAGGCTGAGCGGCCGTGGCGCGGGTGGCGGGTTTGGGCGGTGGTGTACATGGGCTTCCTCCGTGTGGATCGCCGCGGCGGGGCTGGCCCACCGCGGCGGGTGTTAGTTACGCGGCTGTCGCCTTGCGGACCGCAGCGCGGGCAGCAAAGATACGCGATGACGTGTAGGGCGCGCTCACATAGTCTGGCGGCATCGCCTCCAGCGCGTCGAGGAGGTCGCGGCAGGCGTCGAGCAGGTCGGGCGCGGCGGCCATCAGCCTTGCGTTTGCTGCTTGTTCGGCGTTTGGTTTTTCGTATTGGTTGACTTGTTCAGCGCAGCCAAAGTCAATCACGTTTGCGATTGCCGCGCCGCGTTTGGCGTAGATATTGATCGCGAAAGAGCAGTCCGGTCCGCGGCGCGCCGTGAACCAAGGTCCTGGGCTGTGTGTGGGTTTCATTGGCGGGCTTCCTCTCGCATCTGTCGGTTGACTGCCATTGCTTCGACGGTGACGGCTACGATCAATTCTCCGTCGAGCAGGCAGGCTTGCGCTGCGCGGTTGTGCCAGACCTTGCGGTCGGCCTTGCTTGGCTGGCGCGTCCAGTCCTCGAAGCCGTCCAGTATGGCGGCGGCGGCGGTTCCGCGGTCGCGCGGTCGCGCCGCGAAGATCGGGCCATTCCAGTGCAGGCGCTCAAAGCGTGTGCCGCGGCGGGACATGATCTGTCGCGCGCCGGTTGCCTCGATCAGGCGCTGGAGGTCGGGGTACTCGTAGGATATCTGTGTCCGTTCCTCCGCGATCAGGCGCGGGTCGGTCGGCGGGTCGGCGGCGCTGGCGTGGTGGAATGCCTCCAGCATGGCAGCGGAGATGCGTGGCATGGTTTGGTTTCCTCCTGTGCGTGCGGATCGCCGCGGCGGATTGCTCCACCGCGGCGGATACTGCGTAAGGTGCGAGTGCCGTTGTCTCTCGGCTGTCCTGCTTCCTGCGGGCTTTTCACCCGTACCGCTCACCCGCGTGGGGGTCATCGCGTTTGCCCTTCCGGGCCAGGTCGCTGGCGGGCGTCTGCCCGACCAACTGAGGATATTGTAACCCCAAAACAGCCGCTAACCCGGACATTTAGCCGACATTAAGCTGACTCTTGCCTGTCTGCTAAATGTCAGGATCGGCTTTCCAGCAATACTTTCATTCTGCAACTTGAGTTGCCGCGGGCGGTCAGGGAAAACGGCGGAGCCTGGCCAACCAGGGGCGAACGGCGCAACCTGGGTAACCAGGGGCAAGCCGCGCCGAAGGCGTCAGGCCGCGGCGACCGCGGCGGAGAGGAAAACGCGAACTACAACAGGGACAGCTGAACAGGGGCGGCCGGGGCAACCGCGCCGGCGGGGGCCAAACGCCAGCGCGAACGCGCGGGGGCGGGAACACACGACCTGCAGACCGCGCACCAGCAAAACGGGGACGCCGCGCCAGACCCGGCGAGCACGGCGGCGGACGGGGACCCGCACCAGGGGCAAACGCACACCCAGCGCGGCGGCGGCGCCAAGCGCACGAGGGGCACACCTGGCGCAACCGCAAACCCTGGCCAACCAGGGGAGCCTGGAGAGG
>Ga0172374_1003044_pt1 | contig 10333 bp, 9 predicted proteins | sample LakKiv3m_FD_114536 | JGI IMG/M metagenome (GOLD analysis project Ga0172374, IMG submission 114536) | Freshwater microbial communities from Kabuno Bay, South-Kivu, Congo - kab_092012_10.3m | ecosystem: Environmental > Aquatic > Freshwater > Lake | place: Democratic Republic of the Congo... | reverse complement strand
GATATTCATCGTTAAAATTGCCTGCCGGATCGGTAAGTTAAGGAACGTGCCCGGAATTTGCGCTCCGGGTCGCGGGAAAGTTCGGGAAAACGTTTCCTTCTTTGGGAACCCGGGGATCCCTCGCTTCCCCCCGGTCCCTCGCCCCGCGGATGTGATATCATCCGCTTCTGTTGCACAGGAAACGCGAGTGCCCATGGATCCCGCGAGAAAAAAAAATCGTGACGATCGCCGACCGGCTGGCCGACCGGGCCTCCCGGATGCTGCGCGAGATCACGTCGTACGCGGAACTCCCCCTTGAAGAGACACGCACTTCGGAAACACTCTTGGCGTTCCTGTCGGAGCGGGGGTTTCTCGTGAAGCGCGGCGTGGCGGGGATGGATACCGCCTTCCGGGCGGAGTTCGCCTTCGGGAAAGGGCGTCCCGCCGTCGCGTTCCTGTGCGAGATGGACGCGCTGCCGGGGCTGGGGCACGCGTGCGGGCACAACATCGTGGGGGTGGCTTCGGCGTGCGCCGCCGCGACGCTGGCGGAGTTCGGGAAAGGCGTCTTCCGCGCCGGGAAGGTCATCGCCCTCGGAACGCCCGCCGAGGAGACGGGATACGGCAAGGCCCGGATGGTCGAGAAGGGGGTATTCCGGGGGATCGACGCCGCGATGATGGTCCACCCGTCCTCCCGCCGCCACGTGGCGAAGGGGTACCTCGCGCTCTCCAGGCTGCATTTCACTTACCACGGCCGTGCGGCGCACGCGGCGGCGTACCCGGAACACGGGATCAACGCGCTCGACGGCGTCCTCCTCCTCTTCAACGGCGTATCCGCGCTGCGCCAGCAGCTTCGGGACACGGTCCGGGTGCACGGGATCATCACCGAGGGCGGGCGCGCCCCCAATATCATCCCCGAGAGGGCGAAGGCGTACTTCTACGTGCGGGGCGAGACGCTGGCCGAGATGCGCGACGCGGTAGCGCGCGTGAAGGCGTGCGCCGCCGGCGCGGCAACGGCCACCCGTTGCCGGCTGGAAGTGGAGGAAGGGGCGTACACTCTTTCGCCGATGAAGGTGAACCCCGTCCTGGCAGACGCCTACCGGCGCGCGCTGGCCCTGCTCGGGTGCCCGGAGAGCGGAGCGCCGACGAACCGGAACCGCGGTTCCTCCGACATCGGAAACGTCTCCCAGGTCGTCCCCACGCTGCAGCCGAACATCCCGATCACCTCGGGCGCCCGCGTCGAGATCCACACCCGCGCTTTCGAGGAGGCGACGACGAAGCCGTCCGGCATCGAAGGGATGACGGAGGGGATCCGCGCGCTGGCCCTCACCGGGTACGACCTGTTCACCGACCCGTCCCTCGTTCGCGAGGCGTGGAAAACGTTCCGCGGGTAACCCCGGAATCGACACCCCAGAACCGGGACGTTCCTAGAAGTCCCCTTGTATTGGGACAGACATCACCCTGAAGATTTGATTTTGTACACGATCTCTGTCCCACTTCTGGGGGACTTCTAGGAACGTCCCGGTTCTGGGGTCAGGCGAGGAGGACGATCGTGACGCCGTCGCCGCCCTGTTCGCGGGGGGCGGGGAGGGACCGCTTCGCGTAGGGGGACGCGGCGAGGTGGCGCCGGACCGCGGTCTTCAACGCGCCGGTGCCGTGCCCGTGGATCAGGAAAACGTGCGGCGCCTGGGCCATCGACTGCCGGTCCAGGAAGCCGTCTACCTCGGGGATCGCGTCGTCCACATACATGCCGCGCAGGTCCAGGGTGTTCTCCGGCGTCTGTAAGTGCACCGCCCCCGGCGACGTCTCCATCGGCCGCGACCCGCCGTCCACCCGACGCTCGCGCTTTACTCCCTGAGGCGGAAAGACGCGTACCTGGTCGCGCGGGACGCGGACCTTCATCCCTCCCGCCGCCACCTCCACCTCGCGGTCCCCGGCCGCCGCCGGCGCGGCCACTTCCGCCTCCTTCGACAGCGACACGACGAACACCTTCCTGCCGGGATGCAGGCGCTCCCCGGGGGCGAGGGGCGCCGACCGGCTCATCAGCGTCCGGACGGCGGGGTCCTCTTCCGCGGCGTGCGCCTTCTCCTTCCACTCGCGGATCACGGAGGACGCCTTCCGCACGGTGTCGATCTTCCGGTCCTTCCTCATCTCCTCCGTGACCCGGGAGAGCTCCCCCTCCGCCTTCCGGATCTCCTCCCGCATCTTCAGGCGCGCCGCGGAGACCACCCGCGACTCCTCGGCCTTCATCTTCGCCCGCTCGGCGTCGAGCCTCCGCGCCGCTTCCTCCGCCTCCCTGCGCCGCACGGCGAGCTCCGCCGCCTCGGCGCGCACCCGTTCGCGCTCCCGCTCCAGGCGGTCGATCACCTCCGGCAGGTTCGGACCGGGTCCGGACAGGTACCCCTTGGCCCGCTCGAGGACGTCTTCCGGAAAGCCGAGGGACCGCGCGATCTCGATCCCCATCGAGCGGCCGGGCACCCCCAGCGACAGGCGGTACGTCGGCCGAAGGTGTTCCCCGTCGAACGCCATCGAGCCGTTCTCGAACCGTTGATCCGTGAAGGCGATCCCCTTCAGCTCCTCGAAGTGGGTCGTCGCCACCACGCGCACCTCGCGGTCCGCCAGCGTCTCCAGGAAGGCTCGGGCGATCGCCGCCCCCTCGCGCGGATCCGTCCCCGAGACGACCTCGTCGAGCAGCACCATCGAACCGCGGTCCGCGCCCGACAGGATCTCGTTCAGCCGACGGATGTGAGCGGAGTAGGTGGACAGGTCCCCCTCGACGCTCTGCTCGTCCCCCACCGCGACGAACAGGCCGCGGAAGACGGACACGGTCGAATCCGGGGAGGCGGGGATAGAGAGTCCCGCCATGGCCATCAGCGTGAGCGACCCAAGCGTCTTCAGCGCGACGGTCTTCCCGCCCGCGTTGGGGCCCGTCAGTATCAGGCACAGGTACGGGCGGCCCAGGCGCAGGTCGTTCGGGACAACGGGGCGTCCGCTGAGCACCAGCAACGGGTGAAGGGCGGACCGGAGATTCGTCTCGCCGGCGTCGGTCACCGTGGGCTCGGCCGCGGAGAGCTCGTCCGCCAGAAGGGAGCGCGCCTGGATCGCGTCGACCCGTGCGAGGATGGCGAGGGCGAGGAGGAGCTCCTCCTTCTTCAGGGCGACCCGGCCGGAAAGCTCGGCGAGGATCCGCGCCACCTCACGCTCCACCTCGAGCTCGGCCATCTTCACTTCGTTGTTCAGGTAGACGAGCTCCTCCGGCTCGAAGAAGACCGTCTGGCCGCTCTGGGAGGAGTCGTGGACGATCCCCTGGAAGAGCCCCTTCGCGCTCGTCTTGAAGGGGATCACGACGCGTCCCGACCTTACGGTGGCGTACGTCTCCTGGACGTGGCGGGCGTAGCGGGGGGAGGAGAGGATCCCGTCCGCCGTCTCCTGCAGACGGGAGCGCATCGAAAGGAGCTGCCGCCGCAACGGCCCCAGCTCGTCCGACGCCCGGTCCAGCACGTTCCCGTTTGCGTCGATCGCCCGCTCGACCGCCTCGGCGAGGTCGCGCAGCGGCGGGATCCCGTTCGCGTGGTGGGCGAGCCGCGGGTACCGTCCGCGCCGGTCCTCGAAGAACCGGCGGACCCGCTCCCCGGCGCGCGCCGTCTTCCCAATACGCAGAAGTTCCGCAGGGGAGAGGGAGGCGCCCTTGGCCGCCTTCCCGACCTCCTCGCGGATCTCCTTCGCCTCGTCAAGCGGCAGGACGCCGTCTTGCGACAGCATCCGCCGGCCGTCGCGGTTCTCCTCGAGCGACGCCCGGATGGCGTCGAGGTCGGTCCCCGGGATCAGCGCCGAGCACAGGTCGCGTCCCGGCTCCGACGAGGCGTGGTGGGCCAGCCGGGACGTGATCTTCCCCCATTCCAGCGCCGACAGCGCGGCTTCCCAAGGCGATGCGTACAACGTCACATTCCTCCGAGTCGTGCGCTCCAATGCGCGGGCGGCGCGGGATGACAGCCGCTCCATTATAATCGGATCGTGCTAACATGGTCCGCGATTCCCCCGCGTGGAGGCGGTCCCCCCTTGGAAGGCGCTCATCTCATACCGTTCTGGCTCGCCCTGGCCGCGTACGGCGCGGAGGCCGGGTTCCGTCTCGCCGGAGTCGCGCCCTCATCCGTGCGGAAGAGCCCGTTGTTCGCGGGCGTCCTCCTCCACGCCGCGTTCCTCGGGTTGCGGTGGGGCCTCTCGGGCCATGCCCCGATGGCGGGGCTGTTCGAGTCTCTGACCGTCTTCTCCTTCTGCTGCGCGGTCGCGGGGCTGGTCCTGTGCCGGTCGGAGGAAACGGCGGCGGCGTGGAAACCGCTGTCGATCCTCGTGCTTCTTCCGCAGGCCGGGGCGGCTCTGATCGACAAGCGGATGACTCCCCCTTACCCTGCGCTCGACACGCCGTGGTTCGCCACCCACGTCGGCCTTTCCTTCCTCGGGTACGGATTCTTCGCCGCGGGGCTGGCGCTGGGGATCGTCTACCTGCGTGTCGGCGGCGACGCGGTCTACCGGGCGGCGGGACGATCCGCGCTGTACGGGTTCTCCGCCTTCTCGGCGGGCATGGTGTGCGGGGGGATCTGGGCGTACTACGCGTGGGGATCGTACTGGATCTGGACGCCGAAGGAGATCTGGTCCGTGATCGTCTGGATCTACTTCGCGACGCTTGCGCACCTCAAGTTCATCCCCGCGCAGGATGGCTGGCCCGGGTGGACGAAACGGCTGGAGATGGGCGCCACCGCGGCGGGGTACGGCGTCGTCCTCCTCACCTTCCTCGGCGTCAGCCTGCTGCTGCGCAGCTCCCACTCCTTCTGATGGCGCTCTGGCGGTTCCTGACATCCCTCAAGACGTGCGCGTGGGCGGGGCTCGCCTTCTGCGTCGCGGGGGCGGTCGGGTCCGTCGTTATGGGCCGGTACCCGGAGCTGTTCGCCGACATGGACGCGCAGGTGTTCGCGGGGTGGTTCGCCCGCAAGGGGTTCGCCGATCCTGCGCCGACGCTCTGGTTGTACGGCCTGCTGCTCGCCACCGGCCTGTTCGCCGTGAACGCGGCCTGCTGCACGTTCGAGCGCCTGGTGCAGATCTTCCGGGGAACGGTCACGCTGCGACGCCTTCTGCCGCACGTGATGCACCTCGCGTTTCTCGGCGTGGTCCTGTCCCACCTCGTCAGCGCCGTATACGGGGACCGGATTCCCGGCGTGGCGATCCCGCAGGGCGGATTCGCCCCGGTGGGCGGCACGGGGTTGGCGATGCGGCTGGACCGGTTCGACGCGGTGATGGCGCCCGAGGGGTACCCGATCGATTTTTCCGCCACGGTCACGCTGTTCCGCGACACGACCGCGGTGGCGCGCGGCGTCGTTCGGACCAACGAGCCGCTCTTCCACGAGGGGTACGGGATCTACATAAAGAACTTCGGGACCACGCCGTGGGGCGCCCCCTACGCCGTCTTCGACGCGAACCGCGACCCCGGGGCGACGGCGATCCTCGCCGCCTCGCTCCTGTTCACCGCCGCGAACCTCCTTTACCTCTTCCCCTCAAGGAGGGCCGATGCGTAAGCCGCTGCCGCTGCGAAAAGGGGACGTGATCGCCGTTTTCGCCCCCGCGGGACCCGTCGACGCGAAACGCCTCGACCGGGGGATCGCCCGGCTGTCCGCCGCCGGGTTCGTTCCCGAGACCGCCGACGGCGTGCTCGAGGCGCAGGGGTACCTCGCCGGGGACGACGCGCATCGGGCGCGGCAGGTCGAATGGGCGCTGACGCTCCCCGAGGCCCGCGCGGTGATGGCGGCGCGCGGCGGGTACGGCACGACGCGGATCCTCCCCCTGATCGACTGGAAGAAGGCGGCCCGGCGGCGGAAGCTGATCGTCGGCTTCAGCGACATGACCGCGGTCCTTTCGTACCTCTCGACGCGCCTCGGCTTTCCGTGTATCCACGGGCCGATGGTCGCGGCCGATCTCGCGTTGCGGTTCGACCCCGAGGCGCTCGACGCCTTCGCCCGCCTCGCGGCGGGAGAGGTCTCCCCGCGGGAGCCGTGGGGAGAGCCGACCGAGCGGATCCGCGGCGGCGCGGCGGAAGGTTTGCTTGCCGGCGGGTGCCTGTCCGTCCTCACGTCGCTCCTCGGAACGCCGCACGAGCCCGATTTCCGCGGGGCGCTCCTCTTTCTCGAGGACGTGGGGGAGCCCGCGTACCGGCTCGACCGGATGCTGACGCAGTGGATCCAGTCCGGGCGCCTTTCGAGGATCGCCGGGATCCTGGTCGGGAAGATGGAACCGGCGCGCGGCGAGTCGATCGATGAAATCCGGCGCGCCTTCCACGATGCAGGGAAGCGGCTCTCCGTCCCCGTCCGGTACGGTTTTCCCGCCGGCCACGCGGGGAAGAACGTCGCCTTGCCGTTCGGTGTGCGGGCGCGGTTCGACGCGAAAGGCCGCCTGTTCCTCTTGGACTCCTCCGTGGAGGGGAGATGATGTCCTCCCCCGTGGGAGCGAGTCATGGCTTCCGGGAGGCCGCGGATCTCCTTGACGCGGGCGCCCGGGAAGAAGCGTACGCCGCCGCGGTCCTCCTGGTCGGCCGGGGCGACGAGGTCGTCTTCGAGCGGTCCGCCGGGTACGCCCGGGCGGCGTCGCTCTTCGACGTCGCTTCGCTGACCAAGCCGCTGACGGCTGCCCTCTTCTTCGTCCTGTCGCAGGAGGGACACCTCTCCCCCGACGGCGCCGCCGCGGAGGTCCTCCCGTTCACGTCGCCCGATCCGAGGACACGGGAGATCCGGTTCGCCCACCTTCTGTCGCACACGTCCGGGCTCCCCGCCTGGCTCCCGCTGTACGAGAAGTCGGCGGCCGCGGAAAAGGCGGAGGGGAGGCCGCTGTCCGGAACGGCGGAGGGGCACGACCGCATCCTCGCCGAGGTGCTTTCCCTGCCGCTGGCGTACGATCCTGGCGCCGCTTGGGAATACAGCGACCTCGGGTTCATGCTGCTCGGCCGGGCGGTCGAGGTGGCCGGGTTCCGGTCGCTCGACCGGCTCCTCGCCGAAAAGATCACCGGGCCGCTCGGGATGCGTGACACCCGCTACCTTCCCCTCGCGGCGATAAGCGAGTGCGAGACGGGGCAGGTGATCCCGACGGGATGGTCGGAAGTCCGGCAACGAGAGAAGGCGGGGGAAGCGGACGACGAGAACGCGGCGGCGATGGGCGGCGTGGCGGGGCACGCGGGGGTCTTCTCCATCGCCCGCGACCTGTTCCTGTTCGCCCGCGAGGTCGTGCGGGCCCGCAAAGGAGAGGGGCGCGTCCTGAGCCGCTCTTCCGCCGAGGGGATGACCACGCGGGTCTCGCGGCCGCCCGGGTGCCCGAGAACCTTGGGGTTCGACACCCCCACCCCGCCGCACTCCCAGGCCGGGGATATGGCACCCGCCGATGCCGTCGGGCACCTCGGCTTCACCGGATGCTCGATCTGGATCGACCCGGCCCGGGAGACCTCGGTGATCCTGCTGACGAACCGCGTGGTGTTCGGGAGCGGCAACCGGAAGCTGTCGGCGCTTCGCCCTCGTATCCACGACGCGGTCTGGAAGGAGATCGGCGTTTGAAGAACGCACACCTGATCGCGGCGTGCGGCGTGGGGATGGCCTCCCTCGCGGGGATGCTGAAGGAGAAGGGGTTCCGTGTCACCGGCTCCGACGCGAACGTCTACCCGCCGATGAGCACGCAGCTCGAAAGCCTCGGCATCCGGCTCGCCTCGCCGTACGCGGCGGAGAACATCCCGCCCGACGTCGATCTGGTCGTCGTCGGGAACGCGGTGTCGCGGGGGAACCCGGAGGCGCAGGAGGCGGTCCGCCGCGGCTTGCCGACCCTCTCGATGCCCCAGGCGGTGGCCCGGTACTTCATCGAGGACCGGCAATCGATCGTCGTGGCGGGTACGCACGGGAAGACGACCACCACTTCGCTCGCCGCCTGGTCCCTCTTCGACCTCGGGGCCGCCCCGTCGTTCCTCGTTGGCGGGGTCCCGAAGAACTTCCCCGTGAGCTACCGGCTCGGGCGGGGGCGTCACTTCGTGATCGAGGGGGACGAGTACGACACGGCGTATTTCGACAAGGGGCCGAAGTTCCTCCACTATCTGCCCCGGATCGTCCTGCTCACGAGCGTCGAGTTCGACCACGCCGACATCTACCGCGATCTCGACCACGTCCGTGAGTCGTTCCGCAAACTCGCGGCGATCCTCCCCCCCGACGGCCTGCTGGTAGCGTGCGCCGACTACCCGGACGTCGTCGCGGTGGCGCGGGAGGCGCGGTGCCCGGTTATATTTTACGCTACGCGGGACGGCGCGCTTCCGGCTGGATCCTGCGGCGAGGGGTGGACGGTGCGGGGAACGGGGGAGCATGCCGGGATGACCGGTTTCCGCATGGAGGGAGCGGGGCGCACCCTCGACTTCCGCTTCCCCCTGCCGGGGCTCCACAACGCGGCGAACGCCGCTGGCGTCGCGATCGTCCTGATGCGCCTCGGATTTTCTGTGGAAGGGATCGCCCGGACGTTCGAGCGGTTCGCCGGCATCCGGCGGCGCCAGGAGGTGGTCGGTGAGTTCCGCGGGGTCCTCGTGGTCGACGACTTCGCGCACCACCCCACGGCGGTGAGGGAGACGATCCGGGCGGTCCGCGGCCGGTACCCTGGTCGGCGGATCGTGGCGGTCTTCGAGCCCCGGTCGAACACCAGCCGGAGGAAGGTGTTCCAGCGGGAGTTCTCCGCCGCGCTGGCGGAGGCGGACGAGGTGATCCTCGCCGGGGTGTTCGGGGCTGAAAAGATCCCGCCGGAGGAACGGCTCTCCCCCGAAGAGGTCGCGGCGGAGCTACGCGCGGTCGGGCGCCCTGCACAGGTTGTTCCCGAGGTGGACGGTATCGTCTCCTGCCTTGCGGAAACGTGCCGGGCGGGCGACCTTATCCTGATAATGTCCAACGGCGGATTCGGCGGCATCCAGGGGAAACTGGCAACTGCGCTGACCACCCGCGGTCAGGGGGACATTCCTTCCATGGGGGACATACCTGGTGTTAACCCGGGATAAAGAAGGTGTGTCCCCCACTGCCGGGAAAGAGTGTCCCTCTCCATGGTATTATCATGAGTATGATCATACCGAAGGAGGGCGCCGCCATGCCGATGGGTCGAGTGACCGTAACGCTTCCGGCCGAAATTCTATCCGACATCGACAGCGCCGAAAAGAACCGGAGCGCTTTCATCCTCGATGCCGTGCGGCGGGAATTGTCGCGCCGAAGACGGCTGAATCTGAGGAAATCGCTCCGGAACCCGCACGCGGAAAGCCGGGGGGGCGCGGAGGCCGGGTTCGACGCATGGGCGGGATCGCTTCCCGAAGAAGACCTGTCCGACCTCGTCGATCCGTCGACCCTCGCCCCGGTCCGTTGGATCGAAGGCAAGGGGTGGAAGGAAGGCCGGAAATGAGAAGGCCCCCCCGTGGAACGGTGGTCACGCTGTCCCTGGACCCCACCGTCGGCAGCGAGCAGCGCGGGGTCCGCCCCTGCGTCATCGTGAGCGACCCGGACGTGGCCGGAGAGCAGCGGTACCCCCTCGTTGCCGTCGTACCATTGACGCGCACTCCGGGGGAAGGCGCGTTGTATCCAAGGCTCGAACCCGGGGACAGCGGGATCCGGTCCGTTTCGTTCGCCCTGGTCGACCAGGTGCGGTCCGTCGACAAGCGGCGCATCCGGGGGATCGGGCATGGGGTCGCCCCTGCGGATATGGAGGCGATCGACGCGGGACTTCGCCTGTTCCTCGGTCTGGAGGCAGGGGGCGGTAATTAGTTTGACGGTGCCCTTCTCCTCTGGTAAATTCCTTGTGATGCGCATCATTCCGGTACGACACGTGGCGCGCGCCGTTCTTGGCGCCGCACTTATCCTTTCATGTGTGCTGGCGTCCCCCGTCCCGGCATCCGCCGCAGGGTACTCCCGCCGCATCGCCATCGCTCCGTTCGCGTCCCTGACTAAGGAGGATATCGGGGCGACGGTCTCCGTGCTGCCTCGCCTGCTGGCTTCCCGCCTGATGGCGCTGGCTGGGGCCGACGTCGTGCTTCTCCCGGCGGACGGAAAGTCCCCGGAGGCGGCGGCGAAGGAGGCGAAGTTACCCCTTCTGCTCCAGGGAACGGTCTCGAAGCTTGGCAAGGGGTACAGCGTCGACACGACCGTGACCGACATGGAAACCGGCAAGACGGCGGGGGCGTTCTTCGCCGCCGCGGCTACCGAGGACGACATCATCGCGCAGTTGGGCGTTCTCTCCGGTGAAATCTCCGAGAAACTGTTCGGCGTGCAGGGGGCGATCCGGGCAACGGCCCCCCCGTCGCCCGCCATGGCTCCCG
>Ga0172374_1003043_pt1 | contig 10334 bp, 13 predicted proteins | sample LakKiv3m_FD_114536 | JGI IMG/M metagenome (GOLD analysis project Ga0172374, IMG submission 114536) | Freshwater microbial communities from Kabuno Bay, South-Kivu, Congo - kab_092012_10.3m | ecosystem: Environmental > Aquatic > Freshwater > Lake | place: Democratic Republic of the Congo... | reverse complement strand
TTCCCGAACCCCAGGAAGTCGTCAAACAATCCGATGACCGGATTGCCGGACGGCGCGCTGGGGAAAATCCCGCCGATCGGAGGTGCGAATCCCTTCCACAGTTTCGGAGACAACAGACGAGTTTCGAGTTCATCAAATAAAATCTGCATTGCAAACTCCTTCAAAAGCCAAGGTCTACCGGAGGTAAAGCCGGGTCTTGAAACAACCAACCATGCCGGGGCGGCTACGTTGCCGCCCCGGCGTCAATTCCACAACGAACAACTACGCGGTCTCGGTAACGGCCGTCGTGCAGTAGCCACGGAAGTTCGCGCGACGATTGAAGCACACGATCTGGACCGAATCGTCCATGCACCGCACGCGGACGTTCGACATCTCGGGGTGCTGGAACGCCTTCCGCTTTCGCATCTGGCGGCCCTCGGCGTAGTACGCCTTGAACGACGCCCAGTTCACTCCCAGGATGATGCCGTCCGTGCGTGCGTTGGCGCTGGCGGAGTTCGTCCAGGCCGGAATCCAGTTCAGCGGAGTTCCGCGGACGTAGACCGTTCCGCTGTGGGCCGCCATGTCGTCGTTGATGTTGTCGTTGCCCAACTGGAGCAACTGGCGGGCCTGCGCCAAGCGACTGTGCGTGGTCAGCAGTTCCCAATCGGATCGCTTCTGGTCCACGATGTCCGGCCGTTGGACGGGCGGCATGAACTGGCAGAGATCCATCGAGTTGATGATCTTCTCGACGAAATCGGCACGATCGACCGTGGTGTAGGGGAACGTCCGGTTCCGCCATTGCGAATACGTGGCGCAAGACAGACCGCCGACGCCGTTCAAGCCCCAGCCAACCGGTTCGTAGCCGTCGAAGCCCTCTTCGGAGTTGTTTTCCGAGGTGCTGTCGTCCGTGGCGGTGATCCACCACAGCAGCGACACGGGCGGGAACGGGGACTGCGTGGGACTGGACGGTCCCGGGCCGAACATCAGGTCTTCCATGCCGGTGTAGAACGACGTCACCAAGTCCTGCTCCATCGACTCGATGTAGTCGTAAATCTGCCGACCGCCGGTGCGGAAGATTTCCTCGTCGATGTCGTAGTGGTAGTTGTTCGTGGTCAAACCCCACTTCAACTCGCCTTCCGCCAGGACGTTCACGCGGGTCGAACTGTCGCGGTGGTACAGACCGACAACCTGGAAGTTGTCGTTCGTATTCACCTTGACCTTCCACTTGCACTGCGACGTGCTCATCGTGTCCTTCTTCAGGTTTCCGCTGAAGAGACGCGACGCGTACTTGTACTCCTGCAGCGGCAGGGAGATGTCCTGCGCCGCCAGCCGTTCCTCACCAGCAAACTTCTGGTGAATCCCAGCCACAAAGTCGTCGATCTGTTCAATGCCAAGAGCCATGAGTTAAGTCCTCTATCTATGCTCGCTCAAGTTCCCGGTACAGCCGGTCGGCTTCGGCTCGCGGATCTTCCCGCGGATCTTGCGGTCGAGTCGCCCCACCGCCCAGCCGTCCATTGCTCTGCCTGGAAATCTTGCGAGTTCGTTGTTTCAGATCTTTCTTTGCCAGGTCTTCCGCGAACACCATGCGGGCGACGCGGTTGACCAACGATGCGTCGAGTTCCGTTTTGCGCCCCAAGCGTTCCAGGCCGATCTGCTGCGCCTTGACGGCGACGATCAAATCCTGCCTGCGCTGAAGCTCTTGCGGGCTCTCGTTGCCGGTTTTGCCGAACAGGTCAGCATGACCGAGCGAATCAACGATGTTGTCGAACCGGTCCTCTTCGGCCTTGACGGACGCCGCTTGAAAATGCGACTCCAAGGCCTTGAGGCGCGAATCGTAGTGATCCCGAATCTTCTCCAGTTCACCGACCAGACGGTTATCAAATCCGTCAGGATCGTCTTCGCCTGGTAGTCCGATTTCGTACCGACCTTCTTCGGACTTCCCTTCTTTGGGCAAGAACTTTCCGTCCTCGCCGCGGGCACGCCCGGTCGTTTCTTCAACTTCCGGTGCCTTCTGATCGCCGCCGCCTTCCGCCATTGCCTTGCGGCCGGCTTCCAACGCGCTCTTGTCAAAGAGCCGCAGCGCTCGTTCCAGTTCCTCGCGGCTGGTGAAGTCGGAAAATTCCTCCGGCCTGAACCCATACGCGGCTACATCGGCTTTCAGGCCGTCGTCCATCCAGGACGGAGCCAACTCGCCGGCTTCATCGCCTTGACCTTTTGCCTCAGCCCCGACGGTATCGTCATCGCCGGAATTTGTCTCGGCGGTGGTTATCTTTCCTGCTGGCTTCGACGACTCTTGCGGTCGCTTGGCGATGGCTTGCTCGGACACGATCTGCGCGTCGCTCTTGCTGGGCTTGCCAGTATCGCCGGTGCGCTCCGCCGCCACTTCGTTGACGACTTCCTCAACGTAGGCCGCCACGTCGTCTTTTCCACTTTCCGCTGTCAGTTCTACCTTGTCAGCCATTGTGTTCCTCAATCAGAATATCCTGCGTCGTTATCAACCAAGCCTCTCATCGCAAGAAACTCCTTGCGTGCCCTGCGGCTGGTAAACCGAATCTGCCCGTTGTCCAGAACCGCCGCGCCACGGATGCCGTGACGAGCGATCGCCTCGCGGGTCTCGCCGACCTGCGACTTCATCACGCCGCAGCCATCGGAAATCAGCGGGCTGTGCTCGGTGTACGTGTTCGCGGTCATCGGCGGGCCGGCAAGCCAGTCGCGTCGTGCTCCGGCACAGAACTCGTCTCGGCTAACCTTTTTTCCGTTCAGCACGTAACTCACGCTGGCCTCCGTTGCATTGCGTTTGCCATCTGCCCGTTCACTTGCGACGACTTGCCGCCCATCAGCGATTGAATCATGGCACTCGACCTAGCATCCGCCGTTCCTCCGGTTGGAACGTTTCTCCGCACAACCTCGCGCGACGTGACGGCCGGCGAGCGGATCGTATTCTGATCCCCACCCAGCATCTCGGCAGGCGCCGAGAACGTGATGAACCGCTTGAACTCCGGACGATTCTTCAGCCGTGCTATCTCGTCAACGATGGCTTCCGCGTCCAGTGACGCTCCAGACGCCTGGAACATCGGCCATAGCGGCGCGATCTGCTGAAGTACCTGGAACAGTTCCTGCAACTTTTGCTCGGGCGTCTTGAATACCATCGAGTACGGTTCGACCGTAAACTGGTAGTCCTCGAAGTTCCCTCGCCGATCGTCAGGAGTCCAGTTGCTCTGGATCTGAAGCCCCGCATTTCCCACAGGGATTGCAGACTTGATTTCCAGCGTCTGGTCTTCCCACATCAACCTGCCAAGATCGAGGATACAGGCAGATGCGAACGAAACGACGGACATCCGCATGTCAGCGACGTTACGGGACATTTCGCCGTAGATCATCTGTTCCTGTGTCGCGGTGGACGCCTGCGGACCAAGGCCGCCCATTGCCTGGAGGTTGCCTGCGAACCGGTCGAACTCGTCTTGTAGGAACGTTGCCATCGCCATGTCGCGCTGGTCGATTCCCCCGGTCTCGAACTGCTTGATCTGCTCGGGGCTCTTGCCGCGATACCACCCGTTGCGTTCCGCCGTCCGCAGCCGCTCGGCATCATCGTCCATTCCCGGAGGATAGACATTCACGATGCGGTGGGCGTCCGAGTCATCTTCCATGCGGCGGTGGAGCCGGTTCTGCTGGAGGTGCATTCCGAACAGGTTGATGGCCGGCGACGCTGGGATGATGCGATCCGGAACGTCGCCCAGCGACAGGAACTTGTACGGGCCTGCCTGAGAACCAGTCCATTCTCGCTCAATCAACGGTTCCAAATCCTGGTCGCAAGGCATCGTGACGATCGAGTTGTTCTCGGCGATCCACAAGTCCTGCAGCCAGATCATATCCTTCAGGTCATTGTCCTGCGCCGGATCAGTGCCGATTTCCTGCGTGGCGCCAACGCTGTCATGCGACTCGCGGCTGGTCGGCCGCAGTTTGTCCTTGACCTTCTTGTCGTAGCCGGGCTCGTCCATAACCTTCTCGTAGTCAGCCCGGTAGCGGTGACCGCAGTACCGCATCTTTGACAGTTCTTTGGCTGGCATGTCGAGGATCAGGTCGTCGAGCGACACCCGGTTCAGCCACGGTTCGCCAGGGTCAAGCCAGACATCCTCTTCCGATTCCAGCAGACCGTGGAACCGAGTGTCCGTGTCCCGCATCATCACCACGCCGCATCCGAGGCAGAAGAATGCGTCCAGAACGATCGCTCGGAACGTCTGATCCAGCCCCATGTCCGAGATCAACTTGTTCACGTTGACCTCGAACTTGCGGGCGAACGGCAGATTGTCCATGCTCGGCGTGGAGACAAGGACTTGCGGATTGTTGGCCGCCATCGCAACGGTGTAGATCCTGCCGGTCTGATTCAGCAGGTTGACAAGAATCCGCTCTCCGTCCTGCGGCGCCGTCGTGCTGTACCACGAACCGCAGTAGTGCTCGACCATCAGCTTGCGGACGCGGCGATGGATTTCCAGCGCATCACGCGAAGCCTTGATGGCTTTACGCAACCGCCCGCGTTTTTCCTGGTCGGCTAGGTCGAACATCGCAGTACCAATAAAAAAGGGGGCGCACGTCTGCTCGACGCGGCCCCCTAAGGCTGCGCGATGTTAGGGCATCTCGGCGGGGATCAGCCGCCTATGCCTTGGCGCAACGTCGATGAGACGCTACGCCCCCTTGCTTTCGTGTCGGTCATCGGGTTTTACCTCCGAATCAGTTTGTCTTGTTTCGCTTCCCTTCCGGCTGGTTTCCATTTGCGCCAGACCACACCGACTTGGCGTGCATCAGGTTCAGAACGGCCTGGGTCTGCTTCAACGCCTTGTCTGGGTCCAGATTGGTACGAACTTGGTCAAGCACGGTCGCAATCGCTTTGTCGATCTTCTCTTCCATCGGGTTCTACCTCCGAATGTTATGGTTGAATGACTCCGATCCCCTCGAAGAACGCCTTCGCGGCGATCAAGCAATTCTTGGCCAGCGGGCGAAGGTACTCTGCGTCAACGTCCTGGTCCAGAACTTGGTCACGAGTTGCAAGATGGGCGACCGCCAGCTGAACGTACATGCCGGAAGCCATTTCGTTCATGGCCTGCATGATCTGCATTCTGGCCATTTGTTCTTGCTGTTGCTGAGTCGGCTGCTGCTGTTGCCCGAGCAGCGGAACTCGCATCTGAATCCCATGAGGCTGATTCGGAACGTTATGGATCATCTTCCCCCGATCAAATCAAGCAACCCAAATCCTGGAGTACATGCTTTTTGGCCACGCCGTTCACGCTGTTCACGCCAAAGAAAGCTGCCATATTCTGGCATTTGACCATTTTCAACTTCCGTGTCAACATGAGTTCCAACGTTTTCTGTTGAAAACACAAGCCAGCATCCGGCGCTGGATATGCACCGATCCCCGTGGTTTTTCTCCTTGGCGCCCTTGTTTTTCGTCGGCGCGTGGACGATCTTTCCGTCGTCCCACTCGTACTCGCCGCACTCGACGATCATCTCTTCCGACCGAGGAATGTACTTTCCTGTTTCCATTGCCAATGCAAATTTCTCGAACATCTCGGCCTTGTCCGAATCACGGCATGGGAACCCCGGCTTGCGGCTTTTCTTCTGTGAACCGAGTTGCGTCACGTCGCGAAAAAACACGTTTCCGTAGTAGCGAACTTCCATGACCTGCTTGGCGAACCCGCCGGACATTCCGGAATCCTCCCAGCCAAGCAAAGCGTTCCGCAGCCACTTCGATAACCCAACGGCCACATCGGCGAACTTGAGCGAGTCCATGCCCTTGATCGTGTACTCAATGACTTGTTCGCCAGTGCGGTCGTCAATTCCAGAAGCCACGGAGTTCGACGAGTACACGCCGTCTCCGCCCATTGCGATGTCGCACGTCAGCGTGAACGGCCCCAAGGGCGGCGTGCTGTCGAGTCCCGGCTTGAACCACAGTTTCAACGGCCCGTCGTCACGCTGAATCAGGCCAATCATATTCAGCGTTTCACCGTCGAACACCGGCTGCCCGCGCCAGACAGGCGGCTTGCAATGCTCGCGCTTCATGCGGTCCAGCAGGTCGGACGGGAAGCACTTGCCAACGGCGCCACGCGGGTTCATGTCCAGTTCTCTGGCGATGTATCGCGGTGTTGCACCTGGGAGAAGGCGATGGGCGTTGTACCACGGCGACTGAATGACACCTTCCGTCTTATGTCCTCGATGCGCGATGGATTTGAGTTCACGTTGATGGGATGCGATGTACTCTTCGACAGCATCCTGGTCTTCGGGCTTCAGGGCCTTAGCAACCCCATCGTTTACAACGTAAGACAATTTAGAATGGTCCGGGTTGTCTTTCCAATCGAGCGTATAGACATGCGGATTGTCTGGATCAGTTGCTGCCTCGTAAAACACCCCAGAATCAAGCCCAAACGTCGAGCAAAGAAAGATGCAGTTGCTGACGTGCGAAACACTTGACAGAATCTTGTAGTCCCGGTTTCCGGCAACGAATTCTTCACTTCCAGGCTCGTCGAAGCAAAACACCGAAGTTCGACCTCCGCGTGCCACGTCGCTCGTCGCAGCATATCCGCTCCAACCAGATCCGTTCGGAAGGCGAATAACATGTTCTGTCGTGTTCCGTTCGTACCCTTTCGGAAGCATCCACACCGGAAGTAAATCAAGCATCCACGCGACCTTGAACATCACAGCCGAATCATCTACCCGGCTGTCAACCAACGATTCATTTCGTGTAACCAAACCAACCGTAAATCCAGATTCCTTCAGTGCCCGGCGAATCGTAACAGCCAAGTACACATACGTCCCCCCCTGAGCACGCGACTTCTTCAGCGTCAGCGACGTTGGTCTCTGCGTAGTCATCGCCTCTGTAATTGCGTCGTCCATCGCCAAGATCACAGGCTCTTGATGTGGCCAGGGCACCATCGGCTTTTGCTTGATTTGAGCGCGTGGTTCGTGAACCCACAATGCGAATGCACAAAAAAATAAAACATCATCCATGCACGCCTGCCACAGCCCGTCGCGAAACCGTTTGTCCACCAAGGCCCGCTCGCGGCAGCGAATCCGCCACTTGATATTCTCGATCGGATCTTTCGGAACGAGATCGCGGCCGTCGGGAAGTTTCTGGTTAAAGAACGGGGACGATGATGTCATCGTTTCGCCAATGCCTCCCGAAGCCCCATCGTTTTCAGCCTTGCCCGCAGCGTGCTCTCTTTGATGCCGCGCGACGCCGCCCACTCTTTGACCGTCTTGCGCACGCCATCCAACTCCAGGCCGCACTTCCCACACGAACTGGTATGACCGCTCCGCAGATGGTCGAGGCGGAACGTCTCCTCGCGGCCACAAGAGCAACGGCACAGGAACGACCGCTTCCCCGGCGTGGTAGGCGAGTCAACTTCGCGGACCACGCGCAGGTCGCCGAACTCGGTGTCAGGCTGGATGGTTAGGCGTTGCATGAGATGTCACTTATCGAAACCGTCTGCGATGCCCTGAAAAACATTCCGATGAGCGACATACTTCGCGAGCGTCTTTCGATGACGATTGACCAGCTTGCGATATCGGAAGCCAAGGTAGAAGTTCTTCAAAGAGAGAACGGCAAACTTGCATCTCGACTTGACCAAGAGCAATTTGACCACAATCAAACAAAACAAGAGCTGCAGGCACTGCGCGATTTCCACGCTGAGACTATTAGGTTTGTTCATGGCATCGAATTCAAAAAAGGAGTACGCTCCGGTCACACAGCGATCCAGCCCACCGGGGCTGAACTGAAAATGAAATTTCCGGGATTCAACATCGCTGAACACGTCATTCGCTCAAACGTGTCACACGATCAAACTCTTGCCAAAGCCATTCTCGATCGCATTCAGAATTCACTACCAGGTAATATAGAAATTCGATCCTAAGCCACTCTTTGATCCGATTGCTCATTGGTTTTCCTCACACGCTAAATCCGGCGAACCATCGGATGCAACCGAGCGGAGTACCGCCGGGTGATCCGGGGCGTTCGCCCGTAACCGTTCTGCCACTGCCGCGCCAATGTCGGATGGCCCGGCAAGCCATTCAAGGCATTTCGGAACTGGCGCGCCACGCCAAAACCAAAACGCCGCCAGCCACACGCCCAGCACCATCGCAACGGAGGCACCAAACGAAATGCCGATCATCGCATCTTGGATCGCCGACCTGTGCATTGCCGTCTGGTCGCTCGTTGGGGCCTTCGCCATCATCTTCGGCCTGCTTGCCTCGCTGTCCAAATCACGCAAGTTCGTGTCGGACGCCGTATCGGAAGCACTTAAAGACCCGATCGTGTAGCTCGGCGGAGTAGCGTAGCGGCTCCTGGCCTGCGGCGCCGGCTGGTATCCCCACCCGGTCCCGATGCCGGCATCCGCGATGCTGGCGACCAGAACCAACCCAAACGCGACCAAAACACCCAAGCACGTTCTCATTGGAAAGCTCCTTGTACCAGGCTTGCCGTGATCCAACACCAAACATCACCATACACCTATGCACCCACAAACGCAACATGAACCGATTATTTTTGCAAAATGAGTCGGTTCTAGTTGACAATGTAGGGCCGACCCTATAAGATACGTACAGCAACGCAACCAAGAACCAGGGAGCCGAACCATGACCACCGCCGTTTACGTCCGAGTCAGCACCGCAGGTCAGAACGAAGCCGGCCAACGCCGCGAGATCCAGCGCTGGCTCACTGGCAACGGGATTCTCGACGCGATCTGGTTCGTCGATAAGGAAAGCGGTAACACGCTCGCCCGGCCGGCATTCGAGAAGCTGCAACGCGACATCTTCGACGGCAAGGTGAAAACCGTCGTGGTCTGGAAACTCGACCGTCTTTCGCGCTCACTCCGCGATGGCATCAACACGATCTGCGAGTGGTGCGAAAAAGGCATCCGTGTCGTCAGTGTCACGCAGCAGATCGACTTCAACGGTGCCGTCGGCAAGTTGATCGCCGCGGTCTTGTTCGCCGTCGCCCAAATGGAGACAGAAACCCGCCGCGAACGCCAAGCCGTTGGGATCGCAGCGGCCAAGGAGCGCGGCGTCTACAAAGGCCGCAAGAAGGGCGCCGTAAAATTTGGCGTGGACACCGACCGTGCCGTCCAGCTCCGCCAGCAAGGCCTGACCTACGAAGAAATCGCCCGAGCGCTCGGCGTCTCGGTCAGTTCGACACGCCGGTACTTGAAGGCGAAGTGCCCCACAGACGCCGAGCCCACAGAGCAACCGACAACCTGATCCTCTGTCACCTTCACCGTTTCAACCTCCAACACAAGGAACCCCCCATGCTCGAAGGAACCGCCAAGGCACTATTGAACCTCCTGCAACGAATCGACCAGGAACCCGATCTGACCTACGAATCACTCGTCACGACCCAGCGGCAGGCCGTCAAGGACGAACAGGACAAACTCGACGAACTGCTGAAGCTGGAAGGCTTGTGCGACGCCACCACGCTGAAAACGCCCTCCGGACGCAAGCGGCGCCGGGATCGCGGAAAGAAGCGGCTCACCGCCAAGCAGGAGCAGCAGATCGAGACGGCGCTGGACGCGGTGAACGTCGGTGACACCGCCAGGACGCCATCCGCCGAGAACGGGGACGTGTTCGAGATGGACAGCGTGGCTACACAGCAGACATGAGCGATGGCTGAACGCAAGGAACGATGAGAGACATGCCGCTGGTGAGCTTTCTCGGAAACAAAAAAGCCCCGCCAGCCTGCCAGGGCCTTGCGGGGCAAATTTCAAAGGACCGACACGATGAGTTTACAGCAGACCGACGGACTGGTCAACGAGAATTGCGAACACTACCCTTACGATCACCCCGCGCTGCCGCTTCACGAAGTGCCGCGGGAAGTCGTCAACGCCTACTGGACGGCGTTCCGTGATGCGGTGAAGGAATCGACCATGATGGGCGACCTGCTTTGCTCCGAAGCCTACAAGGCCCAACGCGCGGTCGAGGATGCCTACTGGGGTACGCCAACGGGACCGGTCGAACCCGCCACGATGATCACGATTACCAAGTCGCCTACGTTCTGGGATTTGTTCGAGCGGGGCGCGGTCACCAACGATGACGATTTCGAGCGGCTGCAGAAGGCCGGGTTGATTCGTGAGGAGACCAAGACGATCGAGATACCGGCCTGCCCTACCGGCGTGCTGCCCGATGAACTGACCCTCGCTGCGGCCCGTGGGCGCCGCGATGCCTTAGACGTCGTTGCCGATGCCTGGGAGGCGCAGACCGTGGCCGACGTCCCGGATGAGGTAGGTGCCGCGAGCCTCGAGCGCTGGGCTCGGGACGTGCTGGCCGGCGACGTCGACGCCGAGCCGACGGTCCCCAGCCGGTATCTGAATACGACG
>Ga0172374_1003041_pt1 | contig 10336 bp, 6 predicted proteins | sample LakKiv3m_FD_114536 | JGI IMG/M metagenome (GOLD analysis project Ga0172374, IMG submission 114536) | Freshwater microbial communities from Kabuno Bay, South-Kivu, Congo - kab_092012_10.3m | ecosystem: Environmental > Aquatic > Freshwater > Lake | place: Democratic Republic of the Congo... | reverse complement strand
TGCGCACCGTCTTTTTCATGCCAAACTTGATTGGCGGGCTCATTCTCGGGTTCATTTGGCAGTTTATCTATGTGAAGGGCTTTGAATCGATTGGGACACTGACCGGGTGGAGTCTGTTCGAATTGCCGTGGCTCGGTGACGCCCAGACGGCCTTTTGGGGCATCGTCATCGTCGCCATCTGGCAAGGTGGTGGCTACGTCATGGTCATCTACATCGCGGCTCTCCAAAACGTGCCGACGGATTTGCTGGAGGCGGCCAAAATCGATGGAGCGAATCGGTTGAAAATGTTGCGTCACATCACGTTACCGATGATTATGCCATCCATCACCATCTGTCTGTTTTTGACGATTTCCTGGTCGTTCAAAGTGTTCGACACGAACTTGTCGCTCACGAACGGAGGTCCGTTCAAATCGACAGAGATGCTCGCCTTGAACATCTATACAGAATCGTTCGTGAATAACAATTACGGACTTGGCTCGGCGAAAGCGGTCATCTTTTTCCTTGTCGTCGCGGCGATTACCGTCACTCAAGTCTACTTGACGAAAAAGCGGGAGGTGGAGGCATGACGACAGAAAAAATTGAACGCATCGAAGCGAAGGTTGATTCATCTCCACAGCGATTGCTACCGCAAAAACCGCTGCGGCCGGGAGGGTATACGGCGGGTCTCGGTCTCGTCGAATTGGTAGCGATTTTACTCGGGCTGTTATATCTCGTCCCGTTCTATTACGTCATCGTCAACTCGTTCAAATCAATTGCCGAGATTTACACGAACACGTCTGCCTTGCCGAGCGTCTGGCTCGCGTCGAACTATACAGAAGCGTGGGAGGCGATGAACTACGGACGCGTCTTCTTAAACTCGCTTCTCATCACAGCCGGAGCGAACCTTCTCATCGTATTGTTCACCTCGATGGCGGCGTGGAAGCTCGTTCGGACGAAACATTGGATCTCGACCGTCATTTTCTTCTTGTTCGTCGCGGCGATGGTCATCCCGTTCCAGTCAATCATGATTCCGCTCGTCAAAGTATCGAGCATCCTCGGTCTGTTGAACAGCCATTGGGGACTAATGGTCATGTATCTTGGCTTCGGATCCGGCATCTCCGTCTTTCTCTATCATGGTTTTATGAAGTCGATTCCGGAAGAGATTGAAGAAGCGGCCATCATTGACGGCTGTTCGACGTGGGGCGTGTTTTGGCGGATTGTGTTCCCGCTCCTCAAACCGATCACGGTGACAATCGTCATCTTGAACAGCCTTTGGATTTGGAACGACTTTCTCTTACCTTCACTTGTCCTCCGAGACATCGAGCTGCGGACGATTCCGCTCGCGACGTTCTATTTCTTCGGACAATATACAAAACAATGGGATTTGGCACTTGCTGGTTTAGTCCTTGGGATCGTTCCGCTCCTCGTCTTTTTCTTCGGTATGCAAAAGCATATTATCAAAGGGATTACGAGCGGCTCGATCAAATAACCCTGCCCAAGGGATCTCCCCCGTCCGCTACACGGGGGAGAATTTTTTTTGAAAAAGTGGTTGACATTCGTCTGAATATTGATAATAATTGGGTCAATTCAATTGTGAACGACATTGAAAGGACGAGTACACAGAAGACGTAAGCAAAGCGAGCCGGGGAAGGTGAGAGCCCGGACTGAAATCTCTGTCGAAGAACCTCCTGGAGTCGCTACCCGAACGCTTTGCAAGTAGACGTAGCCGGACTGTTCCCCGTTATCGGAACTACGAGATGTTCGTCTCGAAAAAGTGAGTAGATTCGTCTACTAATTTGGGTGGCACCGCGGAGCTTGAAGCCTTCCGTCCCATAGTCCATGGGATTGGAGGGCTTTTTTCTATTGCTCCATCCTAAAATCCCACAATTGGAGGAAGAAAACATGACAACAACAGCAATGAGCAAGATGAAGGAAAAACAACAGGCGATTACAGTAGTGAAGGCGACATTCGAAGACAAGTTCAGCACGGCGCTCGGACTCACACAAGTTCAGGCCCCACTGTTCGTCACATCGGCGAGTGGTGTCAACGACCACTTGAACGGTGTCGAACGCATCATCCAGTTCGATACGCAGTATCCAGGACATGAGCTCGAAATCGTTCAGTCGCTCGCAAAGTGGAAACGCGAAGCGCTCGGCCGCTACGGATTCGAAGTAGGTGAAGGCTTGTACACACAGATGCGCGCCATCCGTCGTGATGAAGAACTCGACGCGACACACTCACTCCACGTCGATCAATGGGACTGGGAACGTGTCATCGCCCGGGAACACCGGACGACGGAGTACTTGAAGTCGACGGTCGAATCGATTTACGCAGCGCTCCGCGAGACGGAGCAGGCGGTCGAATCGATGTACGGCATCGAGGCAATCTTGCCAGAGTCAATTCACTTCTTGACGAGCCAAGAGTTAGAAGACCTTTACCCGGACCTCACGCCAAAAGAGCGGGAACACGCGATTTGTAAAGCGTACGGCGCAGTCTTCCTCTCGCAAATCGGTGGCGCACTCGCTTCGGGCGATAAGCACGACGGTCGCGCGGCGGACTATGACGACTGGTCGCTCAACGGCGATATCCTCGTCTGGCACCCAGAACTCGAATCGGCGTTCGAACTGTCGTCGATGGGAATCCGTGTCGATGAGACAGCGCTTGCCGAGCAGTTGGTGACAGCCGGAGCTGAAGACAAACGCAAGTTCCCGTTCCATCAAGCGGTCCTTGAAGGACGTCTCCCGCTTACAATCGGGGGTGGCATCGGTCAATCACGTATCGCCATGTATTTGCTTCGTGCTCGTCATATCGGTGAAGTCCAATCATCGGTCTGGCCGAGTGAGATGATCACAGCCTGTGAAGAAGCTGGAATCAGCCTGTTGTAATTATATAGAAGAAACTAAAACCAGGACTTTCTTTTAAATAAGAAAGTCCTGGTTTTCTGTGCAACATTTTCCACCCTACACGTCAATTTTGACACCTACATAATGGAAGCGTTTTCATCTAAAGTTAGGGTGTACCGAATGTTGAAGGATTATCGACTCTATACTTAGGAGGAAGCGAAATGAAACGTAAATGGAGATTATCAACTGCCGTCATGACGGCGGGAATGGTATTGACACTTGCGGCCTGTGGCGGCGGGTCGCTTACGGAAGATGAAGGATCGAACGATGCGAACGCGGATAACGGGGACAAGCAAGACGTCACGTTGAACGTCTTCCAGTTCAAAGCGGAAATCGCCAAAGACCTTGAAGCGATGGCGAAAGAATACGAGGAAGAGACTGGCGTCAAAGTGACCGTTCAAACGGTTGGCGGTGGAGCCGATTACGGGGCAGCGCTCAAATCACAGTTCGCGTCGGGCAACGAGCCGGATATCTTCAATAACGGTGGTTTCACTGAAGCCCAGACATGGAAAGACAAATTGGAAGATTTGTCAGGCGAGAAGTGGGTCGGTGATTTGACGGAAGTGGCCAAGGAACCGATGACGATGGATGGGAAATTGTACGGCATGCCGATGAACTTGGAAGGATACGGCTTCATCTACAATAAGGAGCTGTTCGAGAAGGCGGGCATCAGTGAGTTGCCGAAGACGTTGTCTGAGTTGACGGATGCGGCAGAGAAGTTGGATAAAGCGGGCATCACGCCGTTCTCGGTCGGTTACGCCGAATTCTGGATTCTCGGGATTCACTTGCTCAACATTCCGATGGCGCAACAAGACGACCCGGATGCGTTCATCCAGGCGCTCAACGAGAATAAAGAAAAATTCGAGGACAATGAGCAGTTCCAACAATTCTTGAAACTGTTCGACCTCACCATCAAATACGGCAATAAGAACCCGCTCACGACGGACTATAACACGCAAGTCACACAGTTCGCTCAAGGTGAGACGGCGATGCTGCAACAAGGGAACTGGGCGCAACAGATGATTCTCGACGTGAATCCGGACATTGAGATGGGCTTCGTCCCAATCCCGATCAACGACGACAAAGAGAAGATGGACCGTCTCCCGGTCGGCGTCCCGAACAACTGGGTCGTCAATAAAAACTCGAAGTATAAAGAAGAAGCGAAAGACTTCCTCGAATGGATGGCGACATCCGATACGGGTAAAGATTACATGGTCAACAAGTTCAAATTCATCCCGGCGTTCAAGTCGATTGAAGCGAACGACCTTGGTCCGCTTGCCGATGACATCTTGGCCTACTCGAACGAAGGCAAGACGATTTCATGGAACTGGTTCAAGTATCCAGATGGCGCGGTCAACGAGTATGGCGCGTTGATGCAAGCGTATGTCGGCGGCCAAAAGACCGGCGACGAGATGCTCCAAGACTTCACGAAAGTCTGGGCCGATAAAGCGAAATAACAGCAACACAAGCAGCGAAACGACCCCTTCGCTGCTTGTGTTTTTTAGTACTGGCAAAGCCGGTCGGAAGTTGAGGCTTGTCAAACGGGCAGCGCTCGCACAAAATAATAGACAGTTGAAGTGGTGCTCGGAACCTTCCGACACCACTATTTTATTGGGGAGATGACAGATATGAGAAAGAATGTCACGGTCGCATTGTTATTGGCGACTTTTTTAGCGGCGATTGAAGGGACGGTCGTCTCGGTCGCGACACCGGTCATCGCGAGCGAATTGAACGGGGCCGCCCTCGTGAGTTGGGTGTTCGCCGCCTTCTTGCTGTTCACGGCGGTGTCGACGCCGATTTATGGAAAAGTGGCCGATTTGTTCGGTCGCAAGCGGGTCCTATTGTTCGGGATCGGTTTGTTCACACTTGCCTCGCTCTTATGCGGCCTCGCCACGTCGATGGAGCAATTGATTATCTTCCGGGCGCTTCAAGGACTTGGCGCCGGGGCGGTATTGCCGATTTCGATGACCATCATCGGCGACTTGTATAAGTATGAGGAGCGTGGCAAGATTCAAGGTATCTTAAGCGCGGTTTGGGGTGTCTCGGGTGTGCTCGGGCCCGTCATCGGCGGGTTCTTGGTCGAGACGTTGTCTTGGCGCTACGTCTTCCTCTTAAATGTCCCGTTCGCACTGTTATCGTTCATCATGATCATTGTCTTCTATAAAGAGACGGTGACCGAGACGACGGAGCGAATCGATGTCAAAGGCGCGTTGTTGTTCGCGTTCGGGACGACGGCATTCTTATATGGATTGATCACGTTCAGCGAGACGAACGTCTGGACGCCATCGATTATCGTCAGTGCCGTGTTCAGCGTGGTGTTGCTCACTAGTTTCTTTTTATCAGAACGGCGTGCGAAGACACCATTGTTGCCGCTCGACCTGTTGAAACAACCGATTATTGCATCCATCAATGGCGCCGTCTTCTTCGCGGCATGGGTGCTCGTCTCGATGTCGGCCTATATTCCAATTTGGGCCCAGGCCGTACTTGGTAAATCGGCGACGGAAGCCGGATTCATGCTGATGCCGCTCTCGGTCGCTTGGACGTTCACATCGATTATCGGCGGCCGTACACTTGGCGCGGCCTCGCCACGGCGTCGGGCCGTGACAGGAATGAGTCTCCTGTTGATCGGGACAATCATCTTGACGCTGCTCACGCAATCGAGCCCAGACCTGTTCGTCTACCTCGCTGTCGCCATTATCGGCGTCGGGTTCGGCTTGTCGCAGCCGATGTTCATCGTCGTCTTACAGACGGTCGTATCATATCGTCAGCGGGGGACCGCGACGGCGGCAAACTCCTTCTTGAGTACCGTCGGCCAGACGCTCGGCGTCGCCGTATTCGGTGCCGTGTTTAACTTTATCGTCCTTAGTGGCTTCCGTGAGGAGGCCGGGTTAAGTGGTGTGTCACTCGAATCGTTCTTCAATCGGAGTATGACCGAGGCGCTAAACGCGACAGTCCGGCTCCAAGGCGAGCAACTCATCGCCAGTGGTTTGAACACCGTGTTCATCGGCGCGGCAATCGCTGCGTTCATCGCACTGTTGATTGCGCTGCGTTTACCGGTTAACCCACCCGAACCTTCACGTGACAGCTGAAGAAACGGTATGATGGGGAAAAGGAGGCGATTCTGTTGAAACGATGGATTTTTGTGTTGTCTCTTGCCGTGTTGGCAGGTTGTGCATCGGAACCTGCTGATGAACCGGCACCAGAAGAGACACCGGTCGAAGAGTCGACCGAAGAAACACCTGTGGAAGAGACGCCTAGTGATGAGCCAGCATCGGAAGCAGACGATTCGCTGACATTCGGTGCAACCGAATCGATTGTCGAACAGTTAGAGGCACCGTGGTCAATCGTGCGGACCGATGACGGGTGGCTCGTCTCGGAGCGAGGCGGCACAATCGCCGTCATCGATGCAGACGGCAATCTCGACCGACAACCGGTCATTTTGGAAGAAGACGTGCTTGAAATCGGGGAAGGCGGTCTCCTCGGACTCGCGTTGACCGAAGATTTTGCGACGTCACGCCAACTGTACGCTTATCATACGTACGGTACACCTGGGAACGTCGAAAACCGGGTCGTCGAGTTGACGTGGGACGGTGAACGGTTCGAAGAGACGGCAGTCGTGCTCGATGAGATTCCAGGGGCCCAGTTCCATAACGGTGGCCGGTTATTGCTCGACGGGGACGTGCTTTGGATCACGACCGGAGATGCGCTCGTGCCGGAACTGGCACAAGACGAGACATCGATCGCCGGAAAAGTGTTACGAGTGCCCTTATCCGGAGAGGGCGAACCGACCGATTGGATTTATTCGTCCGGTCACCGCAATCCTCAAGGCTTGACGAAGATCGAAGATATGCTCTATGCGAGTGAACATGGGGCGTCCGGTCACGATGAAGTGAATATCCTTGAAGAGGGGAACAATTATGGCTGGCCGCTCATCGAGGCGGAGCAGACGCAAGATGGTCTTGAAACACCATGGTTCGAAGTCGGGGAGACGTCGTGGGCACCATCGGGAATCGTTGCCGATGACCGTTACGTGTATATGGCGACGCTGCGTGGGAATCGCCTTGTTGCCATCGACCGGGAATCACGTGAGGTCATCTCGCTCGTCGAAGACAGAGGTCGCATCCGTGACGTCTGGTTAGAGGACGAAGTGCTTTACTTCATCACGAACAATACGGACGGGCGTGGCAACCCTCAAAGTGGGGATGATCAGCTGATGCGACTACCCCTTAAATAGAAACTGACGAAATTGTCAGTTTCTATTTTTTATGGATTCTTCAACCTTAAATCTTGTATAATGGTTCTCATATGGAAAATGAAGGGGATTATTGCATGAATCAATCAGATATTAAACAATCAGAAGTGGTACTACCGGACAAGAAACCATCCGGCAAGAAGCAATCTGATCAGATACAAGCGAGCATGGTACATAAGAACGAAACCTTGTATTTTGGCCTGCTCGTCGCCGCTAGCATGTTATCGGTGATACTAGGAATCATCTTCACTATCGCCTCACTCGGCATCTTTTTATGGGTGATGGGAACGATTATAACCCTGTCTCTATTCACACACTGGCTTCAAATCGGATATATTCGCACGAATGGCGTCAAAGTCACGGAACGTCAATTCGCCGACCTGTATCAGACGTATCAGCGTGTCGGACAGGAAATGGGAATTCGCTTACTCCCGGACGTGTACATTCTGCAAGCCGGAGGCGTCTTGAACGCTTTCGCGACCCGTTTCTTCCAAAAGAATATGGTCATCCTGTATTCGGATGTCGTCGAGTTGTCACGCGAAGGGTACGGCAAAGAAGTCGAGTTTGTGATTGCTCATGAGTTGGCACATATTCGCCGTAATCATGTCCAGAAACAATGGGCGATGCTGCTCGGCGGTTGGATTCCGTTTTTAGGATCGGCCTATTCGCGTGCATGTGAGTTTACGTGTGACCGCATGGCCGCCCACCATATTCAAAACGAGACGGCATCAAAACGTGCCCTCACGATTCTTGCCATCGGTGGGAAGTTGGCGAAAGAAGTGAGCGAGTTTGACTACTTATATGAAGCGAGTCGTGAGAACGGATTTATCGCCAAATTGAGCGAGCTGTTATCGACGCATCCGCCGCTCCCGAAACGGATTGCGGCCATCGCGACGAATGCCGGAGAGACGAACGTTCCGGTCTTCAAGACGGCAGGGTATGTCAAAGGGTCAATTATCGGGACAATCGTATTGTGCGTCATCCTCAACGTGGCCATCGTCGCCTGGTTGTTCACGAGCGATGGGTTTACAAGCTTCGCTTCATCACCGTTCAGTGAAGAGTTTGCTGTTGATATGACTGAAGAACCGCTTCAGCAGTTGGCGTATGACAATGCAGGTGCGGACGCGATTCGAGAGGAATTGGCGAACGGTGCGGACGTTAACATGCAAGACAGTTATGGTGATACTCCGCTCCATAACTTGCTGTATAACGATGGAATGGACTACGATTCATTAGTATTGCTGCTCGAAAGCGGAGCCGATGTCACAATCGAGAATGACGATGGGATGACACCAGTCGATGTGGCGAAAGATTGGAGCCACGAATTTGGGATTGTAGAACTGCTACGTTCTTATGAATGAACAACTGGCTCGTCTCTCGGGAAACTGAGAGACGAGATTTTTTATGAGCATATTGCAAGCGCTTGCATTAGCCGTGATATAATGACAGCGAGGAGGCGATGCGCGGATGAGCATTCGGACGAAGCTGACGGGAATGATCGCATTGACGATTATCGTTCCCGTCATTTTGGCGACAATCATTTCCTTTTGGTACGTCAAAGACCGGGAGCGGGAACGGGGGCTTCAGCTCACCGAATGGTCGCTTGAACGTGGGGCACTACAAATGGAGCGATACGTCTCGGACTTGAGCCGCTTGCCGACCAGTCTGTATGCGAATCGGGACGTGCTCGACATTCTCGAGTACGGGCCGGGACTGTCGCTCGAACAGACTGAACTCGAGGTACGACGGGCGTTGCTAGGAATGTACTTATCCCGTGAGGATGTGGCCCAAATCCAACTGCTCATGCTTGAGGATATGGATTCGTTCGCCGCCTACAAGATGAAAGTATCCCCACGCTCGAAACGGCAACCGAGTGCGATTCAGCAACAGCTATTGAAGTATGAAGAGAGCCGCGTCCTGCTCGAGGCCTCGCATCCGCTCGTGCCCTATCATGATTTCGGGCCGCTCGTTTCAGAAGAACAAGTCGTCACGCTCCATTTCCGACTCGACAAAATCGAGACGGATCAGCCGCTTGCGATTTTGTCGATTGATATCCCGGAGGACGTCTTCATCGGCCAGCTCGCCTCGCTACAGAACAACCCGAGCGAGAGCCTCTGGTTCGTTGGGGGCGGCAATCAAGTGTTCGCGCAGCTCGGGGATGGCGAAATCCCGCAAAATGTTTCGATGAACTCGCTGTCGAGCGATGGGAAGCATCACCGCATCGTCAAATCGTTCGAGTTTGAGAACCAGACGTTCTACGTCGGAAAATCGATACCCGATCGCCTGTTGACCGAGCCGGCGTCACGGACGTCATTCATCATCTTTGTCGTCGGGATGGTGTCGCTCGTATTGGCATTGATCGGGGCGACATACGCTTCGATGCGTTTGACGACGCCAATCAAGACGCTCACCTCGAACATTTGGCGAATCGAGCAAGGGGACATGACGGTCTCATTCGATTCCCTCGGAAATGATGAGTTCGGCGTGCTTGGACGGCAGTTTAAGCGGATGATTGAACGAATCGATGATTTGATTCAACGGGAGTACCGGTTGGCGCTCGAGAATCGGACGAATGAGCTGAGGGCGCTCCAAGCCCAGACGAACCCACATTTCCTGTTCAACGCTTTGCAGTCGATTGGGACGCTCGCGTTGAAAGGGGACGGTAAGACGGTGTACCGTCTCATCACGCAGCTCTCCTCGATGATGCGTTACACGATGCATCCCGACGAGTCGCTCGTGACGCTCAAGCGGGAAGTCGATCACCTCACGTCCTACATCCGCCTGCAACAAGTGCGGTTCCCGGATCAATTCGAAATCGAGGTTGATGTGCCGGAGCCGCTCCTCGATTTGATTGTGCCGAAGATGATTTTGCAGCCGCTCGCCGAGAACTTTTTCAAGCATGGGTTTGAGCGTGACGGTGCGACAGCGGCCAACCATTTTTCGGTGCGGATTCATCAAACGGGACCAAATCTCGTGATTCATTGTGAGAATAGCGGGCGCGATCTTTCGGATGAAGAGTTGACGTTATTGAAAGAGCGCATCGAAGTATCGACCGAGCCATTGAATGGGGCGGAAGGTACCGGTTTAAAGAACATTCGGGATCGACTCATGTTAAACTATAATCGGGAGGCTCAGTTTATGTTGGCTACACCAGAGACAGGCGGATTTCGTATTGTCATGCGTTTCCCGGCCGTAAAGGAG
>Ga0172374_1003039_pt1 | contig 10342 bp, 9 predicted proteins | sample LakKiv3m_FD_114536 | JGI IMG/M metagenome (GOLD analysis project Ga0172374, IMG submission 114536) | Freshwater microbial communities from Kabuno Bay, South-Kivu, Congo - kab_092012_10.3m | ecosystem: Environmental > Aquatic > Freshwater > Lake | place: Democratic Republic of the Congo... | reverse complement strand
GAACAGATAGCCGTCGATGCGGATGCGCGCGGTGTCGTAGAAGAAATAGGCCGCGATCACACCGCCTACGCCCGCGCCCAAGAGCGTGCCGATGATCTTGTGCGAGGTGCCCGCAACCGTCAGCATGGTGAGCCAGATGAGGCCGAACACCACCGTCTGCCCGAAATCGGGCTGGAGCATCAGCAGCCCACCGATCACCGCCGTCAGCGCGCCGGTGATGAGCACGACGGGCAGCGTCTGGTCCTTGGCGCGGAACGACAGCAGCCACGCGGTCGTCACCACGAACATCGGTTTCAGGAACTCGGACGGCTGGAACTGGCCGACCCCGACCGAAATCCAGCGCTTGGCGCCGTTGACCGTCACGCCCAGCACCGGCGTCAGCGCCAGGAACGCCGCGAACACGACAAGCCCCAGCAGCGCCAGCCGCCGCGCCAGCGTGATCGGCAGCATCGACACCACCAGCATGACCGGGATCGACAGTCCGACCCACCCCGCCTGCTTCCAGAAATATTCCATCGGCGCGATGCGGTGCTGGATGTCCGAATAACGGTCGGCTGACGCAGGAGACGCTGCCGCGACCGCGATCAGGCCGATCGCGATCAGGAACAGCGCCATCAGCAGGAGAACGCGGTCGATCTCCCAAAACCACATGGCCAGCGGAGAACGACTGGAACGCCCGACGCGGCGGTCGAATTTCTCGCGCAGGCGCCCGGTCGATACGCCTCCGGTCCCGCGCAACACATCGGTCATGTTCCCGCCCCCACGGTTGGCGCGCCTGTCGATACGGCGGCGGCGCCAAAGCTTTCCAGCCCCTTGTCGATGATCGACCGGTCCACGTCCAGCGCCTCGCACGCGGCAATCGCGCACAAAGCGGCCAGATCGTCGCCCGGTCCCTGCAATCCGGGCCAGCGCGACGCGTTCAGACACACGCCGGGTGCGACCTTGGTCAATTCCTCGCCCCGGCCCGCCACTGCGACTTGCCGCGCGATCATACCTGCGCGCACATCGCCGATCCCGACGACCAGCGGCGCACCCTGTGGCCGGGCAAGCAGATGCGCGACGATCAGCGCGTCACACGAAACGTCGATGCCAGGATCGACCCCGGTCAGCACCGTCACGCCGCCTGCGGATTCGTCATCGGCACGGATCAGCCGTACCGCGTCCGCATCGCCCAAGATATGCGCGATCAGCTTGGCGGTGCGCGGCCCCACCCCGCACACGAACACACTTGCACGAAGGGGCGCCGGCGCGTTCACCGCAATTTCAGCGTGGAGAGGCCGGCGAGCGCCAGCACCAGTGCGATGATCCAGAACCGGATCACGACGGTCGGCTCGGACCAGCCAAGCTGTTCGAAATGATGATGGATCGGCGCCATACGAAACACGCGCTTGCCGGTCCGTTTGTAGAAGAACACCTGAATGATGACGCTCAGCGCCTCGACCACGAACAGCCCGCCGATGATCGCGAGCACCAGCTCATGCTTCGATACCACTGCAATCGCGCCCAGCGCGCCGCCCAGCGCCAGGCTGCCGGTGTCGCCCATGAACACCGCCGCGGGGGGCGCGTTGAACCACAGGAACGCCAGCCCCGCCCCGACGATCGCGCCGCAGAAAATGGCCAGGTCGCCCGCGCCCTCGACATAGGGAATGCCCAAATATTCGGCGAAGCGCGCGTTGCCGACCAGATAGGTGATGACCATCAGCGCGACCGCCGCGATGATCACGGGCATCGTCGCGAGACCGTCCAACCCGTCGGTCAGATTCACCGCATTGCCGAACGCGACGATCGTGAAGGCGGCGAACAAGATGTAGAAATAGCCGAGATCGACCGAGATGTGCGAAAAGAAGGGGAGATAGAGCATCGTCCCAGATTGCTGGATGATGATCCAGCTCGCGACGCCTGCGATCAGGAACTCGCCAAACAGCCGCACCTTTCCGGGAACGCCCGCGGTCGTCGCCTTCCTCACCTTGTCGTAATCGTCGAGGAAGCCGATCATCCCGAATCCGATCAGCACGAACAGGCACGCCCAGACCGACGGATCGGACAGGTCCATCCACAGCAGCACCGAACAGGTCAGCGAGGTGAGGATGAGGAGGCCGCCCATCGTCGGGGTGCCGCGCTTCGCCAGATGCGATTGCGGGCCGTCCTCGCGGATCGGCTGTCCCTTGCCCTGGCGGACGCGCAGCCAGCCGATGAATTTGGGGCCGATAATGAGGCCGATGAACAAGGCGGTGGCGACCGACGCACCCGCACGAAACGACAGATACCGAATCAGGTTCGATACGCTGGGAAACCCCAGATATTCGGCAATGAGGTAAAGCATCAGCCCCTTCCCGACAGGCCGGCGACGAGTGCCGACAGCCCGACTGCGTTCGAACCCTTGATGAGGACGGCGTCGCCCGGCGACAGAATCGCGTCCAGCGCGTCCCGTGCCTCGGCGGCGGTGGCCACATGAACGAAATCGATCCGCCCCTCAAGCGCCTTCGCCAGCGCCGTCATGCCGCCGCCTACCAATATGGCGTAGGAAACGCTCGCTTCGTCGAGCGGTCCTGCGAGCGCGGCGTGATAGGCATCGCTGTCGTCGCCCAGCTCGCGCATTTCGCCCAGCACCGCGATCCGCCGTGCGGCGGTCTCGGCACCCAACACCTTCAACGTCGCGCGCATCGACGCCGGGTTGGCGTTATAGCTTTCGTCGATCACCAGCGCTTCGCCTTGCGGCAGCCTCACGGTCACCCGAGCCCCGCGTCCGGCCAGTCCTTCGAGTTCGGCCAGTGCCAGCCCCGCTTGCGCCAGATCGCCGCCCACCGCATCGACCGCGGCGAGGATCGCCATCGCGTTCGCGACCCAATGCTCGCCCGGCGGCGCCAGGGTGAAGCTCAGTTCCTTGTCGCAGACGCGAGCAGAAACAAAGGTGCCGCCGCCCAATGCATCCATGCGTTCGATCGGATGAACGTCGGCGCCGCCCTGCAAGCCGAAGGTAACGATCCTGCCCGCATGGGGCTTGGCAGCCGCGATCAGCCGGTCGCGGTGCGGGCTGTCATAGGGAATGATCGCAACGCCGCCGGGCTCCAGCCCCTGGAAAATCTCACCCTTGGCGTCGGCAATCGCCTCCTCGCCGGAGAAAAACTCGGTGTGCGCAGGCGCGATGGTGGTGACCAGCGCGACATGCGGGCGAACAATCCGTGTCAGTGCCGCCAGTTCGCCCGCATGGTTCATCCCCATTTCGAACACGCCGAACCGCGTCTCGGCAGGCATCCGCGCGAGGCTCAGCGGCACGCCGGTATGATTGTTGTAGCTTTTGACCGACCGGTGCGCCTGCCCACGCGAAATCCGGTCGAGACAGGCGAACAGCGCCTCCTTCGTCCCGGTCTTGCCCACCGATCCGGTGACGCCGATGATCTTCGCAGCGGTGCGAGCGCGCGCCGCGATGCCCAACGCTTCGAGCGCGGCCATCGTGTCCGCGACGCGGACATGCGGGTGGTCGCAATCCTCGGACACGATCGCGCCCGATGCCCCACGATCAAAGGCCTGCGACAGAAATTTATGCCCGTCGGTCGCCTCTCCCTTCAATGCGATGAACAGCGTGCCGGGGGTGACCTCACGCGAATCGAACGCGACCTGGGTGACGGTAAAGTCGCTGGACGCTGTTCCGCCGGTAGCGGCTGCAATCTCAGCGGAAGTCCAGAGAGGCGCGTTCACGCCGCTTCCTCGCGTGCGACGACGACATCGTCGAACGGCAGCACCAGGTCGCCGACGATCTGGCCCTGCTCATGACCCTTGCCTGCGATCAGAACGATGTCCTCCGCGCGCGCCATCTCGATCGTCGCACGGATCGCCGCGCGCCGGTCGCCGATCTCGGTCGCGCCGACCGCGCCCGCCAGCACCATCGCGCGAATGGCTGCCGGGTCTTCGCTACGGGGATTGTCGTCAGTCACGATCACTGCGTCGGCGCGCGCCACCGCGACCTTGCCCATGTCCTCGCGCTTGCCTTCGTCGCGGTCGCCGCCCGCGCCGAACACCACGATCAGTCGCCCGGTCGCGTGCGGCTTGAGCGCGTCGATCGCGGCCTCCAGCGCGTCGGGCGTGTGCGCGTAATCGACATAGACCGGCGCGCCCGACCGCGCGATCACCGCCCGCTCCAGCCGCCCGCGCACCGGCGCCAGCCGCGCGAGCGCCGCCAGCGTCGCCTTCGCCTCGCCCCCGGTCGCGATCACCAGCCCGGCGGCAACCAGCGCGTTCGCCGCCTGATACGCACCGATCAGCGGCAGGTTGACCTTATGCTCGACCCCTTCATGCTCGATCACCAGCCCCTGCCCCAGCAGGGTTGGCGCGCGACTGACCAACCGCAGCGTGTCGCCATGCGTGCCCACCGTCATCAGCCGGTTTCCGCGCGCCCGCGCCAGATCGATCACCCGCTCCGATTGCGGATCGTCCGCCCACACCACCGCCACGCCGTCGGACGACAGCACCTCGGAAAACAGCCGCAATTTGGCGGTGAAATAGGCCGCCATGTCGCCATGATAATCGAGGTGATCGCGGCTCAGATTGGTGAACGCCGCGGCCTTCACCCGCAATCCCTCGGTTCGATACTGGGTCAGCCCGTGGCTCGATGCCTCGAACGCCAGATGAGTCACGCCTTCGCGCTGCAATCCGGCGACGTTCGACAGGAAGGTCACGACATCGGGCGTGGTCAGCCCGGTTGTCACCCGCTCGTCGGGGGTGGTCACCCCCAGCGTCCCGATCGACGCGGCGTGATGCCCCGCCATCCGCCACAATTGGCGCGTCAGTTCGACCGTCGATGTCTTGCCGTTGGTGCCGGTAACCGCCACCGCGGTGTCCGGAAACGGCCCGAAGAATTGCGCCGCCAGCTCGGCGAAACAGGCGCGGGGCGAGTCAGCGACGATATGCACCGCCCCCTCGACCTTCGCCTCGCGCCGCGCCACCACCGCGATCGCCCCCGACGCCACCGCCGCGTCGATAAAGTCCTCGCCATTGACCCGTGCGCCTTCGAACGCGCCGAAGATGGTGCCGGGCGCAACCTTGCGGTGGTCGATCGCGAAGCCGGTGACGGTCGCATCGCCGCCGCCGGGGGCGAGGGCGGACAGCTTCATTCCGCGTTCGCCATCGCTTCGCGCTCGCCCGGCGCGCGCCACATCAGCGCCTTCAGCTCGGCGGTGTCGATATCGGTCGCGCGATCGGGGATCACCCCCAGCATCGATCCGGTGCGCTGGATGACCCGCGACACCACCGGCGCGGCGGTCCAGGCCGCGCCTGTAAATCCAAACGTATCCTCGGTGCCCTTGGGCGCATCGAGCATCGCGATCACCACATATCGGGGCGAATCCATCGGGAAGGCGGCGGCAAAGGTAGAGACGTTCACGCTGCGGCTATAGCCGCCCGATCCGGGCTTTTCAGCCGTCCCGGTCTTGCCCCCGACGCGGTAGCCGGGCGCTTCGGCGCGACGACCCGTGCCTTCGGTGACGATCATCCGCAGCATCTGGCGCATCCGCCAGCTGGTATTCTGCGAAAAGACGCGCTTGCCGGGGGCGGCCTTGCCCGATTCGACCTTCAGCATCGTCGCGGGGCGCAGGATGCCGCCGTTAACGAGCGCTGCATAGGCCTGGGCCAGATGCAGCGGCGTCACCGCGATGCCGTGGCCGTAGGCGGTCGTCATGATCGTGGTCCGGCCCCAATAGCTCGGCCAGATCGGCTTTCCCTTTTCGCGGATCTCGATCTTGGGCGCTTCGTCGAACTCAAGGTCGCGGAACAATTGCTCCATCCGCGCCTGGCCCATTTCGTCCGCGATTCTTGCGGTGGCGATGTTCGACGAATGGACCAGCAATTCGGGCACGTTCAACCAGCGATTCTGCGCATGGTCGTCGCGAATGCGGAACCGCCCGACCTGAAGTGGCGCGGTCGCATCATAGCGTTTCGACATCGACGTGACGACGCCCGCATCCATCGCGCCCGCCATCGCGATCGGCTTGAAGGTCGACCCCAGCTCATACTGGCTCTGGGTCATGTTGTTGCGGAGCATGTCGTCGGTCGCACCGGCGATATTGTTGGGGTTGAAGGTCGGTAGCGACGCGATCGCGACGACCTCGCCGGTATTGACGTCGAGCACGATCCCGCCCGCGCCCGCTGCCGAATGCTTGGCCATCGCGCGCGACAGCTCGCTTTGCAGTGCCGCCTGAACGCGCACGTCGATCGACAATTGGGTGGGTGCGGCGCGTGCCTGCGGATCGGTCAGCTGCGGATTGAGCGCGCGCTCCATCCCGCGCATCCCCTCACCCTCGCGGTTGAGATAGCCGAGCGCATGCGCCGCCATCGTCGCCTGCGGATACAGCCGCTCCGGCTCGCGCGCGAACGCGATGCCGGGCTCGCCCAGCGCATTCACATCGGCGACCAGCTCGGGCAGCGCGCGGCGCTTGAGATAGGTGAAGGTGAAATCGGATTCGAGGATCTGGCGATATTGCGCCTCGGTCCGGTCGGGAATGACGGCGGCGAGTTGCGCGGCCAGTGCCGCCTTGTCGCCGATCACTTTCTTGGGATGAATCCCGATCGACCACGCATCGATGGTTCGCGCCAGCGGCGCGCCGTTACGGTCCACGACATCGCCCCTGAGGGGCACCAGCGCATTAGCCGCAGTCGCCGCGCTGGCAGGCTCGACCGTAACCGCCAGCAGCGCGAGCCGGAACACCACCACCGCGACGCAGGCGGTGAAGACGAGCATCAGCACCATCAGCCGCGCATGCGCGGCGACGACCATCGGGTTGCGCGCCCCGGCGTTACGCCGGTCGATCATCTGGGGGGCGGTCAGGACGATCAACGCCCGGTCCGCGCCTCTGACCGCGCAGCCTTCATCAGATCGCCCATCGTCGAATCGCTCAGCAGCTTGCGGTCGAGCGACGCGACTTCGGCGCGCTGCGTCGGGCGAGGTGCGGGTTTTGCCTTGGGAGCCGCCACAGTACGTTCGGGCTCGGCCTTCACCGTTTTGGGTGCGGCTGGCTTGGCAGGTGCGGCCTTGGGCGTCGCATCGGACAGCGTGCGCGCCGGGGTTGCCGCCGCAACCGAAGCCGTCTGAACCGGCGCCGCCGCCTGGCTCGCCTCGCGCGCCGCCATCTGCGCGCGCTGGATGCCGCCGCGCACCGCGTCGTCGATTTCCGCCGTCATCGTCGGCACGACATAGCTGGCATAGCGCATCTGCGCGTCGCCCTCGCCCATGCCGCGCGCTGCCAATTCGGCGATATCGCCTGCGAATTGCTCAGGCTGCGGCGCGCCGAGTGCGAAGACTTCGCCGTTCCAGCGTTCAAGCTGCGCGAAATTGGCCCGCGTCTTGAACTCGGTTTCGAGGTTGCGGATGTCGCGCTTCGCCTGACGGATCGCGCGGTCGACGCTTTCGACGCGTGCGCGCTCGGCCGCGACCTGCGACATCACGACATAGCAGCCGGGCGCGACCACCAGACCGCACAGGAACCAGCCCATCCCCTTGAAGCCCAACGCCATTTCTCAGTTCCCCTTCGACCAGGCTTCCGCGTCGGTCCGGCGCGCGACCCGAAGCGTCGCCGAACGCGCGCGCGGATTACGCGCCAATTCACTCTCGCTTGCCCGCACCGCGCGGGCCGGTTTGTCGAAACTGGGGAGCCGCTGACTCCCCAGTTCCGGGCGGTGCCGCGATCCCGCCGGTTGCGACCCGGAGCGCTCGCGGAAAAACTGCTTCACCAGCCGGTCTTCCAGGCTGTGAAAGGTGACGACGGCCAGCCGACCGCCGGGCTTCAGCACGCGCTCGGCGGCTTCCAGCCCATCGACCAGCTCGCCCAGTTCGCGGTTCACATGGATGCGGATCGCCTGGAAACTGCGCGTCGCCGGGTCTTTCTTGTCGTGCGGCTTATGCCCCAGCGACTTGCGGACGATGTTGGCGAGTTCGCTGGTCCGCGTGATCGGCCGCGCGGCGACGATCGCGCGCGCGACGCGGCGCGACTGGCGTTCCTCGCCATAATTATAGAGGACATCGGCGATCTCGGCTTCGTCGGCTTCGTTGACGAAATCGGCGGCGCTCGGCCCCGACTGGCTCATCCGCATGTCGAGCGGACCGTCCGACTGGAACGAAAAGCCCCGCGCCGCCTGGTCGAGCTGCATCGACGACACGCCGATATCCATCGTCACGCCATCTACAGGGATCGCTTCCAGCGCCGCAAGCTCGCGCTCCATCGCCGAGAAATCCGCCGCCACCAGCGTCAGCGCGTCGCCGCTTTCGGCCTCCAGCGCGCGCCCGTTCGCAATCGCATCGGGATCGCGGTCGAACGCGATCACCCGAGCACCCGCAGCGATCATCGCACGGGTATAGCCGCCTGCGCCAAAGGTCGCATCGACATGCGTTTCGCCGTCGGCAATCGCCAGCCCCTCGATCACCTCGTCGAGCAAGACGGGCAAATGCGGCGCATCGCGCGGGATCAGGTCGACCGCGCTCACAGCATCACCTTCTTGTCGTCGAGGCAGAAGGCGCAGATTTCCTTCAATTCCTCGTCATCGCTGGTCGCCATCAACACTTCGGGCGCCCAGATTTCGAACGTGTCGCCGAGCCCGACGAAGAACGCCCAGTTGTTGATCCCCGCCTTCATCTTGAAGAAGCGCGGCAGGATGAACCGGCCGGAGGGATCGAAGGGCGTGCGCTCGACCTTGCCGAATGCATTCGCCTTGGCACGGGTGGGCACGACTCCCCCGTCCAAGCCTGCTGCTTCCTCGGCGGCGATTTCGCGATTGTGGATGCGCCCGAATTCGTCCTTCGAACGCTCGACATCATAAGCGGTCAGGCAGTCGCCCGCGCGGCGGACGACGATGGTGCGGCTGTCCGAATTGCGCTCCATGGCGGCGCGCAAGTCGGCGGGGATGGCGACGCGACCCTTCGCATCGACCGCCTGTAGCGCAAAGCCTTCATAGAGTTCACGGTTCGTCACGCTTCACCCCAAAGCGGCGAACACACGCCTCTCCCGTTCCGGGAAACGGCCCTGTCCGTAAGGCCCGGTGAAGATCAGGAAATAAGGAGCGTGCCCCCTCGGAGGATTTTTCTAACTCAAAGCCGAACGGGCCGCAACGCCTCTTACGGGGATTTCATGGGATATGGCCCCACTTTATCCTATTTGGTTTGGTTTTGAGCTCCTGAAGCAGTTTGTTCTATTTTCATTCCATTATGCGTGTTCTCGAGTGAAGACTTTGGTCTAATCCGTCATCCGACAATGGCTGCTGCTGCGCGACTCGCACGCGTAACTCGTCTGCCAAGCGTTGAAGACACCGAAGGAGTCGAAGCCGATTCAGTGGAGGCGACAGCACCGCACCTCAGCAATCAGGCGAATAACAAAGGCCTTAGCCTCGCCACCCGATACTTACTGGACGGGCTGCACCACCGGCGCGGGCGTCGTCGCCGCACTCGAATTGGACGTACTGGGCGCGACACCCAGTTCCGCCAGCGGCTCCTCGGCCTTGGGCGCAGTCGTCGGCGATGCGGTGGGCGCGGCGGTCAGGTCGGCGACGACATTGGGGCGCGGCGCACCGATGGCGGTCACCGGCTCCTCGTTGGAGGCCGATGTGAAGATGGCACTTCCGACACCGATCAACAGCACCACCGCTGCCAATCCCGTCATGCCCACGCGGATGCGTTGCATCGCCTGCGTGCTATCGTGCGAACCCGACTGCATAAGCGTGTCATCCGGGTAACACCGGAATTGAAAATTGTCCAGTTTTGCCGTGAAGCGCGACTCACCCTCGGGTCGGCAATCCCTTTTCGGCAAGCCAATCATCATTGTAGAGCGTCGACAGGTAGCGGAACCCGGTATCGCACAGGATCGTCGCGATCCGCTTTCCCGGCCCCAGATCGCGCGCCAGCCGCACCGCGCCCGCGACGTTGATCCCCGACGACAGACCCAGGCAAAGCCCCTCTTCGTCGAGCAGGCGGCGAGTCCATTCCAGCCCCTCCGCGTCCGAGATCCGGTATTGGGTGTCGATCGGTGCGCCTTCCAGATTGGCGGTGATGCGCCCCTGGCCGATTCCTTCGGCAACCGAATTGCCCTCCGCCTTCAACTCGCCATGCGCGTAAAATTCGTAGAGCGCGGCGCCGTGCGGGTCGCTCAATGCGATGGTCACGGCTTCGTCGAATTCCTTGAGGCCAAGCCCCACCCCCGCCAACGTCCCGCCGGTCCCAACCGCGCAGGTAAAGCCGTCGATCCGGCCATCCATCTGTTCCCAGATTTCGCGCGCGGTGCCGACGATATGCGCGCGCCGGTTGGCGATGTTGTCGAACTGGTTGGCCCAGACCGCATTCTCGGTTTCCTCGGCGATCCGGCGG
>Ga0172374_1003037_pt1 | contig 10344 bp, 6 predicted proteins | sample LakKiv3m_FD_114536 | JGI IMG/M metagenome (GOLD analysis project Ga0172374, IMG submission 114536) | Freshwater microbial communities from Kabuno Bay, South-Kivu, Congo - kab_092012_10.3m | ecosystem: Environmental > Aquatic > Freshwater > Lake | place: Democratic Republic of the Congo... | reverse complement strand
TGACGACAACGAACCGTCGCTCACCGAGACGGAAAAACACGCCACGGTGCGACAACTTCTTCAAGCGCGTTCCGGCGTCTATCATCCCGCGTTGTATGAGACCCCCGGCATGAAGGCGCGCCGGCCACAGCGTCACAGCCACGCGCCGGGCACGTTTTGGTATTACAACAACTGGGACTTCAATGCGCTGGGAACCATTTACGAGCAGAAGGCAAACGCCGGTATCTATGAAGATTTCAAGCGACTCATCGCAGAGCCGATCGGGATGGAAGATTACAAGGTGGCCGACGGCAAATATGTCACCGGCGACGACTCGATCCATCGCGCGTACCCGTTTCGGATGACGGCGCGGGACATGGCGCGGTTTGGTTTGCTGTTTCTGCGCGACGGCCAGTGGAAGGGGAAACAGGTCGTGCCGTCGGCGTGGGTGAAAGAAAGCGTGACATCGTATTCCGATGCCGGAACCAGCGGCGGCTACGGTTACCTGTGGTGGATTTCCAAGAGCGGCCGGCATCTGCCGAACGTGACGTTACCGGAAGGAAGCTACTCGGCACGCGGAGTGGGCGGCCATTACATTCTCATCATACCCGCGCTCGATCTGGTGATCGTGCATCGCGTCAACACCGACATCAAAGACCGACAGGTCGGGACGTCAGAGTTTGGAGAACTGACGCGGCGCATTTTACTCGCGTATCAGCCGCCGCCGGTTCGCGGGAGTGTTCTGCAGTCGCTTGACGTGATGCTGCCGCTGTTGATGTCGAAACATCAGGTGCCCGGCGGGGCGGTGGTCGGAATTGAGAACCGGCGAGTCGCCTACGAGAAATATCTGGGCGTTCGACAAGCCGGCAAGAGCGCGTTGGTGGATGGGAGCACATTGTTTGAAGCGGCTTCGATGACCAAACCGCTGGCCGCGTATGCGGCGTTGAAACTGGTGGAACAGGGACGGCTCGATTTGGATCGTCCGCTCGCCTCATATCTTCGCGAGCCGTATTTGAAGGATGAACCGTTGCATCGAAAAATCACCGCTCGGATGGTGCTCACCCACACCGGCGGTTTCCCCAACTGGCGGCCCAAAGGCAAGCCGCTCAAAGTGCTTCACGAACCCGGCACGACCTTCCGCTATTCCGGCGAAGGAATTGAGTTTCTCCAGCGCGTGATGGAACAAATCACCGGTGAAGATTACGAACGCATGATCCAGCGAATGTTGCTGCAACCGCTCGGCATGAACAACAGCAGTCATGTGTGGCAGAAATCCTTTGAGAACTGTGCCGCCGCTGGGCACGATGATCGCGGCAAGGTCAAAGAGAATCGCCGGCTCTACACGAAGCCGAACGCGGCCTATTCGCTTTATTGCACACCACAAGACTATGCGGCGTTTGTGTTGGAGATGATGAACCCCAATCGCAACGGGGCGCACTCGATCAGCGCGAAATCTGTTCAGGTCATGCTGACGCCTTCCAGTCCGCCCGCGGGACGGGAGTTGTTACCACGTCGCGGCAGCGTGGGAGTGGGGGAGGTGCGTTACGGTCTTGGCTGGTCCATCGAGCCGACCGCTTCCGGCAATCGAATCCGTCACAGCGGCTCGAATGGCACCGGCTTTCGCAGTTACGTGGAGTTCGATCCGTTGAGAGGCCACGGTCTCATCATCATGGCCAACAGCGCGAGTGGCGACAAGTTTTGGAAAGAGCTTTTGAGTTTCATCGGTTACCCGTAAACTAGGCGCATGAACCTGACACGCCGATCATTCATCCGAAACGCTGCTGCGATCATCATGACAGCGCCGGTTGTTCGCGTCCTTCGCGCGGCATCCTCAACCGAGACTGTTCAACTGGCGCACGCAGAAATCTGGCGGCGGTTTGTGGACAAACATGATGTACTGCTCGATTTCTGCGAACTGGATGGCTCGGTGAGCCTGCCGACGCCCGAAGAATGTCGCGCGAGCAAACCGAACGCGCTGGGCTGGTGGACGCCCATCGAGAACGGCGCGATGTTCAACGGCCTTTACCTCGACGGCATTGTGAATCGCGCGCTGCAAACAAAGGTTGATTCCGACAAACTCAAGGCACGTCGTCTTGTGGAAGGGCTGTTGCGGCTTGCTTCGTGCAGCAAGGTGAAAGGATTTGTCGGACGCGGTTTCGCCAGCGACGGCAAGACCACATGGCCGATGGGGTCCAACGACCAGACCGGGCCGTGGTTCTACGGCTTGTGGCGCTACCTCGAAAGCGGTCTAGCCGATGCCGCGTTGCGGCAGCGGATTGTGTCGAAGTTCACCGAAGTCGCCAACGTGCTCGTGCAAACCGGCTGGCGGATGCCGGCCGAGCCGCCGTTCAACTTTCGCGGCTCGTTCAACGGCTTCACATGGGGCGGCGCGCCGCGTCATCTCTTCGTGTGCAAGGCGATGCACGGCATCACCGGTGACAGCGCATGGGAGAAGCGATACTTGGAGGCGCTCCGCGAAACACCGTCAAAAAGCGGCGCGACGCGCCTCCAAGCGTGCGAGCGCGGGATGGTGTTCGAGCGCAAAGGCAAAGCCAAGCCCGGGCGGGCTACTTGGACCGGCTCCTGCGCCGCCGTGGCGTTGCGCGGACTCTGGGAAATGGAACGCGATCCAACCATTCGCGCCGCGTTCGCCCGCGGCTTGTGGGCCACGGCAGCCGTCGCCGCCGAAGGCATGAGTTATCGCAACGAGTTTTCCAACGACGACAAGGCGCATTATGAAAACGATTGGCGCAAACTGAATGAGTATTGGAAGCCGCAACAAACCGAGGATGAGGCCGCTGAAGTGGCGCGCATCCAGTTGACTGCACTGCACAAACTCTCTCCGCGTCGCCGCGCCGAGTTGACCTACGCGCGCGAAGCCATTTTCGCTGCGTGGGTCGTCACGCTTTGTCCCGACCGCGATGTGGTGAAGTCACACAAAACAGAAATCCTAGCGACGCTTGCCCATTTCCGCGCCGACAGGTTGCGATTTGTGTCGTTCTTCCCGATGGAGAACGCATGGTGGCGGCTTCGCGCAATCGAGTAACAATCATGAAAGCTATACGACAACGGCTATTGTTTGGCATTCTGGCAATGGTCTTGGTGTTGGGATTCAGCCAAGTCACCCTTGCTGACACAAAGTCGCCAGACCAACTTTGGAAACAGATCTACGACCGGCCGGAGCGTTTGGCGGCGTTGGAACAGCCTGTGATCGTTTATCTCGACATCCAGCTTGAGGATATTGTGCGCGGAGGATTGAAGAAACTGACTGACCCGATGAAGCAGGCCAATCAGATCCGGATGCGCGAGCAATTCAAGACGTTGTCGGGACTTGATTGTCTGGTCGTCCATCGCAGCGAAGTTACCGGAGCCGATTTGGACCGGCCCAACGTCAAGGCCATCCTGATCAGCGGCCGGAACACGACCGATGTGCCGCCCGATGACCAGCCGTTCTACGGTCTCATCCGCAACACGAAGATTCCGATGATCGGTTTCTGCGGTGGCGGCCAGTTGATCGGGAAAGCGTATGGATTCGACATCGTCCGGATGCGGCGGCTCAAGGAGGGCGAAACGGACCCGATGCCGACATACCATCCGGGGTTCTTCAAGGAACGCGGATTTCTCAAGGTGCAAATCGTCAAGCGCGACCCGTTGTTCGCCGGGTTGGGGAAGGAGATTGTGGTCAAGGAAACTCACGCGTTCCAGTTGCCTGATGTTCCGAAGGGGTTTGAACTGTTGGCTTCCACGGCCGAGTGCCGGGTGCAGGCGATCAAGGACCGCAAACGGCTCGTGTATGGCGTCCAATTCCATCCCGAACAATACGACGAAACGCACACGGACGGCCGCAAAGTGCTGGAGAACTTCTTCCGTCTTGCGTTGGAACACTAGTTTCGTCATCTTTTCCCGCATCCCATGCCACGCGTTTCCATCCTGTCACCGCTCAAGTCCCTCGGGCCGGGGCTGGTCGTGGCGGCGGCGGGCATCGGCGCGGGCGATGTCATCACGGCGACGGTCACGGGGGCGACATTCGGGACGCGGCTGGCGTGGGCGTTGTTGGTCTGCGTGGCGCTGAAGTTTGTCCTCAATGAAGGCGTGGCCCGGTGGCAGCTTGCCACGGGCAGCACGATCATCGAAGCGTGCGTACAACGGCTTCCGAAATGGGTGACCACGTATTTCTTTCTGTATTTGTTGCTCTGGACGTTCTTTGTCGGCGGGTCGCTGTCGAATGCGTGCGGGCTGGCCGGACACTCGTTGTTCCCGCAGTGGCCGGTGTGGGTGTGGGGGACTGTGCATTCCGTCGTGGCGGTCGCGCTCGTGTTGGTGGGACGGTTTGGGTTTTTCGTGAAGACGATGAAGATGCTCGTCGGCGTGATGGTGTTGTCGGTGTTGATCTGCGCGGTGTTGGTGAAACCGCACCTGATGGAGTTGGCGCGGCATCTGGCGTGGCCGGCGTTGCCGCCGGGATCGGGCAAGTCGGTGCTCGGCATCTTGGGCGGGATTGGCGGCAGCATGACGATGCTCTGTTACGGCTACTGGATCCGCGAGAACGCATGGAGCGGCACCGGTTACCAGCGCGCAGTGCGCGGGGATTTATTGCTGGCGTATGCGGTGACGCTGGTGTTCGGTCTGGCGCTCACGGTGGTTGCGTCGGGGTGCAGCGCGAAGATCACCCAAGGCACCGGCATGGCGCTGGAGGTGGCGTCGCGGCTGAACGAGTTGCTGGGACCGGTCGGGCGCTGGACGTTTCTGATCGGGTTTTGGTGCGCGGTGTTCAGCGCGATGCTCGCGGTGTGGCAGGGTGTGCCGTATTTTTTTGCCGACTTCATGGCGCAACGCTCGCGAAGCACGACGACCGGCGACGTGGATCTGAAAACCACGCGCGCCTATCGCGGTTACCTGCTTTTTCTTGCGGGGCCGCCGCTGGTGTTGCTGTTCGCCGACAAGCCCGTGGCGATGGTGGTGCTGTTCACGGTCATCGGGGCGTTCTTCATGCCGTTCCTTGCCATCGTGTTGTTGTATCTGAACAATCGCCGTGACTGGATTGGCCCGTTGCGCAACAACCCGGCCCGCAACGCCGCGCTCGTCATCGCGCTGGCGCTGTTTGGTTGGATTGCTGTCACCGAACTCGTGGGGGTGTTCAACAAATGAACAAACGATCCAAGATTCTATTCCTGCTCCTTGCGTTCACTGTTGCCCTGCAATGCCGGTCAGCCACCACGGCGAATGAAGACGCGGCCGAACCGTCGGCACGTTTCACAGGCAGTCAACCGCTGCCGGCTTTACCGGCGGGCGCGTTTACGGTCGTTGTCATCCCGGACACACAGCACTACATCGGCGCGGGTTGCAAGCGCACACGGACATCCACGGAGCCAGTCACGAACCCGCACTTGGAAGCGCAGGTGAAGTGGATTCGGGAACACCAAAAGGATCAGAACATCGTTTTCGTCAGCCACGTGGGCGATATTGTGGATTACAACCGTCCTGAGGAATGGGCGGTGGCGAGGCAACATCTCGACACGTTGCGCGGCGTGGTGCCGTTCGGTCTCAGCGTGGGGAATCACGACATGAAGAGGTCGGGCGATGCGCGACTCTTCCAGCAGCATTTTCCGGCAGCGAGTTTCCGTCAGTATTCGTGGTGTCTCGGCTGCTATGAGCACACCCGCGAGGACAAGACCGTCTCCGCGAACAACGCGAACAGTGCGCAGGTGTTCCGTGGTGGCGGCCTCGACTTCATCCACCTTAATCTGGAATGCAATGCGCCCGACGATGTTCTTGCTTGGGCAAACGACCTGATCGCGAAACATCCGCAACGTCGGGCGCTGATCACCACGCATATGGATCTCGGTATTCGCGACAAACCCAAAACGACGGAGGGGTATATCAAGGACCCGAAAGGTCGGATGCGATGGGCGAAGTGTCACGGGACACTTGGCAACTCCGCGGAACAGATGTGGGAGAAGTGTTACCGAAAGCACGCGACGCTGGCGATGGTGTTCTCCGGTGATCAAAGCCGTGTGACGGCAATGCGCGAGAGTCGCACCGGCGACAAAGGCAACACCATTCACTTCCTGCTCTCCGACTATATGAGCCAGCCCGTGCTGCGCTTGTACCGTTTCGTGACGGCGGAGAACAAAGTCCATGTGCTCACATACGAGGTCAAGCGGCGTTTTCTCGTTGAGACGACCAATTACGTCCGCGACCCGACCCAGCACCAGTTCACGCTCTCGTTTGCGTCCAAAGCGGTTTCTTCGTCCGTGGCTCCGCCAAATGGCTTCTGCTGCGCCAGAATACCGTCAAGCCCACCTCACCGAAAACTCCCGCCGCTTGTGACGAGACGCTGAAGAAACCACTCAACCCCGCCATGACCTTGCGTATTGAGTGACTACTCGACGACAAGTTTTCCGTCCACGATGCGTTCTGTTCTTGTCCGTCGGCGTTCTTTGCCGGAGAGATCGTAATAGGAATAGACCGGTAGTTGCGCACGCCAGTCAATGGTGAAACCGGTGCGGCCATCGTTCACGTCGAGGACGCGGTCGCGACATGTGAGGTAGGGGCTTTCGCAGGTCGGCCATCTGTCGAAGTCGAGGGGCGCGCCGTTTACCGTGGCGTCGGGCAGCCAGCCTTGCTTGCGGGGACTGACGCTGAGTGTGTGGCCGCGCGTGCTGATGTAACGCGCCAGCTTCTCGGTCTGGAGTTTTGCGGTGTCCAGTTTGGCGCCGAGAATGCGTTGCTGGAACTGTTCGTAGGAACTGAATTCGTCTGCGTCGCCCACTTCGACCGCGAAACCGGTCAACGCGCCCGGCAAGACCAGCCGCACGTAACCCGGCAGGCGCGTGGTGGTCCATGCTGCGCCGGTGGAGAGTGGACGGATGCCGACAAAGACGTTGCCGTCGCGGAAGAAGAAACTGCCTTGCCGCTCTTTTCGTTCCTGCACGGTGTCGGGGACATACACGAACGCGGACTGGATATTCTTCTTGGTGCGTTCGGAGAGGAACTTCGGGGAGCCTTTGCCGGCTTTGCCGCCGTAAGGATCTCGTGGCGGGATGTCGTAGAGCAACACCGCACAGTTTTCCGAGTGCACTGCCCGACAGAACGGGCTGATGCCCGTTGGGTCATCATCGCCAAGTGTCCCGTTGCCATCGTCGGCCTTGCGCGCGGTGAACCAGAACGGATGAGCGGCAAGCAGGTAATTGCGTTCGTCCGGGGACTGCCATGCGATGGTGAAGGGAATGGCCGTGCGCAACAATGGATCGTTCATGTCCTCGTTGAAGTAGCCGCAGCCAACCGCGTAGTGCCGGGCCACATAGACGCTGCGCAACTGATACCGGGGATTGCACTCGCCTTGGTGATGCGTGGCGGAGGTGCGTTGGGTCTTGCCGTAGGCGTTGATCGAGGCGGGTTCGATGCACGGCCAGTTGCCGCGGGCTTGACGCAACGTGTAGGGAAGCGTCACCGACTTGGCGCCGATCCGACGCAGCACCGGGTGCGGGTTCCACTTGGAAACAGCAAACTGGTCCACGCAGAGGTTGTGGGGGAAGGATGGTTGATATTTCGCCTGCTCGAACGCGTTTTCAGTTTGCGGTGTGTTGCCGCCGCCCCAATAGAGCCACGCGGTCCATTGCGCCTGCGAGCGGGCGTGGCTGAGTTGATAACCGTCCGTGAAGAACCCTTTCTCGCGTTGCAACGGCGGAAGGATGATGCCGGCCTGATGATTGATGGCGAGATCAGCGATCATCCAATCCAACACGGCCCGACCCATCAAACGCGCTGAATCATCGCGGGCGAACTCGGCGATGTATTGCCATGCCGCAGTGTGGACGCCGTGGTAGGCGGGAGAGAGATATTCCACCATCGAGGACGCATAGATGGCGCGTCCGTAATCGCGAAAGTAATCGCGACAGATCGCTGCCAGTTGTGCGCCGGTGATTCCATGATGAAACCGCTCGTTGGGGAATCGTTCGCCAAAGAGAAAGCCTGCCACGCGCTCCATCGCGATGTGGTTCTCGGTGCCGCCGGCCAAGAAACCTGGGTAGGTGGCAGCTTCCTGTCGCACCGCTGCGACGAGGTCGGCAGGCCAGTTTTCGCCATAACGGCAGAACAAACCGGCGAGGGAGCAATGAGCGAACCTGTCGTCCTGACCTCGGTAACCGAGCGAATAACGAATGTAGTCGAGCGCCGCCGCGTCGTTGGGGTTCAAGGCGAGGCGACAGGCGATGATGGGATTCTGATACTTGGCGTCTTTTCGCTTCGGGGAAAAATGCGGATCGGATGGCGCGAACCGGATTACCATGGCTTTACGCCGGGCGATGTCGTCGTCATCCGCACCCAGTACGGCAACGACACACACAAGCGGCAGGCAGTAGCGCCAGAGGAAACGTTTCACGGTGCTGACTTTAGTCGAAAGGTTTCCTGTTGGTCAAATGCCGGCTCGTGGAACTTCAAGCTTGTTCGACGACGGCGATAGCCTACAATGCGGCGGCAAGATGACCGATAACCTCAAACTTCCTTCGCGCGCGTGGCTTGTTGTTGCGTTGCTCTGGGTCGTGGCGGCACTGAATTACCTCGACCGCGTCATGATCACGACGATGCGACGGTCGTTGATGGATGCGGTTCCAATGACCGAGGCGCAGTTTGGGTTGCTCACGTCGGTGTTCCTCATCGTGTATGCTGTGCTAAGTCCGTTCGCCGGGTTTCTGGCGGACCGGTTCAGTCGGAGCAAAGTCATCATCGGGAGCTTGTTCGTCTGGTCGGTCGTCACGTGGTTGACTGCCCACGCGAAGACGTTCGAGCAATTGATCGCGACGCGGGCGCTCATGGGCATCAGCGAGGCGTGCTACGTCCCGGCGGCGCTCGCGCTCATCGTGGACTATCATCGCGGACGGACGCGGTCGCTGGCGACGGGCATCCATCTGACTGGCATTTCCATCGGCTCCGGGCTCAGCGGACTCGGCGGCTTGCTGGCGGAACGGCACGACTGGACGTTCCCGTTCAACCTCTTCGGCATCGTCGGCATCGTCTATTGCGTGGTCCTGTGGCTCGGATTGCGCGACGCGCCTGAGGCAGACACCGGCACCGTCGCGCCGCCAAAGGTGAAGTTCGGCGAAGCCATTGTGAGCTTGTTCAGCAAAGGCTCGTTTTACCTGATGCTTCTCTTTTGGGGACTGCTCTCCGTGGCGGGTTGGGGAGTGGTTGGCTGGATGCCGACGTATTTGGGTGAACAGTTCAACCTCAGCCAAGGCAAAGCTGGGTTGTCGGCGACCGCTTATCTCAACACGGGGATTGCGCTGGGATTGCTCATCGGCGGATTCTGGGCCGACCGTTGGAGCCGGACAAACAAGCGCGCGCGCATTCTCGTTCCCGTCATCGGCCTCTGTATCGCGGCGCCCGGCGTTTTGCTTGCTGCCAACAGCACCGTGCTCGCGCTCGCCATCGCGGGGCTGGTCATCTACGGCCTGACCCGCTCGTTCACCGACTCGAACATGATGCCCATTCTCTGCATGGTCTCCGACCAACGCTACCTCGCGACCGGCTTTGGCGTGTTGAACATGTTCGCGTGTTTGGTCGGTGCTGCGACGATTTACGTCGGCGGCGCCCTGCGCGACGCCCATGTTGACGTTGGCCACGTTTTCCGATTTGCCGCTGGAGGACTGATCGTGTGCGCTGTGCTGCTGTTCCTCGTCCGAACCCACCGCGAACAAACCACATCATGACGCACCGCGAACGAATTCTGAGTGTCTACCGGGGCGAAACGCCCGATGTCGTGCCGTTCATGCTCGATTTGTCTCATTGGTTCTATCACCGGTTCCAAAAACCGTGGGACCTGAGCAAGGCATACATGGAGCCGGAGAAAGAGTTGATTGACTACCACCGGCGCGCCGGCGTCGGGTTTTATCTGGCCAACCTTGGCTCGTTCGTCAACGTCACCTACGGCGACGACGTCACAGCCACCGTCAAGCGCGACGGCCCGCAAATCACTTGGACCCTGGCCACGCCGCTCGGCACGATCAGCCGCGTCCGCGAATGGGAGGAATGCAGCTACTCGTGGGCGATTCGCCAGTTCTCGCTCAACACTCAGGCTGACCTCAACATCCTCGCCTACGCCCTCAGCAGCCGGCGATTCGCCCCCGCATGGGATCGCTACCAGAAATGGGTCAAGGAAGTCGGCAACCTCGGCGTCGTTTACATCTCGCCGGGCTACAGCGCGATGGGTGACTTGCTCGGCTACTGGATGGGCATTGAGAACGTCATGTACGCCGTCGCGGATTATCCTGAGTTCCTCCACGACATCGTGACCCGGATCAACGAGTCATATCTCCGCTTTGTTGACCTCCTCGCCCAAAGCCCCGCTGAGATCGTCATCATGGG
>Ga0172374_1003035_pt1 | contig 10347 bp, 7 predicted proteins | sample LakKiv3m_FD_114536 | JGI IMG/M metagenome (GOLD analysis project Ga0172374, IMG submission 114536) | Freshwater microbial communities from Kabuno Bay, South-Kivu, Congo - kab_092012_10.3m | ecosystem: Environmental > Aquatic > Freshwater > Lake | place: Democratic Republic of the Congo... | reverse complement strand
CGGCGAGCAACAACGAAGTCTCCACGTGTTCGATCTCCTTATCGATTTGAACTGTGTCACAAAAGTGCAGTAGCTTCATCCTAGCTAGCACTATGCCAATCAACGTTTAATATTGATTGGCCACTACACAATTTCGATGGCGTCGTGCATTTTTTAACTTAAAAATATATAAAGTCAAGGTAGACTGGCGCTCGCCCAGGACCTTTGTGACCAAGGGCTAAGTTTCGGGAAGTTGTGCGCTTCGGCACATACGGGAATCACGAAGCAAAAGGTAAGATCGCGTGTTTTCGCGATCAAGAGCCCGCTTGATGGACTTTTCATAAGAGCTGTATGCGGCCTGAAACCCGCATGAACAAAGGCTTTCATGAGTTTTGCGGGTTTCACGAGAGCCGGGCAAGGAGGCCACATGGCGCTGCGTTTGACCATCACCAGCTATCACAAGATCACCCCCGGTCAATGCCCCGAGAAAACCCTTGAATATGGCTCGATGGCAATTGGCCGTGGGCCCGATAATGACTGGATATTACCGGACCCGGCGCGCCTGGTTTCGTCGCAGCATTGCCTTGTGCAAAACAAGGATGGTCGCTACTACATCACCGACAGCAGCACCAATGGTGTGGAGCTGGTCAAGGCCGGTGTGCGCATGCAGCGCGGCAATAGTGAACTTCTTAATCACGGCGAAGTTATTCGTATCGGTGAATACGAAATTCAGGTAGCGCTGGAAAGTTCCATTGCAGAAGGCTCCGCAGCGTTTTCCAGCGCCCCTCCCGGGAGTAGTTTCGAAGCCCTGATGGCGAGCCATCAGGACGCTCCGGCCGTACCATTCAGCACTCCGGCAAACCCCTTCGATTCCTCGGCCAGCGCCCACCTGCAGAGCGTCGCCCCGCACGAAACATTGCCCGATCTGTTCGATTTTCTCGGCCCGAGTACATCGGCACCGGTGCCTGTCGCCGATCATGTGCCGGCGCAGCAGCATGACTTCCGACCGCCGGAATTCAAGGCTCCTCCTGTCGAACCCAAACCCGCCAGCACCCCGAGCCTGATCCCCGATGACTGGAGCCTGTTCGACGACGTCGTGCCGGCAGCAGCTCCAGCTGCACCCTTGCCGGACCTTTCCCCCCGACCGGAATCCACCGAGCCGGCACCTGTACCAGCACCGATCCCTGCGCCCGCCACACCTGCTGCAGCGCCTGTCGATCAGCCGCAGGTTGCTCAGGGCGACAATGCGCTGCTGCAGGCCTTCTTCCGCGGTGCGGGGCTGGAACACCTGCGTCTGGACACCGAGCATGCGGCCGCACAAATGGAGAACATCGGGCGCAGTTACCGCCTGATGGTCGATGGCTTGATTGACGTGCTGCGGGCCCGCAGCAGCCTCAAGGGCGAGTTCCGCCTGCAGCAGACCATGGTTCAGCCGGTGGAAAACAACCCGCTGAAGTTCGCGCCCAACGCCGAAGAAGCCTTGCTCCTGCTGCTGCGTGGCGGCAACTCCGCGTTCATGCCAGCGGACCAGGCGGTGCAGGACGGTTTCGATGATCTGCGCGCCCATCAGCTAGCAGTCATGGCGGGCGTGCAGGCGGCCATTCGCCATCTGCTGGCGCGCTTCGAGCCGCAGGCACTGGAAGCGCGCATGGGCAAGGGCGGCGGGCTGGCCAGCCTGCTGCCGAACGCGCGCCAGGCGCAGTGCTGGCAGCAGTTCGTGGAGCTCTACGCGACCCTGTCGCGCGAAGCCGAAGACGATTTTCAGGACCTGTTCGGCCGCGAGTTCGGCCGAGCCTATGAGCAACATATCGCCCGTCAACGTCGCCCTTGAGGCGTAGGCAAGGATGAGCAACGTGCGTAAACGAACACTCCGGCCCGTTCTGTTGGGCCTTCTGCTGGCAGCGCTCAACAGCGGTTGCAGCAAGGATGCGATGGATAACGCCGACGCTACGCAGGGGCCGACCACCGTCGTGCTGCAGCTACAGGCCGGCGATGATCTGAACCCCACCACCGACGGCTACAGCGCACCCGTGCGCGTACGCCTGCTGGAGCTGCGCAGCGCCGCCGCCTTCAGCCGGACGGATTACTTCAGCCTTGCCGAGCGTGCAGCGGCAAGCCTCGGCAACGAACTGGTGACTGAGGATGAATGGCTGGTGCATCCCGGCCAGACCCGTGAGTTGACCCGCGTGCTGGATCCGGCAACCCGCCACCTCGGTCTGCTGGTCGGCTACCGCGAAATCGACCGGGCGCAGTGGCGTCTGGTACTGGAGCCGAAGCAGGGCACGCTCAGCCATTACCGCATCGACCTCGGGATCAACGCCGCCAGCGCTGCTGAGCTCGCCGTGCCGTCTCGCCTCGACTCTCGCTAACAGGAGCCCCCTGATGTCCTGGAACAACCGTGTGATCTGGTCCGAAGGCATGTTCATCGGCACCCAGCATTTCCAGCAGCACGACCGCTATCTGGAGGCGCTGATCGATGCGCGCAGCCGCCCACTGTCAGCGGCTGGCTGGGGTTTCGCCGATCTGCAGCTGGATATGGGGTTACTGGCGCAAGGCAAGCTGGCCATCGTCAGCGCCCGTGGCCTGTTACCCGACGGCACGCCGTTCAATATCCCGCAGGACGACGTGGCGCCAGAGCCGCTGGACATCCCCGAGGACCTGCGCGACGGAGTGGTCTACCTGGCCCTGCCGCTGCGCCGAGCCGGTGTGCGAGACACCGTCGAAGCCGGTGAAGCGCTGGGTGGCGCGCGCTACCGCGGCCAGGTACGCGAAGTGCGTGACGACAATGCCGCCTTCGAAAGCCGTGTACCGGTGATGGTTGGCGAGCGCGCCCTGCGCCTGCTGACCGCAGCCGACGGCCTGCAGGAATACGCCGTGCTGGGCGTGGCGCGCGTGCGGGAAAAACGCGCCGACCGCGCCCTGGTGCTGGACGAACAGTACATCCCGCCGCTGCTCGACGTGGCGGCCAGCGCGCCGCTGGCCGCCTTCCGTGGCGAGCTGCTGGGGCTGCTGCATCAACGTGGCGAAGCCCTCGCCGGGCGCGTGGTGGCTTCCAGCGCCGGCGGCGCCTCGGAGATCGCCGACTTCATGCTGCTGCAACTGGTCAACCGCGCCCAGCCGCTGTTCGCTCACCTGGCACAGCTGCAACCGCTGCACCCGGAGCGCCTGTACAGCGAATTGCTGGCCCTGGCCGGTGAGTTCGCCACCTTCTCCAGCGCCGGCCGGCGCCCGTTGGAGTTCCCGACCTACCTGCACGACGACTTGCAGACCAGCTTCACCCCGGTGATGCAGGCACTGCGCGAAGCGCTGTCGATGCTGATCGACAGCAAGGCCGTACCGATTCCCATCGTCGAGAAGGCCTATGGCGTCCACGTGGCGATGCTGGCCGACCGCAGCCTGCTGGACAATGCCAGTTTCGTTTTGGTGGTACGCGCCGACATGCCCGCCGAAACCCTGCGCGGACGCTTCGGCCAGCAGAGCAAGATCGGCTCGGTGGAACACATTCGCGACCTGGTCAACCTGCAGCTGCCGGGCATCAACCTGCTGCCGCTGCCGGTGGCGCCAAGGCAGATTCCGTTCCACGCCGGCTCGACCTATTACGAGCTGGATCGCGGCAGCGAGCACTGGAAGCAACTGGCACATTCCGGCGGCTTCGCTTTCCACGTGGCGGGTGAATACCCCGGCCTGAACCTGGCCTTCTGGGCGATACGGGGTTAATCCATGACGGATCAAGACGACTGGCTGAACAAGCCGCCGGCAGCACAACCGCAGAACAACGATCGCACCCAGTTCATGCCGCGCCCGGGTGGTCGTGGTCCGCAGCCCGCCGCCGAGGCTCCGGCTGCCCCACTGCAGATGCCGGCCGCACCGCTGCCGGCAGGCCAGGCCCGTGGCATGAACCCACTGGAGCAGGCCGCCGGCCCGCTGTTGAGCATGCTCACCCGCCTGCGCAGCACCCTGGCCCATCCCGCACCGGCCAGCCTGCGTGCACAGCTGCTGGGTTACCTGCGCCAGTTCGAACAACGCGCCGAGGCCGCCGGCGTGCCGCGCAACGATGTGTTGCTGGCGCGCTATGCGCTGTGTACCGCCCTCGACGAGGCAGTGCTGAGCACGCCCTGGGGCAGCACCAGCGAATGGGGCAAGCAGAGCCTGCTGATCACCGTGCATAACGAGGCCTGGGGCGGCGAGAAGGTGTTCCAGCTGCTCGAACACTGCCTGCAAAGCCCGCGCGAGCGACTCGATTTGCTCGAGCTGCTGTACCTGTGCACCAGCCTCGGCTTCGAGGGCCGCTATCGGGTCATGCACGATGGCCGCAGCCAGCTGGAGGCGCTGCGCGAGCGCACTGCCGCAACCCTGCGCAGCGTGCGTGGTGAACGCGAACACGAGCTGTCGCCACACTGGCGCGGGGTCAGCGTGGCGCCGGATCGCTTGTCGCGGCTGCTGCCGCCCTGGGTCGGGCTGGCCGTAGCGCTGGCTCTGTTGCTGATGCTGCTGATGGTGCTGCGGATGATGCTGGCGGCCGATGCCGAGCCGGTGTTCCGCCAGATTCACGCTCTGGGCGAGGTGCCGGTGCAGAGCATCGAGCCAGCCGTGGTCAAGCCGCGCGTGGTCGAGCGACCACGCCTGGCCACCTTCCTCGCCGACGACATCCGCGCCAACCGCGTGGCGGTCGAGGACGGCGTCGACCGTTCGGTGGTGACCATCCGCGGCGACGAGCTGTTCAGCTCCGGCAGCGCCAGCATCCGTGATGACTTCCAGCCATTGCTGCTGCGCATCGCCGAGGCGGTCGCCAAGGTCAAGGGCCAGGTACGCATCACTGGGCACAGTGACAACCAGCCGATCGCCACGTTGCGCTTTCCCTCCAACTGGGCGCTGTCGCGCGCCCGTGCCGAGGAGGTGCTGCAGATTCTCGCGGCACGTACCGGCCAGGCCGAGCGCTTCAGCGCCGAGGGTCTGAGCGATACCGAACCGTTGGCTTCCAATGCCACGGCCGAAGGACGGGCGAGAAATCGCCGGGTAGAGATCACCGTACTGGCGGAGGGTGTGGAGTGAAGGCGCTGTTCGGATTCATCACCCGCTGGGTCATCCCCGTGCTCGGGCTGATCGCCCTGAGCCTGATCATCTGGTTCATCGGCCCGCTGCTCAACGCGCTGCAGCCGGCCTGGATCCGCTGGACCCTGATCGTCCTGCTGTTCGCCCTGTGGCTCGGCTGGCGTCTGTTCTGTCTGCTGCGCGAACGCCAGCAGGAGCGCAAGGTGCTCGACAGCCTGGCCGCGCAAACGCCGCCGGACGCCGCCAGCGTAGCCACCGCCGAGGAGCTGGCGACCCTGCGCCAGCGCATGGACGAAGCCCTGGCGCTGCTGAAGAAGGCGCGCCTGGGCGGCGATGAGCGGCGCAACCTGTATCAGCTGCCGTGGTACGTGATCATCGGCCCGCCGGGCTCCGGCAAGACCACCGCGCTGGTCAACTCGGGGCTGAATTTCCCCCTCGCGGCCCAACTGGGCGCCGGCGCCATTCGTGGTGTGGGCGGCACGCGCAATTGCGACTGGTGGTTCACCGACGAGGCTGTGCTGCTCGACACCGCCGGGCGCTATACAACCCAGGACAGCCACGCCCAGGTGGACAAGGCCGCCTGGCTCGGCTTTCTCGACCTGCTCAAGAGCCAGCGCGCGCGTCGCCCGATCGATGGTGCCTTCATCGCCATCAGCCTTTCCGATCTGCTGCAGAGCAGCGACAGCGAGCGCGCCGCACACGTGGCGGCGATCCGCTCGCGGGTGCAGGAGCTGTACAGCCAGCTCGGCGTGCGCTTCCCGGTCTACGTGATGCTCACCAAGTGCGACCTGGTGCCAGGCTTCATGGAGTTCTTCGATGACCTCAGCCGTGAGGAGCGCGCCCAGGTCTGGGGCTTTACCTTCGCCCTGGATGACGGCAAGAGCATCGGCGGCCCGCTGGAGAGTTTCGACAGCGAGTTCGTCGCCCTCGAGCAACGCCTGAATCAACGTCTGGTCGAGCGCCTGCAGCGCGAACGCGACCCGGCCCGACGCGACCTGATCTACGGTTTCCCGCAGCAGTTCGCGGCGATCAAGAGCCTGCTCGGCGAATTCCTCAATGGCGTGTTCAAGCCCAATGCCTACGAGGAGCGCACCCTGCTGCGCGGTGTGTACTTCACCAGCGGCACCCAGGAAGGCAGCCCGATCGACCGCCTGATCGGTGCCATGGCGCAGAGCATGAACCTCGACCGCCAGCACCTGGCGCGGCAGAGCGGCAGTGGTCGCAGCTATTTCCTCCAGCACCTGTTCAGCCGCGTCGCATTCGCCGAGCGCGGCCTGGTCGGCGTCGACCAGAAGGTCGAGCGCCGCCGCAGGTGGCTGGCCATCGGCTCGCTGGCCGCCAGCGTGGCGCTGGTAGTGGTGGTAAGCACACTGTGGCTGCTCAGTTTCAGCGCCAACCGCGAGCATATCGCCCAGGTCGGCGCGCGTACTGCACCTCTGGAGCAGCAGGTACGCAGCCTCAGCCCGGTGCAACGCGATGTGCTGGCGGTGCTGCCATTGCTCAGCGCCGTTCGCAACCTGGCCGGCAATCCGCCGGATTGGGCCAAGGGTCTGGGCCTGTACCAGGGCGACATGCTCGAAGAGCAGGCCGCCAGCGTCTATCGCCGCCTACTGGTGGCCACCTTCGCCCCGCGCCTGGTCAGCCGAATCGAGGAACAGCTGCGCACTGGCGGTGGCTCCGACTACCTCTACGAAGGGCTCAAGGCCTACCTGATGTTCGGTGGCGGCGAGCACTACGACGCCGAGTTCATCAAGGCCTGGATTGCCCTGGACTGGGATCAGAGCCTGCCACGCGATCTGTCGGGCGAGCAGCGCCAGGCCCTCGATGAGCACCTGCAGGCGCTGTTCGAGCGGCGCCCACCGGATGCGCGCCTGGATCAGCGTCTGGTCGACGAGCTGCGCATGCAGTTGCAGCGCCTGCCGCTGGCGCAGCGCGTGTATGACCGGGTCAAGCGGCAGAAGCTGCCGGCCGGGGTCAGTGACTTCCGCCTCAGCGAGGCCGCCGGGCGCGACGCCGCACTGGTCTTCACGCGCAAAAGTGGCAAGGCGCTGAGTGACCCGCTGAGCGGTTTCTACACTCGCCGTGGCTACCGCGAAGCCTTCCTCCGCGCCAGCGTCGGCCAGGCCAGCGTGGTAGCCGAGGAACAATGGGTGCTGGGCCGTCAGCTCGACAGCACCCAGGATGCGGTGAACCTGGCCGCCGACGTGCGCCAGCTTTACCTGCGCGATTACGTGCAGCAGTGGGATGCGCTGCTGGCCGACCTCGATTTCGTGCCGATCACCAGCGTTGGCCAGGCGGCGGACGTGCTGCGGATACTCTCGGGGCCGTCCTCGCCGCTAAAGCAGCTGCTGATCGCCGTGGCGCGGGAAACCGATCTGCAGCAAGCACCCGAATCGGAAGGCGCAGCCAAGGCGACCGACGAGGGTGTCGACCAGCTCAAGCAGAAGCTCGGCTCGCTGCTCGGCCAGACCCCGGCCAGCAATGCCGTGGCGGCGGTTACGCAGATCGATCCGGTCAGCGCGCACTTCGCCGAACTCAATAGCCTGGTCAGCCAGGACCCGTCGGCGCCGATGGCCATCGATGGTCTGCTGGCGGACCTCAACGAGCTCTACGTGCAACTCAGCAGCATGGTCGGTGCCAGCGGCGAGGCGCTGCTCGGCGAAGCGAAGAACCAGGCCAGTGCTGCAGCGGCAAGGGTCAACCTGACCGCTGCGCGCCAGCCGAAACTGGTTCAGGGGCTGGTGGGTTCGGTCGTCGCTGCCAGCACCAACAGCATGATGGGCGGCGTGCGCAACCAGCTCAACGCCGCCTGGCAGAGCGACGTGGTCAACGTCTGGCGACAGTCGCTGTCCGGCCGTTATCCCATGGTGCCGGGCAGCCAGCGCGACGCCACGCTGGATGATTTCGGCCAGTTCTTCGGTGTTGGCGGGGTGATGGACAACTACTTTCGCAAGTACCTGCAGCCCTACGTCGACACCTCGGCACGCACCTGGCGCTGGCAGCCAGGCGCGGCGCAGAAGTTGGGTATTTCCGCCGGCGTGCTGCAGACCTTCCAGCGCGCAGCGCTGATCCGCGACGAGTATTTCCGCAGCGGCGGCCTGCAGCCCAGCGTGCGCTTCGACCTCAAGCCGGTGAGCATGGATGCCACCATCAGCCAGTCGCAGCTGGATCTCGACGGTCAGCTGATCGGCTTCGACCACGGCCCCAGCCGGCCGGTGGCGGTGCAATGGCCGAACCCCGGCAGCGTCGGCGTGGTACGCCTCACGGTGTCGCCCCCGGTCGAAGGCGGACGCTCGGCCTTGACCCTGGAGGGCCCCTGGGCCTGGTTCCGCCTGCTCGATCAGTCCGAACTGATTGGCGGCGCCTCGCCGGATCGTTTCAACCTGCGCGTACGCCTGGATCGCTCCAGCGTTGCCTACGAACTGCGCGCCAGCAGTGCCTTCAATCCTTTCAAGAGTCGTGCAGTAGCCGGCTTCACCCTACCGGAGCGGCTGTGACGATGATGGGTTTCTACGGCAAGATCGCCAGTCGCGGCGACTTCATCGAACGCAACCTGCCGAAGGACTTCCAGCGCAGCTGGGACGCCTGGCTGTCGGCTGGCCTGCAGACCAGCCAGGGCCAGCTCGGCGAAAGCTGGCTGGACGCCTACCTGACCAGCCCGCTGTGGCGCTTCGCTCTGGCACCAGGCGTGTGCGGTAGCGAGGCCATGGCCGGGGTGCTGATGCCGAGCATCGACCGCGTCGGCCGCTACTTCCCGCTGACGGTTGCCTGCCGTATCCCCGGTGGGCAGCCGCTGCAAGCCTTGCAGGCAAGCGAAACGTGGTTCGAGCGGATCGAGGATCTGCTGCTCAGCACCCTGGAAGAGGGCGCCCGCTTCGAAGACTTCGAGAGCGAGGTACAGCGCCTGGAACCCCTGCCGGACACGGCGACGCCTGCGCATGACGAGGCGTATGGTCTGCAGCACTGGCCGGTGGTCGATGCCCCGGGGCGTCTGGCGGCACTCGCCGCCCAGGCCTGCAGCGGCGCCAGTCTGTGGTGGGGGCGTGGCTCGCAACGCATCGCGGCTGGCCTGCGCCGTTGCCAGGGGCTGCCACCGACCGAATCCTTCGCGGCTTATCTGCTGGGGCCGGAGGTCGTCGCGCAATGACTGCACTGCATTACCAGTCGGCGGCCTACAGTCATGTCGGCCTGGTTCGCCAGATCAACGAAGACGCCTATCTGGAGCGTCCCGAAGCGGGCCTCTGGGTCGTGGCCGATGGCATGGGCGGGCACGCGGCCGGCGATTACGTCAGCAGCCTGATCGTCGACAGCCTGCGCAACATCAAGGCGAGCGACAACCTGAGTGACTACGAACATGTTCTGCGGCTCACCCTGAGCCAGGTCAACAGCGCCGTGCGCGAGCAAACCCACCTGCGCGGCGTGACCATGATGGGCAGCACCGTGGTGCTGCTGGTTACCCGCGGCGCCCAAGGTTTGTGCCTGTGGGCCGGTGACAGCCGCCTGTACCGGCTGAGGGCGGGTGAGCTGCAGGCAGTGTCTCGTGACCACAGCTATGTGCAGGACCTGCAGGACAGCGGCCTGCTCAGCGAGGCCGAAGCGCGCCTGCATCCGCGCGCCAACATCGTCACTCGCGCGGTGGGCGTGCAAGACCAACTGGAGCTCGCCTGCAGCGTCTTCGACATCCAGCCCGGCGACAGCTGGCTGCTGTGCAGCGACGGCCTTACCCGCACCGCCGAAGACCACGAGATCCGCGATGTGCTGACGCACAGCGACCCCTATCAGGTGGTGCGCAGCCTTGTCCATCTGGGCCTGACCCGTGGCGCACCCGACAACATCACCGCCATCGTCATCAAGGCGAGCGAGCCCGTCTCATGGACCTGAACATTCCCGGTTTCGACATCGACAGGATGATTGGCGAAGGCGCCATGGCCACCGTCTACCTGGCGCTGCAACGTTCACTTGAGCGCAAGGTGGCCTTGAAGATCATGGCCCCGGCGCTGGCCGCCGACGCCTCGTTCTGCGAGCGCTTCCTGCGTGAGGGCAAGACCCTGGCGCGCCTGGCGCATCCGCATATCGTCACCGTGCACGACATCGGCAATGCCGGCGAGCACTACTACATGGCCATGGAGTACCTGCCCAACGGTACCCTGAGCGAGCGCATCGCCGCCGGCCTGAGCCCCGAGCAGGGCTTGCAGTACATCCGCCAGATCGCCTCGGCGCTGGGTTATGCCCACAGCCAGGGGCTGATCCACCGCGACGTGAAACCGGCCAACATCCTCTTTCGCGCCGACGGCACGGCGGTGCTGTCGGACTTCG
>Ga0172374_1003033_pt1 | contig 10351 bp, 10 predicted proteins | sample LakKiv3m_FD_114536 | JGI IMG/M metagenome (GOLD analysis project Ga0172374, IMG submission 114536) | Freshwater microbial communities from Kabuno Bay, South-Kivu, Congo - kab_092012_10.3m | ecosystem: Environmental > Aquatic > Freshwater > Lake | place: Democratic Republic of the Congo... | reverse complement strand
GGCTAGACGAGGATAATTTGGCATTTGACAAGTGCACGCTGTTGAGTTCTCAAGGATCGGATGCTCCCACGACCCAGTCATCACAACCAGGCCCGCAGGGCAACTTCTCTATCTTACCCACCCTGTCGTGCTTGTCAAATCGACGCGCCCGGCGAATCAGTGATCCGCTGCGCAGCCGATGACAGCCGCAGAAGGGGTGGATCTCCCATCCTAGACGCAAGCGTCTGATCTCTCAAGAGAGAAGGATGTGTGGGAGTGGTTCTCCGCTTGAGGGGGGTGAAGCTCTCGGCTCCTCCGCTTCCCTGTGGGGCGAACAAGTAATAAGTTACGTGGGTTCCGGGGTTCTGGCAAATCGAGCCCCACCTCCCGGGCGTGTCGTCGCGCTCGCTTCGCCGGAGTCCCCTGATCAGCGCGCGTTTCGACCGGCAGGAGCCGCGGGAGTACGATCGCGGCCATGTCCTCCTCCGCGGCTAAGCCCCCTCGCGATCAGCGATCGGGAGCTGCCCTGCTCGCTCGGGTCCTGAGCGAGATCGACCTTCTTTCCCCTGACGGGATGGGCGCGGTCGCCCCCACGGTGCCCCTGCCATCTCGTCTGGCCGCCGGTGACCTCGCGTGGGCGAGCGTCGCTGCCGCGCACGTCGCCGCCGGACGCTCGCCCGACCTGGTCGACGCGCACCGGGTGGCCGTCTCATATCGCAGCGACCGGCTCCTGACGATCGACGGCTCCGCTCCCCCGGTGTGGTCGCCATTCTCGGGATTCTGGCGCACCCGCGACGGCTGGATTCGCACCCACGGCAACTACCCGCATCACGCCCGCGCCCTGCTGTCAGGTCTCGGTCTGCGACCGGATGCCGACGCCGATCACGTTCGGACGGCGCTCGCGAGCCTGACCTCGGGCGAGGCGGTCGCCGCGATCACCGCCTCCGGTGGACTGGCGGTTCCCGTGCTCCGGGAACGGCCCGAGGACGATCGCGCCCTGCGCTCGATGCCGCTCCTCGACATCGCCCGGCTCTCCCCCGCGCATTCCGTGGAACGCCGGACGTCCGCCACCGCCGAGCAACCGCTACGCGGCTTCCGGGTGCTCGACCTCACCAGGGTCATCGCCGGCCCCGTGTGCACCCGAACGCTCGCGCTGTTCGGAGCAGACGTGCTGCGCATCGATCCGCCCGACCTCCCTGAGCCCGAATGGCAGCACTTCGATACCGGCCACGGAAAGCGATCAGCCGTGCTGGACGCCCGGTCCTCGCAGTTCCATGACCTGCTCGAGACCGCCGATGCCGTGGTGCTGGGGTACCGGCCGGCCGCTCTCGACCGGCTCGGATTGGACCCCGACGAACTCGCGCACCGATACCCGGACCTGGTGGTCGCCCAGCTCAGCGCGTGGGGTACGGATCGGCCCGAGCGCGCCGGGTTCGACAGTCTCGTCCAGGCGGAATCGGGCATCGCTCTCGTCGAGTCTCCCGACGGGCACACCCCCGGCGTCCTTCCCGCGCAGGCTCTGGACCACAGCGCCGGGTATCTCCTCGCCGCCGCCGTGACGACGCTGCTGCAGCGCCGCACCCGCGAAGGCGACACCTGGCGGGTCCGCACCTCGCTCCGGCGGGTCGCTGCGGAACTGTTGGGGATGCCGCGGACGGATGACCCCGCGCCCGAGGAGGCGTTCGACCCGAGTCCGCACCTCACGCACTTCACGGTCGGAGGGCGAGACGTCGTCACGGCGAGGCCGGCGTTGGCCGGGACGGACTTCGCGCCGCCGCGCCGGTGGGGTCGGGATCAGCCCGTCTGGTGACGACGGCCGCGCACGGACACCACGACGCACAGCACGAGAGTGACCGCTCCCCAGAGCGCGCACGCCGGGGGAAGCACGCGATAGGCGAGGTGCTGGACCGTGAAGTCCGCATCGATCGGGCCCAGGGCGATGAGTCCCCAGCCCCACGCTCCGAGGAGGACGATCGGCAGCGACACCCACCAGGCGATGCGCATGCCTGCGGGAAGCCACTGCTCGACATCGGGACGCACACGCCGACGGCGCAGCCAGAGCAGAGCCCAGACGGCGATCACCGCCAGCCCGATCACACTCGACCCGTGCTGGAGCCACTTGAATCCGGCCAGCGGACCCCACATCTCATCGAGGCCCGGCACCAGCTGCACACCCCAGCGTCCTTCGTGGGTGAAGAGATCCCAGAGGATGTGCGAGAGCACCCCGAGCAGCAGCGACAGCGCGAGGAGCACGGGGTACGAACGCTTCTCCCCGGCGCCGACGGCCTTCCGGGCAGCGACGGTCCCCCGGTCCTCCCACTCCGGCGGAAGCCGACGCGCGAGCCATGCCGGCGACAGCTCGGGCACGGCAGGACGCAGGACCACACGCCAGAGGAGGAACAGCCCGAACGCGAGCAGGCCGGTCCACACGACGTTGCCGAAGCCGTGGGTGAACGAGTAGTTCAGACCCACGCCCCGCACGAACAACGGCAGGTCCGGCGTCATCGCTCCGATCGCGATCGCCGCAGGCACCAGCGGCGTGCGGACGAACGGCAGTGCCACGACCGCATGGCTCGGAGTGAACGGCATGCGCTCGGAATCAGGCGAGGAAGACGCCCGCGAGCGTCTTCTTGCCGCGTCGCAGCACCGAGACCCCGCCCGGCAGCGTTCCCCGCACCGTGGCCGAATCGTCTTCGACGCGTGCACCGTCGAGCGTCACGCCCCCCTGCGAGATCGCTCGCCTGGCCTCGGACAGACTCGCCACGAGACCGGTCGCGACCAGCGCCTCCACGACGGGAGTGTCGGCACCGACGGTCGCGTTCGGCAGCTCCTCCAACGCGGTGCGGAGCGTTCCCGCATCCAGTGTCGTGAGGTCGCCCTGACCGAACAGCGCCTCGGACGCCGCAATAACGGCCGCGGTCGCCTCGATGCCGTGCACGGTCGCGACCACCTCCAGCGCGAGGCGCTTCTGGGCCGCACGCCGGAACGGCTCGGTGTCGACGAGCTGTGCGTACTCCTCGATCTCGGCGCGGCTCAGGAACGTGAACACCTTGAGGCGCTCGATCACATCGCTGTCGGCCGTGCTGAGCCAGAACTGGTACATCCGGTAGGGGCTGCACATCTCGGCGTCGAGCCAGATCGCGTTGCCCTCGCTCTTGCCGAACTTCGTGCCGTCGCTGTTCGTGATCAGCGGTGTGCCGATCGCATGCACGGAGACGCCCTCCGCGCGGCGGATCAGATCCGTGCCGCTGGTGAGGTTGCCCCACTGGTCCGAGCCGCCGGTCTGCAGCACGCAGTCGTACTGGCGGTACAGCTCGAGGTAGTCCATCCCCTGCAGGATCTGGTAGCTGAACTCGGTGTAGCTGATGCCCTCATCGGAGTTCAGCCGCGCCGCGACCGCATCCTTCTTGAGCATCGTGCCGACGCGGAAGTACTTGCCGATGTCGCGCAGGAAGTCGATCGCGCTGAGCGGGGCGGTCCAGTCGAGGTTGTTCACGATGCGGGCCGCGTTGTCGCCCTCGAAGCTGAGGTAGCGCTCGACCTGACCGCGCAGCCTGTCCACCCACTCGGCGACCGTCTCGCGGGTGTTCAGCGTCCTCTCCGCCGTGGGGCGGGGGTCGCCGATGAGTCCGGTGGAGCCGCCGACGAGTCCGAGCGGCTTGTGACCGGCGAGCTGGATGCGGCGCAGCGTCAGCAGCTGCACGAGGTTGCCCAGGTGCAGGCTCGCCGCCGTCGGGTCGAACCCGCAGTAATACGTGATGGGGTCTCCCGCGAGCAGGGCGCGCAGCGCCTCCTGGTCGGTGGACACGTGGACGAGGCCACGCCAGACGAGCTCGTCCCACACGTTCTCGAACGTGGGGTCGATCGCCTGGGGTGCGGTCGTCAGAGCGGGAGTTGACACGCGCTCCAGGCTATCAGCGCGCGGGCATCCCGCCCGCCTCACACGGGAGCGTCGAGGTCGGCGATCTCCTCCGCCGCGAGCGCGATCCCCGCCGCATCCATCGCGAGATCCAGCTGGTCGAGCTTGCTGCCGCCGAGGATCGGACGGATGCCGTGCGCGAGCAGCCACGCCAGCACGACCTGACCACGCTCGACGCCGTGTGCATCGGCTATCCGGCCGAGGACGGCGAGGCGGCGCTCCGTACCGGGGTGCTCGTACACCTCGGGAATCGACTTGGCCGGGTTGTCGTAGGCGCCGGAGAGCAACGGCGTGTACGCCCAGGTCTCCAGCCCGTTCGCGACGGCGAAGTCGCGTTGCTCGTCGCTCAGGACACCGAAGGGATGGATGACACCCGGCGGTAGCGTGCCGGGGCGGGTCCGCAGATACGTGCTGTTGAGCTGGAAGGCGTCGATCGGGACGCTGCCGATCGAGGCGGCGTGCGCCCGTGCCCGCTCGATGCGCCACGCGGGGTGGTTGGAGGCGCCGACGCGTGCGACGGTTCCCCGCGAGGTCAGCGAAGCGAGTCCGTCGACGGTCTGCTCGATCGGGACGGCCCGGTCCTCCTGGTGCAGCCACAGGAGATCGACCATGTCGACGCCGAGCCGCTCCAGGCTTCCCTCGACCGCCTGGTGGATCGCGCGCGGCGCGAGCCCCGTCCGATGCTCCGGCCACGATCCGGGCCAGAGCGGCTCGGCACCCACCTTGGTGGACAGGCGGACCCGCGTGCGAACGCCGGACGCTCGCCGAGCCACCGACCGATCACGCTCTCGGAGGCGCCGCCGTGCCCGGTGCCGCTCGCCCAGAAGCTGTAGCAGTCCGCGGTGTCGATCCAGACGCCGCCTCGTTCGACGAAGCGATCCAGCAGCGCGAAGGAGACGTCGTCGTCGACCAGCGTCCCGAAGGACATCGCTCCGAGGACGAGAGGGGAAGCAGGGGTGTTCTGAAGGGTCATGTGATCAGCGTGCAACCTGGAGCGCACTCCAGGTCAAGATCTATGATCAGGGCCATGAGCACGTACACACCGGCGCAGACCGCTGCACTCTCCGGATTCAGCATCGACACGCTGCGCTACTACGAGCGAGAGGGCATCCTCCCGACGGTCCCGCGCACCGCCGGTGGGCACCGCGCCTACAGCGACGCCGAGCTCGGACTGCTGGAGTTCCTCAAATGTCTCCGGGAGACGGGGATGCCGGTGGAACGACTGCGCCGCTACGGTCAGCTCTGCCGGAGCGACGACACCATCCCGGAGCGGATCGCCCTGCTGGAGGAGCACGCGGAGACCGTCGAACGTCAGCTGGCGGAGGTGCTCGCGCAGCAACGGCGCCTCGCGGAGAAGCTGACCTGGTACCGGGAGCAGCTCGACTGAGTCAGCTGTGCGCCGCCCACCACACGAGGAACGCGGCCCCGAGCCCGATCACCCAGCTGACGAGGCTGCCCACCAGGAAGTACTCGGCCCTGGCCCCGGTCTCGCCATCGCGGGAGATCTCCGGGAAGCGCACGATGCCCTTCGCCGCGAGCATCGCGGCCAGCACCGGATAGGCCGCGGCGAGCGTGAGGAGCATGACCAGCACACGCTCCAGCGGTCCGATGAGCCGTCCGCCCTTGAAGCCGTTGCGCGGGTCGACGCGCGGTGCGGCGGGGGCGGTCTCGGCGGGAGTCGTATCGGCGAGGAGGGGCGCGGGATCGGCGGACGCGGGGGCCGCCGCTTCGGGGACCGCGGGTGCGGGATCGGCGGGGCGCCAGGTGTGCTCGCCGTCGAGGGCGGCACGCACCACGAGGTTCGATGATTCGAGCAGGAACACACCGGCACCGAGTGCGAGCACGGCGAGATCGAACTCGACCACGCCGAACGGCGACCGCAGGTGCCACAACTCGCCGACGAGACCGGCTGCGGGTCGAGCCCCGAGCCACAGCACGGCTCCGACGCTGACCGCGGCGAGCGCGACGGCGGGCCAGAATCCGGCGCGCGACGGCCCTTCGTCGGGCATGCTCCAGATCCAGAGCACACCGACCGCGAGACCGAGGATGGCCGGCAGCAGCGCGTCACCGCCGATGCCGAGGAGGACGATGAACGCTGCCGCGGCCACGTAGCCGATCCACCGACGGGGAGCGAACTGTCGCACGAGGTCGGCGGCTCCGACAGCGAGCAGGATGAAACCGGCCAGGATCATGCGGGTTCTCCCCTCAGCGCGCCCAGCCCTTCGAGGAGCGCGGCGGCTCCGGCACTGCGGAGCGACTTCGAGACGCTCGGCTGGGAGATGCCCTCCTGCGCGGCGAGGTCCTGCTGGGATCGTCCGACGGCACGACCGTAGGTGAGACGGCGCTCGCGCGCGCTCATCGCCCCGACCAGCTCGTCGCGGACGAGCAGATAGGCGTTGGACGCGGCGATCGTGGTCTCCATGACCTCATCCTGCCCCGGAGCACCGACAATCCAGGTCCGGGTCCGCGGCACGGCGCGCTGCTCCCTGGCATGGACGGTCTCGATCGCGGCGCGCGCGGCGTACCAGCCCGGGCCGTCTGCGAGCTCGCCGTGGACGGACTCCACGGCGGTGACCCGACCGATGCCGAGACCGAACCGGAACGCGATGCCGTCGGGCAGCCGCAGTTGGATCATCAGGAGCGAGGTCAGCGCATCGACGAGGCCGCGGTAGACGGCTTGCTGCTCGTCTCCTACCGTGGGGGTGAGGGGTTGCACCGCGAGGGGCAGGTCGCGCTCCACCTGCGCGATGGCCTCGTCGAGAGTCCGCTGGGCCGCTCCGCGATCACTCAGTTCGCGGGACCCGACGATGTCGGCGATGACGGCGATGACCATGCGATAACCTTATCACGAATATCCCTAAGTTATGCAGTATCTGGTTATGGAACGGAAATATGCCTGAATCACGCATGATCGCCTGGAATGACGGGACCTGGACCCACGCTCCCGAGTCCGTCGTCGTCGCCGAGCATCTCGATGCCACGGCTGTCGAGGGAAGTGACGCCTGGCGTCGCACCGCCTACGGGTTCATCCACGATTCCGAGCATGCGCTCCTCGCCCCGCTCGCGGTGGGCGAGGCGATGGAGGTGTCGTTCCGCGCGCCCTGGGACGGACAGTTCGACCAGGCGGGCGTCTTCGTCCGCATCGACGACGAGCACTGGGTGAAGACGGGCCTGGAGTACGCCGACGACCACCTCGGGCTCGGCGCCGTCGTCACCGCCGGCAGCTCTGACTGGTCGGTGGGCCATGTCGACGACTGGCGCGACAGCGAGATCACCGTGCGGGTGAGCCGCTGGGCGGACGCGCTGATCGTCCGGGCCCGCGCGGACGACGGCGACTGGCGGCTGGTCCGGGTCGCCCCGTTCGACGGCGACGCCTCCGCGTTCGCCGGACCGTTCCTGGCCGCCCCCACCCGCGCCGGCCTGACGGTTCGCTTCACACGGTGGGAACGGTCCGCCGCAGACACCGACCTCCACTGATCCGGCGACGATCCCCCGACCGGACGACGATCCCACGACAGGACGACGGTTCCCCGACAGGACGACGGTTCCCCGAGGAATCCGTGGAGATTCGTCGGGGAATCGTCGCGTGGTCGGGGAATCGTCGCCGACGACTGTTCGTGCACAGGGTTGGGCGACCGTGAGCCTGTGCACATGCACCGGGTGAGAGGTCGAGGGCGGCATCGGCTGGCTGGCACGGTGGACGGATGCTCTCGGCAACGGACACCATCAGGAGCCTCGGCGGACTCGCCCGAGGCACGCACCTGCGATCTCTCGGATTCACCCGGCAGGCTCTGGCTGGAATGGTACGACGGGGAGAGATCGAACGCGTCCGGCACGGGGTCTTCGCGGCCGGCCCTCTCGACGAGCAGGTGCGCGCAGCGACGGCGCACGGCGGCGCGCTCACCTGCGCGAGCGTGCTGCGATCCGCAGGGATCTGGGTGCTTCCGGCAGACGACGGTCCGCATGTCTGGGTCGGACCCGACAACCACGCCCTCCCGCACCCCGGGTGCACCTGCCGTTCGCACTATTACCGCGGCCGTCCGCCGCTCGGCTCCGCGACGATCGAGACGGCCCTCCTCCATCTGCGCCGGTGCTGCGGCGATGAAGCCTTCTTCGCCGCGTACGAATCGGCCTGGCGACTGCAGAAGCTCTCCGCCGCGGCGCGGGCGCGCATCAGGAGGGCACTGCCCCGCAGCGCGCGGTGGCTGGTGGAGCTGGCCAGAGCGGACGCAGACAGCGGCCTCGAGTCGCTTCTCCGCCTGCGGCTCCATGTCCTGGGCATCCACCTCCGGTGCCAAGTGAGGATCGACGGCGTCGGGAGGGTCGACTTCGTCCTCGGCGATCGCCTGATCCTCGAGGCGGACGGCGACGAGAACCACGGATCGCCGACGCGCAGGCATATCGACCGCATCCGTGACGCGGCGGCCTCACGCCTCGGATACGAGACCCTGCGGTTCGACTACGCGCAGATCGTGCACGACTGGCCGACAGTGCACGCTGCTGTGCTGGGTGCCCTGCACAGACTCTCGCGGCCGGTGGCATGACACTCCCCCGACCCGACGACGATCCCCCGAGGAATCGGTGGGGATTCCTCGGGGGATCGTCCGGACGCCGGCGGATCGTCGAACCGGGTCAGAGACCCAGGGCGTGCGCGGCGGCCTGGGCGCGTGCGACGAGCTCCGCGCGCTGCTCGGCGACGCGGACCGGCGCGGTGCCGCCGACACCCGTCCGGGAGGCGACCGAACCCTCGATCGTGAGGACTTCGCGCACCTCCGGCACGAGGTGCGGGGACACGGACAGCAGCAGCTCGTCGGAGGCGTCCTCCAGCCCGATCCCCTGCTCCTCGCACGCACGCACCAGCGCGCCGGAGATCTCGTGCGCGTCGCGGAACGGCACCCGCCGCTTGACCAGCCACTCGGCGACGTCGGTCGCGAGCGAGAACCCCTGGGGCGCGAGCTCGGCCATGCGCTCCGTGTGGAAGCGCAGCGTCGCGATCATCCCGGCGAACGCGGGGAGCACGACCTCGAGGGTCTGCACCGAGTCGAAGACCGGCTCCTTGTCCTCCTGCAGGTCGCGGTTGTACGCGAGCGGGAGGCCCTTGAGCGTCGCGAGCAGGCCGGACAGGTTGCCGATGAGTCGACCGGACTTGCCACGCGTGAGCTCGGCGATGTCCGGGTTCTTCTTCTGCGGCATGATGCTCGACCCCGTGGAGTACCCGTCGTCGAGGGTCACGAAGCCGAACTCGCGGGTGTTCCAGAGGATGATCTCCTCCGACAGGCGCGACAGGTCGACACCGGTCATGGCCGTGATGAACGCGAATTCGGCGACCACGTCACGGGCGGCGGTGCCGTCGAGCGAGTTCTCCGCCGGACGGTCGAGTCCGAGCTCCCTCGCCACGAGTGCCGGGTCGAGTCCGAGCGTCGAGCCGGCCAGCGCTCCCCCGCCGTACGGCGAGACGCCTGCGCGACGGCGCCAGTCGACGAGACGTTCGAGTTCCCGGACGAGAGGCCAGGCGTGCGCCTGCAGATGATGGGCCAGCAGCACGGGCTGCGCGTGCTGCAGATGCGTCCGCCCCGGCAGGATGGCCTCGGGGTGCGCCTCCGCCTGAGCGACGAGGGCGTCGATCACCCGCAGCAGGTCGCGCGCGATCACCCGGGCGTGATCGATCAGGTACATCCGCACGAGGGTGGCGATCTGGTCGTTCCTGCTGCGTCCGGCGCGGAGACGCCCACCCAGTTCCGGCCCCAGTTCCGCGATCAGCGCCTGCTCCAGGGCGCCGTGCACGTCCTCATCCGTCGGCACGGGGCGCAGCGTCCCGTCGGCGACCTTGCGAGCCACCGCGTCCAGGCCCTCGTGCATCCGCCGCGCCTCGTCGGTTTCGAGATACCCGGCGGCCTCGAGAGCAGTCGCGTGCGCGTGCGAGCCGGCGATGTCGTACGGCGCCAGGATCCAGTCGAAGTGCGTGGAGCGGCTCAGTTCGACCAGCTCCGGCGACGGTCCCGTGGCGAAGCGCGCGCCCCAGAGCGCGCCCTCGTTGGTGCCTTCGTGTGTGGCGTCGGTCATCACGCGTCCTTCTTGCCGAGGAGCCAGACCAGCAGCGCCTTCTGCGCATGCAGCCGGTTCTCGGCCTCGTCCCAGACCACGCTCTGCGGGCCGTCGATCACGCTGGAGTCGACCTCGTAGCCGCGGTCGGCGGGGAGGCAGTGGATGAAGATCGCTTCAGGGTCGGCCAGGGTCATCGTCTCCGGAGTGACCTTGTAGCCGCCGAAGTCGCGGATGCGCGCGATCTTCTCCTCCTCCTTGCCCATCGATACCCAAGTGTCGGTGACCACGACGTCGGCGCCGGCCGCGGCCTCGACCGGATCGGTGTACAGCGCGATCGATCCGCCGGTCTCGGCGGCGCGGCGGTCGGCCGCCTCGATGACGTCGGCGCGGGGCGCGTAGTCCTCCGGG
>Ga0172374_1003032_pt1 | contig 10353 bp, 9 predicted proteins | sample LakKiv3m_FD_114536 | JGI IMG/M metagenome (GOLD analysis project Ga0172374, IMG submission 114536) | Freshwater microbial communities from Kabuno Bay, South-Kivu, Congo - kab_092012_10.3m | ecosystem: Environmental > Aquatic > Freshwater > Lake | place: Democratic Republic of the Congo... | reverse complement strand
TTGGCACGGGGTGTAGGAATCGAACCTACAATAGCGGATTTGGAGTCCGCGGTTATACCACTTAACTAACCCCGCATCTTGTTTTCACAATTTTGTTTATCATGAAAATCAACTCCCTATAAATTTTTACATCTGAATATCTAATGCTGATACATCCAGGATAATTATCCTTTTTATTCTTTCCTGTATGTTCTTTCAAGTATGATTTATTAAATTGGTTGCGTGGAATTCCAGTTACCTTAGACCAGAATCTTAGCTGTTTCTCAATATTGTGGTATTCATGCAGATGAACAAGAGCTCTGAATTTTTTCTCATCGGGTCTAAAAGATCTTCTGAAAACATGAAGAAAGTATCTTATCATTTCGGGATCCGCATTTATAAAAGAAACTGATGTGTTGTCTTGATATTTTGTTCCTTCACACCAATAAAGCAACGCGCATTCAACTTTATAATCAATTTCCCTATCGCCAAAATTTGCAAAATTCTTTTCAATCTTTTTTAGTATCTTTTTGTTTTCTTCTTCTCTTTTTTCCTTATTCGTCTGTCCGGCAGCCTGCCTGCCTTTTACGCCCAACCAAATCAACCGCTTCTTTGCTTTTTCAGATAACTTGACTTTTCTAAGCCAAAGACTTGCTGTACTTTTTGATATACCAAGTTTCTCGCTTATCTCTCTAAGAGAGAAGCCTTGCCTTCTTAATCTTTTAGCGCTTTGTAATAATTTGTCTGTCTCCATTTAAGACCAAGACTACAAGTTATTTAACTCATAATCTTAGTTTACTACAATTCAATATTTTGAACAAATACGCAATCTATTTGCTTTCCAAGTGCCGCGTGTGCTTGCGGCATTTTTTGCAGAACTTTTTGAGCTCAATCTTTTCCTTGAGTTTTTTCTTGTTGCGCTTTGAGTGATAATTCACCGTCCGGCACACTTCGCACTTGAGTTTGATGAGGTTTTCTTGCGACACAATAATAAAATTTACAATTTATTTATATTCTTTCCCAGCTTTTTGTCTCCGAATCGTACTGGTAGAGAAAAGTATCTTCCGTATTTTCAAATTTGTCAGAGCCGCTCTTGAGAACATAATCATTTTCCCCCATCTCCCAATAAGCCAGCACCTGGACATCATAGCCTCCGCCGGACTTCGGAGTCGCCTGAATCAGCGCCTGCCGGCTTGTGTCCTCTTCGACATTCGAATTTTCATCGTCTTCAGCCGCGTCATAATATTCAACGTAAACATTTTTGTCATCCACGAAATCTGCCGTATCAACCACCCAGCTCTTGTAGGGCGCTTTGGCGGGAGCAATTGAATTGATGTTTGCCGCCAGCCAGTCCATCAACTTCGTCCTCGCATCAATGGCGGACTTGTCTGTCTCCGCTCCGGCGCATTTCACTTGAACCGCCGCCGTGGATTTTCCGTCCGCGCTTTTCACCCCCTGAATTTCAACATCCCGGCTTTCGAAATTTTCCAGCGCCGACAAGTCGTTTCCGGAAAGCGCGGTGTTTGCCGACGCGCTTTCAATATAGTATTCAAATCCCTGGAGGTCCGCTGAGACTTCGTCTTCGGGGTATATCCGCCGCAATTTTCCCGCCACGCTTGTCAAATCGCCCTGCACATCCGCAATTTTCACCCACTCCCCGTTCGCGCACTTGGCCTCAAATTCCTGTGTCGCCTGCGCCAAATCCTCTTCGGCCTGGCTGGCAGAATCGGCCTGCGTATTCTCCGTCTTGCTCGCCGGAATGCTGTTCGCGCCTTTCTTCTGTCCCGCCTTCCAACCGCTGTACCACACGAAGACGGCCACCGCCAGAACCAAGATGGCTAAAAGAGCCATTTTGAATTTGCTTGTCATATTTTTTGTTGAATATTTATTTCCGGAGCCGTTGCGCGGATTCGGACCGCGGACCCCTTCCTTACCATGGAAGTGCTCTGCCAACTGAGCTACAACGGCACAAGCACGGCGCAAAAATCCGCTGACTTGCGGCTTATACCAGCTTATCAAAAAATCATCAAAAAAACAACTTTGCGCATCAAAATTAAAGAATATACTCTTGAGCTACTTCCTGTCTCTGATCATCATGTATGCAAAAAGTGAGACAAATGACACAGCAAAGCAGGCAGCTCCAAATGTATCCTCACGAGGCCAAGAAGCAAAATGGGTGAGCGGCCAAGCAAGCGTTTCCGGATGAAGATGAGCGCTACCCGCAATATAGAGCCAACCAAAAAAGCCATAAAAAAACAAAGTAAACGTAGCGGCTTGAAAAAATTTTTTCATCAATTTTTTATTTATCAGTTATTTTTATTAGAAGAAATTATCTTCAAAAACATTATATGCTTTCATTTTAGAATAAAAACAGATATATTACTAGGGTATGATAGTTATCGAAATAACCCGGTGTAATAAATGTTTATGAAAGCTGTTAGCAGCAATTGGAATAAATATACCCCGCTTCGTCAACTGTGGTTACATTTTTGCGATGACAGTTTATTCCAAAATTCTATTTATCTGATGCTTTCCACGGCGGTCATGGCCTTTCTGGGATTTTTCTTCTGGATTATAAATGCAAGGTTGTTTACTGCGGAACAAGTGGGTCTCGGGACAACCTTGGTTTCCGTATTGACGCTCGTTTCCAATTTCAGTCTTTTGGGATTAGGGAACAGTCTAATTAAGTATCTCCCCGCGTCAGAGAGAAAGAATAGCAAGATAAACACTTCTTTTGCGCTTGTTGTATTGACCTCAACACTCGCTGCTATATTTTATCTTGTCTTTTTGGGAACATTCTCCCCGAAGTTATTATTTGTCAGAGAGAACCTCTTTTTCTCCTTGCTGTTTATATTGTTTGTGGTTTTTTCTTCACTTAATATAATCCTGGAAAATATTTTCATAGCTTACCGATCAGCAAAATATGTATTGATAAAAAACACTATCTGGAGCTTAACTAAGCTGGCCTCCCCATTCATCCTTGTGGCCTTGGGCGCATACGGAATATTTATGTCGGTGGGAATTGCTTTTTCCATTTCCTTTGCATTCGGTTTGATATTTTTAATCATGAAATTTAACTTTTCGTTCAGGCCGACAATAAACACAATTATCGTGAGAAGGATGATAAGATTTTCGCTAGGAAACTACGCTGCCGGATTCATTGTGGGACTGCCGGCAATGGTCTTGCCAATACTAATAACAAACTCTATCGGAGCCAAATTTTCAGCTTATTTCTATATGGATATGATGGTTGCAAATTTTCTTTATATAATTCCTCTGGCAGTTTCGCAGTCTTTGTTCGCAGAAGGTTCCCATAACAAGGCTGAACTAAAAACACACCTGAAAAAAACCGTAAAGACAATTCTTCTGATTCTTGTTCCTGCAATAATCGTAACCTTTGTATTTGGGAAATATATCCTTCTCGCCTTCGGCAAACAATATTCAAGCGAAGGATTTGTTTTGCTCCAGTTACTAACGATCAGCGGAATATTCCTTTCAATAAATTATGTCGGAAATTCAATATTCTTTATAAAACACAGAATAAAATTGATTATTTGGGTGAATTTTATAGGAACTTTCTCAATCTTGTCCTTGAGCGTCCTTCTAGCTCATCAAAATTTGTTGGGCATTGGAATTGCGTGGATTGTCGGACAAGGAATAACCTCTGCCATTTACTTGTTTTTTATCCGGAGGTTTCTTTAGTTTTGTATTTCTCGATCAATTCTTCATAAACTTCTTCGATCTTTTCTACGTGCCTTTCTATTGAGAATTGTTCAGCTTTTTTGCGGGCATTTTTACCCATTTGTTCGAGAAGTTTTCTGTCCAACAGGAGCTGAATAACTTTTTCAGCGATTTGTTCCGGTTTTCCCGGATCAACCAAAAAACCGGTTTTTCCATCTTCAAGCCATTCGGGGATCCCTCCGACTCTTGATGCAATGACGGGCCGACCCACACTCATTGCTTCTATCCCCACTAAACCAAAAGCTTCATCCAAAGTAGATGGAACAGCGACGATGGTTGATTCTTTATAATATTTTTCCAACCCGTTGTTTGAAATCCAACCGACAAAGAAAACGTTGCTTTCGATTCCTAATTCTTTTGCAACTTTTTTTAATTTTTCCTTTTCCGGCCCATCTCCGATAATATTTAGATGGACCATCGGCGATTCCCGGATAATCAACGGCATAGCTCTCAACAAAAAATCTATCCCTTTCTGTTTATCCAATCTCCCAACATATAAAAGATTATTCCATTTGGATATTGTGGAATATTCAAGCAATTTAATTCCAAGATGAAGAGTTCTTGCGGGATAAATGCCTGCGGAAAGCAGACCTTTTTCGATGAAGTTGCTGTTAGCTAAAAACAGGTCTATATTTGAAAGATTTTTTCTGTACAAATAATACTTGATTCTATTGAAATAATACTTAATCAATCCCGTACAATTTTTGCAATATTCTCCCGACTCGTGTTTGCAGATTGCCGGATTATAATTGATATCATTGGGTCGTATAAGTGTGGTACAGTGTGCGGTCATCACAGTCGGAACATTTTTCAAACATGACAAAATCGAGGCGGATGTGTTTCCAAAGATAAAATGCAAATGCACGATGTCCGGATTGAAAGATTTCAAAACTTTCTTGAGTTTCAAAACGGAGAATGGATTATAAATCCTATAAATCATCCGCATGGGAACAGGAGTGATGCTGAATCCTCCAAATTCATAATCGCTGAAATGATCCGCACTTGAATTTTGATTACTTGTCAAGACCTTGATTACGTATTTATTCTCGAGCGATTTTTTGAGAGTAAGCACGTACGTTGTTGCTCCCCCCTGCTCATAACCGCAATCATGTATCATCAATATCTTCATTTGAATATTTCACTATACCTGTTGTTATAAATTTTATCCTTATTCTCATCAAGAAACTGCGCCGGAAAGTTAAACGGTATTACGCCCTTATCGAATTTATCACTAGCATCCAGGAAATTTAATCCCTTAATCTTATTAGAATAGCTGGAATAAACATAGGATGATTTTCCCATAAACACTGGAATAGCTCTGGGCTTGATATTTATCATGGGATCTCCAAAAGCATAAAATTTGAGCTGGGAGTGGGGATCCATATAAACATCGCCCGATTGATAATTCAAACTTAACCAGTTAATTGAATGTATTTCCTCTTCGTGGGTATAGAATGTATCATAAAAAAATCCTGTGTTATAGAGGTTCATCGTTGGATTCCCTCCAGTTAGCGGCAGCAGAAATCCGTTATTGAAAAGTGAATACCCCGAATATAATATTATTGCAAAAAACAAAAATAGGCTTCGCGGCTTCCTCATTATTGTTTGAAAAAATATTATTGATGATAACGAGAAAAACATCAAGGATTGTTGGAATAGTCTTTCGAAATTATAAACTTTATAGATAAAAGGGAGGACGAATATAGAAAACATCAGCAGGATTGATACAATCATGGCAAAGATAAATTCCTTGTGAACACGGCTTGATCTATCCAAAAAGATGAGCAAAGTCCCAAACAGAATGGAAAGTATTATCGAATATTTTATAAATTGATATAAATAAGATAAAGAGTGAAAATAAAATTTATTTTCATAATTTATTTTTTCGCTATTTTCAATTTTTGGAATATAATTCCGAGTTTGTTGTCCTGAATAAACATCTAGTGGAGTAAATAATTGTTTATTTTCATCAATATATCCGTTTAATTCCTGATCGGAATATTTTTCGATATTAACCTTCCGTAATAATGCATTTTTTATAGAGGAGCCACTTATACTTTCAGAAAATACTCTTCCAATATTTTCGTAGGTGTTATCAATTGTGCTTATTATGTTATTGGAGGTCGCGGAAAATTGGGCTATCCATGCGATCTGAAATATTAATAATACCAATATTACCTTCCACCCCAAGAAAAAATTTTCTTTTTTTTCTGGTTCTAATTTTCCTTTCCTTATTTTATTTTTTTCGTATAGTTTGTACAGTAAACCAAAAATATATATCAGAAGAAGGATGATGAGAGCGATATAGCTCGTCGAATAATGACTAACAACCAATGAAAAACCAAAAATTATAAACAAGCCATTTTTCAATTTCGGACCAATTTTATCATCAAGTAAGATAAGAAACATAAGGCCAAAGAATAGGAAGGCTATTTCTTGCCTTATCAATGTTGGAAAAGTGGAGTTATAATAAACACCTCCGAAATACAGGAAGGAGGCGACTAAGGCGATAATCGGCTTAACATATCTTCTGAATATTAAAAATATAGTCAAGGAATGAAATGCAAACAATATCTGAAAAAATACCTTATAAACCGCACTTGTCCCCATGGTAGTCATTGTCTTAATTATGGCCGGTAATATGGATATACTTAAACAAGAATTATACGAATCAATATAACTGTTGATTAACCACCTTTGATTGCCAAGTACTAACCTAAACACATAGGTTTCCCGGCTTGCGTCCCATCCGGAAACATACCAAGATCTTAAACTAAACATTAGCAACAAAGATAAACTTATAATTATAATCGAAAAGGGATATAAATTATCGTCGAGTTTTTTTCTAAACAAGACTACAAGGAAAAAATATGTAGCCACTTCGCCCAGTAAAATCATCGTTAAAAAATTCGGTCCGCCATTATTTAGGATTACCGAGGATATAATGCTTGTAAAAAGAAGAATTACCGGAATAATAAAGAAAAGTTTATTCAAATTATCCAGTTTCGGCAGTTTAATTTCTATTGACAGATATTTGCTTCTTTCATACGCGATAAATCCAAAAATTGAAAGGATTAGATGAAAGCCGATAAGCAAGGGGGTTAATGAAAGTGGTTTGCCGGTGATATGCATCAACGGAAAAATCCAATTTATGGCTAAACCTGCAAACATTAAAAAAGCGACACTCAACCCAATTACGTAAATCAGATATTCCCAGAAATCAATTTTTTTGACCTTGAGGATCAACATAATCAAGAGCCCCGGAATCGTTGTCAAAAAAATACTAGGAAAAATCTCTCTAAGATAAAAATTTTGGATATCGAATAAAACCAGAGAGATGGTTATCGCTCCGAAACTCGAAATTATAACAAACAGTTTATTTTTTGTTATTACCATTTGCAATCTCTTTATAAATAGATTCAAACTGAAAAACAATTTTATCCCAGTCATATTTTTTTGCTTCTTCAAGACCATTTTTAATCAAATTTTCCCTTAGCTCAGAACCTAAAATAAGTTCTTTAATTGCTTTTGAAAAATCAACGGGCTCAAGTTTTACCAATAGCCCGGTTTTCCTTTTTTCTATCACATTCCTGATCGCCGGAATATCTGAAACTATGACTGGCAGGCCGGAAGCCATTGCTTCTATCAGAACAATCCCGAATGATTCATAAACTGAAGTTAGAATGAAAATATCCGAATTTGAGTAAATTTCATATAGTTTATTTCCACTTAAGCTACCGTGAAAAATAACCTTGCCATCCAAATCTGAGTTTTTTATCAATGAAATAATTTTATTTTTTTCCTCACCATCCCCGACAATGTGAAGTTCGATATTAAAATTATTTTTATCAATAATTTTTTTTAATGAATCAACTAAAAGAGGAATATTTTTCTGTTTTGCCAATCGGCCGACAAACAACAATCTCACAGGGTCATGCAGCTCGGTTGAAACACACTTAAATTTGTTCAAATCGACGCCATACGGAATAACCGCAATTCTGTGCTCCGGCACAACATACTTCTTGCTGATAATGGCGACATAGTCCTTTGTTGGCACTACAATTTTCGATGCAGATTTCAACACCTTCTTTAGAAAAAATTTTTTATAAAAAGGGAGCAAAAAACCAAAAATGCCCGTCGGCTCTATATCAATATGAACATGAGCTATATAGGGTATTTTTCGAATTTTTGAAATCAACCAGGCAATTTCCGGGATAAAAGGCTGCGAAATATGCACATGCATGGTTGTATCTTTGGAAATTCTCAACAATTTGAAGAATAAAGAAGGAATCAACGGCGTATGAGCAAAATCCCAAGCCTTGAGATAATGAACTGCCAAATTTTCAGCTGATTTTATCCTTTCTTTTCCGCTGCCTATACTTGAAGTGAAAACTTCCACCGAATGTCCACTTTTTGCTAATTTTTCGGATATTTCTCTGGCGCAACTCTCCATCCCACCTAAATGCGGAGGATAGTAAGGCGCTATTTGTGCTATTTTCATTTTATGCTCCGTCATGTTTTAGCTAAATTTTTATAAATTTCGTTTATTTGTGCGGCAATTTTATCCCAAGCGTATTTACTCTTTACCGCTTCAACGGCATATTTATCTAAATTTTTTAATTTATATACGTTGATTATATTTTTTGCTATATCATTTGAAGACTTCGGCTCGACAAGAAATCCCGCTTTTGAACTTTTCACTACAGATCTAACTCCTGGAATATTCGACGCTATTATAGGCAGACCTGAAGCCATCGCTTCGAGCAATACAATTCCGAAAGCCTCCAATCTGGAAACTGAAGGCAACACAAGAACATTCGAGGAGGCATAATGTGAAGGTAAATCTCCGTCCGATACATAACCGGAAATTCGAACAATATCACTGATATTTTTTTCTTTGCAAATAGAATTAATAATATATTGAGTCTCGGGATCGGTTTTTCCGACTAAATCAATAAAGATATCTGGTATTTCTTTTTTGATCAATGGTATTGCACGCAACAAGTACTCAACGCCTTTCTTGTAATAATTGTGAATATCTAAATTCCCAAGGGTAAAGTTTGAAAAATGAACCTGATGAGATAAAATTATCTCATGCAGTTCAAATGTCCAAAATGCGGCAGAAAGAGTTTTTGGAAACTTTCCGATGGCAGATTAAAATGCAAATTCTGCCGGAAGATTTCCGCTCCTCGCAAAAATCCGTTGAACATTTCCAACAAGACTTTGAAGGAAATTATCTCTGAATTTTTACTGGGGCATTCCACCAACACCATTCTGGACAGGGTTGATGTTTCCAAATACAAACTTTTGAAAACATTGACTCTGTTAAGATTGACGATGACCAAGGATGTTCCCGACGCCTTCTCTGGAATTGTCGAAGTGGATGAAACTTATTTGGGTGGCCAATGGAAGAACAAACCGCTGAAAGTCAGAAAACAAGCCAAAAAGTCGAAAAGAGGGAGAGGAACAACCAAGCAACCAGCTTTCGGAATTCTTTGCAGGAGCGGCCAGGTTTGGGCGGAACTGGTCTCCGGAGTGGAAGCCGAAGATCTGCAGCCGAGAATTGAAAAACAAGTTGAGAAAGGATCGACCGTTTGCTCCGACACTTGGAGAGCGTATACTGGAATTGCGGCTAAAGGATATGTGCATCGCTTGGTGGAACACGGGAAACAAGAATACTCGGACAAAAAAGGCGGGCACATCAACGGACTCGAGGGCTTCTGGGGATATCTGAAAAGAAAGCTGGCGGCCAAAGGCGGAGTCAGGCGCGAAAAGTTCCATCTTTACCTCGGAGAATATGTCTGGAGATACAATCACAGAAAATTGAATTTCAAAGAGCAGGAAAAACTGTTATACAAACTAATTTTTAGCAATCGCTAGGTTCAAAAATTGAACTTTACCCTAATATATTTGATGGGAACAAATTTCCGCAGAAACACAGGTCTGCTTCTGGCCGCAATCTTCATCGGCTTTTTGATATGGTCCTCGGTCACCTTTCAGAACCTTTTCACGAAAATTGTCCCCTTTTTTGAGAATTTGGCGCACCGGGACGAGACTTTGAGCATTTTTGTTTTTATCGGCCTGGGAGTTCTCTCAACAATGCTTTCTTCTTTTTCCAGCGTGCCGCTCGTGCCGATTGCCGTGATTGTCTGGGGAAACAGCCTCACGGCGGTCCTTCTCTTCATCGGCTGGATTTTGGGCGATATGATAGCCTACTCAATCGGATATTGGGCCGGCCATCCGATTCTCGAAAAATTCGCGCCGACTGAAAAAATCGATTACTGGCGCAAAAAAATCCCGCCCGACGCGGAATTCAAACTGGTCTTTTTTTTTCATAATGTCGATGCCTTCCGAAATTCCGAATTATACCCTCGGCACGCTCCGCTACAGCTTTATCAGGTATTTCCTGGTTATCGCGCTGGGAGAACTCATTTTTGCATATCTGACTGCCTATGCGGGACAGGCACTGGTTCAAAAAAATATCCTTCTTTTCATCGGCGCAATCGGGTTGCTCCTCGTTTTTTTCAGCTATTCTTTTTATCTTTTCAACAAATATCTGCGGGAAAGAAAATGAGATTATTCCAGCACGGCTTTGATTCTTCGCACGCCCGCGCTGGAAGCCTCTTCTTTTGC
>Ga0172374_1003031_pt1 | contig 10355 bp, 14 predicted proteins | sample LakKiv3m_FD_114536 | JGI IMG/M metagenome (GOLD analysis project Ga0172374, IMG submission 114536) | Freshwater microbial communities from Kabuno Bay, South-Kivu, Congo - kab_092012_10.3m | ecosystem: Environmental > Aquatic > Freshwater > Lake | place: Democratic Republic of the Congo... | reverse complement strand
TCATCGATCTTCAAGATTTCAACCGGTTCATCCGAGCTTGCGCTCTGCGGTCGTCGCAAGTCCTCAACTATTCCGATCTTGCCAGGGATACGGGCATCGCACCCAACACCGCGCGCAAGTGGCTGGGCCTTCTGCAAACCTCGGCCATCGTTATCCTGATCGAGCCGTATTACGGCAATAGGACCAAGCGGATGATCAAGGCGCCGAAGTTGGTTTTTGCAGACACGGGTCTGGCGGCCTTCCTGTCCGTGTTTAATCAGGGACAGCGCCCTATTTGCCTCAATTAAAAATCCATTGCTTTCGCTATCATTTTTTGGTACAAAATATTGCACATCATTTATACGTAAAAATGAGGTGTGAAAATGCTCTCAACGGCACAGCAGGAAAAAGCGCGGATCAATATTCAACTCCCCGTGGAGATCAAGGAAAGGCTTTTCCAAGCTTCTACCCGTGAGGGGAAAAATGTTTCCACCCTGGTGCGGGAGTCCATCGAAGAAAAATTAATGCAGCTCGACAGGCAGGACCTCGAGGAGCGAATGAAAGCCGCCTATCAGGATATGGCCGAGGAGAATCTCCGTATCTGTGAAGATTTCAAGTTCTCTGACGCCGAGAATCTTCTCGAGGTCGCTCCATGACTTCCCCGCAGGTCAAAAGAGGAGAAATCTATTACGCGGCACTTGATCCGGTGGTGGGGAGCGAAACCGGAAAAAACCGGCCGGTGCTGATTGTTCAAAACGATGTCGGCAATCAGTACTCACCCACGACCATCGTTGCCGTCATCACCGAATATTCCAAAAAAAAAGCTACTTACCCCATCTGCGTAGTCATCGGCGAAGATTCCGGCCTGAAAAAGGATTCCATCGTCAATCTCTCACAGATCCGCACCGTCGATAAGAGACGGTTAACCGGGGCGAAACTCGCGACTCTGCCCGTCGTGCTCATGGAAAAGGTAGATATGGCACTGAAGAATAGCCTGGCACTGAAATAGCCTCTCGGGGGTCAGGTCTTTAAAATTAGCGTTTTGCCGGGGGCGATAAACCATAGGCTGGTCATGGATGAACAGGTTGTCCAAAAGCTGATCAAACAAGGCGAATCGGAAACAGTCGAATTCAAGACCTCGTTTGATCAGGCAGCGATAGAGACCCTTACCGCTTTTGCCAACACAAAAAGGGGCGTCGTCATTATCGGGGTAACCGACGCCGGGAAGATCAACGGCATCCAACTTGGCAAAGAGACCATCCAGCAATGGATTCAGGTAAAGGGGGGACAGCTCCCGATTTTTTGAGATGCCCAAAAATAGGGACAGAAACCTATTTGTTTCCTCCCTCTTGCTTCTGACACCTGACCCCCTAAAAACCTGGGAAAAAGGTGGCATCCCTCCGTTGCGGGATGGAAAAGTTCACCGGTCGTTGAAAAGGGGGGGACAGCTCCCGGTATTTCCATATTGCGGAGCTTGCATGGTCAGGCAGAACTACCTTATAATTGAGTCAGATGAAATTGGACAGTTTGACCAGGATTGGCTGCAGAGGAGGGTATGATGTATTCGAAGGAATACTCTGAACTTTTGGCAAGAATCACGGTCAATCCCGATATCATGGTCGGGAAACCGGTGATAAGAGGTATGAGAATTACCGTGGAACAGATTCTAAAAGCTTTAGGGGGGGGCGTTTCCGCTTCAGACATTCTTGAAGACTACCCTGAACTGGAATCTGAAGACATCCAGGCGGCGATTTTGTACGCCTCGGAACGGATTGAAAATGAAAAGGTTTACGCAGTAAACGGTTAAACCACATGCCCATTTTACTGAACGAACTCAGGTTTGTCGTAGATGTTGGAGTCGGTAAAAAGGTGGAACGATATCTTCGAGAAGCGGGATGTGATGTGACAGCCATTAGGGATATTAACCCGCGGGCAAGCGATACCGAAATCTTGAAACTCGCGGTCGAGGAATCTCGAATTGTTCTGACGATGGATAAGGACTTCGGCGAATTGGTTTATCGTTCGGGAAAGGCTCATGCCGGCGTGCTGATATTGAGGATGGAAGACGCCGACGGAGATGCAAAAACTGCTGTTGTCGGAAACATTCTGCGCAAGCATTCCGATAAGTTGGAAAATCGCTTCTGTGTTTACCAGGACGGTACATTACGGGTTTCGCATCCAACCACCCCTTCGTAGCATAGGCATGGGGTCAGGTCTTTAAAATTAGCGTTTTGCCGGGGGAAGACCCGCCTTTCCAGTCGATCCTTTTGGAGGCTCACAAGATCAAGGCCATCCATCTCGCCACCGCTCCCGATTCCCGGTTTGTTCTTTTTTCCGACGCCCATCGCGGCGACGGGAGCGGGGCCGATGATTTTGCCGCCAATTCGCTGATCTTCAAATGCGCCCTCGACCATTACCTTGCCCAGGGGTTCACGCTGATCGAACTGGGCGACGGGGAGGAGCTCTGGGAGATCGAGCGCTTCGAGCAGATCTACATCACCCACGCCTCGATCTACGAGCGGCTGGCCGCATTTTACGACCCCGATCCCCAAAAGAGCCGAAAATGGGGACAGATACCATTTTTCGAAGCGAAAAAAGGAATCAGTCCCCATTTTCCCCCGCCCTGCAGCGCCTGGGCCTCAGGGATCCGACCCGGGCCGCAAACAATCCCGGCCGCTGCGACGCGATCGACGAAACCCTCCACGACTGGGCCGCCGGAGCTCTGCCGGAGACCTTCGGCTTCGGGGAGTGCAAGATCGACACGATCGTCGCCGGCCACACCCACCGGCCGGTCTATGAAAATCTCTCGCTGACGGAACGGATGCACCTGGGACTGAAGAGGGCAAAGCAGGGGAGGGAGGAGCAGCCCAACTCCGGGGGGTTAGGTCTTGCTTTTTAGCGTTTTGCCGCTTGACATTTCATTAACATATCATTAATGATCAGTTCATGAAATATAACGAGCTGGCCGCCGCGATTAAGGCCCCCATCTTCACCCGGAATGACCTTGCGTTGTCGAGACACAAGGTTCTCGACGGCCAACTTAGCCTCTGGGTGAAAAAGGGATATCTGATCCGCCTGAAAAAAGGCGTCTATGCCTTCAGCCGGGAGCGTGACCGGCTCAAGGGCGAGGGCATTGCCTTCCTTCTCTATCCGCCCAGCTACCTCAGCCTCGAAAGCGCCCTGGCCTGGTACGGCTTCATCCCTGAGATCGTCTACGCCTATACCAGCGTCACCGCCAGAATCACGCGGACCTTCGAGAACGCCTTCGGCCGTTTCAGCTACCGGCACGTGAAGAGCGATCTTTTTTGGGGCTACAGGGAGATCAAGGCCGAACAGGGTCCGTACCTCCTGGCGGAGCCGGAAAAGGCGCTGCTCGACTTCTTTTATCTCAACCTGGGCCGGATCAACACCGAGGACGATTTCGACAGCATCCGGCTCAATGAAGAGGAGATGGAAAAGACCCTGGATAAAGATAAATTCTTTAGATATTTACAGGCGTTCGGGGTGAAGAAGATGGAAAAGTGGGCAGGACGATGCTTACGGTAGAGCAGATATCGGGGAATTTCCCCTTGCCGTTGCGGCAGAGAAATCCCCGGGGAATGTTGGTGGAGTATCTCCAGTATGAATTGTTGGATTCGCTCTTCAAGGACGCGGCCGCCGCGGAATTGAGCTTCATCGGCGGCACGGCCATTCGCATCCTCCACGACAGCCCTCGTTTCTCGGAGGATCTGGATTTTGATAATTTCGGTTTGACCTTCACCCAGTTCGAAGGGCTCTTGAAGACGGCCTGCCGGGACATGGAGTATAAGGGTTTCCTGATTGAATATCGGATCGTCGAAAAGGGCGCCTGGCATTGTTACATCCGTTTTCCGAAAATCCTGCGGGAAGCGGGTCTGAGCCCGGACGCAGAGCGGAAGATTCTCATCCGCATCGACAGCGAGGCGAAAGAGAGACTGTACGATCCCAGAAAAGTTTTCCTGAACAGATTCAGTGTATACCGCCAGATTTTGGCGGCGCCGACCGCGATACTCCTGGCTCAGAAGATGATGGCCATTCTGTATCGGACGCGGGAAAAAGGGAGGGATATCTTCGATGTTTCTTTTCTGAGCGGATTGGTGGCCCCTGATTTTGGGTATGTCGGAAGAATGGTCGGGTTGGATCGGGCGGAATTTCTCCGACGCTTTGAAGAACGGCTCGGGGAACTCGATCTGAATGCTCTAGCCCAGGACGTGGAACCGTTCCTCTTTTCTCCCGAACAGCGGCAGCGCGTCGCTGGTTTCAGAGATTTCTGGATGTCATCTCGGGGGTCAGGTCTTTAAGAGTATTATGGACTTGCCTGGGGATTTCTAAGGGGGCAGATATAATTTGAACCGGTTGATTGACAGGATTATACATCCATCTACTTTAAAAAGATTTTCCTTTTTTCTTCTCTCCGATATTTTCCTTTTTTCCCTCTCCCTGTATATAGCCTTCTTTGTCCACTTTGATTTCAGCGCCAATATCAGCTATGGGGCGCTGATCCTTGAGGTGTTGCCCTATTTTTTGGCGTTGAAGATTTTCTTTTTGGCTGTCTTCCGGGGTTATCAGATCACCTGGCGGTATGTGGGCCTTTATGACATGATCCATATTGTTGCGGCTCTGTTTGTAGCCGGCTGCGTCATGATTATTCTGAGTTTGCCCAATTTACCTATACCAGAGATTGCGATCACCAACTTCCCCAAGCGGGTCATCTTTGCAGACGCCGTGGTTGGCCTCTTTCTGGTCTCGGGATTGCGGATTTCCAAGCGCCTCTACATGGAGGTGTATCGGGAAAAAGGGATGTCCCAGCAGGGGAAGCGCACTCTGATCGTGGGCGCCGGGAATGCCGGTGAGATGATCCTGCGAGACATGGCCAGGCAGGGCTATGATCTGTACCGGCCCGTGGGGCTATTGGACGATGACCCCATGAAAGTGGGCACCTATTTGCGCAACCTGAAGGTGCTGGGCAAGACGGCGCAATTGTCTGAGGTGATCGCGGAGGAGCGCATCGAGGCGATCATCATCGCCATCCCTTCCCTGGATCACAAAGAGCTGAGGCTGCTGTACGAAGCGGCGCGGAAATCCAAGGTGCTGGATATCAAGGTGATCCCACGTATCTATAACTTTAACAAGCCGGAGCTGAATGTCAAGGGTTTGGAGGAGATCAGCATCGAGGATCTGATCGGGCGGCAGACCGTGGCGGTGGATGCATCGGCTTTGGAGTGCTTTATCGCGGGCAAGGCAGTTCTTGTGACGGGCGCCGGGGGATCGATTGGTTCTGAGATCGTCATGCAGGTGTGTGCTTTTCAGCCGGAGCGTCTTATCCTTTTTGATAGCGACGAGACGGAACTGCACAATCTGGGCTTGCGGTTGCAGCGGCGCTTTCCCCACCTGGCGGACAGGATCCAGTATGCGAACGGAGACATCCGGGATCAAGGGCGGCTGGAGGAGATCTTCCGGGAGCGGCCGCAGATCGTATTTCACGCGGCGGCGCTGAAGCATGTGCCCATGATGGAATATAATCCCAAGGAGGCGGTAAAGGTAAATGTCTTGGGGACTTATGGGTTGGCGAAGGTGGCGGTGGCGCAGGGGGTGGAGAAGTTTGTCATGATTTCCACGGACAAGGCCGTGCGGCCCACAAGCGTCATGGGGGCAACGAAGCGGGTGGCGGAGTATGTTTGTGGGGCGCTGAATGGGGAGGTCACCCCCAAGGTCACCCCCACCCTAACCCTCCCCCTTCAAGGGGGAGGGAATATTGAGGATGCGTCCCTTCAAGGGGGAGGGAATGTTGAGGCGGGGAGGGGAACGGTTAGTGGTAAAGGTGAAGGCACCCAGTTTGTTTCTGTGCGGTTCGGGAATGTGTTGGGGAGCCGGGGAAGCGTGTTGCCTACGTTTCTGGATCAGTTGCGCCATGGCGAGGCGCTGACCGTGACGCATAGGGATATGAAGCGGTATTTTATGACCATCCCGGAGGCGGTGAGCCTGGTCTTGCAGGCGGCGGTGATCGGCCAGGGCGGCGAGGTGCTGGTGCTGGACATGGGCGAGCCGGTGAAGATCACCGATTTTGCCGAGGAATTGATCAGGATTCACGGTCTGGAGCCTTACAAGGATGTGGATATTAATTTTACGGGATTGAGACCGGGTGAGAAGCTCTTCGAAGATATCCTGACCGCCGAAGAAGGCACGGACGCCACGCGGCACGAGAAGATCTTTGTAGCCCGGAATCCCAGCGGCTATAACCTGACTCAAATCGAAGCCATGCTTTCAGAATTTCAATCCGCCCTCCAGATCCCCTCGTCCGAGGGAAACACCAACATCAGAGAATTGCTCAAGAAATACGTAAAACACTATGAAGAACAAAGGTGATGGGGTCAGGGAATAATTACCATCTCTAAAATAGAGATATAAATATATTGCATTGTCTCTAAAATAAAGATAACGTGCCAACCATGAAAAATGTAATTTCGCAACTTATTGATGATTTCCATGAACGGAATTTGCCTGAACCGGTAACGAGGAATAGGTCATTTTCTGAAGTAAGGGGAAAGGCGGATGTCGTCATCGGTATGAGGCGATCGGGTAAAACCTGGTTTTGTTATCAGAAAATAAAAGATCTCATCGCCTCGGGAATAAAAAAAGAGGAGATACTCTATCTTAACTTTGAAGATGATCGGTTGCTCGAGTTTAACGTTCATCATTTTCAGGAAATTCTGGATGTCTATTTCGGAAAATATCCCGAACATCGCAATGCCCGGTGCTATTTCTTCTTTGACGAGATACAGAGGATCGATCAATGGGAAGTCTTCATAAGGCGCTTGATTGATACGGAAAATATTCAGATTTTCATAACCGGCTCGTCTTCGAAATTGCTGGGCTCGGAAATAGCCACCAGTTTACGGGGGCGTTCTCTACCTATAGAAATCTTCCCGTTCAGCTTTGAGGAATTTTTGAGATTTCACGGGCTCTTTCACGACAGTCCAAAAACATTTGGCGCGAACACGGCCTCCATATTGCGCAAGGCTGCAAGAGATTATCTTGAAGTGGGAGGCTTCCCGGAAGTTCAGAAACTGGATCGCAATCTTCGCATTGAAGTATTGCAGGGTTATATTGATTCCCTATTGTTGAAAGACATCATCGAACGCCATAAAGTCAGCAATGTTCTTGTGCTTAAACACCTTGTGCGCCATGTGATGAATTCTTCCGGCGGACAATTCAGTGTCAACAAATTCTTCAATACCATGAAAAGCATGGCGATCAAATGTACCAAGAACAGTCTGTATGAATATCTGGATCATTTGACGGACGCATTTTTGTTTTACAAAGTTCCCATTCACAGTCGTTCGGAAAAATCCCGGCTGATCAACCCGGCTAAAATCTACACCATCGATACCGGTCTTTTGAACGCCACGACCTTCCGTAATTCATCTAATTACGGACAGTTGCTGGAAACAATGGTATTTATGCACCTGCGTCGCGGGGGGTATGACGCGGAATATGTCAATACAAAAGATGGGCGTGAAGCCGATTTCTTTGCGCGGCATGGAATTTCGGGAGAAACGCAACTGATTCAGGTGTGTTGGGAGATGTCGGATAAAAAGACCTTTGCAAGAGAAGTGCTCGGATTGAAAAGCGCAATGGATGAACTTTCAATCCCCACCGGCACGATAGTCACATGGGATGACGAAGCCGCCATAGAGAATAAAATTAAGGTCATTCCGATCTGGAAATGGTTCTTTAATTAGGGACAGCGCCCTATTTATGATTTTTGCCTTGACAAACATTAACCAAATATATATTCTTAACGAAAATGATATGAAATTACTCTTGGTGGAAGATGAATCGAGTTGCCTGGCGGGAGCTGAGAAAAAGGCTTTTCTTTTCAGCGGAGCAGGTAGCCTCTGCCTTCGGCATTTCGAGGGCGTCAGCGCATGTCCTCTGCAGCCGTCAGGTCAAAAATGGCGTCTTTATCCGTCTGCGCAAGGATTTCTACATTCTTGAGGAGCGCCGGCCCTATCTGGGCGCGCGGGATTTCTTCACTATCGCCAACTTCCTGCAGGTTCCTTCCTACATCTCTTTGACCACAGCGCTTGCATATCACGGCGTGACGACACAGGCGCCCCGCGACTGGTACGAAAGCGTGGCCCTGAAGAGAGCGATCCGTTATGAAGCGGCGGACGCTGCCTTCCAATACTTCAAATTTAAAAAGGAATTTTACTTCGGTTTTAAGAAAGTGGGCCTTTTTTTTATCGCGGAAAAAGAGAAGGCTTTCGTGGATGCCTGCCACCTGACCGCCTGCGGCAGGTATTCGCTTGATTGGAGCGCCCTCGATCGAGAGCGGCTTGACAAGGATCTGCTCGCATCACTGATGCTGCCGTTTCCATCTCGAACCAAAAACCTGATCAGGGAAAGTATTTACGATGCAGGATCTGATACTTCAGGAACAGTTTGAAATCGAGGTGCTGGATCGTCTGAAAAGCGGCCGGTTTCTGGATCGGCTTGCTTTCGGCGGTGGGACGATGCTGCGGCTCTGTCATGGGCTGGGCAGGTATTCGGTGGACCTGGATTTCTGGTTTTCTGAAAAAGATTGGGATGGCGCCTGGTTTGCCGGTTTGCAGACCTACCTGGCGCGATATTACGAAATGCGCGACGCCGCGGAGAAGTTTTACACCTTCGTGATTGAGCTGAAATCGCCGGAGTATCCCCGCTCGCTGAAGCTCGAAATGCGGAAGCAGATTATGGCGACCACGGAGATGGCGATTGCCTACAGCCGTTTTGTGCCGACACAGGTGTATGTGCGCACGATGCCGCTGCTTGCGGTTATGGAATCAAAAATCGCCGCATTTTTACAGCGAAAGGAAATCCGGGACGCCTACGATCTTGAGTTTCTGGTGAAGAAGGGATTGCGGATGGAACTGACCCGGGAACAATCGGATCTGCTGATGGAGACGATCAACGGCCTGTCCCGCCAGGATTATCAAGTCAAGCTGAGTTCCTTGCTCGAACCCGAACAAAGGGAGCATTATCGGCAGAACAATTTCTCCATTCTGAAGGAACAGGTGATGGGGTCAGGTCTTGAATTTTAGCGTTTTGCCGGGGAAGCAAACAAAAAGGGAGAATAGCTCAGCGCAGCGCCTGGAGTGCGGCCTCCGGGGCTTTATCCAGAACCTTCAGCAACGCCCTGGCGGCGCCGGTGGGGCACCGCTTGCCCTGTTCCCAGTTGCGAATGGTGTCCAGCGATACATCTATCCGATGCGAGAATTCCAACTGGCTCAAGCCCAGACGTTTCCTCACTCGCCGGGCATACTTTGCCGCATCTTGCATCGCCTCGGCATCGTCTGCCCGTTGTTGTGCGGCGATATCTGCTTCACTTGTGGTATCCAGGCGAGCCGCATCAATCCTTCCCGGAGGGAACGAAGTCGGCGCTGCCGGATCAATCTTCACTCGTACTGTCTTCATATTCCCTTGCCTCACGGTTATTGGCCTTGCGCGCCGAAATGATCCGTATCGTGGCGCCGCGCGAGGTATAGACCACGAAAAACAGCCGCGTTCCAATAAGGCCAATAAGTTGGTACCGGTCTTCACCGTAGTCCCGGCGGGTGTCTTGCCGGATAACCCGATCCGGATCAAGAAACGCCTGTAACACATAAGCGAAATCGAATCCGCGTTGGCTATAGCAGGCATCACTTTTATCTTGATCCCATTCGAACTCCATGCGCTTGAGATAGCTCAATGGCCTACCTTTGTCAAGTAAAATTCTGGAATAATTAGGGACAGCGCCCTATTTTTTGTGCCAAAAAATAGGGCGCTGTCCCTAATTATTCCAGGGCGCTGTCCCTATTTATCCCATTTTGTAAATTGCATTGACAATCTGTTCAGAACCGGATAATGTGTAACCATGATCCCGAGAACAGCAGAGAAAACCCTTCTGCGCCTGGCAAAAGGCTTCCCCGTCGTTGCCCTTACCGGCCCGCGCCAGTCCGGCAAAACCACTCTGGCAAGGCAGACATTCCCTTCCAAACCCTACCTTTCGCTTGAAGATCCGGATGTCCGTGCCCTGGCTGAAAGCGATCCGCGCGGTCTCCTGGCTGCGTTTCGCGACGGTGCGATCCTGGATGAAGCCCAGCGCGCTCCGCAACTTTTCTCTTATCTCCAGACAAAAGTTGACGAACAGGTGATCCCCGGCATGTTTGTGCTGACCGGCTCTCAGCAATTCGGGCTTCTGTCGGGCATAACGCAATCCCTGGCGGGCCGCGTGGGGCTGGTCCACCTTCTCCCCTTTTCCGCCGGCGAACTTTCCTCTGCCGGCCGGCTTCCGGAAACGCTGGAAGAGCTGCTGGTGCGGGGGCTCTATCCCCCGC
>Ga0172374_1003029_pt1 | contig 10357 bp, 8 predicted proteins | sample LakKiv3m_FD_114536 | JGI IMG/M metagenome (GOLD analysis project Ga0172374, IMG submission 114536) | Freshwater microbial communities from Kabuno Bay, South-Kivu, Congo - kab_092012_10.3m | ecosystem: Environmental > Aquatic > Freshwater > Lake | place: Democratic Republic of the Congo... | reverse complement strand
GGACCGGCAGAAGCCCACAAATTCGAGTATGTCCTTCCACAGAGTCGGTTCTCCGCCTTGGATGTCAACGGAAGTGTTGCCATAGAACTCGACAAGCGTGCGGGCGATTGTCTTCGCCTTTTCCAGCGACATGAACCCGTGCTCCGGGTGGTTCACATCGGATCGCCTGTCTTTGAAATAGCAGAAATAGCATTGCAAGTTGCAGGTCTGGCCGGTCCAAATGATTCCCCGGCGCGTCAGCACACGCCGGTCAACGGGAACGTAGGCAATCGTGTGGCCGGGTCTCCGCGGCTTGGCGAGTTCCCAAGCCGATTCGAGGACGTTTGTTTCTCTCGTCATGGGTCAATAGCAGGTCAGCACCGGCTTCTTTTGCCGGTAGCGTTGATAGGCTGCGATCCAAGACTCCGTCTTTTGCCCGCGAGCAAGCTGTGATGGCGGCGGCCACTCCTTGCCGGAGGGCATTCGCGAGCGATAGAAGAACATGCCGCAGAATTTGCACAGCTTCTCGAAGTGCTCCTCCATCGGATCGTCGTTGCGAGGAAGTGTTTTCCTGCCGATGTCGAAGCCGAAGACCCGGTCTATACCGCCGCACACCGGATGCGGGTAGTAGCCGTACTTCGTCAATCCCAATCCCCGGCACGCCGGCATGTAACATCCTTGGGAGAAATTGGTGGCGCGGTGTTCCGGAAGATCGCACGGGGCGACGTTGAACGCGACGTGGTGCGCCTGGATGGGGGATTTCTTTCGCGAGTTGAGGACATCCACGCCCAAGGACGGAAGACGCGAGATGACTTGCTGCACCTTTTCGCCGTAACCGTTCGTGAAGACCTTGATGTTTGTCCAAGGAGAATGTTCCTTCCGGTATTTCAGGAGCAGTGAAACGATGTCGAAGAACTCCGGATGAAGCGTCGGCTCTCCGCCTTCCAGTTCAATGGATCGCCAACGCCGGTTCGCGGCGACACTCTCGCCAATGAACTTCTCGATTTGGGCAACCGACATCCGATCCTCCGACGGGGCCTGTCCCTCGCCGCAGGAACGATCACAGTCCACGCAGTTCAAATTGCACATCTCCGTGATCTCAATGGCGACGCCCTTGTGGGACGGGCGGTAAGGCGGGCCCGATTGGATCGCGCGTCGCTCCTCCGCGTTGTGAAGCAGACGAAATGGATGAATGGGCAACGACTCAAGAAGTCCCACGACCCTCGGAGGTATCCATCTCCCTGCTTTGACGTAGAGCGTTCGTAGTTGCATATGCGTCTTGCTAATTACTTTCTCGACGCCGCAAGTGCGAGGCAAAATGATGCAGTCCGAGTGCGATCTTGGCGGGGACGGTGATGCCGCGAACGTAGCGAAACATGGTCACCGGGCGCGCATGAAATTTCTCTTTGAAGACTCCGCCGCTCTGAGGTGTCCCGTGCTTGATGCCGACATACAGGTTTTGCATCCCGCGCTCCGCGGCCATCGTCATCGCTTTCCAGTACAGCAATTCGTTCGGGCAGAGGTGCAGGTATTGGTTGCGGGATGCGATGCCGAGCGAATAGATCGTCCTGTTGTCGTGAGGGAACAGACCTGAAGCGATGGTTCGATCGTCGTATTTGACAGCGAGCGCAAAAAGCCGGTCCCGCGGCATGAGGTGACGGTAAATCTTCTTCATGTCCTCAATCGAGTGCGGAGGCCGGAAGTCTCGTCGTGCAGCCACCTCCCTGAGTTGCTCGTAGTATTCATCCACGGCGTCGGGCTGATGCAAAACCTCAACCGTCAGGCCGCCGTTGAGGGCTTTTCGGATTCGATTTCTGCACTTCCCGGTTATGCCGGCCCACATCGCATCTTCGTTCGATGAAAGGGGAATCCAATATGCCGTCCATGAGGCAACCGTGTAGCCATTGTTGCGCATGATGTCCGGATCGAGGATGGGATTGCCGATTTGCACGAACCGGATCCTCCGCTCCTGACAGAACCGATCAATTGCCGTGAGAAATCCCGCCTGATCAAACCCCTTGTTCACAATCGGTCCCATGTCAGGCGTTTTCCACGAGGTCAGAGGACTGCCAAGGACGCGGAAGCCTCCTTTGTTCTGGATGAACACGGCGAAATAGCCGATCAACTTCCCCGCATCAATGATCCGGAACCGCACCAGCTCCGCCTTCTGAGTTTCTTTCAGGAAATTGAGCCACGGAGATTCATGGTAGAGCATACTGCTGTCGAAGCGGGAGATGCTCTCGTCCCAAGCTTCATCGCTGATGTTATTGAGCGGCTCGATTGTCATCTTGCCCGGAGCGCACTGTATTCTCTTGACGCTGTGCGTTCCAAGTCTAAAATCCGACCACATCTAGCAAAGGAGAAACCATGCAACAGCACTCGATTCGTAAAGCCGGCGCAACTTCACGCCGGGAATTCCTTTCCACCACCACCAAACTCGCGGCTGGCGCCGCCCTCGCCGGCGTCTCGCTGCCGTGGGTCCACGCCGCGGAGTCCAACGCCATCCGCCTCGCGTTGATCGGTTGCGGCGGACGCGGCAGCGGCGCCGCAGTCAACGCCTTCGATTCGCCGAACGGTCCCGTCAAGATGATCGTCATGGCTGACATCTTCGAGGACCGGCTGCTCCGGTCCCACAAAATCCTCAGCGAGAAATATCCCAAGAATATGGACGTGCCGCCCGAGCGGCGTTTCACGGGCTTCGACGCGTGGCGCAAGGCGATTGATTCCCTGAAGCCGGGGGATGTGGCGATGTTGACCGGCTATGCGGGCTTCCGTCCCGGCCAACTCGAATACGCCGTCAAGAAAGGCGTGAACGTGTTCATGGAAAAATCGTTCGCCGCCGATCCGGTGGGCGTGCGGCGCGTCATCAAGGCCGGCGAAGCCGCCGAAAAGAAGAACCTCAAGATCGCCGCCGGCCTCCAGTGCCGACATTCGCGGAACCGCCATGAACTCATTAAGCGCATCCGCAACGGTGAAATGGGCGAGATTCACAATATCCGCGCCTACCGGATGCAGGCGTGCGGCCGGTTGCCCAAACGGCCGGAGACCGAGAAAGACCTGCACTGGCAGATTCGAAAGTTCACACACTTCTACTGGGTGTCGGGCGGGTTGTATGCGGAGATGAACATCCACCAGATTGACGAGATTTGCTGGCTCAAGGACGCCTATCCGGTGAAAGCCCACGGCATCGGTGGACGCGCCGTCAACAGCACTGACTGCGGCCAAGGTCTCGACTCCTTCACCATCGAGTTTACTTTCCCCGACGGCACGAAGGCCTACGATGTCGTTCGCTGGTTGCCGAATTGCTACAACGAGTTTGCCACGTTCGTGCACGGAACCAAATGCGCCGCCCAATTCTCCGGTCCGAGTCACATCGGCACCGTTCACACCTACAAGGACCAGCGTTGCGAGCGCGACAACATCGCTTGGAAAGCCGAGGATGAGCCGAACTCACCGTGGGAGGCCGAGTGGAACGACCTGCTGGAGTCCATCCGCAAGGACCGCCCGCACAACGAAGCCAAACGCGCCGCGCTCTCCAACCTCGCCGACATCATGGGCCGCGCCGCGGTTCACATGGGACGGATCGTCACGTGGGACGAAGCGATGGCATCGAACTTCCAGTTCTGTCCGAACATAGACAATCTTACCGACGACAGTCCGCCCCCGGTGAAGGCGGACGAACAAGGTCGTTACCCCGTGCCCGTGCCCGGTAAGTGGATCGAGCTGTAAGAACAAGCTTCGCGCGCGTGGTTAGCTACGCGCTTTGAACGTCCAACACGACTTTGATCGTGCGCGGGTCTTCGCGGTCCACCTGCGCGAACGCCGCGCTGATTTCGCGCAGCGGCAGCTTGTGAGTGACGTGCCATTGCGGATGCACGAGCCCCTTGGCCATCAAACGGATCGCACGCGGAAACTCGCCAAGTGTGACGCGCGATGCAATGATTTCGGCCTCCTTGATCACGAGCGTCTTGAAATGCACCGGCGACAACTGCTCGCCGAGACCGCAGGTGACAATCCGTCCAGCATTGCGAATCATCTGGACAGCTTGTTGAAGCGGTGCGGCGCGTCCAGTGATCTCGTGGAAATGTCCCACGCACTCGATCACGCAGTCCGCCCCTTCCCCGCGCGTAATCTCCATCACCCTTGCGACCGGGTCTTCCTGTTCGACGTTGATGGTGTGTTCAGCGCCGAGCTTGCGCGCGGTTTCCAAGCGGAAGGGCTGGACATCGGTGATGATCGTCGGCGCCGGGTTAGCGCTGTGGCACAACACATCGAGCACCGCCAAGCCCAGTTTGCCGGCGCCGAGAATGACAACCGTTTCGCCGGGCTGGACGTGTCCGCGAGAGAGAACGTGGCAACCGAGGCCGAACATCTCGACCATCGGCCCAAACTCCATCGGCACGTTCTCCGGCAAATGAAAAACGTGATTTGCCGGCGCAGCGACGTATTGCCCGTATCCGCCATCAAGATCAACGCCGAGCAGCTTGAGCGTCCGGCACGCATTGATGCGCCCGGCGAGGCACGCGGGACAACTGTGACACGAAACGAGTGGATCAACCACCACACGGTCGCCCACCTTCACGTTCTTCACTTGGCTGCCGACTTCGGCGACGATGCCGCCAAACTCGTGGCCTTGAATCGCCGGGAACTTGACGCGCGCGTGAAACTCGCCGCGATAGATGTGAAGGTCAGTGCCGCAAATCCCGGCAAACGCGCTCTGGACGAGCACTTCGTCCGGTCGAATCTTCGGGTCAGGTGCGTCGCCGACGCGAATGTCTCCGTCGCCGTAGAGGATTCCTGCTTTCATCAAAGTCGAATCTTCGCCGACACACCGTGTGCGATGAGTCCCTCGACGTTGGCGAACGCCTCCAGTGTCGGCAGTGACTTCTTCAACGCCGCCGGCGTGTATTCGATGAGACTGGTGCGCCGCATGAACTGATCCACCGTCAAACCGGGGAACGCCGCGCCGGCGCCGCCGGTCGGCAGCGTATGGCTGGGGCCGGCGATGTAATCGCCGAGCACGGTCGGCGTCCACGGGCCGAGGAATATCGCGCCGGCTGTCGTGAGCTTCTTCGCGACAGCGCCAGGGTTCCTCGTCATCACTTCGAGGTGCTCCGGCGCGAAACGGTTCGTGATCTCGACAGCTTGCGCCAGATTCTTCGCCAACACGAACACCGCGCCTTTCCCGAGGACGCGCTCGGTCAACTCGCAGCGCGGCAACGCGGATTTCTGGCGTTCGATCTCGCGGGGAACTTCGTCGAGAACGCGCTGGAAAGTTGTCACCAGCCAGACGCGCTCCTCGCCGGAGCCGTGTTCGGCTTGCGCAAGGATGTCGGCGGCGATGAACCGCGGGTCGGCAGTGTCATCGGCAAGGACGAGCACTTCGCTCGGCCCGGCCAGCAGGTCCACGGCGACTTGTCCGAACAACAGTTTCTTGGCGGCGGTGACGTAGGCGTTGCCGGGGCCGAAAATCTTCAGGACGCGTTTGATGGTGGCGGTGCCGAGCGCCATGGCGGCGATGGCTTGCGCGCCGCCAACCCGGTAAATCTCGGTCGCGCCCGCGGCGCCGATGGCGAACAAAAGTTCCGGATTTGTTCCGGGCGTGCAGGCCACGATCTCCGGGCATCCGGCGACCTTGGCGAGCGTGATGGTCATCAACGCCGTCGAGGCCAGCGGCGCGGTGCCGCCGGGAATGTAGATGCCGACGCGACGGATCGGGTCGAATTTTTCGCCGACGCGCCCGCCTTGGGCGTTGCGCATCGTCCATGGTTTCGGCAAGCCGCGTTTGGCAAAGGCAGCGATATTCTTGTTGGCGATGCGGATGGCGTCGCGGAGAGGAGAAGTGGGGGGGGGGATGACACACAGTTCGGCGGCGGTCAGTTTGACTTTGTCGAAACACTCGGTGAGTTCGAGAACGGCGGCGTCACCGCGGGCCTGTACATCGCTGATGACAGCGCGCGTCCGCTCCTCAATGACGGGGTCAAAGAGGCTGTTGACGGCAAGCGCGCTGTCGAGCGCTGCGCCGAAATCCGGTTGGTTGTAGCGCAACACTTTCATGGTGCGGCATGGTATCCGACGCAACGCTGGAGGGCAAGGACGGAACCGTTGTTGACATCGGGTGAAATCATCGTAGATGAAGGGTGGAATGAAAAGCTCCATGCGGATTGGCGAGTATCTTATCCAGCGGCTCCACGCTTACGGCGTGCGCCACGTTTTCGGCATCCCCGGCGATTACGTGCTCGGTTTCTACGATCAACTCAGCCGCAGCAAACTCAAAGTTATCAACACCTGCGACGAACAGGGCGCCGGGTTCGCGGTGGATGCCTACGCCCGTGTGCGCGGCCTCGGCGCTGTCTGCATCACGTACTGTGTGGGCGGATTGAAAGTGGCCAACACGACCGCCGAGGCGTTTGCGGAAAAATCGCCCGTCGTGGTCATCAGCGGCGCGCCGGGGATGAAGGAGCGAGAGAGAAATCCCCTCCTCCACCACAAGGTGCGCGAGTTCGACACGCAGAAGAAGGTGTTCGAGCAGCTCACCATCGCCTCGACCGTGCTCGGCGACGCGCAAACGGCGTTGCCGGAGATTGACCGCGTCCTGCACGCGGCCCTTCGGTACAAGCGTCCGGTGTACATCGAGTTGCCGCGCGACATGGTGAACGTGCCGGCCGCCGCGCCGCACACGCCGGGCGAGGTTCACGAGGCGAGCAATCCGGAACAGTTGCGGGAGGCTGTCGCCGAGGCCGCCGCGATGATCAACGCGGCCCGGCAACCGGTGATTCTCGCCGACGTGGAAGTCCACCGATTCGCGTTGCAGGGGGAATTGCTGCGGCTGGCGCAAGAGGCGAACATCCCGGTCGCGGCCACGTTGCTGGGCAAGTCCGTCATCGGCGAGCAACATCCCTTCTATCTCGGCGTCTATGAAGGCGCGATGGGCCGCGACGATGTCCGTCAATACGTCGAGACGAGCGACTGCGTCATCATGTTGGGCGCGTTCATGACCGACATCAACCTTGGCGTCTATACCGCCCGGCTCGATCCCGCGCGCTCGATCTACGCCACGAGCGAGAAACTGTCCATCCGCTATCACAGCTACGACGATGTCCGGTTCAAGGATTTCGTTCGAAGGCTGCTCCGCGCGAAGCTGCGACGGCGGAAGTTGCCGGCGATTCCCCGGCCCGAACGGTTGCCGGCGTTTCTGGCGGCGCGCGGACGGAAACGCATCACGGTCAAGCGCCTGTTTCAGCGGCTGAACTCATTCCTGACCGACAACACCATCGTTGTCGCGGATGTTGGCGATGCGTTGTTCGGCGCGGCGGACCTCTACATTCACAAGCGGACCGAGTTTCTGGGGACGGCCTACTACGCTTCGATGGGCTTCGGCATTCCCGCCGGCATCGGTGTGCAACTGGCCAATCCGAAATCGCGGCCGCTCGTGCTCGTCGGCGACGGCGCGTTCCAGATGACCGGCATGGAACTGTCCACCGCGGTGCGGTACAAGCTCAATCCGATTGTTGTTCTCCTGAACAACGCCGGCTACGGCACCGAACGCCACATGCAGGACGGGCCATACAATGATCTGGTCGGCTGGAACTACGACCGTCTGCCCGAACTGCTGGGTGCCGGGCGAGGGTTCACCATTGAGACCGAAGAGCAATTCGATCAGGCTCTGCTCGCCGCGGAGCGCCACACCGACAGTTTCTGCCTGCTCGATGTTCACCTTGATCCCTTCGACCGCTCTCCGGCCTTGGAACGTTTGGCAAAACGCTTGGCAAAGAAACTCTAACGACGCGAGCGAGCAGGGTGACGCAAACTGCGCGGCGAAACCGTCGTCTCCGATTTGGAGGCAGGAGATGAAGGCGCGCCGGTCTCCAACCTCACCCGATAGAAGAGCGCGGGGGCGTTCGTCGCAGCGCCAGTGTGGACATAGTTTGTGACGCTCTCGCCCGAACCGGGCATGTCAATCACCGGGCTGAAATCGGCAAAACCGGTGCCGGGAACTGAGTTTGTTTGCACCACGTAACTCTTCCCCCCCACGGTCGTCCAAGTAACCCGAACGTCCGCGCCTTCGCGAGCCGCGCTCAAAACGCGCAGACAAGAGAGGCTGTTCGTCGGGTCGGTGCCGGCGAGATACTCTTTCAGGTTCGCCATACCATCGCCATCCGCATCGGCTTCGGGGCTGGCGAAAGGCGAGGTCGTCGTGATGAGAATCTCATCGAGCAGGTGTGGCGACGGCTGGAACGGATCGGAATACCCACCGCCTCCGATTCGGATGCGGTTGATAATGCCGAAGTCTCTGTCCGTTGGGAAGGACGTGCCGCCAACCGGCGTGTTTTGCGCCTCGATAAGAGAGAAGTCCGGGTTGACCCAAAACGTAACCGTCTCAGTAGCGTCTGGGTCTGGGTTTATTTCCAGCTTGATCAGAAGGTAGGAACGCGTTGTCGAACTGACGTTCGATTCCAAGGTGTTTGTGGTGCCACCTCCATCCACTGGGACAACCACACGATTGACGGTCCAATTGGCATAAGTGCTTCCTTGGCCAATCAGCGCCATCTCGACACCATTGGTGAACAGGGAGACTCCAAAGTAACGGCTACGCTCATCCGCGCCGAGTTTCTGGCTCAGGCAACCGATGTAGTAAACGCCATTGGATAACCCTTGTTGGAGGGAACGGAAAATCGTCCAACTCGCAGTCGCACTAGGAACAACAGGCGTGAGAACGGCGCTGTTGCCGGCGGTATCTACGCCGGGATATGTCAGACTCAGATTCGTCACCACGAAGGAGCCATCGTCATCTTTGCTCCAAACCCCGGTAAAACCAGAACCGCCTGCTTGGTTTGTGATAATCGTGCCGGCAGGATAGTCGAAGTGTTCCACCGCGGTATATCCCCAAGCGCCCGTGGCGGTCGCCAGCAACACCATAATGATCGTGATGCGATACATTTCACTTTCATACTGTTCGTGTTGCTGAAGTCCGTCAAGACATTTTCTTTTTCATTTGACAGTACGGTCGCTCTTGGTTTCAACCAAGCCAACCATGAAACAACGAATTCTTCTCATCCTCGTCGCCCTCGCCACTGCGTGGGCCAACGCCAGCACCAACTACACCTTCAGCGTCACCGCCGACCGCCCCAACGCCATCTACAAACGGGGGGAGTCTGTCACGTTCACCATCAAGCTGCTGCTCGACAAACAGCCGGTCAACGACGGCGAAGTGAACTGGACGATCACGAAAGACGGTGTGCCGACGACGACCAGCGGCAAGGTCAAACTTTCTGACGGCAGCGCGACGGTCTCGGGGAAACTCGCTGAGCCGGGTTTCTTGCAGTGCCGGGCATCGTTCCAAAACCGCACGGCCCTCGGTGGCGCGGCGGTTGACCCGCTCCAGATCAAGCCGAGCCTGCCGGTGCCAGCCGATTTCGACGAGTTCTGGGCAGCGCAGAAGAAGAAACTCGCCGCCGTGCCGGTCAATGCGCGCCTGACGCCGGTGAAATCGTCTGTGACAGATGTCGAGTGCTTCGATCTGCAAGCGGATTCTGTTGGCGCGCCGGTCAGCGGTTACTTCGCGCGGCCGGTCGGCGCAAAACCGAAGAGCTTGCCAATCATCCTGACCGTCCACGGCGCGGGCGTGAAAAGTTCTGTTCTCGGCGGCGTGACAGGCTGGGCACAAAAAGGAATGCTCGCCCTCGATATCAACGCCCACGGCCTCCCCAATAGCAAGCCGGCAGCATTCTATAAAAACCTTGCAGACCGTGAACTGAAAGACTATCGCGCCCGCGGCCGCGAATCGCGCGAGACGGTTTATTTTCTCGGCATGTTCCTGCGATTGGTGCGCGCGCTCGATTTCCTGACCGCACAACCGGAATGGGATGGCCACACCGTCGTTGTCCACGGCACCAGCCAAGGCGGCTACCAATCGCTCGTTGCCGCCGGTCTCGATCCGCGCGTGACATTCTTCGCCGCCGGCGTGCCGGCGGGGTGCGATCACACCGGTTTCAAGGCGGGTCGCGTGAACGGCTGGCCGAAGTTTATCGCCACCGGTGAAACGCCACCACCGAATGTTGTCGAGGCTGTTCGCTACTACGACACGGTGAATTTCGTCACGCGCAGCAAGGCCGCCGGCTTCATCACGGTTGGGTTCATTGACACGACCTGTCCGCCGACGACTGTTTATGCCGCTTACAACGCGGTGCCCGGCAAGAAGCAAATCTACAACGACGTGCCGCGCGGCCATGCCAACTCGCCACAGGCGACCGCCGCAATGCGCAACGCCATCGCTGCCCACGTCGAGGCGATGAAGAAGAAAAAGTGACGGACAACGTTCTTGTCTGCCATTGTTGACATCGGGCGGGGAAATCGTAACCTTACGCTTGAAACAAGG
>Ga0172374_1003028_pt1 | contig 10358 bp, 11 predicted proteins | sample LakKiv3m_FD_114536 | JGI IMG/M metagenome (GOLD analysis project Ga0172374, IMG submission 114536) | Freshwater microbial communities from Kabuno Bay, South-Kivu, Congo - kab_092012_10.3m | ecosystem: Environmental > Aquatic > Freshwater > Lake | place: Democratic Republic of the Congo... | reverse complement strand
GCGATCACATCCATATAGCCCTCGACCACGATCACCCGGCCGCTCTGCCGGCTGGCGGGAGAGGCGCGGTCGATATTGTAGAGGGTCCGCCCCTTGTCGAAGAGCGGCGTGTCGGGCGAGTTCAGATATTTCGGCTCGCCATCGCCGATGATGCGCCCGCCGAACGCGATCACGCGCCCACGCGCATCCTTGATCGGGATCATCAGGCGACCGCGGAACCGGTCGTACGGTTCCTTGCCCTCGACCTGGATCAGCAGTCCGGCTTCGATCAGCAGCGCGTCGCCATACTCCTTGAGCGCCGTTCGCAACGCACCGCGAGAATCGGGGGAATAGCCCATGCCGAACCCCCGCGCCGTCTCCGGCTTGATCCCACGCTTGGCGAGCAGCGTCCGCGCCTCCGCGCCCGCCAGCCCATCGAGTTGCTGGGTGAACCATTTGGCGGCATCCGCCATCACCTCGTGCAGACCCTTCGCCCGCTCGGCACGTTCGGCAGAGCGCTTGTCGGGGGCGGGGACGTCCATCCCGGCAGCCGCCGCGAGTTCCTTCACCGCGTCCATGAAGGGCAGGCCGCGCTGGTCGGTCATCCAGCGGATCGCATCGCCATGCGCCCCGCAGCCGAAGCAGTGATAGAAGCCCTTGTCGTCGTTGATCGTGAAGGATGGCGTCTTTTCGTTGTGGAACGGGCAGCACGCCTTGAACTCCCGCCCCGCGCGCTGGATTTTGACGGTGCGCCCGATGAGCGTCGAAAGCGTCGTGCGGGCGCGAAGTTCGTCCAGGAATTGCGGGGTTAGAGTCACGCCCTTGGCTTCCTCAGCTCAGCGCCGCCTTCACCGCGGCACTTGCCTTGCTCATGTCCAGCTCGCTCCCATGCCGCGCCTTCAGTTCGGCCATCACGCGGCCCATATCCTTCATGCCCGTCGCGCCCAGTTCCACCTTGATCGCCTCGATCGCCGCTGCCGTCTGCGCCTCGTCCATCTGCGCAGGCAGGAAGCGTTCGATCACCGCGACTTCGCCCTTTTCCTGGTCGGCGAGTTCCTGGCGGCCGCCTTTCTCGAACATCTCGATCGATTCGCGGCGCTGCTTGACCATTTTCTGCAAGACCTCGACCACCAGATCGTCGTCATTCTCCGGCGCCTTGCCGGTGCGCGCTTCGATGTCGCGGTTCTTGATCGCAGACTGGATCAGGCGGATCGCCGCGGTGCTTTGCTTGTCGCCCGCCTTCATCGCGGTCACCAGCGCGGACTTGATATCGTCGCGAATCATCGGCTTCTCTCAACCCTGAATGTGCAAACCACCCCGTTAGCGCGCGCCCGCGCCGATTAACAGATTGACGGGTGCGCGCATGGGGTCTAGCCGCCACATCTTAGCGACATCGCCAGACACCAGACAGGAAGCCCGCCTCATGGCCGACGCCAAACCCATGCCCATGCCCGAAGGCGCGACGGGCGTATTGGTATTGGCGAGCGGAGACGTGGTGTGGGGCCGGGGCTTCGGCGCGGAAGGCTCGGCGGTCGGCGAAGTCTGTTTCCACACCGCAATGACCGGTTATCAGGAAATCATGACCGACCCGAGCTTTGCCGGTCAGATCATCAATTTCACCTTTCCGCATATCGGCAATGTCGGCACCAATGCCGACGATATCGAGGCGGACGATCCCCATGCGCTGGGCATGATCGTGCGCGAGGATGTGACCGAGCCGAGCAATTTCAGGAGCGCCGAGCGGCTGGATGCGTGGATGAAGGCGCATGACCGCATCGGCCTGTCGGGCGTTGACACCCGCGCGCTGACCAGACGCATCCGTGTGGGCGGCGCGCCCAACGGGGTGATTGCGCATTCGCCTGACGGCGCGTTCGATATCGACGCGCTGCTGGCTCAGGCGCGGGCGTGGCCGGGGCTGGAGGGCATGGACCTGGCCAAGGAGGTCACGACCCAGACCCATTATGGCTGGGGCGAAGGCGGGCAGGGGGGCGTCTGGCGGCTGGGCTTCGGTTATGGAAGGTTAGCCGAAGGTGAGTCCAATGGCGCCGATCGACCGCATGTCGTCGCGATCGATTATGGCAGCAAACGCAATATCTTCCGCAACCTTCTTGACGCCGGGGCTAAGGTATCGGTGCTTCCCGCCACCGCGACCTATGACGAGGTGATGGCGCTCAAGCCCGCGGGCGTGTTCCTGTCGAACGGCCCCGGCGATCCCGCCGCGACCGGTAAGTATGCGGTGCCCGTCATCCGCCAGTTGCTCGACGCGAAGCTGCCGATCTTCGGCATCTGTCTGGGCCACCAGTTGCTGGGGCTGGCGGTGGGCGCGACGACCACCAAGATGTTCCAGGGCCATCGCGGCGCCAACCACCCAGTCAAGCGGCTGTCGGACGGCGCGGTGGAGATCACCAGCATGAACCACGGCTTCGCGGTCGAACGCGACAGCCTGCCCGCGAACGTCCGCGAAACCCATGTTTCGCTGTTCGACGGATCGAATGCGGGTCTGGAGTTGACCGACCGCCCGGCGTTCAGCGTGCAATATCACCCCGAAGCGTCGCCAGGGCCGCAGGATAGTCTTTATCTGTTCGAGCGGTTCGTGGGGATGTTGGGGTGAGCAACGACGATCTTCACGATCGCACGATGGAACAATATCGAGCGCTCATGAGGAACATCCGAGCGCGATTTGAGATTATCGACACACTGCAATTGTCTGAGACCTCCGAATATCCAGCTTTGGAAACTGCGGCGTTTCACTTGAGGAAGTCTATTGAAGGGGTCGCATTCGGATGTTTGGTCGCAACCGAAAATGGCCTGAAAAAGATTCCTAGAGATGCAGTCGGGCAATGGAATGCAGATAAAATATTCTCGAGAATGAGCAGGCACAAGCCTCTGATTTTCCCATGTTCAATTGATGTTCAGTCTTCGGTCAACGAGGATGAGGCGGCAAAGCATCACATTGTTGTTAATGAGGCGGATAATGTGTCCATTGATGAAATTCGGTCTGTTTATCGGAGGACACATTTTTGGCTACACGAAGCCAACCCATACATCGCGATAACGCTCGATAAGTTTGTAAAGCTGAGATCCCAGCTTCTTCTTGATATCGTGGCAGTTTGGCGATGGCTTTTGCATCACCTGATTGCTGCTGACGGTGAATTGTTTTTGACCGTCATGAAAAATGACGATGGCCAACTGGAAGTTAGTTCGGCCAGCGCAAATCGCGGAAAACTCAAATAATGCCTAAACGCACCGACATTACCTCCATCCTCGTGATCGGCGCGGGGCCGATCGTTATCGGTCAGGCGTGCGAGTTCGATTATTCGGGCACGCAGGCGATCAAGGCGTTGAAGGAGGAGGGTTACCGGATCGTCCTCGTCAATTCGAACCCGGCGACGATCATGACCGATCCCGAGCTGGCCGACGCGACCTATGTCGAGCCGATCACGCCTGCGGTGGTCGCCAAGATCATCGAGAAGGAGCGGCCCGACGCGGTGCTGCCGACGATGGGCGGACAGACCGCGCTCAACACCGCGCTGGCGCTGGCGCAGGACGGGACGCTGGAAAAGTTCGGCTGCATCATGATCGGCGCCGATGCCGAGGCGATCGACAAGGCCGAGGACCGGATCAAGTTTCGCGACGCGATGGACAAGATCGGGCTGGAATCCGCCCGATCGGCCATCGCGCACACGCTGGACGAGGCGCTGGCCGCGCTCGAACATACCGGCTTGACCGCGATCATCCGCCCCAGCTTCACCATGGGCGGCACCGGCGGCGGCGTCGCGTATAACAAGGATGAGTTCGTCCGTATCGTGACCGGCGGGCTCGACGCGTCGCCGACCACCGAAGTCCTGATCGAGGAATCGCTGCTCGGCTGGAAGGAATATGAGATGGAGGTGGTCCGCGACCGCGCGGACAATGCGATCATCGTCTGTTCGATCGAGAATATCGACCCGATGGGCGTCCATACGGGCGATTCCATCACCGTCGCGCCGGCGCTGACGCTGACCGACAAGGAATATCAGATCATGCGCAATGCCAGCATCGCTGTCTTGCGCGAAATCGGTGTCGAAACAGGCGGTTCAAACGTCCAGTTCGCAGTCAATCCGAAGGACGGTCGCCTGATCGTCATCGAGATGAACCCGCGCGTATCGCGCTCGTCGGCGCTGGCATCCAAGGCCACCGGCTTCCCGATCGCCAAGGTCGCAGCGAAGCTGGCGGTCGGATACACGCTGGACGAAATCGACAACGACATCACCGGCGCGACGCCTGCGTCGTTCGAGCCGACCATCGATTATGTCGTGACCAAGATCCCGCGTTTCGCCTTCGAAAAATTCAAGGGGGCCGAGCCGCTCTTGTCCACCGCGATGAAGTCGGTCGGCGAAGTCATGGCGATCGGCCGCAATATCCATGAATCGATGCAGAAGGCGCTGCGCGGGCTGGAAACCGGGCTGACCGGGTTCGACCAGGTCGACCGGCTGGTCGGCGCGCCGCGCGAGGAGATCGAGGCGGCGCTGTCGCAGGCAACCCCCGACCGGCTGCTGGTCGCGGCACAGGCATTGCGCGAAGGCTTCACCATCGGCGAAGTCCATGCCATCGCCAAGTTCGACCCCTGGTTCCTGGAGCGGATCGCCGAGATCATCCGGGCGGAGGAAGAAGTATGCACCAATGGCCTGCCGCGCGATGCGGCGGGGTTGCGTCGCCTGAAATCGATGGGCTTTTCAGACAAGCGCCTCGCGCATCTCGCGCTCAAATCCGCAAACCTGCGCGGCAACGAAGCGGGCGTTGCGCGCGGATCAGGCCTGATCCACGAAGCGGTCAAGGCGATGACCGGCGGCGTTACCGAGGGCGAAGTCCGAGCGCTGCGCCACAAGCTGGGCGTGCGGCCCGTATTCAAGCGCATCGACACCTGCGCGGCCGAGTTCGACGCCAAGACGCCGTACATGTATTCGACCTACGAAGCCCCGAGCTTCGGCGAGCCGGAAAACGAAGCGATGCCGTCGGACCGGCGCAAAGTCGTCATTCTGGGCGGCGGGCCGAACCGGATCGGGCAGGGGATCGAGTTCGATTATTGCTGCTGCCATGCCTGTTTCGCGCTGGCGGATGCCGGGTTCGAGACGATCATGGTCAACTGCAACCCTGAGACTGTATCGACCGATTACGACACGTCGGACCGACTCTATTTCGAGCCGCTGACCGCAGAAGACGTGCTGGAAATCCTGGAAGTCGAGAAGTCGAACGGCGAACTGGTCGGGGTGATTGTCCAGTTCGGCGGGCAGACGCCGCTGAACCTTGCGCGTGCGCTGGAGGAAGCGGGCATCCCGATCCTCGGCACCTCACCCGATGCGATCGACCTGGCCGAGGACCGCGAGCGGTTCGCGGCGCTCGTCTCGAAGTTGGGCCTGAAGCAGCCCGCCAACGGCATGGCGCGCAGCCGCGAAGAGGCGCTCGCGATCGCCGAACGCATCGGTTACCCGGTGCTGACGCGCCCCAGCTATGTGCTGGGCGGCCGGGCGATGGAAATCGTCGACGGCCCCGAACAGCTCGACGACTATATCAGGACATCGGTGCAAGTGTCTGCGGATACGCCGGTTTTGATCGACCAGTATCTGCGCGACGCGATCGAGGTCGATGTCGATGCGATTGCCGACGGTACCGATGTCGTCGTCGCGGGCGTGCTCCAGCATATCGAGGAAGCCGGCGTCCATTCGGGCGACAGCGCGTGTTCGATCCCGCCCTATTCGCTGCCCGCCGATGTGGTGGCCGAAATCGAACGCCAGACCGAAGCGCTGGCGCGCGCGCTGGGCGTCAAAGGCCTGATGAACATCCAGTTCGCGGTGAAAGACGGCCTAGTCTATCTGATCGAGGTCAATCCGCGCGCGTCGCGCACCGTGCCCTTCGTCGCCAAGGCGATCGGCGCGCCCATCGCCAAGATCGCGAGTCGGGTGATGGCGGGCGAGATGCTCGCCGACCTGCCGGTGATCGACCGCGACATCGCGCATATCGCGGTGAAGGAGGCGGTGTTCCCGTTCAACCGCTTCCCCGGCGTCGATCCGGTATTGTCGCCGGAAATGAAGTCCACCGGCGAAGTCATGGGAATCGATAGCGATTTCCCGATGGCGTTCGCCAAGGCGCAGCTGGGCGCGAGCACCACGTTGCCCGCGTCGGGCACCGCGTTCGTCAGCGTCAAGGACAGCGACAAGGTGGTGGTGCTGCCGGGGGTGAAGAAACTGACCGAACTGGGGTTTCACATCGTCGCGACCGGCGGCACCGCGGATTTTCTGGCCGGGCAGGGGATCGACGTCGAACGGGTCAACAAGGTCGCGCAAGGGCGTCCGCATATCGTCGATCGCATCCAGGACGGCGACGTGCAGCTGATCTTCAACACCACCGAAGGCTGGCAGTCGCTCAAGGACTCGCAGTCAATCCGGGCGTGCGCGCTGACGCAGAAAATCCCCTATTTCACCACCGCGCCCGCCAGCGTCGCGGCGGCGCACGCGATCGAGGCGCTGGGCAGCCGCTCCCTTGAAGTCCGCCCCTTGCAGTCCTATTATTCGCAATCGCACAATTGATCCCCGACATCAGCGTTATGTGCGGGTGGCCCGGCAAGGGCCGCCGGGGTGGGGCGTTTTGAACTGAGGGACTTAGGTGATGGCGACGGTCGAAAAGATGCCGATGCTGCAAGAGGGTTACGAGAAGCTCAGCACCGAGCTGAAGCGGCTCAAGACCGAGCGCCCGACGATCGTCGATGCGATCGAGGAAGCGCGCGCGCATGGCGACCTGTCCGAAAACGCCGAATATCATGCGGCCAAGGAACGCCAGGGCCAGGTCGAGGCGTCGATCGCCGACATCGAGGACAAATTGTCGCGCGCCCAGATCATCGACCCTAAGGATTTGTCGGGCGACAAGATCGTGTTCGGCGCGACAGTGACGTTGCTCGACGAAGACGACAAGCCGGTAAAATACCAGATCGTCGGTCAGGCCGAGGCGGACGCCAATGTCGGGCGGATCAGCTATAACTCGCCACTTGGCCGTGCGCTGATCGGGCGCAAGGTCGACGAAGAGGTCGAAGTGACCGTGCCGTCAGGCGACAAATATTATCTGGTGTCGAAAATCGAGTTCATTTGATTTTCAATCCCGCGAACGGAGTGGGATTGATGCGAGAATCTCGAACGCCCATTACGATCGCGATTGCCTTGGTCACCGTGCTCGTCAGTGCCACCCTGACGCTCACCGCGAACGAAAACTGGGCCGCCGTCGTGGCGGGCTTCATGCCCGTGCGCTGGTCGGCCGAGGTTGCGATACCGCCCGATCTGTGGGTGATGCCCGCCTTGCTGACGCCGCTCAGTGCCGCATTGATCCATGCGGGCTTCATCCATCTCGGCTTCAACATGCTGATGCTGTGGGTGTGCGGCACCGCGAGCGAACGCGCGCTGGGCGGGCGTGGGCTGGTCGTCCTCTATATGGTCGGTGCCTATGCCGCCGCGGCGGCGCAATGGGCGATCGAGCCGATGTCGGAAATTCCGATGATCGGCGCGAGCGGCGCGGTGTCGGCGGTGGTGGGCGCCTATGCGCTGCTCTATGGACGCCCGCGCGCACAGGCGATCGGGCCGTTGTCGGCGCGGACCGTGCATGTGCTGTGGCTGGCGGCGGCGTGGACGGTGCTCAACCTACTGATCGGGGTGCTGAGCACGCAGGCCGGAATGCCGATCGCCGCGGCGGCGCATATCGGCGGGTTCGTGGTGGGACTGGTGTTGGCGCGGCCGCTGCTCGTGTGGCGATGGAAGGGGGCCTGAGGTGAGGTCTCATCATACTGTTCCCGTTTATTTCGAGCGAAGTCGAGAAACGTGAGCGTGGCGCCAAGTTCACGTTTCTCGACTTCGCTCGAAACGAACGGAGGGGCGTGCTGATTTCGACTGGCGCTCTTACCAGCGTCATCCCAGCCTCAAGGCCGCCATCCCAGCGAAAGCTGGGATATTTCGCGTCTCGCGATACGGCCTGATGCCTCAGCTTTCGCTGGGGCGACGGTTTTTTAGGCAGCCGGGCCTTCGATTTCCGGCTCCAGCAGGCGGTGCAGGTGCACCAGCACATATTTCATCTCGGCATCGTCGACCGTCCGCTGCGCCGCAGCGCGCCACGCCTTTTCGGCGCTCTCATAGTCGGGGAAGATGCCGACCACGTCGATATTCTTGAGGTCGGTATAATCGAGAGTGCGGGGATCGCTGACGCGACCGCCGAAAACCAGGTGCAGCTTGCTCATAATGGCTCCGGGAGGAAATGTTGCACCGCCCCTAAGCGCCGAACGACCGGCGCTCAAGGGGGTGTGGAGCCTTTGCCGCCAGCTTACTTGCGCTGACCCGCCTCGATGGCGGCCGATTTGGCGGCGTCGAAGATGTGCGCGGCGATCGAGCCTGCCTTGTCCTTGGCGCTCGACGTGTCGGGTTTGAGCGATGCGAATTCGGCCTTGCCGGTGTCGCGCGCGGCGATGGCCGCGGCGGTCGCGCCTTCGGCCAGACGCTTGCCGACGGTGCCGAGCAGTTCGTCCTCCTTCTGCGTCTTGGGCAGCAGCGCGCCGATCACCGCGCCGACCGCAATGCCGCCCGCAACGATGGCGAGCGGATTGTCCTTCGCGGCCTTTTCGGCACGGGTCGCGGCCTTTTTCACGCTTTGCTTGCTGGTTTCATAGGCTTCGCTGGCCTTGGCCTGCGCCTTGTCGATGGTGTCGCTCATGTCATTTCCTTGCCTATGGCGCGAACGCGCGCCGTCATGCTCCAAACTCGTCGGTATCGTCGGGGGTTGCATCGTCGTCGTCGCGCCGGATCGCGCGGGCGATCGGCTTGCGTGCGAGCAGCAGGCCAACGAGGCCGATGCCCGCGGCGATCTTGCCCGGATTGTTGCGGACCGTTTCCGCGCCGGTGCGTGCGGCGGACACGGCGGTTTCCCGAACCGTCTCGACCGCTTCGTCGCGCAGCGTCGCGGGCGACAGCCGGTGTTGAAGCGTATCGAGCGTCGACTGGAACCGCCGCCGCGCGGCGTCGCGCGTGGCGATCGCCGCGATCAGGGTGGGAGATGCGTTCATGGCTCGATCACCTCCGCAGGTGCCACGTCGGGTCCTGCCTTTGCCCGCTGAAAATGCGACACGCCGATCTTGGCGAGCACGCCGCCGATGACGCTTGCGACCGCAACGACGATCAGCATCGCCCAGAACGGGCCGACGATCGTCGCCAACGACAGGACCAGTCCCACGAACAGCGCGATCAGCGCGCCGTGGAGCAACGCAAGTCCGGCGACGAGAAAGACGACGCCGGTCTTCGCCGCACGCATCCGTTCCCCGGCCAGCGCCTTTACATAGCCGATTTCGGCGCGGGCATAGCTTTTGCCGTCCTCGACCAGCCGACCGATCAGCGTCCCGATCCCGGCCTTCTCCTCCGACGTATCGGTCAATTCTTCCCCCAACGACGGCATCAGGCGTCGTTGGTCGGCTTGCGCGTCGATGCCCGCTCGCCGGCGTCGGCGGCGCCGTCGATCCCGGCCTTCACCACGCGGGCGATCACGAAACCGAGCGCGGCGGCGATGCCGACGGCGACCGCCGGGCTCTTGCGAACGAACTGGCGGGTATCCTCCAGCAGTTCGTCGACATTCTTGGTGTTGAGCGTCGATGCGAATTCATCGACGAATTTCGCCGCCGAATGGGCATATTGGCCGTACTGCTCGCCAAGCTTTTCATCGACGGTGTTGGCGGCGTCGTCGACCAGCTTGGCGACTTCGCCCAGCGCGCCCGATGCCTTGGCCTTGCCATCATCGGCGTAGAGCCGCGCCTTATCGGCGGCGGTCTTGCCCAGCTTGCCGGCTTCGTCGCGGATCGTCTGGGTCGCGCCCTTGAAGCCGCCGGTGTTACTCTCCGCCTCGGTCATCGGCTGCGGACGGACGGGGGTGGTGGTATCGTTCATGGGTAAAGCCCTTTCCTCACTCATCCCAACAAACCAAGCGATGCCCGCACGGTTCCATGCGCCGCGCCACTTCGTTTGCGGTTCGCGACCGTCGGGGCTAGAGGCAGCCGCGACAATCGCCTTCGCCCATGATCTAGGGAGACCGTTACGTGACCGCAATCATCGACATTCATGGCCGCCGCATTCTCGACAGCCGCGACAATCCGACGGTCGAGGTCGATGTGCTGCTCGACGACGGCAGCTTCGGTCGCGCGGCGGTCCCCTCGGGCGCATCGACCGGCGCGCACGAAGCGGTCGAACGCCGCGACGGCGACAAGGGGCGCTGGATGGGCAAGGGGGTCGACGATGCGGTCGAGGCGGTCAATTCGGATATTGCCGAGGCGATCCTGGGGCTCGATGCCGAGGAACAGGCCGAAATCGACGCGGCGATGATCG
>Ga0172374_1003026_pt1 | contig 10359 bp, 10 predicted proteins | sample LakKiv3m_FD_114536 | JGI IMG/M metagenome (GOLD analysis project Ga0172374, IMG submission 114536) | Freshwater microbial communities from Kabuno Bay, South-Kivu, Congo - kab_092012_10.3m | ecosystem: Environmental > Aquatic > Freshwater > Lake | place: Democratic Republic of the Congo... | reverse complement strand
GGCCATCGTCCAGAAGGTTGCCCTGTCAGACCCCGATCTCATGAAGGCGATCATCCTGGTGGGGACAGGCCCACGGCTCCAGGTGGTGCCTATGTTTCTGGAAGGCCTGCAGAAGAACTTTGACACCATCGTTGACACGCTCATGGGGTATGCCTATGCAGCCGATGCAGATACGCGGTTGATCCATGAAGGGATCAAGCTGATGAAGGCGGCCGGACCGGACGCGACATACGGCGGCTTTTATGCCTGCGACCAATTTGACGTGCGAGATCAGATAGGAAATATCAATCTCCCCTGTCTGATTCTCTGCGGCAGTGAAGACAAATTGACGCCGCCCTCCCTCTCCCGGAAATTACACGAATCCATTCGCGGGAGCAGGATGGAGATCATCCCTGGTGCAGGACACATGGTTATGGTTGAAAAGCATCAGGTTTTTAGTGATCGCGTGCTGGATTTTATCCTCAATTCCTGAATCTCTCAGTTCTGTATCCCCTCCAGCTTCCACTCAACGGTCCCCGTGGGTCGTGCAAAGGCCCATTTTTCATCGAATTTGACTGGTTCGGCAGGGTTGCCTTTCACCACCTTGCCCGTAGACTCCTCCACAGTGTAGTCCAGGAGATTGGCTGTAAACCGAACAATGACAAACTCCTCGCCGTCCACCTCGCCTGAATCGACAATCTCCACCTTCCTGACGGCGATGTTCTCCAGCCGGTTGATCTCCCCCCTTTTCTTGAGGTCGTCGAAATGGCCTTCATATTCGCTCAGCAGGTCCCGACCCAGGTATTGTTGCATCACCCCGATATCCCGCCGGGCCCAGGCCGCCTGGACCTTGAAGAAGACATCCTGGGCAAATTCCTTGAACGCTTCGGGATCAAAAGCCGGGTCGGACGCGCGGATGGCATCCATCCCGTCCGGCGTGGAATTTGAAAAGGCCATGCCTTGAGTGTTTATCTGGCTTGGCGCCTCATTTCCACGGGGAGCATATTCCGGCCCCGAAGAAGCATATGGAGAGCCTTCAGGGGGTGCCTTTGGTCGGCGGGCAAATTTCTTATACAGGAAATAGATGATCCCCCCGAAGATGAGGATCTCAAACAGACCGATCCCGCTCCCGCCAAAACCTCCCATTCCCATGGCGTGACCGACCCCTCCAAAGAGCATGCTTCCCAGGAAACCTCCCAGAAGGCCCCCGCCCAGCCCCCGCATAAAGCTTGAGCCCGTCCTCGGGGTATTCGTGGTTTGCCTGGGTTGGCTCTGGGTGGACTGCTGCGGAGGTTTTGAAGGAGATGGACTGCTCCTGCTGAAAGATCGACCGCCGCCCCTGGACCTTGCCTCGGCGTCGTCACCACAGAGAGGGGCTGATAGGAGAAACACGAACAGTAGGGCTGTGAGTGAGACCATTATCTGGGTTTTTGTCAATTTTATCATGTTATCTCCTTCTAAAGATTGGCCAGGATGAACAGGATCGACCGGATGGAGAGGCCGATATGGCAGGGACTTTGATAGCAGCGAATCATGGTCTTGTCAAGGCTAAACGGAAGCTCGCTCTGTCATCGAAATGGCCGGGCCGCCCTTGCCCTATCGTCAAGATTAGGGAAGGGGTCTGCCGTTGACTCTTGATTGAATGATGTGATAATAAAAAAGCATGTCACGACCTCTTAGTCACTAAGAGTCAAGGGCAGATCCCATTTCACATTTATTCACCCACGATGAAGTATCCTGACCGGGCAACAGATAGAAGGCGGTGATCCTTGAAGACAACACAGAGAATAGGTTGGATCCTGTTGTGGTTCCTGGCGATGGTGGCCGTGGTGGCCGGTGCTGGATTCTTTTTTCTTCGTGGAGGCGATGGGAATGCTCCTCAGTACCTTTTGGCCAAGGTGGAACAGGGGCCTGTGGTGAGCAAGGTTTCTTCCACCGGGACCCTCAATCCGGTGGTTACCGTCCAGGTCGGCTCCCAGGTATCTGGCCAGATCAAGGAGCTCCTGGCGGACTTTAATACTGAGGTGACGGCCGGACAGGTGATTACCCGGATCGATCCTGAGAACTTCGAGGCGCGTGTCATTCAGGCCGAGGCAGAGATCGCTGTGGCCGTGGCCAATGTGGAGGTCCAGAGGGCGGCCCTGGAACGGGCAAAGGCAGATCTCGAGAATGGGCGGGCGGCCCTAAACTCGGCCATTGCCCAGGTGGAAAAGGCACGAGTTGCCCTGTCGGATGCCAAGAAAGATATGGATCGGAAGCGGGCGCTTCATCAACGGCAGATCATTTCAGAGAGCGAAATTGACAAGGCCACAGCCCTTTACGATCAGTGCTTGGCCCAGCTTCGATCGGCAGAGGCGGAACAGTCGGCCCAGGCCTCTACGGTCAGGGCCAGAGAGGCAGGACTCAAGATGGCCGAGGGCCAGATCGCCTATGCCATGAGTCAGGTAAGGCTCAAGGAGGCGGCCCTGATGAGCAGCAAGATTGACCTGGCGCACACGGTCATCCGCTCGCCCGTGGATGGGGTGGTGATCGAGCGCAACGTGGATATGGGGCAGACCGTGGCAGCAAGCCTGCAGGCCCCTACGCTGTTTACCATCGCCCAAGATCTTCGAAAGATGCAGGTGAAGGGAAGCTTGGACGAGGCGGATGTGGGCCGGATGCACGTGGGGCAAAAGTCCGTATTTACAGTGGATGCATTTCCAGGTGAAGAGTTTGTGGGTTCGGTTGAACAGGTGCGTAAGGCGCCTCAGACGGTACAGAATGTGGTCACCTATACAGCTATTATTTCGGCGGACAATCCGGATCTTAGACTCCTTCCCGGCATGACGGCCAATGTCCAGATCATTGTAGAAGAGAGGAAAAACGTCCTCAAGGTTCCTAATGGCAGCCTTCGGTTTCGGCCGCCGGGTGAGGGGGGGGCATCATCGGGGAGCAGCACCCAGAAGAAAGGGGAGGGAGGACAGGGGCAAACGGATGGAGAGGAGCGAATGGCCAAACTGCGCGAGGCCCTAAGCCTGACCAAGGAGCAGGAGGCGCAGATCCGAACCCTCTTTTCCGAAGCACGGGAGAAGGTGGCGGCCATGAAGGGAAAGGGTGCGTCGGGTGAGGAGATCCAGGCTCAGATCCAGGAATCGCGACAGCAGGCACGGGAGGCCATGATGACCCTGTTGACACCCGAGCAGCGGGAGACATTCTCGCGGCTTTCTGCGGTGCGGGCCGCCAATCCCGTTACCCCTGGAAAGGTGTGGGCCTTGGACTCTGCTGGAAGGCCGTCTCCGGTGAACATCCTGGTGGGAATCAGCGACGGCGCCTTCAGCGAGGTCGTGAAAGGAGACCTTAAGCCGGATCAGATGGTGATCACCGGGATCAACCAGGTCTCTCGAAAGACCTCAGGGACGGGAAAACGTCTTGGATTCTAAATCAAGTCAGATCCTCTTAGAGACCGCAGAGCTCTCCAAAGACTATCTGATGGGTTCTGAGGTAGTCAACGCCCTTCGAGAGGTCTCGGTCCAGGTGAAAGGGGGAGAGTTTGTGGCAGTCATGGGACCTTCAGGTTCAGGTAAGTCCACATTCATGAACCTCATCGGATGCTTGGACAGACCCTCCTCCGGCAGGTATCTCTTTGAGGGGAGGGATATGTCTCAACTGAACATTGACGATTTGGCCAGGACGCGCAATCACAGGGTAGGATTTGTGTTTCAGAATTTCAGTCTTCTCTCCCGCACCTCGGCCTTGGAGAATGTGGAGCTTCCCCTCATGTATGGCAAGGTCCCGAGACGCGACCGGAAGGCAAAGGCCACGGCCGTGTTAGAGGCGGTGGGTCTCAAGGATCGAATTCGCCACCAGTCGTCCCAACTCTCAGGGGGCCAACAGCAACGGGTGGCCATTGCCAGGGCCATTGTGAATGACCCGGCCCTGATCTTGGCCGATGAGCCGACCGGAGCCCTTGATACGTTCACGGGAATCGAGATCATGGCCCTGTTTCAAGCCCTCAACCGCGATGGGAGGACCATTGTGGTGGTGACCCATGAGTCGGATATTGCCCAGTTTGCGGACCGGATTCTCAGGTTTCGGGATGGCCGGTTGATCAAGGACGAACGGGTCGAGCATCCCGAGGATGCCAGGGAAATGCTCTCACGCATGCCTGTTGACGGGAGCAAAGGCCATGAATCCCGTTGATGCCCTGTTTGCAGCCTTGAGGGCACTTAAGGCAAACGTGCTCCGGAGTGTGCTGACCACATTAGGGATCGTTATCGGAGTGGGGGCCGTGATCGTCATGATCTCTGTGGGGGCCGGGGCCGAGGCCCGAATGGACCAACTGATCAGCAGCCTTGGATCCAATCTCCTCATGATTATTCCTGGAACGAGCACCCTGGGCGGGGTGCGCCTGGGGCATGGAAGTCGGCCGACCATTACCGAAGAAGATGCCCAGGCCATTCAAGGGGAGATCTCCACAGTGCAAGTTGCCGCCCCCATTTTACGGGGTTCCGGTCAGGTGGTCTTTGGGAACCAGAATTGGGGCACCGCGGTGTATGGAGTAACTCTTGAGTACTTCTTTGCGAGGGAATGGGAGATCACCTCTGGCCGGGATTTCACTCCCGAGGACTTGAAGGGCGCGGCCAAAGTCGTCCTGCTGGGAGAAACGGTCATCAAGAATCTTTTCCCCGGGCAAGACCCCTTGGGCCAGGAGATACGGATCAAGCGGGTGCCCTTTACCGTGATCGGCGTCCTGAAGGAGAAGGGAGAGACGCCTATGGGACAGGACCAGGACGACGCTGTCTTGATCCCTCTTCCCACAGCCTGGAAGCGGGTCTTGGGCGGGCGATTTCTGAGCGGCAGAGGGGTGAATGCCATCTTTGTAAAGGTCCGTGATTCCGAGGAGATGGCAGGGACATCTCAAGAGGTCAAGGACCTTCTGCGCCAGCGCCATCACCTGAAGGCCGGAGATGAGGATGATTTTGTCATTCGGAATCTCTCCCAGATTCTCGAGACCCGGGCAGAGTCCTCCCGGGCCATGGCCGTGCTGTTGGCTGCGGTCGCCTCCATCTCATTGGTGGTGGGGGGGATCGGGATCATGAATATCATGTTGGTCTCGGTCACCGAACGCACCCGGGAGATCGGGCTCCGTATGGCCGTGGGGGCCAGGAGAAGGGACATCCTGGCGCAATTCTTGATCGAGGCGGTAACCCTGTCTCTGATCGGGGGCGCCATGGGCGTGATTCTGGGCCTCATGGGCTCCGTATCCATCGCCAGGTGGGGGGAATGGTCCACGGTCATTGAGGCGGAGTCCATTGCCTTAGCCTTTGGTTTTGCAGCCGCAGTGGGGGTCTTCTTTGGATACTATCCGGCAAGAAAGGCGGCTCGCCTTAACCCCATAGAGGCATTAAGGTATGAATGAGGGTCGAACGTAATCGATATGCCTCCCTATAAACGCTCTGTGTGCCCACACGATTGCCCGGACACCTGTGGACTCCTTTTGGGGGTGTAAGGAGGACGAGTGGTATCCGTCAGATGAGGCGCGACAGCATCTTTTTGTCCATTGACGAGGCTCTGGCGGCTGTATGCACCGATCTTCGGCGATACGACCCTCAGATTGGCCTGTTGTGTCAGATTATTCGACTGGTTTCGGGCGGGACTGTTGACGTCGAGAGGGAAGGGCAGAAAGGCGGGGCATGGATCAGCATGCAGGGGCGACCGAACATGAGATGGATGGAGGGACCTGACCTGCTGGAATACGCGTGTGCGGCCGTCAAGGGAGCAGATCGGGATTCCCGGTTGGTTTCATCGATCTGCGCCAGGGTATTTCATACGCGGACGCTTGAAGAGATGGATCGGGAAACCGGGCAAATGGGGGTCCGCATCGAAACCGGCATGGAAGGCTTTTCGTGCAGGCAGTGCGGGCGATGCTGCACCTCCCTCGATTACCACGACGAGCTTATCGAGGAAGATGTGGCCCGATGGGAGAGACTGGGGCGGATCGATATCCTCAAATGGGTAAGGATTATTGAACGGGAGGGTGAGGTAAGACAATACAGGATATGGACGATCCCCGGAACGACGCGGCTGGCAGACAGTTGCCCATTCTTGAAGAAGATCTCTTCTGAAAATCGATGGGACTGCCTGATCCATGATGTAAAGCCGGCGATCTGCCGTCAGTATCCTTTAAGCAGAAAACACGGCCTCATGACCGGGTGCCTCGGTTTCGACCCGAAGAAGACGCGGGGGCGCTGAGGGAACTCAATGATGGTCATGTGGTATGCAGGGATGGCCTTTTCAAGGTCGTTTCCGTCGGAAGGGGGGCCGGATTCGGTCCGGCACAATCTCAACCAGGCCCGTTTTTTCGGATTTGCGCGTATCGATAGGCCATGCCGAGGGCCTTGATGCAGTGTTCGGGGTCATTGAATACCGGAAAACCCATGTTTTCAACCCGCTCCTTCAAGGTCCGGGTGTTGGAAGGATTGGGACCGTAGATCCATGTGACGACGGGTTTGGAAACAAGGCCTTTGATGGCCTCGTATGCCTCCAGATAGGCCTTGTCGTTTTTGCCCCTGGCGTCGGCCCACACGACATTAAAGAGGGCATCCACGTTTTTATCCCGAAGCACGGTCTCCAGAATGCCCGAATACACCGGGGAAAAATCCTTGACGGAGGGGATCATGGGGCCGATGTCCACCGGCATATGGCCAAGCCCCGGAAACATCCGATTGAACTTCTCGGCCGTCTCAGGAGAGAGCCGGGCCATGGCGAGCCCGTATGCTGCACCCTGATCCGAAGCCACCACGCCCACGGCGCCGGTATAGCTGACCATCCCCAGCCGGTTGCCCCTGGGAAGAGGCTGGGAGGCAAAGATCTTGGGCATTTCAAAAAGGTCATTGAAGGCAGCCAGTCTCAGGATGCCGGACTGCCTGCATGCGGCATCAAATATCCGGTCATCCACGGCCAGAGCGCCGGTATGGGAGGCGGAGGCCCTGGCGCCTTCGGCCGTGGTCCCCAGCTTGAGTGCGAGCACAGGCTTTTTTGAGGCCACCCGGCCGCAGACCTCGATGAATCGTTCCCCGTCCCGGATGCTTTCAAGGTACATGCTGATGACCTGGGTGTCCGCATCTTTTTCCAGGTATTCCAGGAGATCGCACTCATCCAGGTCGCACTTGTTTCCAAAATCGCAGATTTTGCTGATGCCAATTCCCAGTTGGGGATAGGCGTAGGCCTGAGGGTTGATCATGCCGGTCTGGGAGCAGATGGCCACAGGTCCGGGTTTGAATCCATGGTAGCCGGCCTCATAGGGGCAGGGATTGAACCCGTTGCGACTGCTGGCGATGCCGGCCGTGTTGGGACCGATGATCCGCACGCCCCACTCCCTGGCCATGACCGCAACCCGTTCCTGTAGCGCAGCCCCTTCCGAATCCCGCTCGGCAAAGCCGTCCGCCACCAGAATAACGGCCCGGATTCCCCGCCTGGCGCACTGCTCAAAGACATCGGGTACGTTTCGGGCATTGATCATAATGAGGACCACATCGGGCGTGTCCGGTGTCTCATCGATGGAAGGATAGACGCGCAGTCCCAGGACGTCCTTGTATGAGGGATTAACCGGGTAGATGTTGCCTCTGTAACCGGCCTTAAGAAGCGATTTGACTGCCACATACCCGCCGAAAACACCCTTTCTGAAGGACCCGATAATGGCCACGCTGTCAGGCTCAAAAAACAGGGAAAAGATATTCGCACCCATGATTCTCTCAAGCTCCCGTAAGTTTGGAGGCAGCCCCCCCTTCTTTGGTGGTGATTATAGAGGCTGCTCTTTTTGGAGGAAAGGTAGTGGAAGTGGCTTTTAGGGTCAAGAGAAATCCAGTCGTGCCGCCACAAATGTGGGCGCGGGATCGGATGGGCGTTGCTGGTGTGAAGCGGGGGCCGGGGCAGTGAAGGACCATGCAAATAACATTGTGTTTTTTTCTGTTTTGAGGCAGAATCGTTCTCATTCGGGTATTGCATTACTCACTTCAAGAAATCGTTAACCCATAATTTTCAGACGAAATGCTCTATCTAACCTGCCAGAGGCGAAGTGGGTAAGTCCGAATATTTTGAAAATGGAACGGGCATCTCATGAAAACCAGGGTGTCTCAGCAGGTTAGAGTTTTAGCTGGGGGGGAAAGAGATGGTAAAAAGCAATATATTCTACGATAAGTATGCCAAGACAAAGAGAAGGCTTTTCGTGCTGATTCTGGTGATGACATTTGTGTCGTTGGGTGCAGGATTGGGCATCCTGAAATTGAGCAATCTGAAGACCGTTGGCATGGGGCTGGAGACGATTTACCACGATCGCGTCAAGCCGTTAAAACAGCTCAAGATGCTCTCTGATATCTACGGCATCACCATTGTGGATACCGCAAACAAGGTTTTCAATGATGCGATGTCGTGGCAGGAAGGCCGAAACCTCCTTGACCAGACAACGAAAAAGATTGCTGGCTTGTGGGGTGAATACCTGAAAACGTACCTTACGGAGGAAGAGAAAAAGGTGGCCAAGGAGCTTCAATTGTTATTTGAATCTGCCGACAGGTCGCTGATGCAGCTTAAGAAAATCCTCTTGAATGAAGATCGGAAGGGACTGTCGGAATTCATCAAGAAGGACCTCTATCAGGCCATTGAGCCGGTTACCCGCAAGATTGACGACCTGTTTCAGATGCAGGTACGCATTGTGAAAGACATCAACGATACCGAAAAGGTCCGCTATAAAATCGGCTGGAGTGTAGGCTTGGCAAGCATTGCCCTGAGCGTCATCCTGTTTTTTCTGGTTGTCCTGCAGTGGAGAAGGTTTCGGGCGTTACTGGATTCTTTGTAGGAAGACGATACTTATAACTCTCTTTCCTGCCGTCTGCGCCCAATGATATCCTTATCTCCCTGAAAACCGGGGAGGCCATCCGTCACGCAAAGGGTAGACGAAGGTTTCCCGCCCTGTTTTATACCGAAAGTCGCAGCGGTCACTTCCTTCTGCAATGGTGTAGTGCCGGACCAGGCCCCTGTCAAAGGCCTTGCTGACCACAAAATCACTCAAACAGAGGTAAGGCGCCAGTTCCTGGGCGTTATACGCTGCATACAACTTACAGAGCCCACACTCGGTGATATCCAGCCCATAGTCGAACTCGCGACCATCGCCATTCACGAACGTGCATACCCAACCTGCCGGATAGGGTCTGCCTTGGGATTCCTCAGCGGCTGTCCTGAGACGCGAAACATAGCCCTTCCCGTATTTCAGCCTACGGACCAGATTCAAGAACCACCCCGGATAATCAGCCATGATTTCGTAGGTTTGGTAGATTATCTCTCCCGCCCGCTCAACGGAGAAACCGATCCGTTTCAGCACGCGGTACATGGCCAGATAGTAGACTCCGTAATCAAGCCATTCGGTAAACATGCTCTCTTTTCCCCCGATGTACGGCACAGAAGGGGCTATGCCGGCGTACTCAGCTTGGATGTCCTTCAACATGCCGGCCGCGCGGTCCTTTCCGAAATGGGCGGCAAGGGCCGTCTTTGTGCTTTCGTGGAAGGAGTGGAGCGGGTCGCATGGTCGGAAAATCCTGTAAGCTGCCCCCGCGACCAAGATGCCGCCGACTGAGGCTGCCGAAAGTCTGAAAAACCTTCTCCTGTTCATGGATTTCCTCGTGCCTCTCAACTCTCAACCTCAATGGCGACGGCCTGAAAACCTGCCGCGAGGCGCTACGGCTATCTTCCCGCCGTCCGCTCAAGTGCCTTTAAGGTTATGCCATTTTGGGCTTTTTAAAACACACATTAATGCCCAATTCACCCCCATGATTTGTAAACTCGGTGCAGGGGTTGGAAGAAGCTGGCACTTGGCAGACAAAATTCAGGTAGAGGCGCCTGGCTTGGCCTGGCCCAATCTGAAACCTATCCTCACAATTCAAACTCGTCGTTATAGAAAAAGGACTCCCTTTTCACCGTTACTGATTGAAACGCGTTTATCTCTTCCAGAAAATCGAGATAGGCCTCAAGGTCCGGCGACCTTTTTGCGCGGAATTGCTTCTGTGCGGATTGACACGAAATTGTGGGACTCCAATGGAGGTCGTTGTCAAGGTCAAGCATTCTTTTCCCTTCCCTTCTCCCCGACGATGTCATCAAGCGTCTTCAATTGACCATATTTTTCAAAGTATTCTCTGATCTCTGCCATATTCACCCCTGGCAGGCGAAGCAGATACTCGATGTCAGCCATTTCCCTCAGCCTTCTGGAGGGGTCATTTTTAATGGCAAAGACCTTGAGCGCCGCCAGATGCTCTGGTTTCACCACAGGTATGACCTGCTTACCCAGGACCGGCATTTTTCGAGCCTCTGTGAAAATGGCATCTGCTGTCTGGCCTGCGACATAGACAAAAT
>Ga0172374_1003024_pt1 | contig 10363 bp, 12 predicted proteins | sample LakKiv3m_FD_114536 | JGI IMG/M metagenome (GOLD analysis project Ga0172374, IMG submission 114536) | Freshwater microbial communities from Kabuno Bay, South-Kivu, Congo - kab_092012_10.3m | ecosystem: Environmental > Aquatic > Freshwater > Lake | place: Democratic Republic of the Congo... | reverse complement strand
GCCGCCCTTCGGGAAGGCGGCCCGCAACGGCTTGAAAAGATGGTCGGGATGACTGGATTTGAACCAGCGACCCCCTGGTCCCGAACCAGGTGCTCTACCAGGCTGAGCCACATCCCGATGGAATTGGGAATGATACCAACGGCCTACCGCGCCGTCAATATGTAGATCACACCCATCACGATCAAGAGCCCTCCGAAGGCCCGCTTCAGAAGGAGCTGCGGCAGCCCGATCGAGTACCCGGCGGACAGGTACGAGCCGATCACGAATCCGGCGATCAGGAGGAGCGCGGCCGGGGCGCTCACCAGGTCCGTCTTGTAATATTGCCAGAAGGCGGCGATCCCGATCGGGGGAAGCAGCATGGCCAGGGACGTACCGGTCGCCATCTTCTGATCGAATCCGTAAAGGTAGACCATCGCCGGGATGACGAAGACGCCGCCGCCGATCCCGAACATGCCGGACACGGCGCCGGTCGCCGCGCCGATCGCGAGGAAACCGAGGAATGAGAGGGGCAAGAGGGAACCCTCCTTGCGGGGTACGCCTCGGCGCCGAGGGACGGGCTACGCCGTCGCGCCGACGGCTTTCCGGAGATTCCGCTTCATCAGGGCGATCGTTTTACCGTAATCGGGAGTCCCGAAGATCCCTGATCCGGATACGATCACGTTCGCCCCGGCGGCTGCCGCGTCGCCGACGTTGTCCGCCTTGATCCCGCCGTCGACCTGGATGTCGACGTCGAGGCCCGCACGGTCGAGCTGGGAGCGGAGCAGCTCGATCTTGCCGAGCATCGACGGGATGAAGGCCTGGCCGCCGAAGCCGGGGTTGACGGTCATGATCAGCACCATGTCGACGTCGGTCAGGACCCATTCGATCGCGGAGAGCGACGTGGAGGGATTGAGGGCGACGCCCGCCTTCTTCCCGAGCTCCCGGATGCGAGCGACTACGCGCTGGAGGTGCGGGGCGGCCTCGGCGTGGACGGAGATGATGTCCGCCCCGGCCTTCGCGAAATCGTCTACGTACCGCTCCGGCTCGACGATCATGAGGTGTACATCGATGGGCGCCGTTGCGACTTTCCTGATCGCCGCCACGACCGCCGGTCCGATGGTGATGTTCGGGACGAAGCGGCCGTCCATCACGTCGACGTGGAGCAGGTCGGCGCCTGCCTTCTCCGCCGCCCGGACCTCGTCGGCCAGCCGACCGAAATCCGCCGACAGAAGCGACGGCGCGATGTAATACTCCATGGAGTTTACCCTCCCCGGGTCGATAGTAGCACGTCCCCGGAAACCCCAAAACCGAAACCCCAAACCGGGACGGGACCCCAGAACCGGGACGTTCCTAGAAGTCCCACAAAAGTGGGACACTCATGATTTCATCACTGTCCCAGTTCTAGGGGACTTCTAGGAACGTCCCGGTTCTGGGGTTCCGGTTCTGGGGTTTTAGGTTTTTGGGTTTTGCGCAGGAGCGCGGCGAAGAATGCGTCGGTGCCGTGGCGGTGCGGGTAAACGCGCATGAACCCATCCGACGTCCAGGCGTCGCCGGGACCCGGCCATCCGTCGGGGCGGGCCGCCACGGCCGCCTCCGGGCGCTCCGCGAGGAACGCAGCGACGACCTCCTCGTCCTCCTCCGTGAACGGCGAACAGGTGCAGTAGAGGAGGAGCCCGCCCGGGCGCACGGCTTCCCACGCGTTCCGCAGGATCGCCGCCTGGACGCGCGACATGCGCCGCGGCCCGTCGGCCCGGAACCGCCACTTGGCGTCGGGGTTCCTGCGGATCACCCCCATCCCGGTGCACGGCGCGTCCACCAGCACCTTGTCGAACAGTCCGGCGGAGGGCGTCAGCGGGGCGCGGGAAAGGTCGTGGATGGCAGTCCGGATGCCCGGCGCGCCGGTCCGCGCGACAACCTCGCGCAGCATGCGGAGCCGCATCGCGGAGACGTCCGCCGCCACGATTTCCGCCTTGCCTCCCGCGAGGGCGGACAGGTGCGTCGTCTTCCCGCCCGGCGCGGCGCAGGCGTCGAGGATCCGCTCGCCCGGCTCCGGTCGAAGCAGCGGGGCGATCAGCTGCGCCCCCTCGTCCATGACCAGGTACGCGCCTTCCAGGAACGCGGCGTCGGAGAAGACCGGGGCGGGCTTCCCGAGGACGAATCCGTCCGGAGAGAACCGGCAGGGGGAGGGATCCCTCCCCTCGTCGACGAACCGCCTCGCCAACGCGGCGGCGGCGGCGCGAAACGGGTTGGCGCGCACCGCGAACGGCGGCTTCCCGACGCACGCGGCGAGGTACGCCCGCGTCTCCGCGTCTCCGAGAGACGCGGCTAAAGCGTCGACCAGATCACGCGGAGCCGAACACTCCGCGGTAAGCCGGCGGGGGTCTCCCTCCGGCGGAAGCGCCGGGACCTTCCCGGCCCGGACGATTGCGCGCAGCACAGCGTTGACGAAACCCCCGGCGCCGCCGCCGCGCGCCGCCTTGACCGCCGCAACCGTTTCGTTCAGCGCCGCGCGGTCGGGAACACGGGTGTAGAAGAGTTGGTACGCCCCAACGCGAAGGGCGTTGCGGACGTACGCGTCGGTGTCTTCAAGGGGCCGCGAGAGGAACGGCAGAAGGGCGAAGTCGATCGTCCCGCGCCGGCGCAAGGTCCCCATCACCAGCTCGGTCAGGAGCCCACGGTCGCGGGAATCGGAAAAACGCCCGTCGCGCAGCGCGCGGTCGAGCACGATGTCGGCGAAGGCCTCGTCCCGGTCGACCCTTGCGAGCACCGAGATCGCCGCGTCCCTTACGATAGCCGCTCCCCCGCCGCCACGCGCCGCCCCTGGGCGTACGCCCACGCGTCCATCGACTTCCCCCCCTCGGGCTGAACGACCCGAAGGCGGAGGACCCCTTCCCCGCACGCGACCGCGATGCCGTCGCGGCCGAGGGCCACGATCTCGCCGGGCTCCCCCGCCGCGCCGGATTCCCCGGCGACGGCCGGCGGGAGGACCTTGAGCGTCTTCCCCGCGTGAAGCGCGAACGCCGAGGGCCACGGCATCATCCCCCGGACCAGGTCGCGCACCTCCGGCGCGGGACGGCTCCAGTCGATCCGGCCGTGCTCCTTTTTCAGCATGGGTGCGTACGTCGCAAGGGCCGAATCCTGCGGCGTCTCGACCAGCGTCCCCTCGCCCAGCTTCCCCAGCGCCTCCCGAAGCGCCTCGGCCCCGAGGATCGACAGCTTGGAAAACATCGTCTCCGCGGTGTCACCGCCGCCGATCGGCGTCTCCCGCACATGAAGGATCGGCCCCGTGTCCATCCCGGCGTCCATCCGCATGATGGTGATCCCGGTCGACGCTTCGCCCCGGGCCACCGCCCAGTTGATCGGCGCGGCGCCGCGATACTTCGGCAGGAGGGAGGCGTGGACGTTGACGCACCCGAGGCGCGGGATGTCGAGTATCGATTGAGGGAGTATGTGGCCGTACGCCACCACGACGATCAGGTCGGGCGCCTCGGCGGCGATACGGGCGACGGCGTCGGGATGGCGCGCCTTTTCCGGCTGGAAGACCGGGATCCCGCGCCGCACCGCCTCGTCCTTGACCGGGGGCGACGCCATCGATCGTCCGCGCCCCGCGGGCCGATCCGGGTTGCACAGGACGAGGGTCACGTCCGCGACTTCCGCGAGGGCGACGAGGGAACCTACCGCGAACCGCGGCGTTCCCATGAACACGGTGCGCAACCGGGCGGCGCCGGTACCGGGCGGCTCGGGGGTCACTTGGTCGAGGCCGCCGCGGAGGAGGAAAGACGATCGATGAAAAGGATCCCGTCGAGGTGATCGATCTCGTGCTGCAGCGCGCGGGCGAGGATCCCGTCCGCCACGATCCGGAGCGGCTTCCCCCGCTCGTCCATGCCGCGAACCTCGACGATTTCGGCGCGGCACACCTCGCCCTGGACCCCGGGCACGCTCAGGCATCCCTCGGCGATCGTGACCGACCCTTTCCGCTCGACGATCTCGGGGTTGACCACGGCCATCGGAGCGATCTTCTCGTCAACGGGGGATACGTCGAGGACTATGACCCGCTTCCCGACCCCCACCTGCGGCGCGGCGAGCCCCACCCCCTCGGCCGCGTACATCGTCTCGAACATGTCGCGGACGAGCGCTCGGATACGGTCGTCGACCGCGGCCACGTTGGCCGCCTTACGCGCGAGGAACGGATCGGGGAAGACCAGGATCTCCCTACGCATCGGCGGCCTCCTTTCCCGGCGGGTAGAACCGGACCATGTTCTTTCCGCTCTCCTTTCCCCAGTACAGGGCGCGGTCGGCGTTTTCCACGAGGGCCTGCGCGTTCCACTCCTCCCCGGGGGAGAGAGAGGCGACGCCGAAGGTGGCGGTCACGCTTACCGGTTCGTGGGAACCGTTGAAGACGCTCCCGGAAACCATCCGCTGGGCCCTCTCCGCGGCCCGCAACGCCTCGTCGCGGCCCACTCCGAGAAGGAGCCAGACGAACTCGTCGCCGCCCAGGCGGGCCATGGTGTCGTAGCTCCTTTTCGCCCGACTCAACACACCACCGAACTGCCTGATCACGCTGTCCCCCACCACCGGCCCGTACGCCTCGTTGACGCGCCGCAGGTCGTCTATATCCGTTACGATGCACGACAGTGGCCGCCCGATGCGGCGGGCCGTCTCAGCGGACCGGTCGAGATCGAGCGAGAAACGGCGCCGGTCCGGCAGCCCGGTCAATACGTCCCGCATCGCGAGGTCCGAAAGCTCCCGGCCGGCGAGGACCGCTTTCCGGTACATCTCCCCGTAAGTGAGGAGGGGCTGCGCAAGATCGAGGATCTCCGCTGAGGAAAGGTCCGCGGCGAAGACCATGTCGGCGCCCGCCTCCCGGAACCGCCGGGTCCGCCGGACGGCGTTGCGTCCACCTATCAGAAGCACCGGAACCCCGGCCCCGCAGCCGTCGCGGAACCGCCGCAGGATCCCCTCTTCCTCGTCGACGGCGCCGTACTCCCCCAGCAGGACGGCGGCGAGCCCCTCCCTCGTTCCCGGCCCCTCGATGAGCGCCTTCCAGGTTGCGGCCGTCTCAACCTGATAACCTTCGCGGGACAACAGGTCCCCCAAGCGCCCGAGGACGGGCCACAACGGACGGGCGGCCAGAACGGTCCCACGCACCGTGGTCATTTCTCCGGGTCCGCCTTCCGCGGCCATCCGCAGAGGGCGTTGGCGTTGCGCAGCGCCACCGCCGCCGCGTTCGCGAACGCCGTGAGCAGTTCGACGTCCTCTTCCGAGAATCCGTCGACCCGGTAATGATCGAGGTTGATCACCCCCATCACCTCGGATCCCCATTTCACCGGCACGGCCATCTCCGACATCACCGACGGATTCGCCTGTACGTAGCGAGGGTCCTTCCGCACGTCCGGTACGAGCAGCGGCTCCCCTTCCCGCGCGACCCACCCGGTGACCCCCTCTCCCACGCGAAGCCGCATGGCGTTTTTCACCTCGGGGCCCAGGCCCTGCTCCGCCTCGATGAAGAGCGTCCCCGTATCGGGATCCATCCGGATGACCGACCCGGAAGAGGCGCCCATCAACTCCGTCGCGCGGTCGACGATCAACTGGAAAAGGACGGCCGGGTCGCTCTGCTCGTTCAACGCCTTGCTGATCTCGAAGATCGCTGTAAGCTTGCGCGCCTTCTTGTCCAGGTGCCCGACCAGCGCCGCGTTCTCGAGGGCGATCGCCGCGAAGTTCGCCAGGACGGAGAGAAGCTTCAGGTCGACGTCCTGCAGCTCCCTTCCGTCCATGGGCGTCGCCGCGGCCATGATCCCTATCGCGGCCGTGGGGCTCTTCACCGGCGCGGCGAGGAACCCTTTCACCTCGAGACGGCGCATCAGCCGAAGAAGGGCGCGGTCCGTTACCGACCGCCCCTCGGAGACGATCATCCCCGTCCCGGAGGAAAGGACCCTTTCGACGACCATCTTGTACATCTCCTGCCGGTACTTCTCGAACTGCCGGCCGCGCGGGATCCCCGCCATGGACCGGACCACCAGGTGCTCGACCCCGGGCTCCGGCAGGAGGAGGACGCACCGCTCCACGCGCAGGATCGACGCGGCGGCGGAGGTTATGAGGTCGAGGCTGTGCTGGACGTCGCCCGCCGGCGCGCTCATCGCCTGCGACACCTCGTACAGGCCGGAGGTCATCGCCGCGGCCAGCGACACCTCCTTCGTGCCGCCGTGGGGCCTTCTCGCCCCACCGCGCAAGGCTTCGGCGAGGACGGACAGGACGCTCATCCCTCCCCCAGCAGCCTGCGAACGGTGTCCTTCAACTCCGCCGTGTCGTGGGACTTCACGATGTAGGCGTCGGAGGCCCACGTATTGAAATCCTGGCGGAATTCGCCGAAGGCTGTGAGCAGGACGACGGGGATCGTCGCGTTCTTCTCCCGGATCCGGCGGAGGACCTCTATCCCGTCGATGTCCGGCAGCTTTATGTCGAGCGTCACGAGATTGGGCAGGAACGATTCCAGGAGGACGAGCGCCTGCCTCCCGTCCACGGCCAGCTCCACCTCGTACCCCTCGTCGGAGAGGTCCGCCCGGTACAGCTCGCGGATGCTCTCCTCGTCGTCGACCACAAGGACCTTTTTCATCGTCTCACTCCTCCTTTCCCTCCCCCCACCGCGGGAGGACCCCGGCGTCGACACCGATGCAGGAAAGCGCCCGGGACACGACGAAGTCCACCAGGCCGGAGACCGTCTCCGGGCGATGGTAGAACCCCGGGCATGCGGGAAGGACGTGCGCCCCCGCGCGGGCAAGAGCAAGCATGTTCTCGAGATGGATCACGGACAGCGGCGTTTCCCTGGCCACGAGGACCAACGGCTTGCGCTCCTTGAGAACCACGTCCGCGCACCGGGTCAGAACCGACGACGACACGCCGTGTGCGATCCGCCCGAGGGTCCCCATGGAACAGGGAGCGACGATCATAGCGTCGGGCGCGTTCGAGCCCGATGCGAACGGGATCCCGAAGTCGTCCTCGGCGTACAGACGGAAAGGACGGGAGGATGAGGAGAGACTCCCCAGCCACTTGCGCCGCGCGACCGCGCCGCCTGGAAGCCTGCCGTCCCCTACCTCCGCGGCGAGAATGCCCCACGCCGTCCCGGTGACCAGTACGTGCAGGTCCGCGCCGCGCTCGAGGAGCAGGGAGAGGGTGCGGACGCCGTACGCGGCGCCGCTGGCGCCCGAAATGCCGAGAAGAACCTTCATGGGCTGCCCCGCAATGCCAGGTCTAGCCAGGTAAAAACGCAGAACGCTATGCTCACGACCCCGTTCAGGTTGAAGAACGCCATGTTCAGCCGCGAAAGGTCGTCCTTACGGACGATCGCGTGCTCGTACCCCAGCACGGCCACGCAAAGGGCGAGCCCGGCGAGATACCACCCGCCCATTCCGAACACATGATACCCCACCAGAAGGAAGCCCGCCATCGCCAGGTGGAACGCCCGGGCGACCCACAGCGAGGGACCCACCCCCAAGGTCTGCGGGATCGAGTGAAGGCCCTCGCGCCGGTCGAATTCGATGTCCTGAAGCGCGTAGAGGACGTCGAACCCGCCCACCCAGAACAGCACGGCGAGGCAGATCCAGAGCATCCGGGGGTCCGCCTCCCCGGTCACGGCGATCCACGCCGCCAGCGGCGCCGCCCCGAGGCACGCGCCGAGGACGAGGTGCGACGCCCACGTGAACCGCTTCATGTACGAGTATGAGAAGAGCAGCAGGAGAAGTACGGGCGTCAGCTTAAGGCAGAGCGCGTTGAGCTTGGCGGCGGAAAGGGCGAGCAGCGCCACGGACATCAGGATGAAGACGCGAGCCATCTGCCGGCTCACCTGCCCGGAGGGGATCGCGCGGCCCCTGGTCCGCGGGTTTTTCGCGTCGATATCCGCGTCCACCAGCCGGTTGAAACCCATCGCGGCCGAGCGCGCCCCCACCATCGCCAGGAAGATGTAGAAGACGGTCCGGGCCGGGGGGAGCGCGTTCCGCGCCCCGATCTCGCGGGCCGCGAGGAACATCCCCGTCAGTGCGAAAGGAAGCGCGAAGACGGTGTGCGCCACCTTGACCATCTCGAGGTAGACGCCGATGCGGCGGAAAACGCTCAGAAGCCGTACTCCTTCCACCGGCGGGTGACGAGGTCGGTGATCTCCCGGGGCATCTCGATGTCCCCGGGCCACTCGCGCGCGAACCCCTCCGACGCCCATTTGCGCGTCGCGTCGATCCCCATCTTGGAGCCGTAGTGCGGGATCGGGGAGGCGTGCTCGAGGGCGTCCACGGGGCCGTCCACGATCATCGTGTCCCTGCGCGGGTCGACGTTGTTCCCTATCCTCCACAGCGCTTCGCTCATCTCCTGTATGTTCACGTCGGAGTCGAAGATCACGACGAACTTGGAGAACATCAGCAGGCCCAGCCCCCACACGGCGCACATCACCTTCCGCGCGTGGCCGGGGTAGCGCTTGTCGATCGAGAAGAAGGCGAAGTTGTGGAAGATCCCCTCGATCGGCAGGTTCATGTCCCTCACCTCGGGGACGATCTTCCGAAGGAGGGGGAGGAAGATCCGCTCCGTCGCCTTCCCGAGGTAGACGTCCTCCATCGGCGGCTTCCCGACGATCGTCGCGGGATAGACCGGGTCCTTCCGCCGCGTCACGCACGTCAGGTGGAAGACGGGGTACCGGTCGGCGAGGGAGTAGTACCCGGTGTGGTCGCCGAAGGGCCCCTCGACCCTCTGCTCGTCGGGGTCGACGTATCCTTCGAGGATCACCTCGGCGTGCGCGGGCACCTCGATGTCGATCGTTTTGCAGCGGACGAGCTCCACCGGCTCCTTCCTGAGGAACCCGGCGAACATCATCTCGTCCATGTCCTCGGGCAGCGGCGCGGAGGCCGCGTAGATCGTCGCCGGATCGCCGCCGAGGGCCACCGCCACGGGCATCCGCTCCCTCTTCCCCCGGAAGCCCCGGTAATGGTGCGCACCCCCCTTGTGGACGTGCCAGTGCATCCCCGTCGTCGTCCCGTCGTAGACGTGCATCCTGTACATCCCGACGTTCCGGCGTCCCGTCACGGGGTCCTTCGTGAAGACAAGCGGGAGCGTGATGAACGGACCGCCGTCGCCGGGCCATGTCTTCACCACCGGGAGGAACGACAGGGAGGGGTTGTCCTTCTCGACGACCTCCTGGCAGGGGGCCGAGGAGACGGTCTTCGGCATGAAGTCGGCGAGCCGCGCGAGCTTGGGCAGCATCTTGAGCTTCTCGAGCAGGTTCGTGGGGATTTCCGGTTCGATCACCTCCTTGACGCGCTCCGCGATGTCGTCGAGCCGCGGCACGCCAAGCGCGAAGCACATCCGCTCCATCGTGCCGAAGAGGTTCATCGCAAGCGGCACGGACGTTCCCCGGACGTTCTCGAAGAGGAGCGCCGGCCCCCCGGACTTCACGGCCCGATCGGCGATCTCGGCCGCCTCGAGCTCCGAGGAAACCTCGGACGTTATGCGCTTGAGCTCGCCTCGCGCTTCAAGGGCGGCGAGATAGTCGCGCAGGTCGCGAAACGCCATCGTCTCTCCTTTCCGCTGGAAGGTGGCTGGGGACCATCATAACACCGCCGCCCGCACCGGTCTGCCGCCTGCAACTATTCCGCTCGGGAGGGGAATCCCGTTTGAAAAATCGTCCTTTACCTTGACCACACATATACCGACAGGTTAGGCTTACACAGGGGGGATATTCGAATTGAAGAAAACTTCGAGACTGTTCAAAGCTCTTTCCGACGAGACCCGCCTGCGGATCCTGAAGATGCTGGAGGCGAGGCCTTTGTGCGTGTGCGAGATACAGCACGTGCTTAAGGGGTCCCAGCCGAACGTGTCCCATCACCTGAAAACGCTGGCCGACGCCGGGCTGGTCGATTCGAAACGGGACGGCCTGTGGATCGCCTACCGGGTCACGGAGACGCCCGAAACGCCGATTCACGCCGCCGCGCTGGCTCTCATCCGCCGCTCGCTCAAAAGCGACGAACGGGTGAAGAAGGACCGGGCCGTCGTGAAAAGCGTCAACCGGGTCGATATCGCCATCCGGAAATAGGACCCCGCCGATAACCGCGGGGTCTACTTGAGGGTAACCCGGGTCGCCCCCCATCCACCGGCCTGGGGCGGGGCGTCCGAATAGCTCTCTACCAGCGGGTGGCGAGCCAGCAGCGCGCGCACCGCGGCTCGCTGGGCTCCCGTGCCCTTCCCGTGGATCAGCCGCACCTCCCGGTACCGTTTCCGCACCGCAGCTTCCAGATACTCCTCCACGACGGAAACCACATCCCGCGGCGTGAAGGCGTGGAGATCGATGCTCTCCTCCACCGGCACGCGGTGCGGGGGCGGTTCTCCGGGGGGATCCGACCGCGTCACG
>Ga0172374_1003023_pt1 | contig 10365 bp, 6 predicted proteins | sample LakKiv3m_FD_114536 | JGI IMG/M metagenome (GOLD analysis project Ga0172374, IMG submission 114536) | Freshwater microbial communities from Kabuno Bay, South-Kivu, Congo - kab_092012_10.3m | ecosystem: Environmental > Aquatic > Freshwater > Lake | place: Democratic Republic of the Congo... | reverse complement strand
GTGGCGCCGAGCGACTTCACCAGGCCGACGACCGCGTGTTTGGTGGCGGTGTAGGCCACGTCGCCCGGCATGCCGCCGAGGCCGGCCATCGACGCCGTCACGAGCACATGGCCCGACCCGCGGGCCACCATGCCGGGCAACACGGCCCGCGCGCCGAAGAACACGCCGTCGAGGTTCACGCCCAGGATGGCGCGGTAGCCCTCGTCGGTGACGTCCTCCAACGGGGCGAGCGGCTGGTCGTTCAGGTTGCGGCCGGGTGTGGTGATGCCGGCGTTGAGATGCACCATGTCGAGCGGCGGCAACGACTCGACGAGTGCGGCCCAGGCCGCCGAGTCGCTCACGTCGAGCTGGATCTCGTCGCTCGACTGCGGCCGGATGTCGGCCACGTACACGGTGGCCCCTTCGGCCCGGTAGCGCTGTGCACAGGCCTTCCCAATGCCGCTGGATCCGCCGGTGACCAGTACGTGTTGTCCTTCGAGTGCTCCCATGCGTCCCTCTCGTTCTGTCCCCGATGCTCTCACCCGCCACCGAGGTCAGGACGAATCCACCGTTCCGGTGGAATTCGTGTGACCTCGGTGCCGCCCCCCGATGTCGCGGCAAACCCACCGTTCCGGTGGGTTTCGTGTGACCTCGGCGAGATTCTGCCGATTCGGTTCGCTCGCCGTACCCAGTGAAGGTGTGAAGGATGTGGATCGTCGACTGCTGGATCTGGCGGCACGAAATCACTGGCTCGTGAATCGGCAGCTGATCCGGCGGGCCGGCCTCACGTCGCGTCAGTGGTGCCGGCGGGTGGATGAGGGATCGTGGGTGCCGATGCACCCCACCGTCTGGCGTCATGTCGCCACTCCGGTGACGTGGGAGCTCCGGGTCAGGGCGGCGGCGTTGTGGCTCGGTCGGCAGGCGGCCCTCGCCGGTGCGGCATCGGCTCGTTGGTGGGGACTCGACGGGTTCGAACTGGTCGACACGGTGGAGTTCGTCGTGCCTCGCCGAAGGCGGTCGATCTCGGGCGTGACCCTGCACACCACCGACGACTGGCACGCGAAGGACCTGCTCGTGCGGAACGGTGTGCGCGTGACGAGCGTGAGCAGGACCGTCATCGACATGGCAGGTCAGCGTGTGCCACTGCGGCAGATCGAGTCCGCCATCGACAGTGGGGTGCGTCTGCGCCGGACGTCGCTGGTCACCTTGCGGCGACGGCTCGTGGATCTCGATCGCCCCGGGCGCCGCGGCATCCGCCTGTTACGGGAGGTGCTGCTCGACTCCGGCGGGGAGTCATATCTGGAACGACGGTTTCTCCGCCTGATGCGAGAGGCGGGGCTGCCGCGGCCGCAGGTTCAGGTCGTCTTTGCGCGTGAGTCGCAGCGGGCGATGCGGGTCGACTTCCTGTTCAGCACAGCAGAGCTCGTCGTCGAGGTCTCCGGCCGGCTCGGGCATGCATCGGATCGTGACCGCCAGAAGGATGCGCGCCGCCGGAACGCGCTCGATCGGCAGGGCATCCGCCACCGAGAGTTCACCACGATCGACGTCCTCGACGATCCGCAGTACGTGGTCGTGACCATCCGGGAGGCGCTGCGCCCGTCGACGTCGCGCGGGAACCACTGAAGCGGTGGAAGTCGTGTGACGTCGGTGATCGTGCAGCGAGGTCGCGACGAATCCACCGTTTCGGTGGAACTCGTGTGACGTCGGCGTCAGCGGTGGGCGTTGACGGCGGCGGCGACCGCGTCGACGATCTGGTCGACCTGCTCGTCGGTGGTGACGAGCGGCGGGCAGAACAGCAACGAATCGGCGTTGAGGGCTCGGCAGACGACGCCACCTTGGTCGAGCATGTGGTCGCGGAGCTGCATCGCATGCTGTTCGGGGTGCAGGCCTGCGGCCCACATCGCGCCGAGGCCGCGCACGTGGTGGATGGAGCCGTCGTCGGCCAGGGCCCGCAGACCGGCTTCGAGCCGACCGCCGACGTGGAGTGCTCGTTCCACCAGGCCCTCCCGGCGCATGATCTGGAGGTTGGTGAGCGCCGCGGCGCAGGCGGTGGCGTGCCCCGAGTAGGTGAAGCCGTGACGCAGGAAGAACTCGGGGTCGCTCTCGAGGGCGGCCCGCGGGGCCGGACCGACGAACACGCCGCCGAGGGGCTGGTAGCCCGAGGTGACGGCCTTCGCGAACGTGACGAGGTCGGGGGTGACGCCGTAGTGATGTGCCGCGAACCAACTGCCGAGTCGGCCGTAGCCGGTGATGACCTCGTCGAACACGAGGTAGGCGCCGTGCTGGTCGCACAGGCGACGCACGCTCTCGAGATAGCCCTCGGTGGCGGGGAAGATGCCGCCGGCGCCCTGCACCGGCTCGACGATGACGGCGGCCACCTCGTTGCCGCGCTCGGCCATCAGCGACGCCAGCGCCTCGACGTCGTCGGCCGGCACCTGCACCACGTCGTCGACGAACGGCCCGAAGTCCTGCCGGTTCGGCGCGATGCCCTGCGCGCTGGTGCCGCCGTACGCGGTGCCGTGGTACCCGCGGACTCGGCTGATGATGAGCTTGCGATGCCCCTGACCTGCCTGCACGTGCGCGATGCGGGCCAGCTTCATCGCCGTGTCGATCGACTCGCTGCCCGAGCCGGTGAAGAAGATGCGGGCGTCGGGCATCGGGGCGATGCCGCGCAGCACCTCGGCGAGCTCCTCGGCCGGCCCGGTGGTGAACGGGTCGAAGCAGCTGTACGCCTCGAGCGTGCCGACCTGGGCAGCGATGGCGTCGGCCATCTCCTTGCGCCCGTGGCCGATGGCGCAGTACCAGAGGCTGGCCATGCCGTCGACGAACTGTCGACCGTCGGCGTCCCACAGCAGAGCACCCTCCCCGCGCACGATGCGCGTGAACGACTCGCGGGTGGGTTTGGCAAAGGGATGGAGGAACGCCGCAGGCATGATGCGACGGTAGCGGTCAGGCAGCGACGGTGCAGACCTCGGCGAAGCCGTCGCGCAGGCAGTCGAGCAGCGCGTCGGGGTCGGGGATCGCGGCGGTGTCGCTGTTGACCCCCATGCAGCACGTGCCGTTGTACGACATGAGCGTGACGTTGAGCGCCGATCCCGCGGTGGGGCCGAACGGGAAGAACCGCTCCACCCGCTGCCCCTCCAACCACATCGGGACGGGGACGCCGGGGACGTTGCTGGCCAGGAAGTCGACGCCTTTCAACATCGCACCGATGACCCCGCGCGGCATCATGTTGAGGAAGCCGGCGATGGCCTCGGTGTGGTGCAGCGCCCGTTCGGCGCGGATGGCCTCGACCGCGCGTCGCATGGCCACGATGCGCTCACCGGCGTCGGTGACGTCGACGGGCAGCACGAAACGTGTGACCGACACGTGGTTGCCGCCCTCGGTGTGCTCCTGACTGCGCTGGCTGATGGGCATCGCGACACGCAGTTCGCGCACGTCGTGTCCGTGGAGTGCGTGATAGCGGTGCAGGCCGGCGGTGATGCCTGCGAGGAAGGCATCGTTGAGGTGGCCGCCGTGGGTCTTCGCCGCATCGTGCAGGTCGAGCATCGGCACCTCGAGCACGCGAAAGTTCGACGACAGCATCCGGCCCACCATCACCGACGACTTCGGTGTGGTGGCCGGCCACAGGAAGCGCCCGATCGACTTCGTGGTCTCCACCACTTCGGTGACGGCGGCCTGCGGTTGTCGGACCGCGTGCAGCAGGTTCGGTACCACCGAGGCCAGTTGGTGGCGGGCGAAGTCGACCGCACCGGCGACGTCGTGGGCGACCACGTCGCGGAGTTGCGACAGCGAGGTGACGTGGGGCGCCGCCGTGTGTGCCGCCGGTGTGCTGCCGGTCGGGTCGGGCTCGAAGTCGAACAGATGGGCCGCGAGCTGCACGGCACCGATGCCGTCGGTGACGACGTGGTGGGCCTTCAACACCAGCGCCGCGCGCCCGTCGTCGAGGCCGTCGACGAGCGTGAACTCCCACAGCGGCCGAGCCGAGTCGAAGCCACCCATCGACTGGGTGCGCGCCCAGTCGAGCAGGTCCTGCAGCCCGCTGCCCTCGGCCAGCCGGATGCGACGCAGGTGGTACGACAGGTCGAAGTCGTGATCGTGCACCCACTGCAGCGTGGTGGGGTGAAGGGGTACCGGCACCACCTTCTCGCGTAGCGCCGGCACCTGGTGGCTGACGAGTTCCATCCGTGCCCGCAGCCGTTCCCAGTCGGGCGCCGCCTCGAGCACGATGACGCCGAGGATGGTGCTGCGCAGCAGCGGGTCGGCCTCGACCATCCACATGATGGTGTCGTTCTGGCTGAGGTACGGACTGCTCACGGTTCACCCCTCCCGGACGACCATGGTGCACTGCCCGTCAGCGGCGGGGCTAGGGACCTTCGCCCGATGTCAGCCGAGCACGTCGCCCAACGACTCGAGCGAGGGCACCCACCAGGCTGCACCCGTGACGGGGGTGCTGAACTCGGTGATGCGGTCGTGCACGCCGTCGCCGACGCCGAACATCCGCTCGAACATGATGGTGAACCGAGACGGCTCGGCGCTGAAGGCAACGAAGTGCAACCCGTGCTCGGAGGTGGTGCCGTACGGCACGCTACGTCGATAGATGGCCAGCTCCTCGCCGTCGTCGCCCTCCACCACCATGCGGCTGACGTGCGACGACGCCGGCATCGAGTCCTCGTCGAGCTCCACGCTGTCGGGCTTCGTGCGGCCGATGACGCGCTCCTGCTCGCCGACGTCGAGGGCGCGCCATCGGTCGAGGTGGTGCACCCATCGCTGGGTGATGGCGAACGTGCCACCCGCGCCCGGCCCGTCGGCCACCACGGCCACCTCGTGGGCTTCCTCCACACCCGGGTTCTCGGTGCCGTCGATGAAGCCGGTGAGGTCGCGGCTGTCGTGGTACACGAACCCGAGCACCTCCTCGGCGACCGTGGCGACCGGGTCGAGCAGGTCGCGGACGGCGAGCACCACGTCGAGCAGCTCGTCCTGGCCGGCACCGTGGCACCACACCCACAGATCGTGCTGCGTGGAGGGCATGCCCGGCACGGTGGGGAACTCGGCGAGCAGGTCGGGCGCGGCGGCCGGGGCGAGGGCTCGCCACAGCGTCGGGGCGAACCCGACCACGATGTTCGCCCCGCCCGCAGCGACCGACGGCTGACGCAGCGGCTGCAGGGCGGCGAGCGCCTGGTCGGGGGTGACGCCGGGGCGGAGGTCGAGTTCGAGGTGGCGGTGCGAGCGTGCACCCTGGGCGAAGATGCCGGGCTGGGGGGTGGCCATACCACCACGCTACGCGGGCCGAAAGGCCCTTGTGACCTCCTCGGACGCATCCATAGGGTGCTCTCGTGAACCCCGAGATCGTCGACGCCAATGAGGCGGTCGCCGCAGTGGCACACCTCCTCTCCGAGGTGATCGCCATTTACCCCATCACGCCCGCCTCCTCGATGGGCGAGCACGCCGACCAGTGGAGTGCCCGTGGGCACGCCAACCTCTGGGGTGCCGTGCCCGACGTCATCGAGATGCAGAGCGAAGCCGGTGCCGCCGGTGCGCTCCACGGTGCCGTGCTGCGGGGTGCGATGGCCACCACCTTCACCGCCAGCCAGGGCCTGCTGTTGATGCTGCCCGAGATGTTCAAGATCGCGGGTGAGCTCACCCCGACGGTCATCCACGTCGCGGCCCGCTCGGTGGCCACGCATGCGCTCAGCATCTTCGGCGACCACAGCGACGTGATGGCCGCGCGCAGCACCGGCTTCACGATGCTGTGCGCCGGTGGTGTGCAGGAAGCCGCTGACATGGCAGCCGTCGCGCACACCGTCACGCTCGAGACCCGCGTGCCGGTGCTGCACTTCTTCGACGGTTTCCGCACCAGCCACGAGCTCAACACCGTGCGTGTGCCGGATGCCGACGTGTTGCGCGCGATGGTGAGCGACGAGCGCATCAGCGAGCACCGCCTGCGCGGCCTCGACCCCGACCGACCGGTGCTGCGCGGCAGTGCGCAGAACCCCGACGTGTTCTTCCAGGCCCGTGAGGCCTGCACCCCGTTCCATGCGGCCGTCCCCGCTGCGGTGCAGGATGCGATGGACCGCTTCGCCGGCCTCACTGGTCGGCAGTACCACCTCGTCGACTACCACGGTGCCCCCGACGCCGACCGCGTCATCGTGGTCATGGGCTCCGGCGCCGGCGCGGTGCGCGAAGCCGTCGACGCCCTCAACGGCGCCGGTGCGCGCGTCGGGGTGCTCGCGCTGCGTCTGTTCCGTCCGTTCCCGACCGAGCAGTTGTTGGCTGCGCTGCCGCCCTCGGTACGTACGGTCGTGGTGCTCGACCGCTGCAAGGAGCCGGGCGCACCCTTCGAGCCGCTGCACCTCGACGTGCTGTCGGCACTGTGGCACAGCGATGCCGGCTCGTGGGCCGACGGTCTGCGGCCGCGGGTCATCGGCGGTCGCTACGGCCTGAGCAGCAAGGAGTTCACTCCGGCGATGGTGAAGGCGGTGTTCGACGAAGCGCTCGCTGATGCGCCGAAGAATCCGTTCACCATCGGCATCGTCGACGACGTCAGCCACACCAGCCTCGCCTGGGACCCCACGTTCCGCACCGACCACGCCAAGGTGCGTGCGGTGTTCTACGGCCTCGGTTCCGACGGCACGGTGGGTGCCAACAAGAACACCGCGAAGATCATCGGCGGCAACACCGAGATGAGCGTGCAGGCGTACTTCGTCTACGACTCGAAGAAGTCGGGCAGCACCACGGTGAGCCACGTTCGCGTCGACGAGCAGCCGATCGACAGCAGCTACCTCATCGATCAGGCCACGTTCGTGGGTGTGCACCAGTGGAACCTGCTCGAGACGCTCGACGTGCTGAGCGTCGCGGCACCGGGCGCCACGGTGTTGCTCAATGCGCCGTATCCGGCCGATCAGGTGTGGGATCGACTCTCCGCCGACGTGCAGCAGCAGATGCTCGACAAGGCCGTGCGCGTGTTCACCATCGATGCCGCTGCAGTGGCCCGTGGCGCAGGCCTCGGCGGACGTATCAACACGGTGATGCAGGCCTGCTTCTTCTCGCTGTCGGGCGTGCTGCCCCAGGACGAGGCGATGCGCGAGCTGAAGGGCGCGATCCAGAAGTCGTACGGCGCGCGCGGCGACATCGTGGTCGAGCGCAACATCGCCGCAGTCGACGAATCACTCGCGCACCTGTACGAGCTGCCGCTCGGCTCGGAGGTCACGTCCAGCCGCCACCGGCGACCGGCCGTGCCCGCCGGGGCGCCCGACTTCGTGCAGCGCGTCACGGCACGCATGCTGGCGGGCGAGGGCGACCTGCTGCCGGTGAGCGCGCTGCCACCCGACGGCGCGTTCGCCACCGCGACGTCGCAGTGGGAGAAGCGCACCATCGCCACCGAGATCCCCATCTGGGAGCCCGACCTGTGCATCGACTGCGGGAAGTGCGCCATCGTCTGCCCGCACGCTGCCATCCGGATGAAGGTGTACGAGCCAGGCGAGCTCGACACCGTCGGTGTCGACATCAAGACCAAGGACTTCCGTAGTCGCGAAGTGCCGGGCATGAAGCTCACCATCCAGGTGGCGCCCGATGACTGCACCGGATGCGGCGTCTGCGTGCAGGCCTGCCCGGCCCACGACAAGACCTCGGTGAAGCGCAAGAGCATCAACATGCGCCCCATCGGCGAGCACCTCGACGACGAGCGTGTGGCATGGGACGCATTCCTCCGCGTCGAGTCGGCCGATCCTGCGCAGTGGGACCCGGCCTCGGTGAAGACCAGTCAGCTGCGCCGTCCGCTGTTCGAGTTCTCCGGGGCGTGCGCCGGTTGTGGCGAGACGCCGTACCTCAAGCTGCTCACGCAGCTGTTCGGCGACCACACGCTCATCGCGAACGCCACCGGTTGCAGCAGCATCTACGGCGGCAATCTGCCCACCACCCCGTACGCGGTCGACGACGACGGTCGCGGCCCGGCCTGGGCGAACAGCCTGTTCGAGGACAACGCCGAGTTCGGCCTCGGTATCCGCCTCGGCTTCGAGGCGCAGCGCCGGACGGCGCTGAGCATCGTCGAGCGGCTGCGGCCGCAGCTCGACGCCGCGCTGGGCGCGGCAGCGGTCGAGGCGCTCCTCGCCGGCGTCGACGACAACGGCGAGGTGCCCATCCGCGAGCAGCGCGCCCGCGTCGATGCACTCCGTGCCGCCCTGCGCGGCATCGAGGGTGTCGATGCGCTCCGTCTGCTCGACCTCGCCGGCACCCTTGTGCGCAAGAGTGTGTGGATCGTCGGTGGCGACGGCTGGGCGTACGACATCGGTGCCGGTGGCCTCGACCACGTGCTCGGCAGCGGCCGCGACGTCAACATCCTGGTGCTCGACACCGAGGTGTACTCGAACACCGGCGGTCAGGCCTCGAAGGCCACCCCTCGTGGCGCTGTCGCGAAGTTCGCGGCCGGTGGCAAAGGCATCATGAAGAAGGACCTCGGGCTCGAGGCGATGACCTACGGCGATGTGTACGTCGCCCGGGTGGCGCTCGGTGCCAGCGACGTCCAGACCGTGAAGGCCCTCCTCGAGGCGGAGGCGTGGCCGGGTGTGTCGCTGGTCATTGCGTACAGCACGTGCATCGCACACGGCTTCGACATGAGCCGTTCGATGACGCAGCAGAAGCTGGCCGTGCAGAGCGGTCACTGGCCGCTGTACCGCTACCGCCCCTCGGGCGACGACGACGCGCAACCGTTCCAACTCGACAGCGCAGAACCGTCGGTCGACTACGCCGAGTTCGCCTCGAGCGAGGCCCGGTTCGGGATGTTGGCCCGATCCGACCCCGAACGGTCGAAGGAGTTGGTCGACCTGGCCCGCACCGACGTGACTACTCGCTACGAGTACTACCGTCAACTCGCCGACGTGCACCGCAGTGCGCCCGGCCACGCGTCCGACACCACCATCGCCGACAGCGAGGACGAGCAATGACCGATCTCACGACGCGCTACCTGGGGCTCGAACTGCGCAGCCCGCTCGTCGCCTCGGCGGGCCCGCTCACCGGTGACCCGTCGATGTGGGACCGCATCGAGCAGGCGGGCGCGGGTGCACTGGTGCTGCCGTCGTTGTTCGAGGAGCAGATCGAGCACGAGTCGTTCGCCGCATCGTTCGCCTACGAGCACGGTGTCGACATGCATGGTGAGGCATCGAGTTACCTTCCCGACCTGCCGATGGGGGAGGTGGGCCCGGCGCGCCACCTCGACCTCGTCGAGCAGGCTCGAGAACGGTTGTCGATCCCTGTCATCGCCAGCCTCAACGGCACCAGCCCGGGCGGGTGGGTGCGCTATGCCAAGCACCTCGCCGATGCCGGCGCGCATGCGATCGAACTCAACTTGTACGACGTGGTGGTCGACCCCGAGATCACCTCGGCCGATGTCGAGCGACGCTACGTCGAGTTGGTGGAGGAAGTGCGTGCCGAGATCGGCGTGCCGCTGGCGGTGAAGCTCGGTCCATGGTTCACCGCGCTCGGCAACTTCGCGGTGCGGTTGCAGGACGCCGGCGCCGACGGTCTGGTGCTGTTCAACCGGCTGTACCAACCCGACATCGACCTCGACCACCTCTCGGTGGTGCCGCGGCTCACGCTCAGTTCGTCGAGCGAGAGCCGGCTGCCGTTGCACTGGATCGCCAACCTGCGTGGCGCGCTGCGGTGTTCGCTCGCGGCCACCACCGGCGTGCACGACGGTGCCGATGCGCTGAAGCTGCTGCTCGTCGGTGCCGACGTGGTGATGACCACGTCGGCGTTGTTGCGGCATGGTCCCGAGCACCTCCAGGCCATGGAGCGGTTCATGCGCGACTGGATGCACGAGCGGGAGTACGACTCGGTCGACGAGTTGCGGGGGAGCGTGAGTCGAGAGAACGTGCCCGATCCGCAGGTGTACGAGCGGGCGAACTACTACCACGTGCTCCACAGCTGGGCGCCGGGCCCTCGTCGGTAGCCTGCAGACATGCGGCACAGCGAAGGTCATTCCGTCCACCGGGTCGGCTGGCTGCGGGCGATGGTGCTGGGTGCCAACGACGGCATCATCTCCACCTCGGCGCTGCTGCTCGGCGTGGCCGCGGCCGATGCCGAACGCTCGGCCATTCTCACCGCCGGCATGGCGGGCCTGGTGGCCGGCGCGGTGTCGATGGGGCTCGGCGAGTACGTGTCGGTCAGTTCGCAGCGCGACAGCGAGCGCAGCGACATCGCGAAGGAGACCTGGGAGCTCGAGCACCAGGCCGACCACGAGCTCGACGAGCTCACCGGCATCTACCAGTCGAAGGGCCTCACGGCCGAGCTCGCCCGTGAGGTTGCCGAGCAGCTCACCGAGCACGATGCGCTGGGCGCGCACCTCCGCGACGAGCTGGGTATCGAGCGCGACGACCTGGCGCGGCCGTT